>Ga0115011_10002657_pt1 | contig 12379 bp, 5 predicted proteins | sample TroAtlMetagenome_2_FD_88705 | JGI IMG/M metagenome (GOLD analysis project Ga0115011, IMG submission 88705) | Marine eukaryotic phytoplankton communities from Atlantic Ocean - Tropical Atlantic ANT8 Metagenome | ecosystem: Environmental > Aquatic > Marine > Oceanic | place: Tropical Atlantic... | reverse complement strand
ATGCAGCATTTGATGCCTCGATGGACTCCATCGCAACAGCCACGTCCTTCTGAGTTACACCCATATCCACCCAGAAAGATCTGAGTGCTGCCGGATTGAACCCTTTCCTCCTCATAGATCTAAGCGTGGGGACCCTCGGATCATCCCATCCACCGTACATTCTGCTTTCGATACCGCGACGAATCTCGCTCGTCGAGAATGATCCAGATCCATGGATGCTCACCCTGCCCCAGTAGAGGGTTTCTGGATATTTCCACCCCAAGTGGTCGTACAGAAGTTTCTGCTTTCGTGTCGAATCCATCAGATCCTTGCCACGGATGATGTGCGTCACGCCCTGTTCATGATCCTCTATCGCGCTTTGAAAATCAAGCAGGGGCCATGCAAGATACGAATTCCCCACCATGGGGTGGGCTTCATGCTGAATCCTCCATGCTGGCCAGTCTCTCAGGGCTGGATTGGGAAGACTCATGTCCGTTAGAACTCTGACAACAGCATCACCGGGGGAGAACCTTCCATCAAGCATTTTTTCCCATGCTTCGATATTCTCCTCCACGGTTCTACCTCTGTGCGGGCAGGCTTTCTTCGAGACTCTGAGAGCTCGGAACTCTTCCGCAGAACACTCACATACGTATCCCGCACTTTTTCGTATCATCTCTTCTGCGTATCTGATATACACGGGCATTCTTTCACTTGCCCTCACTATTATGTCCGGCTTACTGCCTGTGAGCCATTCATAATCTTCGATAATCCACTCATAGGCATCCTTCAATGGCGGTTTTACGACCGTATCAGTATCATCAAAACGAAGAACCATTTTTCCATCATGCATCGATGCGTATTCGTGATTTATCACTACACCTCTAGCATGACCTATGGAAAGGGGCCCATTCGGATTAGGAGCGAAACGAAGAACGACACCAGCGGAGAGATTGTCGAGAGGCTTCAGCCCCTCCCTCTTCGTCTGCTTAGTCCTCTGAACCGCTTCTGGGTCGATATTCTCAATCAGGGCGCGTACCGATGCAGCACCCTCTGAATGAATCAGAGAGTTGGCCTGTAATACCTCGTCTTTTACGATAGACGACAACTCCTTTGCCCTTGAGCGGAGATCCTGCCGTTCTGCAAGCAGCCTACCGAGGGTAGACCCTATTTGCCCAGCACCATCATACTCCAGTGCATTCTGAAGCGCGTATTTCCTCACAGTGAGGATAGTCTCCTCGTCCCAAGCGTCGCCCATGCCTTACCTCGCCCCCTCCTCTGAGAAGGATGAATTCAATGGTTGCTGAGTCAAGACCCCCTTTGAAGTCCTTATTGGAACTGGGCCATTGTGCCGTTCAGACCAGATTCGAGATACGGTCGACCAAGTCCATCTGAGATTGGTATTCGGCGCATCTCCAGAGGTAAGTATTCGTATTGCATCCACCGTTTTCGAATCCGAGGGATATCCCGAACCCACATTGAACCCCACCTCTTCACTAATCTCTGAAATTCTCGAATCTCGCATCACTTTGGCGAGAATCGAAGCAGCTCCCGTGGATGCGCATATCCCATCCATTCCTATCTCGCTCTTCACTTGGAGCCCAGGTCGAAGTTCAGATATTTTCTTACGCATCATTTTCGAAAAGTTACTTGGATTATTGCCAAGAAGATCAACATGTACCCATCCCGTAGAGTCATAATCAGAGACTTCCAGAATCGCCTGAACAAACCTCTCGATTTCGATGGAGTTGAGGCTCTTAACTGCCCGCTCTTCATCAATGGACTTGGCACTTATCGGAATTCTGCAGACACGCCAATCACGTTTCTTAGACTCCCTCAATATCGATGACTCAACCTCAGTTCTTTTCTTCGAACTCATTATCTTGGAGTCCTTTGCGCCTATACTTTCCAGATGTAGCAAGTCTCCAGATGGTATGCATATCGACGATACTACCAACGGGCCAATCGCAGGGCCCCTCCCCGCCTCATCGACTCCAATTACCACAGAACTCATTCCATCAGATCCTTGATAAGATTCTCAACAGAATCAGAAGAGGGTAGAGAGTCACGTTGCACGGGGGCTTTATCGTTCGAGGGCAAATCATCAATTTCCCCTATCACGTCATCCACGATTCCTTTGTCCAATGCTAGATTGGAACGTGCAATCTCTTCTCTGTTATGAGTTATTTTTTCTTCTTCAGTTCGCTTGAAACCACTCGAGAACTCCTCTGCTGTTATCGTTGAACTAAATTTCTCAGAGGTGCTATTTTCGATTTTATTTCGTTTCAATGTCCTTCTAAGCTGAAATAGCCCTCCGATACTGAGCAAGGAAATCAGAACTAAGAATGTTGATTGTAGCAACCCCATATCTATCGAACTAGAACCATCCCCGCTCCCTGCAATGAAGTCTTCAGAGAACGTACACGCGGCATTAATCAATTCTGAAGGATTACCAGCCGGAGATGCCGACACTTCCATACGAACCGATCCGTCATTCGAATCTGACCAGCCGCCAATATCTGCAGACTCGCCAGGGAGTATCGGCCCGATTCGAATAGAGCGCTCATTATTCATCGACGAGTCTACGATGACGCCATGTTCTCCGCTTCTGTCCAGATCAATTGAGAGATCGACGTAGTCGGATTCCATGCCTATATTCGATATGACGACTGCCAGCAATAATTTGCCTTCGTCATCCGTCGTACAGGAGGTACTGCCCGAGATAACGATTTCCGCCTCAGATCGAATTCCGATGATGATGCTCTCGGAGCCGATTATGAGTCCTTGAGTCATGAGTCGAATCTCAATCCCCAGATCATCATTGGCAGGAGAACCACTTCCAATCTCCATGGCCAAAGTGATCTTACTCTCTTCTCCACCTTCGATTTCTAGCGTTTGGATGCCATTTATTCCCATCCACCCCGGAGCCCCTTCCACATTTACGGAGTATGCCGTTCGACCCTCACCATTATTTCGTATTGTCACATCAAGGCTACATTCATCCCCGGGTTCCACGTAAGAGCAATCATCTGAATCAACCTCCATGGAGCCGGATATTCGTGTTGAAATCATCGCGCCCACTTGAACCGATTCAGTATAACTCCCGCCAGAAGGAGCAACTCTAATTTCAAAATCAAAAAAACCAGAAGAATCGTCTGAAGATGCAAGTTGAATCCTCACAGTTACGCCTCCCCATGGCTCCACGCCTGTCGTCAATGACGAGTCTAGCAATATCGCACCCCAGCCATCTTGTGAGATGATGCCGGCGCCCACGTCCGTGGAGATGTCTCCTTGACCTACGATGCCAACATCGATGTTATCGACCCCATTTCCTTTGTTCAAGATCCCCACTTCTAGTATTGCAATAGAACCCGGGGGCATGGATAGCGATTCTCCGCCGGAGGTTATGCCCGCGTCTCTGGTGCGGCCAACTTCGAGGCCAAAAGACCACTGATCGCTACCACCAACTTCATCGAGCACAGTCACGGTTGCATAGTGTACTGATTTCCATTCTGGTGCGAAAGGCCCTGGATCAGGTGCGTGAACCAATGCTGAAATTGAAACTCCAACATCACTATCGATACCGATCACCCTTGCACCCGGCTGTACAGTTGGGTCGCTCCATTCCCAGCCCCATCCCTCTGGCAGATTGATATCCAATAAAGCGGAACGAGGCAACTCGCCATAATTACGTACGAAGATTGTGATCCCTATGGATGATCCCGGCTGAATTCCGTAGGTTCCCCCCGGTATGTTATCAAGACGAACCTTGGGCCTTGAATCTGATCGAGGTGGGTCGAAATCCACCATGCTTTCTACTGCTCTCTGCGATACATTCTCGAGATACGCGGCTGTATTCTGATCGATAGTAAGGGGTCTGTCAGAATCATCGCAGACCTCATCCAATAGGGACAATAATATGGTGCATGATACCAAGTAAGATCCTTCTTCTGACGCATTAACCCCATCGCTCTCGTAAAGTCTTGCAAACTGGGAGTTTGCACTCAATGGATCGGAGCCAGATTCCAATACGTCTCGATAAACCATATCATACGCTTCATCCGCAGGTATCGCAAACTGAATGCCCGTTGAAGAATCCCCCATCAAAGACATCGAACCATTCTCAATTGCTTGATTCATGGCTTGAAAGCTTCCATGTGTTATGGGTCGTGATGAGTCTCCCCTCATGTGCGCCCAAGGAATCAACAACACCGGATCGCTAGGCATGCCCCCTGCGATCGAAGATATGTCCGTCATCGAACTGGAAAGTGAGCCAAATCCTGCCGATGCCGGGTGTTTGGAGATTTCAGTCGCTTCCGGTTGAAGGAGCAAATAGTCTGATTGCGTCGAAAGAACCTCTTGCCACGGGCTGAGCCCTTCCATGTAGAATGCAAGATGCCCGGCCATGCCCAGGCTTTCCCCCGTTATGGCCTCAATGCTGCTTTCGATAACTCGTGATTCTATGATCTCCTGAAATGTTGCAGACATGCTCTCTGTCTGTCTGTCCCCCATCAAGACGATATCGAAACTACTCGATACATCACCATCTGGGGCCTCAGCCTGCACCCCTCCGAGGGGAGCGCTAGAGATGACGAGCATCAGTACTGCTAGGAGACTCCTCACACAACTGGCGTACAGCGCAGTGATATGAGTATCACCCGTGGATGTTGCATTTTGGCCATCATGCAAGAGGGTCGGGAAGCAACTTTGTGAGGGCACGTACGTCGAACTCCCCCGCATGTACTGGGACCCTCAGCCCGAATACTGATGATATGGAGGGGTCAATCTCGCCGAACGAGCCTATCTCCTGCCCTTTTATCTTCACGACCGCAACTCTCCCCGCAAGCCATGGGCCATATCCAGGAGCTCCCTCGGATAGTGCAATTTCACTTTCATTCGAACCCAAATCACGAAGTAGGGAGAGAGCATATCCCTTTGCTGATGTGAATCCGGCATTCCTTTCAGCGCATGCCCATGCTACGGAGGTCGAGTTATGATGGTCTACGACTATCGCACCAAGTTCGAAGATTCGATGCGGCAACTCGTGGTGTCTATTCGCCGCAAGAACTGACAGCAGCGAAGGAAGAACGCTCTGCCTCAGTATCCCATGCTCTCGTGTAATCGGATTCTTGATTCGAGTCACAGCGCCTCCAGCATCCAAACGAACTGACTTGAAGTCGCGTGCCTCACTTGTCAGAGTGAGTGTCTGCACCTCGTGAACTCCCAGTGCGCGGATTGATTGACGGATTCTTCTTTCCATGGACGCCCCCTCAAGAGGAGAGCCGGGGAGATTCATCTCGGAGTCTTGCGCGGGAAGCTGATCGAGACCCATTCCTATTGCGATATCTTCGACGACATCTACGGGGTGGAGTATGTCGAATCTCCACGATGGCATTTCGATAAGATAGCCCGGTACATTCTCATGTTCGCCGTCCCATCTCGAGCCTCCTGATGCCGAGCCCATATTTTCCCTGCCGATCAGATTCCCTCCCATTCTGGATATTGACGCGCCAACTGCTTCGTGACCAGGGTCTTCTCCAAGTATCATCGATACCAGTGTGGTTGGTACAAGATGCTGTACTGGTTCCATATCGATACCCCATGTCGAACCATCGTATTGGGTGACCTCAACTGATTCAATGGCCCCACCTCTTTCCGAGAGTGACAGTGCAATGAGCCGCATTGCTGCGATACACGCACGTCTATCCCATCCCGTGACGTCGATCAGGAAGTCTGTTGTTCCGGTAGTCACTGTAGTTGCAACCCCGTTTATCACCGGCGGGAAAGATATGACCCTGCCCTCGGAATCTGTAATCAGCGGATATCCTTCTGAAGGCTCGACAAGATGCGAGTATTCCCTTCCCTTGGGATGCGATTCAAGAATTTCTACAAGAGTCATTTTTTCCTCTACACCAAGTGGCGTAAATGATGAAGATCCATCATCTGAGGTTACACTGAAAGGCCCCTTTATGTTGTTCAGATCATGAACACCTATGGACACTGCACGCCTGCGTCTCCCGAGTGTTGTGTGCAATTTCTCCTGATGATCCATCAGGGATTGGACAAATCGATCACGCTGCGCCTCGGATGAACCCTGGTCGACTCCTCGCACTATCGCTGCAAATACATGCGGCCTAACGCTTTCCATGGTTGGATTGACAACCATTCTTTCCATTCCTTTCGTCACTTGTAGCGAACAAGGCGTCGTAACGCCCCCAAGGAATGATCTGGCAGCGCGAGCCATTGTTTCATGAGAAAGTAAATCCGGTCTATCGGGGAATATTTCGATTTCTACCTCCTCGGAGTCACATCTTTCGACAACAACGCCTATTTGCGAAAGTCGGTCGCTCCAAGAAGCAGCATCATGGGTGTAATCATTAGATTTCTGAACATCTTCAAGAAGAGAATGTTGGAAGGTGACTGTAGGAATTTCAATCCCTCCTCGTCCATGTTGGCAAAGTACGTTCTAAACCCGCCAGCCTGAGCCCTGTTTGCATGGCAGTCCCATGATCAATCGCTCTAAGATTAGATCTATTCACCTCAGAAAAAGACGTCACGCCCATTTCCCTCAAGATGCCCCTTATCTCGCCATCAATCACTTCAGGCCCCCCCTCCAGACCTGGGGACACCACGACGTCTATACCGGCACATTTTGAAATCACAATCGTATCTGCTGAGACCGCTCCTTCTAGTTGAATCATGATCGAACGACCCCCTGCCGCCAATCCCGACTTCTTACTGGCCATCCCTATTCTGGGAAGTGCAATCGTGGCCCCTGCTCCATCCAGACTCGCGGCATCCACTAGAACCCCGTCAAGATTGAGATCGACACATCTGCGAGATAGCTCTTCGACCCTGTCGACACGGTCGGCGAGCAAAACAAGTGATCCCGGGTCCATCCTACTTCTTATTGAGACTATTATGGAATCTAATTCAGCATCATTGAGCCGGGGAAGGTCATCGAGATTAACAATTACTCCAAGACACTTCAAAGACTCCTTTTCGAGCTCGGCAAGGGTGGCGTCTCCAACCATGAGCAGGTCCCCAGGTTCAGGAACGCCTCTGACAATACACGGGCCAATGCCGCTAGAATCATCAAGAATCGGGATCCAAGGTCTTTCCAGAACCAGCTCGTGGCTTTCTTCTCTCGACCCCCTCACATGAATTCCGGTTTGAACATCGACGCACGAGTCGATACGACCAGATCCAGACCCAACGACCCCGATACCTGAGAAACCCCCTCCCCTGCTGACAGATGGATGATTATCCGCGACCAGGCTGTCGCCTGCGTTTAGGACAAGAGATCCATCCGGGATTTCAATCCCCAATGATGACATCAGATCCAGAGCATCCTTGGGCATATTTTCGGAACCTCTTCCGGACACTACTCCTCGAGGGATGCTACCACAATCTCCGCAGATTACTATCTGCCCACCAGTCATCCCTATCCCTGGGTTGTCTCCTGATGAGCCGATTATTATCACCGTCCCCCCAGACATACCGGAACCAGCATTTGAACCCGAATCCCCTCGAATTAGAAGTGTGCCGCCAGACATTCTAGCTCCAGCGTTATCGTCGCTAGATCCGTGAATCACTATCGAGCCCCCGGTCATTTTGAAACCTGCACGCGAGCCAGCATCTTTCTCCACGACCAACCTGCCCGAGGACATCCATCCGCCCGCCATCGATGCAACGGATCCCTGCACGGTTGCAGTCCCTCCGCGATTCATCAGCCCGGCGCCTTCTCCGAGATTGCCAAGGAGCAGTGATCGTGACTCATCTGGAAGTAGGCTAAGGGCACCTATCTCGCCGTTTTTCGGCTTCTCGTCACCTTCTCTGCCCCATCCTATGCGTACAAGTAAATCACGCTCAATAGCCTGAACAAGCATCCTGTCCAAATCGCGATTCAGCTTCTCACTTCTATCGGACGCCATCGACTCCCTCGACCCGTCCCCTGCGTGGCATGTCTTGAGCATGACGGGATGTAGGCGATATAATGCCGCTAATCGCCCAATCTTGATATCCCTCCGAAGGTAGTGGGTGTCATGTCCTCGGTGAGAGTGGCCATCAACGGCTTCGGAACGATAGGAAAGCGCGTGGCTAGAGCAGTACAGGCCCAGCCAGATATGAGTGTCTCTGGAGTCACGAAAACAGGCCCAAGTCACGGCTGCGGTCTCGCACAGAGACTCAACCTCCCTTTGTATTGCACAAGTGATGACCAAGAGGACATTGCAGCCTTCCAGAAAGGGGGCTATCACGCAGAGGGCGGTCTGAGTGATTTGCTGGCTAATTCTGATATCGTGATAGACTGTGCGCCTGGGAAAATGGGGCATGCTAATCATCAGAAGTATGTCGATGCTGGAATTAAGCACATTTTCCAAGGAGGGGAGAAGCACAGCCTTACCGGGCTGAGTTATACTTCTTCTGCGAACCACAGTGAGAACATCGATGCCGATGGCACCAGGGTCGTTTCATGCAACACAACAGGTCTTGCAAGAACTCTAGTTCCACTGAGGGATGCCACTGGAGAACTATCGGTGGAATGCACCATGATTCGCCGCGCAGCAGATCCGGGCGACTCCAAGAAGGGGCCAATTAACGCGATAGCCCCCGTTCTGAAAGTTCCGAGCCATCACGGTCCCGATTTGATGACTGTGGCAGGAGGAATCGGAATTACCAGCCTTGCAGTAGCTGTGCCCACTACGATAATGCATGTTCATTCGATCGTTGTCGAACTTCCGGACGGCCATGGGATGACTACTGATAGCGTTCTCGACCTATGGGCCAAAACCCCTCGTGTGATTTCCATGTCTGGATCTAGTGATAAGATCCCATCCACCGCAGAAGTGATGGAGATGGCACGAGATATCGGCCGCCCGTGGGGCGATTTACATGAGATATTCGTGTGGACTGATGGTGTAAGTTTGGATGGCAATACATTGAGATATTTCCAGGCCATACATCAGGAGAGTGACGTAATTCCCGAGAATATTGATGCCGTTCGTGCCCTCATGGGCATGGAGCACGATTGGAGGGCCTCGGTTGAGATTACCGATTCTTCGATTGCGGCCTCTTTGGTTTGATGCCAATAATGCCCATTCTCCCTGAAGGGTGAAAAGTCTGACCGCGACCCACGCTAGAGTATGATGGGCCGTTCACGAGCACGAGCGATGATTTTGATCATCATTGTAGCATCCCATACGACGGCCTCCGCAACTGCAAATTCGTATGCTCAGACATACGAAGATGACAACTCGAATAGCGGCTACATCGCCCCTCCTTCGCCATCAATGGCTTCCGTGGAGTTACTACTCCCATCGAATTTGATTCATGGCCCCTACGGCGCATACGATCCACTTCTGGATGCTCCAAACACATATTCGCTGATCGAGAGAATGGAATTTGACGGACTAGTGATTATTCAATCGACCTCAACGGATCTAAGAAATATGATCGAGGTCGTAGTTGCATCGGGAGGAATATTCCAGGATTTCTATCCCGATCATGCCGCTATATTCTCTATCATGCAAGGGCCGGAGGGAATCAGCACGATTGAATCGCTGTCCATGGAGCAATCAATACGATGGGTGGAGCCCCTTCCGATTTCTTGGAGGATAGACCCCTCCCTTGTAGATGGCCAGAGGGCACTTTTGGATATCGATATCCACCTAACTAGGAACATAGAGCCAGCCCAACTCAAATCCATGGAGGAGTCACTACTCCAGTTCACATACGCACCTGGGTCTGATATCAGATGTGATGATAGGCTCTGTCAAGCCAGGTCAATCGATTCTCTCGTGATAGCAAGACTGCTCCTAGATGGCCGTGTAATGCATATTTCCGAGGGCGCTAGCATAGTGACCCATGATGCAGACTCGAGGTCGATAATGGGCCTTTCTCCTGTTTCTTCCGTCCCTCCCTTGGATTATGACGGTTCGGGGGAGATAGTATCGATAACGGATACCGGTATCGATGAAGATCACCCATCAATAGAAGATAACATCAGAGCTGTCTACAATCAGTTCGGCCCAGATAATTCAGCATCGGACACAAATTCTGGCCACGGCACCCACGTTACGGGAATCATCGTGGGAAATGCCTCCGATGATGATCAGACTCTGGGCATAGCGCCTGCTGCAGAAGTCAATTTCTATCAAATTGAGTACGATACTTCCGGCCTTCTAGCCCGCTGGGGGACAATATACAGCATGTTCTTCCACTCGTTGAACAATCAGGCTAGGACCCACTCCAATGCATGGGGGAGTGTGAATCAACCAGGCGAATACACCACGGACTCAAATTCAGCGGACTCGTTTATTGTAGATCAGCCATCGTATCTAGCAGTCTTCGCTTCTGGGGACCTTGGCTCCACACAGGGAGCAACCACCACGCCGCCTGGCACTGCAAAGAATGTACTCACAGTAGGGGCTTCCACTCAAGGTTCGGGGGGAGAGCAATCTCCAAGCTCACCTTCATCAAATAATTCGGGCGGGACTCTCGACGGGCGAATAAAACCAGATCTAGTGGCTCCCGGTGGCGAGATATGCTCTGCACGCGCACAGGAAGCCACAGCAGTCTCCGGCCAATCCTGCTCCGATGCGTTACATGGCGATTCTACGACCCCCCTCTATTTCTCGGACAGCGGATCATCCATGGCAACCGGAACTGCCACAGGTGCAGCCTTGCTCGTGAGGCAGCATCTCAGAGAGGACTTTGGAATATCTGAACCAGATGCATCCCTTGTCAAGGCAATTCTAATCAATGGGGCGTCTGATCTAGGCCAACCAGATATACCGAACTCCAATGAGGGCTGGGGCCAGATCGACCTCATGAGAACTTTGAACCCTGTATCGGCTGATGGAACTACCCTCAATACACTCATGGATTACGGCCATGAACTTAGGCCGGGGGAAGCACTCGTACAGCTTGTCGATGTTCAACAGGGACCTCTCGACATCACCCTCTCGTGGACAGATCCGGAGGGTTCGGTAAACGCTCCGGATAGTGCCTCGAGATTGATCAACGATCTTAATCTGATGGTGACAAGCCCGAGCGGTGTCCAATACGCTGGAAACGCCTTCTCACAAGGGTTCAGCATCCCGTCTACTACTGCGGACCATCTGAATAATGTCGAGAGATTGCGTTTGGAAGATGCTGAGAGCGGCATATGGGTGGTTGAGGTCAGGGACATCGCAGGAGTCACTCAGAACGATTACTCACTGGTGATCACTGCCGATGCACAATGGGTGGATCACGCGGATTTCACAGTATTGGACGACTCGCTGAGGATCAATGACGACGTGATATTCGAGGGGGAACAACTCCTGATACAGATGAAATGGCGTAATCAGGGAAATATTCTCAGCGAATCCTACAGCGTTGAGATATTCGATACAACTGAACAGGAGACCATAGCCACAAATGCCAGGCCACGCCTCTCACCGGGGGGGACTGAGACATGGGCTGTACAGCATGCATTCCAATCTGTTGGCACGCATCTGCTTGAACTGAGAATCGATGTCGGCGCCGACGTGGTAGAGTCGAATGACGAGACTACAGGGGTGAACAACAATATCGCTCAATTAGAGATACAGGTATCCAAGCAGGGTCTCGAGATCACCCCTCTACTGCAGGATGGTTCTATACCCGGCTCTGATGAGATTGAATCAGCATCATCTAGAGTTCTCGACCCAACCTCGGAAGTCTCCTCAGTGTTTGATTTCATAGTGAAAAACGTTGGTACTTCGGATGTTACGATATCCCTGATCGCCACTCCTGTCAAACAGGTGATCGACGGAGGTGCGTTGGCAAATCCTGATGACGAGTGGGCGAGGGTAATTTCAGAATCAGGCCCCATTGAATTATCCGCCGCAGGCCAACCCAACGATAACATCACAGTCACTCTGACAATGACTGATGAAAGTGCCGATCCCGGCGCACAGGGTACACCTATTTTTGCAGTACCAGGGGATTTCCAGTCACGAGTCGTCGTGAGGGACATCCAGAACCCCACCGTCGTCAATAGCAGAGCATTCGAGGTCGAAGTCCCTCGTGTCGAGGGGCTCCAGATACTTGCCAGCGGATTGGACGACTTCTCTTCCCGGCCAGGAAACTTCGCCTCTTTCGACATGGCTGTTCTGAATACGGGCAATGGCGACACTGTCTATGAGGCGCAATGCTCCTCTGCCAGCGGATGGTCTACCCGGATAGACTCGATCTTGTCAGATACAGTTCTATTGCCCGAGCTGGCAAGATTGGAATACATCACGATACCAGTGTCCGTCTTGGTGCCCCCTGCGACCTCAGGGCTGCCTTCCTCGGGACATGTAGAGATCGTTACATGCATGATATCTTCTCCCGACGGAGACGGACCCAGCGAAACCATACAGGCATCCCTGATGGT
>Ga0115011_10002655_pt1 | contig 12383 bp, 18 predicted proteins | sample TroAtlMetagenome_2_FD_88705 | JGI IMG/M metagenome (GOLD analysis project Ga0115011, IMG submission 88705) | Marine eukaryotic phytoplankton communities from Atlantic Ocean - Tropical Atlantic ANT8 Metagenome | ecosystem: Environmental > Aquatic > Marine > Oceanic | place: Tropical Atlantic... | reverse complement strand
CATTCATTGATGACATTAACCAACTATTTGACACAAATGCAGAATTTTTTCAAGTATACATCCACACTAATGCTGAAACCAATAATATGTTAGATACATCAGGCATTATTTCAGGTACAGGTACTATTTCTGTAGTATTTACTATGCCAATGGAAGACACAGATTCGATGTATAACAAATTATCATCAATGCTTCTTTCAAATACCATCAGAGAGGCAGGAGGATTTTATGAGGTTGGAAAAACTTTATCAACAGATGAAAATGCCAAAATGTCATTTTCCATCATTCCAACAGAATCAAAATCCCTTTTACAGATAAGAGTTTCAGCAACTAACACAATTGAAAATGAAATTGAATTAGGTACAGAAATTAACCCATTAGAATTTTTCAAAATTAATGAACTTACAAGATCAAACTACTTTTCAGATGGTAATTACCCATTAAACTCCTTATTTCAAATAATCATACTATCTAATGAAGAAACAAACATATCAGATGTTAAAGGAAACATCATCCCAACTCAAAACATTGATGGAATGGAAATACCAACAGATCTTACAAAAGAAGGATGGGTTTTTGATCCACAAAAAGGAGAACAAATTCAAGGCAAATTTATTTTTGGAGAACGTGATTCAATTAATGAAGACGAATTAAAATTTTCATTAGGTGGAGACAATATCAAATATGAAGAAACACAATCAGATGAATCAATAATAGTTGTAGGAATTATTGCAATAGTTTCAATCGGGGCAGCAATTTTTTATCTTAAAGGCTACAAAAAATAATTAAACTAAAAGAACTGCAGCTGCAAAAACAGTTGTCCATTTTCCATCTTTGTCACCTTTTGTAGATTGAGTGATATTATGAGTATTGTAAATTTCTCCAGAGATAGACCACTGTTGTCGTTTTTCATCCCAATCTTTGTCAGCATCAAAAGGAATTCCTAATGAGGATGCAAGCATTTGAGCTGCAATATCTTCTGCATAATCTCCAGCTTGAACTTCATTTTGACCAAATGATTCATACTCTGACAAGTAACCATAGCGTTCCTTATCTTTTGGTTGAGCAATACCTACAGAAGCAGCACATACTCTATGAGGTTCTTTTGTTTGATTTTTAGAATAAATTGTAAATAAAATCTGTCCTGCTTTGATTTTTTTCAAACCTTCCTTTCGGGTAATCAGTTTAGCATGTGGTGGGAAAATACTAGAAATCAATACAAGGTTTGTTCCAGCAATTCCTGCATCCCTTAAAGCATATTCAAAACTAGTAAGCCTATCTTCATGAACACCTTTACCTCTTGTGAGGAATAATTCTTTGGCAACTAAGTCTAACATTTCTGAATTCCTGATAGAGAATTATTATTTATACTTTAATTCTAGGAAATGAGATTTACTTGTCAGATTTTGATTTTTTCTTTTTCTTTCTTTTGTCAGGTTCAGATTTAATTTGGGTAAGATAGATGAATGTAAAGAATGCCCCCAAGCCTACATTGATCAACCCCAAAAATGTTATCATCATTTTGAGATTTGGAGGAGTAATAGCTGATAATCCTATCAGAATACCAACAATTCCGGTTGCAAAAAACATCATCATGAGAACCTTAACTCGAGTAGGTTCAATGTATCTCATAACAGATATCAAAAACTCAATGTTATAAATTGAAAGGTGTAGAGATTATTTTAAAAAAATACAATACTATCTCAGGTAACACTTTAAACCTTCAAAAAATTCAATGTATTTCGTGCCACTGTAGCTCAGCCTGGTAGAGCAACTGATTTGTAATCAGTAGGTCATGGGTTCAGATCCCGTCAGTGGCTTTTAATTTTCAATAAGATGCAGGTATTTACAATACGAATAAGTAGACTAGAATGAGAAATATTCTATGGATGAAGATTCGTTTGTAGAAGATATTAAAAAAGATGAAGATTCGTTTGTAGAAGATATTAAAAAAGATGAAAAAGTAATAAAAAAATCAACTTTCAATTCATTAATTATTGGAATCATTATCGTAACAGGAATTGCAGCATTTTTTGCAGGATCATTTGTTTCAAATTTAAATTCTGAACAAGTATCACAAAAAGAATTCGAAGATGCAATTGCAGAATTAGAATTAAAAATGCTTGAAAAGCAATTACCTACAAGTCAACCAAATCTACCACCAAAAATATCTGCAGACGATGATCCAGTTATTGGTAATCCAGATGCGCCAATCACAATTATAGAATTTTCAGATTTTCAATGTCCATTTTGTGCTAGATTTCACATACAAACACTTCCTGCAATAATGGATGAGTATATTGAAAAAGGAACTGTCAAATTAGTATTCAGAGATTTTCCAATACAGAGTATTCATCCTAATGCAGTTCCAGCATCTGTTGCTGCAGAATGTGCAAATGAACAGGGTAAATTTAAGGAAATGCACGACATCCTATTTGAAAAACAAAATCAATGGAGTAGTTTGGAAACAATCTATGCAATAGAATTGTTTAACCAATATTCATCAGACATCCAATTAGAACAAGAACAATTTAGTTCATGTTTATCAACTGCAAAATACGTTAAAGAAATTCAAAATGATCTAAATGATGGAAGAACATATGGAATAACTGGAACACCAGGATTTTTTATTGGAAATGAACAAATAGGATTTACAGAATTAAAAGGAGCTCAACCATTTGAAAGTTTCAAAAAAATTATCGATAAACAGTTAGGAAGTTAAAATAACAAGCGTTTATTAGACCTGAAACAACGGTTTGGAATATCGGAATAATGACGAACAGGCAATGAGCTTTATCGTCATTGCTTAAGAGAAGAAAACAAAATGACAAAATTTAAAGATCTAGGATTAAAAGAAGAAGTACTTAGAGGAATTACTGACCAAGGTTTTGAAGAGGCTTTTGAGATTCAAGAAGCTGTAATTCCAGTATTACTTTCAGGAAGAGATGTTGTAGGTCAAGCCCACACAGGTTCTGGAAAAACAGCAGCATTTGCATTATCAATGTTACAAGAAATTCAGCCAAAAAAAGGAATTCAAGGACTAATCATGGCTCCAACAAGAGAATTGGCAATGCAAATCAGTACAGAAATTAAAAAGATGGGCAAATACACAGGAATCAAAATTGCGACTGTTTATGGAGGTCAAGGAATGGGAATTCAATTAGATGCATTACAAAGAGGAGTTGAAATTATTGTTGCAACCCCAGGTAGATTAATTGATCATCTCAAAAGAGGTTCAATTGAATTAGGAGACATTACCCACATTGTACTTGATGAAGCAGATACCATGTTGGATATGGGATTCATAGATGACATTCAGTTTATTTTAGATTTATCACCAGAAGACAGAGTAATGTCTTTGTTTTCAGCAACAATGCCTACAGAAATTTTGAGGTTATCTGAAGATTATTTACACAATCCAAAACAATTCTTATTGGATGCAGATGATCTAAGTGGTGAAGGCATAGACCAAGCATATTTAGTAATAAAAGACAGAGACAAATTCAAGTATCTTTTAGATTTTATTAAAAAAACAAAAGGACAATCAGTAGTATTTTGTTCAACAAAATATAGAACAAGAGATGTTGCAAAATTTCTTCACCAAGAAAAATACAATGCAGTAGCTATTGAAGGAGACATGTCACAGAGTAGAAGAGAACAATCAATGGGTAAATTTAGAAGCGGTAAAGCAGATATTTTAGTTGCAACAGATGTTGCTTCAAGAGGTATCGATGTTCCAAAAGTAGAATTAGTAGTCAATTATGATGTGCCAAACCAAGAAATGGCATACTTTCACAGAATAGGTAGAACAGCTAGAGCAGGAGCTGAAGGAAAGGCAATCACATTTGTATCATATTCATCAGTAGGGGATTGGAACATCATTAAACGTCAAATCAAAGTTCCATTACGTGATCTTAATCAAGAAATGAATATTGAGATTTCAATTCCAGACCCACTAAAAAGACAGTCATCACCACGAAGATATGGTGGAAGTGGCGGTTCTAGATCAAATTATTCTAGAGGAGGTAGCCGAGGCGGAGGCTACGGTCGAGGCGGGGGCTACGGTCGAGGCGGAGGCTACGGTCGAGATAGCAGAGGAGGTAAAAGAAGAGATAACGATAGTGGCGGTAGAAATAGCTACGGCGGACGTAGTAGATGGTAATATTACAAAAATTTAAAGACAAGAACTACTATACTAAAACAAGGTAAAAGAATGCACAAAGGATTCATTTTATTAAATTGCGACTTAGGGGCAGAAGAATACATTGTTGACGAATTAAAACAGATGCCTATCATCAGTAATGCATACTTAACTTTTGGTGCATATGACGTAATTGCAGAAATTGAAACAGAGGATCAAGAAGGCTTTGAAAAAGTAGTTGCAACCATAAGAAAATTATCAAGAGTTGTTAGTACAATGACATTAAATGTAATTGATACAAGTAAATAGATAGAAATCACAAATTAAAGTAAATTATTGTTTATCTAATTTCTTTTGAAGTTTGGAATTTTCTTTTTCCAATATCTTAACTTTTTTTACAACTTTTTTTAATTCTAAATTCATTTTTTTTAAATCTTGTTCGACTTTTAACAGATTATTTAATGAACGAGGTACTTTTTTAGTACTAAGTTCTTTTGAAGATTCAATTTTTTCTTTCAATTCTATGAGTTTCATAGAGTTCTTTTTAGATCTTTCTAAAAAATCAATGACTATGCATCTTCTTCATCATTTTTAGATTCTAATTCTTTTAGGACTTTATCATATGCCTCAGGATCGATTTCTTTTAACTGAGATAATACATCAAAAAAACTTTTGTCTACATCGTCAGTCATAATATATCAATTAATGTTCCACCTAAAATAATTACTACTTTTTACAAAAAACATATGGATCTTTAAGAGATTAGCACTAGCAAAAAAATAAAATTTTAGATAAATATTAAAAAGATTTTTCATAATTAGGTTAGAAAATGACAGACATTATTTGGGGAAATGGTCAAAACATTATTTCAACAGAAAGTTTTCAACTAAATGTTACGCATAGAAAAGATGGTAATTCTGATGAATATCCAGACACGGTCAAGATCATTATTTCAGAAGTAGATTTACCAGGATTATCAGATAATAAATCGGATTGGACAAAAGAAAATCTTCAAAACGTCATTGTTAATGCATTTCTAAAATGTGAAATTCATTCAAAAACACCAGAAGGAGATTTAATTGCAAAAGTATCACATTCAGGAGCTGCAGGATATTAATTGTGGAATTCCATAATAACTACAAACAATCAAATAAAAAATGAAGATATTAAAAAAATAATTGATGGAAAAAATTCTTCACTAATTATAAAAAAATTTTTAAAAAAAGAAGATTGTGAAAAAATAATTCAAAAAATATCTAGCATGGACATTGAAAGAGATTCAAAAAAATTTAATCATATTGGTCCATTTTTAATGAATTACACAACAAAAAAAGAAAAATATTTTGAGAATGCAGAAAAAGCAAATAAAACATTCAAAAAAATATTTTTGAATATTGAGAACCCAGTAAATAAGATCAAGACAACAATATCAAAAATATTTCCCAATTATGAAATTTCAGAGATAAAAGAAAATCAAAAAAAATATGCATTATGTACTATTAGAAGACACGAAAAGGGTAAATCAATTCCACTACATAAAGACAATGTAAGTTATGAAGGGGCAGAATATGAAATATCAAAAATTAATACTCAACTATCATGTATACTGCATTTACAAGAAACTGAAAAAGGTGGAAGTTTATCCATATACAACAAACAATGGGAAAGAAGTTTCGAAAAATATAGAGAAATAGAATTTGGATACAATCCAATCATAAAAGAAAAAACATTAGTTGATACAATTGAATCAAAGTTAGGAGATTTAATAATTATAAATCCAAATTTTCTTCATGAAGTAAATAAAATTAAAGGAAATTCAGATAGAGTAACATTGGGAATGTTTTTGGGAATTGAGAATAAAACTAAAAAGATCTTTTTCTGGGCATGATTTTTGTAAAATTCTTACAAATTAAGAAAAAAGAGCATCAATGGATAAAACAAGTGCCAGTAAGGGATTAATTGTTATATGAGTAAATTAGGATTGTTTCAAATTGCAGAAAATTGAATATGAAGGAACAGTATGGGTACTGAATTACAATAATCCTAAACCACTTTTAGATCACTCAATTCACATGTTAGAAAGACATGGAATAAAACGAGAAGATATGGAAATTACAGAAACACCAAAAGCAAAAGTAGGAGCAATTGTCGTAGAAATATGGCCTTATGAGTTAGTTGTAGCAAGAGTTAGAACAACTAGAAATGATTCATTTATCAGCGGTACCGAATTAACTATTGAACTAAAACTAGATGAAAATGGAAATTACATAGATTACCTTTGAAAAAAAAGAAAATTCAAAACATCGTAATTCTTAGTGTTGCAGTCATAATCATTGGCGGAATAATTTCATACAATTATTCAGTAGACATTACAAAACAAAAAGGGTTACAGTTTGGAAATGAATTAAGTCAAATTGAAAATCAAGTTTCAGAAATTCAAAATAAATTTTATTCTGAAAAAACCAAGTGGTCAGAAGGAGACGTTACAAAAGAAGAATTATTTGAATTTTATAATGAACATATAGAAAATTTTCAAGAGGTCATAACAAAATATGATAAGTTAACGCCACCAGAATCATTTCAAAGCTCAGTGGTGTTATTAAAAATGTCAGCTGAAACTCAGCTTGAAAGTGATGTACAATTAATTGATTGGATTAAAACAGGTAATGAGGCATCAAAAATTCGTTCAGATGCATTAATTCAAGAAGCATATGAATATCAAAACTTAGGGTTAGTTGAATTTCAAGCAGCAAAAGTAGGGATAAAACATTATGTGGGAGGCGAAAAATTTGAAGAGCCTCAAGGAGTTTCACCACAAAAAGTTTTACAAGTTTCAGAAAAAATGAAAGAGCGATGTAATGAGCAATTTAGAAACGAGTCAGGAGGATTTGATTCTAATGAAATAGAAATTGAATGGTTTAATTGTAATAACAAAGCTCAAGATTGGAAAATGGAACACATGCCATAAATTAAAAATTTAGATTACAATAATTCACAGGTTTCCAATAAATCCAAAGTAGGAGAAATTTCTTTAATCAAATTGGATTTATCAAGAGGAGTAGGTTCAGAAAATTTTACAGGAAATGTTATTGTTAACATATCTTGATCAGTATGAGAAATTCCAATAAAATGTGAAGAATTATTTATTTTGGACAACATAGAATCCCATTTTTGAAGATGTGCAGAGACTCTAGACACATTTTGTTGAACATTAGATAAAGTAGTATTCAAATCGGTATCAAATAATCTGAATTTCACAAGAGGAATCATAATCATCCCACCAAGAATTTTTTCACGATTTTGAATTTTTAATAAAATCACATCTTCAGGATTTTTAGACGAAGACAAATCCCCATAATCAGGATCAAAATACCCAGTAATTAATTTGGAGGAATCAAATATTCGATAGTACCCATCCTCATAATCTAATTTCCAATTTCCCAAGAAAATTATTCAATTAAACTAATTACTAAACTTTTATTTGAAAATAAAACGTGGTTGATGTTCATCACAGAAATAAAAAATTAATCATTATTTTCTAGCATATCTAATGCTTTTTGTAATGAGATTTCAAGCTGATGAATTCTTTTTCTGAGTTCAATGTTTTCATCCCTTAAAGAATCTCTTTCTTTAGTAAGAATTTCATTTAAATCCATATCAAAACTATGAATTAATACTATTTTTACATTACAATTAACAGAAATAGGCAAATCATCTTAAATCACATAGTATGAGAATCAACCAAATTTCCATCCAAAGGTTTTACTTCAAAAATATCTTTTAAAAAATATTTTTGTTTAGAATGATAATTACAAAGTAATACAGAGGATTTGGAATCTCCAACATGAAATACAGTTACATTGATAGGTTTGTTGATGCAACATATTCTATCCACTTTAATTCCAGTTTGCTGAGAAGCCATTTCTAACCATACCAATTTTTGAATTTTATTTAAATTACGAATAGATTGTAATGCTAAAGTTTGTTTTTTTATTTGTCTCAAAGTTTTTCGAAGTTCAGGAGATAAATTTTCTAACAACATTAAAGATAAGATCTTGGTTTAGATAAATTTATCATATTAAAAAAAAGATAATTAAATAAACTAGGAATCAAAATAAGATTATGACAATTGCTAAGGAAAATAAAGAATTCATTAACAGTTTAATTGAATATTACATCAGTGAGTCAGAATCATATAGAGAAATTGCAGAGAAATTTCGACCAGAAATAGAATCAGTTCCAGATACTGCATTTGGAATAATTACAGGATGTGTATATTCAGGATTTCTTCAAGCTTATCAAAATCAACAGCAAACAGCAAGTCTAGAAGATATTAAAGAATTTAATGAAATGATTAAAGCAAAAGCCCCTCAAATCAAAAAAGCAATTTCATCTCCAATTAAAACAGATACCCAATCAAATAAAAAAACAGATTGAGGAAGAAATTAGGCATAAAAAAGATAAAAATCTAAAAATTAACAACAAAATAACAGTACAGTTTAATTTGAATCAAAAATTATAAAATTATGAAAATTGATGGTAGTAAGATCATATTTGGTTTGGGAGTAACATCTGCAGTGGCAACAGCAGTAATAGCACTCTATTTTTCAATTCGTTAAAGATAAATCATTAAGATTAAATGAATAATCAATGTCTGCAACTAATGAATTTAAAATTACACAAATAGTAGATAACGGACAAATGATACAATTAACATTAATTGAAAATGTATCAACAGAACCAATTTCACAAAAACAATTAATCATAGAAAATGTATCCAAAAAATTAGATTCAGAAACAAAAGAACAAGTCATGCCATTATTAGAAGCAATTTTGCAAGCACAACCAACGGTAAATATGAAATCATATCAACAAACACAAATTACAATTGCCATGCCTAAATCAAGATTTGATGGAATGGGAAGACCACAAGTTGGAAATACCATAAATGTGGATTTAAAAAAAATCTAAAGTTTTGAATTTACTTCATCTAAAGTATGTAGTGGTAAAGAACAAGAAAAATTTTTACAGATAAAAACAGAAGTCTTATCTTCAAAAGTTTTTCCAGAAAAGAAAGGATAAGTTGAAAGGGAATTTAGTTGTTCAGAATTTTTAATATTCACCATGATAGAGTTAGGCAAATACGAAGTAAATAGAGAATGGCAAAGTTCTGAATTTTCAGAATTTATAATAGTGATTTCGACAGGTTTTTCCAAATACATAGAAATGGTGTTTAAGAGATATCCAAATCCAAAGGGATTTTCAGCTGCCATTTGTGCCTGAGATTCCATAATTTTTAGGGAAATATCAAGAAATGACTGTTCTTGAGACAAATGATATAATCGCAACATTACAAATGAAGAAACAGAATTTCCAGATGGTAAAGATAAATCATAATTGCTTTTTGGACGAATAATTAATTTTTCATGATTATCAGAAGTCATAAAGAAACTACTATTTTCTGAATCCCAGAAATGTTCTATTAAATGACGACCCAGTTGTAATGCAAGTTTAAGATATTTTTCATCAGGTTCAATTTCAAAAACATCCAATAATGAATTTATAAAATATGAGTAATCTTCAAGATACCCATTAATTTTTGCAGTTCCATTTTTGTATGTCCTCAATAATTTATCATCAACGTAGAGATTTTTTTCAATAAAAGAAATACAATCTTTTGCTGCATCAAGATATCGAATATCATTTGTTACACGATAGCCTTTGGCAAAAGCTGTGATCATTAATGAATTCCAAGAGACTAGAATTTTGTCATCTAATCCAGGTGAAATTCTTTTTGAACGTACTTCCAATAATTTTTTTAAACAAGAATCTATAATCTCATGAACTTTTTGTTCAGATATTCCAAAATTAAATGCAATTGTGGAAGGATTAAGATTATTACAAAGAATACTATTGCCCTCCCAATTTCCACCATCCGTTACATCAAAATAAAGACAAAATATTTCAGCATCATTACCAAGAATTTCTTTGATTTCAGATTTTGTCCAAACATAGAACTTACCTTCTACACCTTCAGAATCTGCATCATAAGCAGAATAAAATCCCCCTTCAGATGAGGTCATTTCACGTAAAACAAAATCAAGTGTTTTTTTTAGCACATCCAAATAAAATGGATCTTTGGTGATTTGATATGCTTCACAATAATTTACAGGCATGAGGGCATTATCATAAAGCATTTTTTCAAAATGAGGGACCAACCATTTTGTATCAGTGGAGTATCTATGAAATCCCCCTCCAATTTGATCAAAAATTCCACCATTTGCCATTTTTTTCAAAGTTTTTAATGCAAACTCATTAAATTTTGGTAAATTTGCTATTTTTGCATAACGAAATAAAAATGAAATATTTGCCGCATTTGGAAATTTAGGGGCGGAACCAAATCCACCATATGTAGGATCACCAAGTTGGAATAGATTCATTGCTGCTTCATCAAGTAAAGTTCGTTCTAATTTCGTAGGGTCTGAAATTTTTTCAGTTTTATGTAATGCGTAAATGAAACTTTCTGCAGATTTTTCAATATCTTTTGGTTTTTCTTTCCAAGCTTGTGCCAATTGTCTACAAATACTTCCAAATCCTGGTCGTCCATACGAATCCAAAACCGGAAAATAAGTTCCAACATAGAACGGTTTTTGTTCAGGAGTTAGAAAAATACTCAATGGCCAACCACCTTGACCAGTAGCTATTTGACAAACTTTTTGATAAATATCATCTATATCAGGACGTTCTTCACGATCAACTTTGATGTTTACAAAATGTTCATTCATAAATTCAGCAACATCGTCATTTTCAAAAGATTCATGAGCCATTACATGACACCAATGACAGGAACTATATCCAATACTCAAAAAAATAGGTTTATTCTCATCTTTTGCTTTTTTTAGTGCTTCATCATTCCATCCATACCAATCCACCGGATTTTCAGCATGTTGAAGTAAGTAAGGACTAGTTTCATGAATTAAATGATTTTCAGCCATAATTGATCAAAAGAGTTTTGAATATTTGTACCTAGATGGAGTTAACCCCATATTCCCTTACCTTCAGTTAATTCATAAATTCGTACATTAATTCTCTTAAGAAATTTAGTTTTTGATTTATCTGCTTTTTTATCATGGCTGTAATCTTTTTTCTTGAGCAATTCTTCTAATCTTGCCAATTGTTCTAAAGATAGTTTATCAAATTCATGTTTTGAAGAAGATATTAGAGTCAGTAGTTTTATCCTTTCACGATCTTCTGAAGTAATATCAGCCATACACTAACTTACATTATTTTTAAAATAAATCTTATCGTAATTCCAATTATTTGTCAGAAAAAAATTAAAACAGTATATTAAAATTCAATGAAATTTTTTTTTATTTATGGAAAAAATGCGTGCAATGGTACTTTCAGAATGTGCAGAAATTGAAACTAAGCCTTTGAAATCAACTAAAATAGATAAACATGAAATTGAAAGATCAGATGAAATTTTACTAAAAATCGAAGCTTGTGGGGTTTGTCATTCACAACTTCATGGAATTGAAGGAGATTGGCAACATATTGGAATTCCAGCCACATTACCAATTGTTCCAGGACATGAAGTGGTCGGTAAAATAATTGAGATTGGAAAAGATGTGACCAAATTCAAAGTAGGAGAAAGAGCTGGAATTACACCACTACTTGAAGCATGTAAAAATTGTCAATATTGTGATGAAGGAAAAGAATACCTTTGTGAATCATCAAAAATTACAGGAGAGACATTGAAGGGAGGATATTCAGAATACATCACAGTTAGACAAGATTTTGCAACTAAGATTCCAGATGAAATGAAATCAGAATACGCAGCACCTCTATTTTGTGCAGGGATTACTGCATACAAGGCAGTTAAAGCAGCAGAACCAAAAACGGATAAAAAAATTGGAATTTTTGGAATTGGAGGAGTAGGTCACATGGCAGTGCAATTTGCAAAAATAGAGAATGCCAAAGTTATTGCGTTTTCAAGATCACAAAATCATTTGGATGTTGCAAAAAGATTAGGAGCGACAGACACTATGATTTTTTCAAAAGAACAAAAAGAATTTTTAGATAACTTAAATCAAAAACAGGGATTATTAGATGCCGCAATAGTATTTGCTCCAGCAGATATTGTAACAGATACTGCAATAAAATCAGTCAAGAAAGGAGGAACAATTGTCATTGCAACAATTGGAGAAAGGCCAGAATTCATTGCATTTGAAGAAAAAACAAT
>Ga0115011_10002654_pt1 | contig 12389 bp, 9 predicted proteins | sample TroAtlMetagenome_2_FD_88705 | JGI IMG/M metagenome (GOLD analysis project Ga0115011, IMG submission 88705) | Marine eukaryotic phytoplankton communities from Atlantic Ocean - Tropical Atlantic ANT8 Metagenome | ecosystem: Environmental > Aquatic > Marine > Oceanic | place: Tropical Atlantic... | reverse complement strand
TGCATACAGAGTATATGGTACTACAGATAACTTTGCTAACCTACAGGGTGGTGACTGGGCAATTGCTATTGCATCTCTTGGTGATCTAACTGTAATTAATAATGCGGTTAATAGCAACTTAACATTTAATGTTGGTAGTGCAACTAATGGTTACCTAGCAAAGTTAATTGGTACACAATTTAAAGTTAAGGGTACTGATAACTTCGGACTACTTACAGATAACCATGATGCCATATACCTATCAAGTGGTACTGTTGGATTAACAGATACTTATGGATTCTTAATCGTAAGATCAGGTATCACAACAAATAGTGGTAAGGAAGATCACGAGCAGAATATTGGTATAGGTAGAGAAGCACTATGGGGTGCTGGTATATCAACTAACCAGAGCAATAACATTGCTATTGGTGCGTTTGCTCTATACAATGTTTATGGTAGTGATAATGTAGCTATTGGTAACTCTGCTGGTACTCATAATACTGGTAATAACAATGTTATCATTGGTAAAGGACAAGATGTTAGATATCCAGATCAAGACGATCAGTTAATAATTGGTTCAGGTGATGTTAAGTGGGTATCTGGTAATAGCGACGGTTGGGTAGGTATCGGGACCACAACGCCTACAGCGTTGCTCGATGTAGATGGTGATGTCAACATCACTGGTGTTGCTACCATTCCTCAAATAGATGTTAATGATCTTGGTATAGAAGCAGCATATGTTACTGCTGGTATTATTACATCTTATGTTGGTACTTATTCATCAATAACTGTATTTGATACTGAAACAGCAGATCTAAACGATGTTAAGATCACCTCAGGTATTATTACATCTCAGGTTGGTACTTATGCGACTATAACAGTATTCGATACTGAAACTGCAGATCTTAGAGATGTTAAGATAACTGCTGGTATCATAACAGATATTGTTGGTACTGCTGCAACTATCACTACGATTGATGCAACTGTAACTGATATCATACATGGTAATATTGTTGCTGGTGTTATAACATCAATAACTGGTATCTATGCTACCATTACAAATTTTGATACTGAAACTGCTGACCTTAATGATGTTAAGATCACATCAGGTATCATCACTGATATTGTAGGTACTGCAGCAACTATAACAACAATTGATGCGACAGAAGGAGATATAGTTAACGCTAAGATCACTGCTGGTATTATCACATCTCAGGTTGGTACTTATGGAACCATAACAGTATTTGATACTGAGACTGCTGATCTAAAGGATGTTAAGATTACCTCTGGTATTATAACTGATATCGTTGGTACAGCAGCATCTATTACCACTATTGATTCTGAAAATGGTGATATTGAATTTGCTAAGATTACTGTTGGTATCATAACTGATATTATCGGTGTTGCTGCTACATTTACTGATGTTAATATTACTAGTGACCTCAGAGTTGGTGGAGCATCTACCTTCGTTGGTAATGTTACCTTTAAAGGTGGTGTAATTGGTCTTGGTGATTCTACCAGTGATGCTATTGTATTCAATGCTGACATTGATTCAAGTTTCATTCCTGATGATGATGACACCTATAGCCTTGGTGCTTCTACTCAACAGTGGAAAGATCTTCATATTGATGGTACTGCTTATATTGATGACCTAAGTGTTGATTCAACAGTTGGTACTTATGCAACATTCACTACAGCACATATAACAACTTTAAGTGCTGATAACCTAACCTTTACTGGAATTGCTGTTACTGACATTGTTGGTACTGGTGCAACCATAACAACCTTTGACACAGAGACTGCTGACCTTAAAGATGTTAAGATTACTTCAGGTATCATAACTGATATCGTTGGTACAGCAGCGACTATAACAACAATTGATGCTACAGAAGGAGATATTGTTAATGCTAAGATTACTGCTGGTGTTATAACATCGATAGTTGGTACTTATGCAACTATAACAGTATTTGATACAGAAACTGCTGACCTTAAGGATGTCAAGATAACTTCTGGTATTATTACTGATATAGTTGGTACTGCTGCTACAATCACTACGATTGATGCAACTGAAGGAGATATAGTCAATGCTAAGGTCACTGCTGGTGTTGTAACTTCACTGGTTGGTACTTATGCTACTATTACAACCGCACATGTTTCTAACTTAAGTGCTGATAGTTTATCTCTGACTGGATTAGCAGTTACTGATGTTGTTGTTGCTACTGCAGCAACCTTCACAGGTGTTATTGATGTTAATGATGCAGATATTGTAAACCTTAAGGTTGGTGCTGGTTATGTAACCTCTCTATATGACTCCACAGGAGTTGTTGGTATTAACACTCAACATATGTTGAGTACTAATGCTGATAACACTCTTTCATGGAAAGAACCTGCTCAGATTGGTATTGCTACTGTTAACCCTGCTGATGATGTATGGTTTGTTGATACTCATGGTCTTGATGCTTACGATGCTTCTCGTGGTCGTACTAAGGATAGACCGTTCAAAACGATTAGATACGCTCTATCAAGAATTTCTAATAGGTATGCTCATACCTATAACGGTGGTACTGCTACAAACGCAGTTAATGTTCAAAGTGGTGCTGAGTCAGGTAATCAGAAGTCTCCTAATGGAGCAACTTACAATGAGCATACTGGAGAATTAACTCTATCATTTGCTGGTGCTCATGGTATGACGACAGGTGATACTATCACCCTTGATAATAATTCATTATCATTCACCTGTACGATGGATGGTAATACAGCAAGTAAGACTTATCCTCGTTCTGGCACTGACCCTATTGCTGGTGTAACAACTGCTGTTACAGTAAATACAACAACTTCATTTACAATTAATGTAAACAGAGCTCCTAGTGTTATAGGAGTTAACGAGACATTGAATATTGGTGGTGGTGTCTATGAAGAAACCTTCCCACTATATGTCCCTGAAGCTCTTACTGTTAAGGGTAACGGTCTTCGTGCTACTAAGATTGTTCCAACAAGTGCTACGAAGCAAAAAGACTGCTTCTTATTGAATGATAGAACAGTTGTTGAAGACTTAACTATTGCTGATATGTATTTCAATACATCAGCAAATGAAGGTTATGCCTTTAAGTATCAGCCTGGTATTGCAATTACTACAAGATCACCTTATGTACAGCGTATAACTGTATACAACAAAGGTACTAATGTAACTGCTACTGATCCATATGGTTATGCTTCTGCTGATTCAGCTCCATCTTCTTACATATCTGGTGGTGGTGCATATGTAGATGGTTCACAGGTTCAAGAAAGTTCTCTTGAAGCAGCAATGCTATTCAATGAAGCGACCTTCATTGTACCTAATGCTCCAGGTCTAGTGATGACCAACGGTGCTCGTGTTGAGTTCCTTAACTGTTTCACATACTTCGCTTCTGAAGGTATTAAGGGTGAATCTGGAACAGTAGGTCTTGCATCTGCTGGTAAGACAAGATTAAGATTAACTGGTATTACTACAACATCAGCACTTGGTATTGGTAATACAATTACTTACTATGATACTGATGGTGTTACTGGATTAGGTACTGCTGTTGTTGCTAACTATGATGGCACATATCTTGATGTAACTGGTAAGCAAAAAGGATTTGAAATACTTCAAGCAAGAACTGCTAAGACTCTTACCTTCAATGGTGATGCTCAATTAGACACCAGTGTTAAGAAATTTGGTAGTGCATCACTTAAGTTGGATGGTACTAATGATTCTGTTAGTGCAGCATCTCATGATCAATTTGGATTTGGTACAGGAGAATTTGCTGTTGGTTTCTGGGTTTACAGAAACAGTACTGGATTAACTAGTGCTACTGCTGTTGACTTTAGAGAGTCAGGAACTGATACAAGTGGTTTAAGTATTGCTTTCAGAGGTAATGAGTACGATGTTCGTGTTGGACATACAACAGCATTGTCTGCTGCTAGTGCAGGTATTACAACTGGTGCATGGCATCATATCGCTGTTGCCAAGAGAGGTACAAAATTAATAGCATATTCTAATGGTGCTAAGAGAGCTGAAGCAACATCATATTCTACTGATCTTGGTGTACAGAAACCTCTTGTAATTGGTGCTGATTTTGACGGTGCTGCTAACGCAGTTACAGGTTGGATCGATGATGTATTTGTCCAGAAAGGATCTCATGCAATACCAGATGGTGCATATACTTATGGTTATAGTGCTGAGGCTGCTGGTAATAAGAATACTTCAATACTAGTTGACTTTAACGGAACTAACGGTGTCTCAACTGCTACTGATGATGTAGTAGTTACTCAGGATATCAGGATTACTCAACCTAACAGTGGAGTAGGAACTGCTACTAAGATAACCCTAGCAGATTACAGTCAGTTTGGTGCTGACATGCGTTCTGTTGGTTGTGCTGTTGAGTACGGTCAGAAGGGTGTTATTGCTGATGGTGATGGTGTAACACTAAGGTGTTTTGCACTTAACTTCAATCATGTTGGTGCTGGTGGAGATATTACAAATGATCCTAATACAGCAATTCAAGCAAACGAAGTTACCCAAACAAATAATGGTGATGTATCCTTTGTTAGTATCGACCAGAAAGGAGACTTTAGGGTTGGTGATGCATTCTATGTTGACCAAGAAAATGGTACAGTTGCATTCTCACAACAGGTAACAAGTTTACAAGCTTTATCCAACTTAACTATTTCAGATTCTTCTGGTAATAGCAGTCAGGTAACACCTACTAGTGGTACATTTGGTAATATTCAACTTTCTGGTAATAACATTGAATCCACTACAGGTGATATTAACATTGATCCTTCTGGTGCTGGTGATATTAACATCACTGGTGATGTCAATGTCTTAGGTATCTTAACTGCTACAACTATTCAACTGGATGCATTCCAGAAGGGTGATACATCTATTGCTCTAACTGATAGTGGTAGTGATGGTACTATTGTTGCTAGTACTGATAACACAGAAGCATGGCGTGTTGATGCCAACCAGAAGGTTGGTATTAGAACTGCTTCACCTAGAGATAGACTTGATGTTTTAGATACTGCTAGATTCGAGAGAATCAATGCTACAGGCGTTGTAACAGTAAGTAGTAGTGCAGACATCAATAACCTTGATGTGGTGGATGCTAGGATCGCTACAGGTCTTGCTACAGCGTTTACAGTTGGTCAGACAGTTGGTGATGGATCATTAACAGTTAATGCTCCTATTGGAATTAACAGTCATACAGATCTTCCAGATAATGTTAAGATCAGAATAGGTTCAGATGATGACCTAACCTTTGAACATGTTGATACCGATGGATTTGCTAACAGAGGTCATACAATCCTCACTCATGCAAATGGTAATGCAACATATGCTAGACTTCAAATAAGAAGTGATTACTTTAGTGTACAGACTGGTACTGGTAACAGTGACTTCTTAACTGTCGATAATAAGACACTTAAGTTGATGTATGCTGATAGTGCAGCATCTGGTAGTGGTGACAGATTCATTGCTAGAGCATCTGGTTCAGAGATGCTTGGTATCGTTACCTTCATGGATAACGGTGTTTATAAGGGAGAAGTTGCAATTGGTTCTTCTATCACAGCAACTGCTGGTGTAGTTACTGCCAATGCTGTTGATCTTGTTGATGCAGATATTCTTGACGCTAAGATCACTGCTGGTTTAGCAACTGACTTTGCAATCACTAACGCCAGGATTCAAACTGGTATTGCTACTGAAATGACCTTCGCTGGTTTCTCAACCTTCGTTGGTATAGCAACATTCCAAGACGACATATTTGTCGCTGGTAACTTAAATGTTATAGGTGATGTTGTTTATGATGAAGTTAATGGTAGAAACATTAAGATAACAGGAATCAGTACATTCAACGAAGTTGTTATTACTGGTGTTACTACAGTTTCTGACATTAAGATTGGTGCTGGTAGCTCTTCTACTAGAATAGAAACTAATACTGGAGAACTGGTTCTTGATTCTGCTGCAGGTCAAGTTACTATTCAAGACAATGTACATGTCGTAGGATATGCTACATTCAAGCAAGGATTATACTATCGCTCAGATCAAGGTGGAAGCACTGGTATTGGATACAGTGGTCCAAATGGTATGGGTTACTTTGAAGCAGATGGAAGACTGGTAAGTACAGCAAGCACAGTTGGCTTCCTAACTACTTCTAACTATGTAATGACCACAAACGCTTCTGGAGTCCCAACATGGACTGACTCCATCGATGGAGGATTCTTCTAATGGCAAAACCGAATAGTAGGGCAACATTACAAGATTATTGTTTAAGACAATTAGGTGCTCCAATTTTGGAGATTAATGTTGCTGATGAGCAAGTTGATGACCTAATGGATGACTCTCTACAATTCTTTTATGAGAGACATTTTGATGGTGTAGAAAAGGTATTGCTTAAGTATCAACTTACTGAAGAAGATAAGAAGAGAGGTAGAGCAAGAGGTGGTGATAATAGTTTAGGTATTACTAGTACAACCACTGCATCTGGTGTATTTGAGGAGAATCAAAACTACATAACAGTTCCAGATTCTATATTAGGAATTGAAAGAGTTATGCAGTTTGATAGTAGTGGACTTAGTAATGGTATGTTTAACTTGAAATATCAGTTATTCTTAAATGATATTGCGTTTAATATGGGTTATGATGGTCTCCTAAATTATTCTATGACCAAAACATATCTAGAAGATATTAACTTCTTGTTAACTACATCTACTCAAATTAGATACAACAAGAGAAACAATAGACTTTATTTTGATATTGATTGGGCTTCTACTACTGTTGGTCATTGGGTATTAATTGAGTGTTATAGAATCATGGATCCTGCTAACTATAGTGGAGTCTATAATGATTCTTTCTTGAAGAGATATCTAACAGCAAAGATTAAAAAACAGTGGGGTCAGAACCTCATTAAATTCCAAGGAGTAAAACTCCCTGGTGGTATAGAACTTAATGGTCGTCAGATCTATGAAGACGGTGACCTAGAGATAAGAGAGATAGAAGAAAAAATGCTATCTACTTACGAAATTCCAGTCCTTGATATGATAGGTTAATGACACCTGTATCTCCTTTTTTCCAACATGGTTCACCTGATGAACAGAGGTTAGTACAGTCTCTGGTAGATGAGCATTTGTCTATTCATGGTATTGATGTATATTACATACCAAGGAAACAGATTGCTACTGATGATATTTTAGGTGAGGTACAATCTTCAAAATTTAATGATAACTATCTTATCGAAGCATACCTAAACAACTATGAGGGGTATGCTAAGGGTAGTGATGTGATGACAAAGTTTGGCATCAACTTACAGAATGAGATTACCTTAACAATATCAAGAGAAAGATTTGAGGATTTTATTGCACCATTTCAATTCAACAGTACAAACTTAGGTGGTGCATTGGATGGTGATCTAGATTTTGGAACTAGACCCAAAGAGGGTGATCTAATCTGGTTCCCATTAGGAGAGAGATTATTTGAGATTAAGCATATAGAATTTGAATCACCTTTCTTTCAGTTAGGTAAAAATTATACTTACGAATTACAGTGTGAGCTATATCAGATTCAAGACGATATTATCGATACAAATGTCGCTGGTATTGATGAAAGACTAAGTGAAGAAGGATTCATCACTACAGTTAGTTTAGCTGGTATAGGATCCACTGCTAAGGCATCTGTAGACACCTTTGCATTAGAAGGTGCAATGAGAATGGTTACACTAAATGATGATGGTTCTGGATATACATCAGTACCTTCTATTAGTGTGTCAGCATCTCCTGCTGGTGTATCAACATCTCTTGGTGCTGTTGTTGGATTTATAACCACTAAGGGCAATCTTGCTGCTATTGATTATCTTGCAATAACTAATCCAGGTTTTGCATATACTGAACCACCTACTATTGGATTTGGTACTCCAGGTGTAGGTGCTGCTGCAACTTCCACATTAACTAATAGTGGTATTGCTTCTATTAGAATTCAACAACCAGGTTCTAACTATGTTTCTCCACCATTAATCACTATTCAACATCCTCAGTTTGTTGATAAACAGTATCAGTTTACTGGTGTTGCTACTGCAGGAACAATGGAGATTACTGGAATCAATACTATGGCAAATATTGCTATTGGTCATACTATTGATTTCTATAGTGGTGCTGGTCAAGTAACATTGATTGGTAGCGGTATCGTTACATCTATTGGTACTAATAGTGTTGGTATTGGTACTTCCTTCGGAGGAACTGGAACTGCTAATCCTGGTACATTTGTTGGTACTGGTGCTATGGTTGGTGCTAAGGCAGGTCAGATTCAAGCAACTGCTGTCGCAACCCTGTCTGGATCTAGCATGTTTAGAATATATCTAACAGATGCTGGTGCTGGTTATGAAGCGACTCCATCGGTCTCTATTAGTGCTCCATTGAGTACAGGTATTGGAACATATCATATAAATGAAAGGGTAGTTGGATCCACTTCTGGTGCTGAAGCATATGTTAAGAGTTGGAATGCTACTACTAGACAGCTTGAAGTGTCCATAAATACAGGTGATTTCAGATCTGGTGAATACATTACTGGAACTGCATCGTCTGCCAGATATCAAGTATTCTCTTATACTGATGACTTGAGTGATCAAGCAGCAGGTGATGAATACTTTATGAATGATGAGTTTGAAACGGAAGCAGATAAGCTTCTAGACTTCACTGAATCTAATCCCTTTGGAGATATTTAATGTTAGGTACTTATTTTTATCACGAGATATTAAGAAAAACAATTATCGCTTTTGGTACATTGTTTAATGATGTTCACATCAGACATGATGATAGATCTGGTGAAACTCTTAGTGAGACTAAAGTTCCATTGATATATGGACCAAAACAAAAATTCTTAGCAAAACTTGAGCAACAAGAAGAATTATCAAAAGCAACTGCAATAACATTGCCAAGGATGTCATTTGAGATGGCATCGATGTCATATGACCCTGGTAGAAAATCAAGTATAACTAGAACTTTTAAAGCAGTTGATAATAGAGATCCATCCAATACTAAAGTAAAGAAAGTATATCTCCCAATACCATACAATGTAGGGTTTGAACTTAATGTAATGACTAAGTTAAATGATGATGCATTACAGATTGTAGAACAGATACTTCCATTCTTTCAACCAGCATTTAATGTTACAATAGACCTTGTAGATTCTATAGGAGAGAAAAGAGATATACCAATTGTACTAGATAATATATCATTCAGTGATGAGTATGAGGGAGATTTTTCAACTAGAAGAGTCTTGATGTATACTTTTAATTTCACTGCTAAGACATACCTCTTTGGTCCTGTTGCTGATAGCACAGATGGTCTCATCAAGAAAGTTCAAGTCGATTACTATGCAGATACTAAGACTGATACTGCCAAGCGTGAGATGAGGTATACTGTCACCCCAGATCCAGTCACTGCTGGACCTGAAGATGACTTTGGATTTAGCGAGACAACTACTATGTTTGGCGATTCCAAGAAATATAGTCCAACTAGACAAGAGGATGTATGATGGATCCACTTCCTGAAATTCATTATGATGACTGGTTTCACCAGAAACACCCACATGATGATATGCCTATAGCTACTAATGATAGGTTTGATATGTATGGTTCTTCTGAAGCAGATGATGCTTACAACCCAAGACCTGAAGAAGAGATAGCAGATCTTTATGCTTCTCGTCATGAGTCTTCACCCGACTTTGAAAAGTCTGCTGAAGAGACTGTGACGATGCATGAAAAAATGTATCGCATGGCTACAAAGAATGGTGGTTCTTGGTTAGGGGGATCGGAAAATGTCTTCTCCAATTGATGACGCATTAAATACTACTTCTGAACATACCTATGTTCAAAAGTTTAATGCACATAAAGAAGCTCCTGCAGTTAAAAAAGATCATAGTCTTGAAGTAGATAAAGACTATGAATATTCTCGTGCTCAGTTATATTCCTTAATAGAAAAGGGTCAAGAGACTCTTAATGGTATTATGGAGGTTGCTGGTGAATCTGGTTCACCTAGAGCGTTTGAAGTTGCAGGACAGGTCTTAAAATCAACTGCTGATATTGCAGATAAACTTATGGATCTCCAGAAAAAAGTTAAGGAGATTGATGAGACTAAGAAAGGTCCAACTAGTGTAACGAACAATGCTATATTTACTGGTAGCACTGCAGAATTGCAGAAGATGATTAAAAAAGGATTTATGGATGCCAAATAAATTATGTTGCCCTCACCGAACAGAATTTGAATATTTACCTCAACAGTTTACAGATTGTAATGTTGAATGGGGTGATGTAATATCAAAGCTCTCTGAGGATTTTGAAGATGGGTCATTTAAAATATTAAATATGGCAGAATCTTTAATGAGATCTCCTGCTCCTACATTTGTATTGATGAATGATTACTATCCTAATACTATAGGAGAGGTATTCAATAAGGTTGAAAAGAAAGAAGGTATAAGAAATTTGCATGTTTATACCTCATTAGGTTTTTCATCTCCTACCTATGGAAAACATAATGATGATATAGATGTCTTATTGGTTCAATCCATTGGTAGCACTACCTATGATATAGAAGGTGACGAATATACTTTAGCACCTGGAGATGGTATGTTTATTCCTGCTGGTGTATATCATGATCCTATAGTTATAGAACCAAGGGTCACTTTAAGTTTTGCTTGGGATAAATAAGAGCTAGTTACTTTTATATCAATGCCAGAAACAGTTAAAGATGAAGTGGTAGAAGAACCCAAAGAAGAAAAGAAGGGCTTGCTTGCAAAAGCAAAAGATGCTATACTACCTGATGCTGAAGAACAGGCTGCGATCATCTCAACGATGGTCAGAATTGGCGTGTTGGTCTGGAGTGGAGGTATACTGACTCTTAACTATGTGACAGTTCCAGGACTGGAACAACAGAAAATTGATCCAACTTTTATAGCTTCAGTTTTTACTGGAGTTTTAGCTAGCTTCGGAATTCAGACCGCATCTAAAAAGGGTGACGGTACTATGAAGATGGATAAGAATGGTAACGCTGTTAATGGTAACGGTGGACCTCCTCCTCCAACTGCACAAGAGATTGAAGCGATTATAGCGAAAGCTGGTCCCACTCAAACAATTCGTATCGAACAAGCACCTCTAAAAATAGTTGGTGTATCTGATACCAAAGAAACCTTTAAAATGTAAAGTCATGCAAAAAATTATCAATGTACTCGCTATTGCGTCCACTGCTGTATCTGTTGCCGTTGTTGGCAGTGGCGTATATGTATATGTCAACAGGGATTCCATCATTGATGGAGTTAAATCACAAGTTATGGATGCTGTTACAGGATCTCTCGGACTTCCTGGTGGATTGGGTGGAGACGCACTTCCTATAGGAACACCAGATCTAGCACCACCAGCAGGACAAGCATCTGCAGGTCTTGGAGCTCAGTCACCAAACTCACCTTTCTAAACCAATGGGATTACCAGACAAAGCACAAAAAGTATTCGACAAGGTAGTCGAATGGGATAAAAAACTTATCAAAAAATGTCAAGATAAGTTTGGACTAACAGACTATCAAGTAGTTTGCATTTCCTTTGCTAAAGGATTTATCATTGGGGCAATCTTACTTTAAGCCAGGTAGTCTTCCAGATCTGGAGGACTATTCTTTTCAAAAAGTAAAGAGTACTTTAGAGGGTATTAAAGAACACATGGAAGCAGACTATGCTTCCTTGGAAATCCTTGATATCACTGAGGATCATGTGACTTTGAAAGTAGGGGCTTGTCCTAAACCTTGTTGGGATTGCCCTGATATTGGGAAGTATTGTTCACCGTGTATGATGAATGAAAATGAGATAAAGAGATACATATCTGAGCATTTGAAAACACAGTATGGGATAGGTCAGGTAACCTACACACAATAAGTATAATTTACTACGATACGGTCTAAATATTGCTAGTATGGGATTGAAATTATCATGCCCCTGACTAAGCACTACACAGTCGGTTATCACGACTTACAGCAACAGCATTTAGAAATTTGCGAGTATGCAGAAGATGCATATCAAGCAATACAAGACGCTAAGGAGGATGTCCCAACACTAAGGGAGCATCCTCTTTTTGTTGACTACTGCTTGAAGGAGGAGTAGAATGAAAACATTAACACAATACAAACATGAAATTATGTGGTGGATGAGCAGACTTACAATAATGATTACATCATTATTCCTTTCAATGACACTAGCAGCACAAGCATATGCTGCTGACATACAGATGGGTGCAGGAGGCAATTTAGTCTTTGAACCTAATGAGTTAACAATCTCCGCAGGAGATTCAGTTACATTTACTAATGGAGATCTACCACCACATAACATGGTGTTTAATGATTATCCAGAACTATCACATCC
>Ga0115011_10002653_pt1 | contig 12394 bp, 12 predicted proteins | sample TroAtlMetagenome_2_FD_88705 | JGI IMG/M metagenome (GOLD analysis project Ga0115011, IMG submission 88705) | Marine eukaryotic phytoplankton communities from Atlantic Ocean - Tropical Atlantic ANT8 Metagenome | ecosystem: Environmental > Aquatic > Marine > Oceanic | place: Tropical Atlantic... | reverse complement strand
TTAAACTTTTGAAATACGGTTCCCATTAATACCGGAAGATCAAACCTGTCCCTGCAAAATAGTCAGCTGATTCTTCATTCAGGCCGAATCCTGCTCGAATGTCTAACTGTAAATTGTTTTGGATCAAGTAAGTGAAACCACCATCCATATAGTGTTCAACGGGTGCTGAGTCGGCTCCGTCAGGAATCAGGCAGAACCATTCGTAGTAACCGCCGAGTTTTTCTGAGAAGCTTTTGCCAATAGCGAGCGACTGTGAAAACTCTGAGTAAGGGCGTGTCGTTTCGGCATCCATTGCCCTATTCCATTGAGTCTGCCCTGCAAGAGACCAGTCATTGTCCAGTGCCCATGAGTAGATGTAATTAAATCCGGGCAATGCTTCACCGGCACTAAATACGTCATCCCCAGAAGCCACTGTTGTTTGTAATACTAATGCTGTCTCAGGCAGAATTCCATCCTGCGGAGTCAGAGCAATTTTAAAGCCTAAGTACAGGTCTTCCCCACCTGAGGTTGTTGTCCTTGTTTCTGTGGATTCCGTTGCACCAAATACGTCTCCGAAATTGTATGCGATTCGCAATTCTAACCAGTCGGCATAAACCCCAACACGCCAGAGCATTTCTGGATAAGAGTGGCTTTTGGTCTGAGTCGTACCATCATTATCAAAGGTGTACGTATACCCCATCTCAACTTGCTTTACGCCCAAACCAACCGTCGTGGAGGATTCTGTAAAGTCCGGACGGTCACCAATTAATGGTTCGTCCATGGAGGCCGGTCCGCCCACCGCATCACTGCCACTCCAGTTGAACAACGTTCTTTGATCTTTCAATCCCTGGGCAGAAACTCTGTCTAGCGTTCCGATGCACAATGCCAGAAACAAAAGCAAGTTAATGTGTTTAATGATCACTAGTCAGGATCCTTTTCACTCTAAACGATAGCCAACGCTAGGATTGTCAGTAAAATATATCTCGGTATCTCTAACTTCGGCATTGTTTTTGGTTAATCAAAAAGATTCATTGAGCTGAGAGGGATTTGGACTCTCTGTTTTGCATTCACCCCGGATAAATCGCATAACCGACACGATTCCTCATAACCGTTACAATCGGACTCCCTAACCTTGGGAAAAACATGTCACTTACATATTTCAAACGATATCAAATGGAACTAGATCTACAGTTCTTCGATATTCCAACGCCGGAGCTATCACTGGGTTATCGTTTCGTACCATGGACCGAAGCAGATTTAGAGAAGCATGCCGAGATCAAATATCAAAGCTTCTGCAACGAAATCGATGCCAATGTTTTCAGTTGTTTTCGTGAATTAGAAGGTTGCCAGCGTTTACTACAGGAAATCACTTCCCGTAACAATTTCCTGCCGGATGCCACGTGGTTGCTTGTCTACGACTGCCCGCAACGTGAAACAACAACTACTGTGGGCACCATTCAGGCATTGGTTGACGTCCAGCAACGGGCGGCTATTCAAAACATTGGGATCCACCCTGCACACCGAGACCAGGGTCTCGGAAGCTCATTGCTCTTTAAATCCCTTACTTTTATTAAAGCAAGTGGTTTGCAGCGTGTGATACTTGAAGTAACTTCACAAAACGTTGGAGCCCTCCGGTTGTACAAACGGCTTGGTTTCCGCATCATTAAAACTGTATACAAACCCGCACCGATCATCACCTATTGATTTACTAGTGGCCAGCTCAATCCAAACATATCGCCTAGCCAACGGACTTACATTGCTGATGCAACAAATGCCATGGCTGGAATCCGCAGCACTAAGCATTTTAGTCCCAGCGGGAAGCCAGCGAGATCCGGCAAATCTGCCAGGGCTGGCAAATTTCACCGCAGAAATGGTTCAACGTGGTTGCGGTTCGTACAATAGCCGTGAATACGTCGATCAACTTGATCGCCTCGGAGCCGCCCGCTCAGCCTCCGTCACCAATTCCCACACTCGCTTCAGCGCGGCAGTGCCGGCCGACCACCTGACTGACGTACTCGCGCTATACAAAGAACTCATCTGCGCCCCTCATTTACCAGAGGAACAACTTGAAGACAGCCGTATGGTTGCATTTCAGGAGTTGCTCGCGATGGAAGACGACCTGGCACAGAAGCTTTTAAGGGAATTGCGCAAAAGACTTTACCCGGATCCCTATGGCCGCAGTTCAACCGGTACGCTCGAATCAGTTCAGGCAATGACCCATCAAGATATCGTGGGGCATGTCACTAACTATTACGTACCAGAAAACGCAGTTATTAGCATCGCCGGCAAAATCATATTTGAGGATGTCATTAAGGCGGTTGAACAATCCTTTGGAGATTGGCAGGGAACCATTCAAACAGAATTATTGGAAACATCCCCTCCAGAAGGTCATCATCATATCCAACATGATTCGAGCCAGACTCAGATTGGAATTGTTTATCCAAGTATCCCCTACTCCCACCCAGATTACTTTCTCGCCCGCAGTGCCATAGGGGTTTTGAGCGATGGCATGAGTTCCCGACTCTTTACCGAGGTGCGTGAAAAGCGGGGGCTGTGCTATACCGTTTATGCGATGTGTCACACGATCAAAAATCACGGTTGTGTATTGGCCTACGCGGGTACCACTACGGAACGAGCACAGGAGACACTTGATGTCATGCTGGCACAAATCAGGCGTCTCGGTGACGGCATCTTCGAAGATGAACTAAAACGCCTCAAAGCCAGAATAAAAACAGGCCTGATAATGCAACAGGAAAGTAGCAGTTCCCGCAGTGTTTCGATGGCCTCCGACTGGCATTTGCTGGGTAGGGTACGAACACTTGAGGAACTATCTGATTTACTCGACCAGGTCAATACCGAGGCGATTAATGACTACCTTTCAGCGAATCCACCTCAGCAATTCAAGGTCATTACACTCGGACAGCAGGCACTCGACACCTCCAAGGCAGAAGGAGACAAGGTATGAGTGTTGTTGAATTCCGTCACCACACCTTAAGTAATGGACTTGATGTCGTAGCTGAATGCAATCCAAACGCCTACAGCACCGGCCTGGCCTATTTTGTAAAAACAGGGTCCCGAGATGAAACTCCGGAAATATCCGGGGTTAGCCATTTTCTGGAACATATGGTATTCAAAGGGACGCCAACTCGAACTGCGGAGCAAGTAAACCAACAACTAGATGAAATAGGTTCGCAAAGCAATGCTTTCACTTCCGAAGAGCAAACCGTCTACTATTGTGCCGTGCTACCCGAATACCAGTTAGATGCGCTCGAGCTTCTAAGTGACATCCTACGCCCCTTACTTCGTCAGGAGGACTTTGCCACCGAAAAACAGGTCATTCTAGAGGAAATCGCCAAGTACGATGACCAGCCCCCCTTCGGAGCCCACGAAAAGGCCCTCGCCCTGCATTTCCAAAATCATCCCCTTGGAAAGTCTGTTTTAGGCACGAGAGAAACAGTAGGAGCTCTCACTAGTACTCAAATGCTGGAATACTTCAACCGACGCTATAGTGCCGGCAACATTGTTCTGGCAATGGCGGGGAATGTCAACTTCGATGCCGTCATTACACAACTTGAAGACCAGATCGGGCACTGGAAGAACTATGACACCCAACGTGACACCCCTAGAGCCCAACCGAATTCAGCTTTTCACTCCATCGAAAAAGCAAGTGCTCACCAACAATATATCATTCAAATCAGTAATGGCCCCGCTGCAGAAGACAACAATCGATATGCGAGCCGACTGCTAGGCTTGATTTTTGGCGATGAAAGCAATAGCCGTTTATTCTGGGAAATGATCGATCCAGGCAAAGCTGAGTACGCCGTCGTCGAACCTTCCGAATACCAGGGAACCGGAACCTTCCTTTCCTACCTCTGCTGCCAACCCAAAAACACCGAGGAAATCCTCGACCTCTATCAAACCCTCGCCGGCGACATTCAGTCAAACGGCGTGACCGATCAGGAATTAGAGTTAGCCAAAAACAAAGTTTGCTCCCACATTGTATTGCGAGCTGAACGCGCGGCTAGCCGTATGTTTGGGATTGGAAACAACTGGGTGCAACGTGGCGAATACGCAACTGTTCAGGAATCTATCCAGCGTTTTCAAAGCGTAACCAGACAAGACATTGCAGAAGTTTTAGAAAAATACCCCTTAACTCAATGCACATCGGTTGCTATCGGCCCAACAAAAATAGAACATAAATAGATATGCGGTACATCGTGTATTTTCTCAATCAACAGGAATAGAACTGAAAATGGAAAGATCACTAGTCTTATTGAAGCCGGACTGTGTCCAACGTCGCCTGATGGGCGAAATCATTACTCGCTTTGAAAACAAGGGGCTTAACATCATCGGCATGAAAATGCTGCAGGTGACTCCAGACATGGCCAAACAGCACTACGCAGAGCACGTGGAGAAACCTTTTTACCCGGGGCTGGAGGCATTCATCACCGGCGGGCCGATCGTCGCGATGTGTATCGAAGGTATCGATGTCATTCAGGTCGTTCGTGACATGCTGGGAGCAACCAATGGCCGCAACGCCGCTCCCGGAACCGTACGTGGTGACTATAGCGCAAGTCGTCAGATGAATCTTGTTCACGCCTCAGACGGACAAGAGGCAGCTGAACGGGAGCTTAATCTCTATTTCGATCCGGCAGAACTTTGCCCGAACGAACCGACATTAACGCCATGGCTCAAAGCTGCGGATGAATAACACCCCACTACAAAAAAAGAAAAAGCTCTTCAACGACAACGCTGAAGAGCTTTTTTTTTGGGACAGTCGGGATGAGAGGATTTGAACCTCCGACCTTTTGACCCCCAGTCAAACGCGCTAACCAGGCTGCGCTACATCCCGTCGTTTACTCCCACTATTCTAAATGCCCTACGATAATCTGCAACTACACATCCCGAACCTCAATTGAAGCTGTAGGTGATCTGTTACAACAAGCATATTTCCATACCCACTAAAGCCCGCTTTTCTTACAGGCCAAAATACTATCTTTCTCGGTCTGTCCTCTACCTATCGATTCATGTCACTCCTCTGCAGAACAGATCCCGTGTCTTGTCGCCGTCACATACTAGAAAACACCTGCCAAAAGGGGTATTATCTAGTTCACCAAGGAGGGAATTATTGTGACCAATTTTGCGGACCGCCTCGTTTCAGCGATTCAACGCTGTAAAACACCAACACTGGTAGGAATCGACCCCAGACTTAACAGCCTGCCTCAGCCCCTGCAACCCAAGTCAAGCACGCCATCACCGGAAGAAGTCGCTTCTGCTTATTTAGCTTTCGGCAAAGGGATTGTTGACGTAGTGGCTTCTTTGGTCCCGGCGGTAAAACCTCAGGCGGCCTTTTTCGAACAACTCGGCCCCTGTGGTATGGCTGCACTCGGCGAAATCACCCAATATGCCCGTAGTCAAGGTCTGCTGGTAATTATGGATGGCAAACGAAATGACATCGGTAGTACCGCCACTGCTTATGCTCACGGATTCCTTGGTGAGAACGGAAGTACCCAATTCACTTCAGACTGCTTAACCGTGAGCCCCTACCTGGGCGAGGACAGCCTGGAGCCGTTCGTGAAAGTAGCGGACGAAAATGGCAACGGTATTTTCGTCCTTGTCAAAACATCGAATCCCGGCGGCGGGCGTTTCCAGGACCTTATTGCAGATGGCAAACCCATTTATCGTCATGTGGCTTCTCTCGTAAACGAACTAGCAAGTGAAACTCGTGGTAGTGGTAGCCATCCCTACGGAGCCGTGGGGGCGGTTGTGGGAGCAACTTATCCCGAGCAATTAGTGGAACTTCGTGAAGCCATGCCGAACACCTTCTTTCTTGTGCCAGGTTTTGGTGCTCAGGGAGGTGGGGCTGCGGACGTGGCTGGTGCCTTTGACGAAAATGGACTCGGCGCAATCATCAATAGCTCACGTGGCATCATCTTCGCTCACGCGCGTGAACCTTATGCTGATAAATTCGGTGACCAGCGATGGCAGCAAGCCGTGGAAGCTGCGACTCTGGACATGATTGCTGCCTTAGCCGCGGACACCCCGGCTGGAACACTGTAAGACGCTTGTAATGGCTGCAGTTGCTCTAAAAACAAGACGAGGCTATCTGGCACTCCTTTGCATCCTAGTGATCGTCAGCGTTGGTATCTTGACCGTCGACCGGCAGGCCATGCTTGAGTGGCTGGCTCAACAGCAGGCCGATGCCGTAACTTACACGCAACAACACCTCTGGCAGGCGATCGCCATCGCCTTTGTCGTCTACGTTGTTGTCACCGCATCTGGATTTCCTGGTTCCACAGCACTTTCAATTGTTTCCGCCACCATCCTGCCCTACTGGGCAAGTGTGTTTACGGTCAGTTTTGCTTCCACCATGGGGGCGACATGCGCAATGCTAATGAGCCGATTTCTATTCCGGGATATGGTCAAAAGCTGGTTTGGCGAACGGTATGAAACCTTTGAGCTATTATGGGAACGAGATGGGATCTGGTATCTCTACAGCATGCGACTAGCCCCCTATGTCCCGTTTTTTTCAATTAATCTGCTGATGGGCCTCACAAAAATCCGGATCAAGGATTACTGGATCGCCAGTCAACTGGGGATGCTGCCCGGTACACTGGTGAACCTCTACCTGGGAAGTCGTTTACCCTCTTTGAAACAACTACTGGAAACAGGGATTCCTGCCTTACTAGATGCACCGTTAATCATTGGCTTCACGCTTCTCGCGCTGGTACCAATCATCATTCGACTCGTAATCAAACGACGGTCGCCAAACATTGACGATGCCAACTAAAAACCGTGAGGTATACTTAACCAAGCGACTAACACCAACTTTAAGACAGGATCTCAATTTGGCTCGATTCACAACAGTCCTGGTACAACTCACAATAGCCTGTCTGTGTCTCCTGTTTACCAGCCAGGTTTATTCTCAAAGCCCATCCAATTCCAATCCTCCAAATATCGTCATGATATTTATCGATGACATGGGATGGGGCGATTTAGGCTGCTATGGAAATCCTGACATTAAGACGCCAAATATCGATGCTTTAGCCGAGCGTGGTATTCGATTCGAACAATTCTATGTTGCCTCACCAATCTGTAGCCCATCGCGGGTCGCCGTAACAACCGGACAATTTCCAGCTCGTCATAAAATCAACTCTTACCTGAATTCCCGCGCTCGCAATACCGCCCGGGGAATGGTCAATTTTCTCGATCCGAATGTACCTGCCATCGCTCGTACTTTTCAGGAGGCTGGCTACGCGACCGCACACTTTGGGAAATGGCATATGGGCGGCGGGCGTGATGTGGACGATGCGCCACTACCTCAGGCTTACGGCTTCACCAAATCACTCGTTTCCTTTGAAGGACTTGGCGACAGGATCCTTCAGGCCAACAACCACGGCCTCTCTGCTCAAAGCGCCAAATTAGGTCAGGGAACAATTACCTATACCGAGAAACACAAAAACACTGAGACTTACGTCAATCGCAGCCTCGACTTTATCGAAAACAACAAAAACAACTCGTTCTATCTCCATCTATGGCTTAATGATGTTCACGATCCTTTCCGTCCCACACAACTTCAACTTAACAAGTTCAAAGCCTACGCCGGAAACAAATATCTTCAACAGTATTATGCCGTCATGGACGAAATGGACCGTCAACTCGGAAGACTCTTTGACGCGATTACAAATCTAAATCTCGCCGAAAGGACGATCCTTGTTGTTTGTGCAGACAATGGCCCCACCGCCTGGCCACGTTACAAACGAGAAGGCTTTGAAGCACCAGGTTGGACAGGCGGGCTACGTGGACGCAAATGGAGTCTATACGAAGGTGGGATTCGTGAGCCACTAATCGTGAGTTGGCCCGGTACCATTAAAGCCGGCCAAGTCGATAAGACCTCTGTCATCAATGCTGTAGACTTCTTTCCAACGTTTTGTAGTCTTGCCGGCCTCAAGGCTCCCGAGGTTAAATGGGACGGAATCGATTTCAAACAGGCTCTATTCGAAAAACCAATCAAGCGTAAAGTGCCTATGTACTGGGAATACGGGCGCAACCCATCCTATCTAAGGCCGGCCGAAATTCACGACCGCAGCCCGGTCCTTGCGATGCGACAGGATGACTGGAAACTATTAATGAACGCCGACGGTTCAGATCTGCAGTTATATAACTTGTCAGAAGCACGAGACGAGCAAGAAAATCTTGCAACAAAGCATCCACGTGTGACGAATTCCCTGTCACGCAAATTAATGACTTGGAAAGACAGCCTCCCCAATTATCCGGAGGCCGAAGACTAATGCCGACTTCCTTCGATACCTTCAAACTATCCCCTCCTCTGCTACGAGCCATTCAAAGCCGAGGCTACGAAACACCTACACCAATACAAAAAGACGCCATCCCGCTCATTCTGAAAGGCAAAGACGTCCTGGGGTGTGCACAGACCGGGACGGGGAAAACGGCGGCCTTCGCTTTGCCCGCGATTGAACAACTGCTGAACCCGGCAACAGGCCATCAACACAAGCTAAGAGTACTTGTCCTTTCGCCGACGCGGGAACTCGCCATCCAGATCAACGATTGTTTTGAGGATTACTCTAAACACACCAACGTCCGGCAAACCGTCGTTCATGGTGGCGTGGGAGCCAATCCTCAAATCCAACGAATACGACGAGGAGTGGACATCGTCGTTGCAACTCCCGGTCGACTGCTCGACCTGCATGGTCAAAAGCAAATTGATCTCAGCACCGTGCAACTTCTGGTAATCGACGAAGCGGATATGATGCTGGACATGGGATTTATCGATGACGTTTCGAAGATCGTCGGGTTGGTAAAAAACCGGCAGCAAACCTTGCTATTTTCAGCCACGTTGCCCAGAGAGATACAAACCATTGCCTCCGATTGGTTGTCTGCACCAACCACCATCAATGTTGTTCCGGATGCGATCCCGATCCACCTCATCAACCAATCCGTCTTTTATGTTGAAAACATCAATAAGGACCTTCTGTTAATCCAGTATTTGTTCGCAACACCACGAGCAAGAACCCTCGTCTTCGTAAGAACCAAACAAGATGCCGAACGGGTGACACGAAACATCAATCTCGCCAAACTCGAGGCGTTACCACTACACGGAAATAAAAGCCAGGGACGTCGCAGAAAAGCCCTAGAAGCTTTTAAGTCCGAGCAGGCTCCTATTCTGGTCGCAACAGATGTAGCAGCTCGCGGCTTGGACATTGACAATATTTCCCATGTTATCAATTACGCTCTGCCCGAGTATCCAGAAATATATATCCATCGAGTTGGAAGAACAGGCCGCGCCGGATCCAAAGGCGAAGCAATCTCCTTATGTGCTTCACACGAACGCTATTACCTCGAACAGATTGAAAAGCTTGCAGGAATTTCGGTCGAGGTACGTGAATGGAACTACGATGACTTTGGCAATCTCTTCCAGTTAGAGCGAGCGATGAATCGCAGGAAAAGTAAACGAGCAAAGAAGCCTGCAAACACAGATGCAGCGGAAGCCAACGAATCAGACGAATCGGGTGGAAACACGTGGGTGCGCGATGGCCGCGGTAAGAAGAACAAAAAGAAGAAACGTAAACGCCAATCCAAAGTCATCACAATGGATGACATCACACCATCCCGGGACACTGACAAATACGCCCCCAGAAAACGTACGCTCGACTAGTCGGAGACTTCAACGAAAAGGCTAATCTGACAGGCTGCGTTGAGTGGTAACTCAGAAACTCCAATCGCCGTTCGCGTATGACGCCCGGCCTCCCCAAACACTTCAACGATAAAATCACTAGCCCCATTCATCACCACCGACTGTCCCTGAAATCCGATTTCACTTTGGACAAACCCCTCCACGCGAAGCACGCGAACCACTCTGGATAGATCACCCACCAGTGCGTCAATCTGGGCCAAGCCATTGATCACTGCGATCCTAGCTGCTTCAGCCCCCTGTTCCGATGTCAGTTCCCCGCCAACTTTTCCGGGAAGCACCACTTGGCCCGCGACGAAAGGCAATTGTCCGGCAGTCATCACCAAATTCCCCGTTTGAATACAAGGTACATAATTGGCGACCGAGGCTGGAGCGTCCGGTAGTTGAATTCCTAGTTCAGCAAGTCGATCTTTTGGTGCCATTGACGATGTTTCCACTGGAGCGTTTAAATTTGACTAGCTGGATATTATTTGGAGGGAATGCTAGGAGCACTATTCGGAGACAGATTGAACCATCCGCTCGTTCCGATGTTGATCATGCCTTCACAAGCGATGGCCGGCGGGACATTTACTTTCAGATATAGAATACCATCTTTTTCAGGCACCAATGTGTCTTCCTTACCAATCAGAAATGGTTTGCCTGGTTTCTTACCCGTGTAATACACTCCGATTAAGGAGCCTAACGGGAATTCCGGATCCATCCCGTTCTTTTTAACGTCACCGTTTTCAAACCCCATAGCATTTGGTTCTTGCTTTAAGGTCATTGTGTACGTCCCTGCTGTTAGCACTCGAAATTTCCGTCCTTTATAAGCCATCCCGATGGACACCCAACCTTTGGACGTGTCGAGCATATGCACTTGCTGATTGGCAGACACTAATCGTTGATCGAGAAATTCAATTTTTGCATCGACGCCTGTAATTCGATTATCAAGGCGTTGAATCTGCTCATACATATTCTTAGCCTTTTGCAGATCACCATTTTTCTCATATTCAATGGCAATCTCCATCCCATCTTTAATGAATACCTGAATTGCTTTACGCGTACGTAAATCAAGGGCATTAGACTCACCCTCATCCTGCGCGAAGGCCATGGATGAAGCAGCCAAGGCTACAAGGCAAAAGACACAAATAGTTCTCACAGTTTCTCTCCGCTCATTAAGTGATATCCATTTGAATTATAGACTGCGGCAGTCTACAACGTGGAAACAATTAAAATTGAGGGCAATAAATCGGAGGTACACTTCGTGCATCGGGTAGAATATAAAGATCGTTTCTCCAAGCAAGGCTTTATTGCGATGGCAAAGCACTTAAATACGCGTCGAGCATTCCTTCAGGCATCTACAGCTGCGTTTACAGGGATGACATTCGCGCCGGGTATGGACACTTCGACGGTGAACGCCACTGAAAGCGCGACAGCCAAATCCACGATTCTGTTCTTCCTTTGTGGTGGACACTCTCACATAGATACGTTTGACCCCAAGCCGGATGCACCGGCAGAATATCGTGGCCCCTTCAAAACGATTCAAAGTTCTGCCCCAGGATTATTTGTCTCCGAACATCTACCGATGACCGCAAAGCTCGGTCACCACCTTGCCGTAGTTCGGTCTATTAACGGCAGAGTAAACACCAACGATCACCATGCCGGCTATTATCACAATCTTACCGGGCATGAACCTGACGAGTCCTTCAAGCGCCTCGGAAATGATCGGACTCCTTTCCCGGATGACTGGCCCTATATGGGAACCGTTGTGGGGATGAAACGGCCGCAGGCTGGTGCTCTACCAAATGCCATTACCCTTCCCCACATGCCCAGCCGTAAGCCATACACTCGACCTGGACAGTTCGCAGCCCGCATCGGCGTAGAATACGACCCCCTTTACATTGACGGAAACCTCGAGAAACCACTCGAATTCACCGTTCCTTCCCTAACGCTTCAGGGAGACGTAAGCACAGACCGAATTACCAGCCGAAACGGTTTATTGAAAACACTGGACCAAAATAGAAAGTCTTTCGAACAGTACGCAGCCACACAGATTTGGAAAAAGCAACAGGCCCGCGCCCTGGAACTCTTGCTGTCAGCGGGTACAACCAATGCTTTTAGTCTGGACGGCGAGTCTGAATCCACCCTTGACCGTTACGGCCGAAACATAAACGGAATGTCACTACTAATGGCTAGACGCCTTGTTGAAGTGGGTGTTCCCTTTATCACCGTATTTTGGAAGGGAGATATGTCCTTAGCCAGCAAGTGCAAAAGTGCAGGAAGCTGGGACACCCATGGCAACAACTTCGAGTGCCTTAAAGAAAATCTCTTACCTATGTTTGACCAGGGATATTCAGCGTTACTCGAAGATTTGGAACAACGTGGCTTACTCAACGAAACACTCGTCATGGTAACCAGTGAAATGGGTCGCAAGCCTAAGATCGGTGACCCGCGGAGCGGGGGCGAATCCGGTCAGGGACGTGACCACTGGACGTACTGTCTGACTGACGTATTGGCAGGCGGTGGAATACGCGGCGGTCAGGCTTATGGGTCGACTGACCGACTCGGGGAATTCCCGGCCGACCTGCAGTGCACTCCTGGCGACGTTACAGCCACCGTCTATAAAGCCATGGGACTCAATGACTTAACAGCTACCGATACAGATGGGCGAGTTTATAATCTACTCGAACACGGTGCTCCAATACAGGCATTATTGTAATTCTT
>Ga0115011_10002651_pt1 | contig 12397 bp, 8 predicted proteins | sample TroAtlMetagenome_2_FD_88705 | JGI IMG/M metagenome (GOLD analysis project Ga0115011, IMG submission 88705) | Marine eukaryotic phytoplankton communities from Atlantic Ocean - Tropical Atlantic ANT8 Metagenome | ecosystem: Environmental > Aquatic > Marine > Oceanic | place: Tropical Atlantic... | reverse complement strand
TTCACAGATAAAGTTGTCCCGATATCCGTTAACTATCCGTTTTTCTTCAAGCCGATCCAGGATGGTATGGATCGTCCTAAGACCGAACTGGCATATAGAGTCCCAGCTTCAAAACTTACTAGACGTAAACTAGAGATAAATGAAGAGCTAAGAGAGTTAGAAGGTTTAGATACTACAATTGATTGGAAAAATACAGGAGACAACTCTTATGATGGTGAAAAATTAAAGATATTAGCTCATGATGAAAGTGGTAAATGGGAAAGACCAGATAACATCAAGAACAACTGGAAGGTAACTAAAACTTGTTTAAGACTAGGAAGAAGAATAGTAGGTAAATGTATGATGGGGTCTACCAGTAACGCTTTAGATAAAGGAGGAAGAAATTTTAAAGATATATTTTATGGGTCTGACGTTTTGAAACGTAATAAAAACGGTCAGACTAAAGAAGGTTTATATTCTTTATTTATTCCAATGGAATGGAATTATGAAGGTTTTATTGATAAGTATGGTTTTCCTGTATTTGATAACCCTACAGAACCAGTGATAGGTATAGATGGTAATCAAATAGATATAGGTGTAATACAACATTGGGAAAACGAAGTAGAAGGATTAAAAGACGATCCTGATAGTTTAAATGAATATTATAGGCAGTTTCCAAGAAGCGAACAACACGCGTTTAGAGATGAGGCAAAAGATAGTTTATTTAACTTACAAAAGATTTACGAGCAAATAGATTACAACGATTATATAGATAATCATAAAAATATAACACAAGGAAATTTTCAATGGGAAAATGATTTTAGAGATTCTAACGTTATATTTATTCCCAATAAAAACGGGAGATTTTTTGTTTCATGGATACCTCCCAGAAACTTACAAAATAATGTTATAATAAAAAATGGAATTAAATACCCTGGAAATGATCATATCGGAGCATTTGGTTGTGATTCTTATGATATTAGTGGCACTGTCGACGGCAAAGGGTCTAAAGGATCACTTCACGGATTAACTAAGTTTTCAATGGAAGATGCTCCACCTAATCACTTTTTTTTAGAATATATAGCTAGACCACAAACAGCAGAAATGTTTTTTGAAGATGTTTTAATGGCTTGCCATTTTTACGGAATGCCTATATTAGTAGAAAACAATAAACCAAGACTTCTCTACCATTTGAAAAGAAGAGGTTATAGAGGTTTTAGTATGAATCGTCCAGATAAGATTTGGAATAAGTTATCTACCGCTGAAAGAGAAGTTGGTGGAATACCTAATTCTAGCGAAGACATTAAGCAGGCTCATGCAGCTGCAATTGAATCTTATATTACCGATTACGTAGGTTTAATACAAAGTGAACATGGTGACATGTATTTTCAAAGAACTTTAGAAGATTGGGCAATTTTCAATATCAACAACAGAACAAAGCACGATGCTTCGATCAGTTCAGGATTAGCGATTATGGCTTGCAATAAAAATAGATATAGACCAGTTCCACCCAGGTCCCAAAAACCTATTAGTTTAGGTATTAAAACTTACGATAACAGTGGAATGTCTTCAAAAATTAATAAGTAAATGCAGATTTATACAAACAGTAATAGTATCTTTCCGGATCAGGTAGTACCTGTTGCAGAAAAAAATACATACGAATATGGATTAGCGGTTGGTAGAGCTGTCGAGTCTGAATGGTTTAGAAATTATAGAGGTGTTGGTTATAGGTTTTTAACTAACTACACTTATTTTCATAATCTTAGATTATATGCTAGAGCTGAACAACCAGTTCAGAAATATAAAGATGAATTAGCTATAAATGGAGATTTATCATATCTAAACTTAGATTGGAAACCAGTTCCTGTTATACCTAAGTTTGTTGATATAGTAGTTAACGGAATGTCTCAAAGAAGTTACGATATAAAGACATTAGCTCAAGATCCTCACTCTAGACAAAAGAGAACTAAGTATGCTCAAAAGATTGTAGAAGACATCGCATTAAGAGATTACTACGAAAAGGTTAAAGAATTATTTCCACAAACTGATTTAAGGAATTTCTCTCCATCTAAGAATACTCCTGAAAACTTAGATGATTTACCAATGCATATGCAGTTAGATTATAAGCAATCTATAGAAATAGCAGAGGAAGAAGTAATACAACAAGTGCTAGATCAAAATAAATATCATTTAGTTAGAAAAAGGTTAAATTACGACTTAACAGTTTTAGGTATAGCTGCAGTAAAAACAGAATGGAATAAAGCAGAAGGTATTACGTTAGATTATGTAGATCCAGCTTATATGGTTTGGTCTTATACAGAAGATCCTAACTTTCAAGATTTATATTACGTTGGTGAAGTTAAAAATTTAACTATACCACAATTGAAAAAGAAATTTCCTTATTTAGGCCCAGAAGAAATTGAAAAAATAGAAAAATATAAAGGTAATTCAGAGTATGTTAGAGGCTGGAACGGTAGATGGGACGAGAATACAGTTCAAGTATTATTTTTTGAGTGGAAAACTTTTGTAGATCAAGTTTTTAAAATTAAACAAACAGAAAACGGTTTAATAAAAGCTTTAGAAAAAGAAGATACATTTTTACCACCTGAAAACCCAAACTTTGAAAGAGCTTCTAGAACTATAGAAGTATTATATAGTGGAGCTAAAATTCTTGGTTTTGAAAATATGTTATCTTGGGGAATGGCTGAAAACATGACAAGACCAGATGCAGACACTACCAGGGTTAACATGAGTTATCAGATATGTGCTCCTAGAATGTATAAGGGACGCATAGAATCACTTGTATCACGTATAACAGGTTTTGCTGATATGATACAGTTAACTCATCTTAAAATGCAACAGGTGATATCTAGAACGGTTCCTGATGGTATATTCTTAGACATGGACGGTTTAGCAGAGGTTGATTTAGGCAACGGTACTAACTATAACCCAGCAGAAGCTTTAAATATGTATTTCCAAACAGGTAGTATTGTAGGAAGAAGTTTAACTCAAGATGGTGAACTGAACAGAGGTAAAGTTCCTATACAAGAATTACAAAGTTCAAGTGGTGGTGCTAAAATACAATCATTAATTCAAACGTACCAATATTACCTACAAATGATTAGGGATACTACCGGTCTAAACGAGGCGAGAGATGGAAGTACTCCAGATCCAAACTCGTTAGTAGGTTTACAAAAATTAGCAGCAGCTAACTCTAATACAGCAACAAGACATATACTGCAAGCTAGTTTATATTTAACACTAAAAACTTGTGAAAATATTTCTAACAAAATAGCTCAATCTTTAAAGTTTCCTTTAACAAGAAGAGCTTTACAAAATAGTATTACTCACTTTAACGTAGGTACATTAGATGAACTCGCTAAATTAAATATTCACGATTTTGGTATATTTATAGAACTAGAACCTGATGATGTAGAAAAACAAGAACTAGAACAAAATATACAAATAGCTTTAAAAACTGGAGGTATTGACTTAGAAGATGCTATAGATATTAGAGAAGTTAAAAACCTTAAATTAGCTAATACGCTGTTAAAGAAAAGAAGGAGAGAAAAACAACAAAGAGAAGAGCAACTCCAGCAACAGAATATTCAAGCACAAGCTAAAGCTAATCAAGAAACTGCAGAGAAAGCAGCAATGTACGAAGCACAGAAACAGCAAGCTTTATTAGACAGTCAAGTTGCTTTCGAACAAGCAAAATCTCAATTTGAAATTCAAAGATTAGAAAGAGAAGGTCAAATTAAGTCAGGTTTAATGGAGCAAGAATTTAAATACAACATGCAACTAGCACAGGGAACAGCGGCTGGTGAACAACAAAAGATAAATGAAATTGAAGATAGAAAGGATAAAAGAACACAAATCCAAGCTACTCAACAAAGTGAAATGATACAACAAAGACAACAAGATGGAATGCCTATAAACTTTGAATCAAATGGAAATGATGTCATGGGTGATCTAGGTGTGAGTGGACTTGTTTAAATTACTAATTATTATATTATATTATGTCAGAAGAAAAAGTAAAAGATGTTACTGAAAAAGTTCCTGAAGAAGGGGAATTTAAAATGAAAAGAAAACCAGGTAGACCAAAGAAACTGGTTAATAAAAAAGAAGAAACTACAAAAGTTGATTTAAATAAAAAAGAAGAAAATGCCGTTCAAGAGCAAAGCACAGAGAAAGTGGATGTGGATGCAAAATCCACAGATGGCGGAACGATGGGAGAAACACACGTTGAATCCAAACAACCTGCCGAACAAGGTCAAGAAAAAGAAGAAGTAAAAGAAGAAAAACCTGTTATAGAAGAAATTACTCCTACAACTCCTGAACCTGTAACCCCAAAAAAAGAAATTAAAAAACCAGAACCTGTAGTAGCAGAAAAACAACTACCAGAAAATATAGATAAGTTGGTTAGTTTTATGAAAGATACAGGTGGTTCATTAGAAGATTATGTTCGTTTAAATAGAGATTACAGTAAATACAATAACGAGCAAAAATTAAGAGAATATTATAAAACAACTAAACCATATTTATCTAATTCTGAAATAACATTTCACATGGAAGAACAATTTGCGTGGGATGAAGAAGAAGATAGTGAAAGACAAATAACACAAAAGAAAATTGTCTTAAAAGAAGAACTTGCAAAAGCCGATAAGTTTTTAAATGATGTAAAGAGTAAATACTATGACGAGATCAAGTTGAGATCGAATACTACTCCAGATCAACAGAAAGCTATCGATTTTTACAACATGTACAATCAAGAACAAGAGGTATTAAACTCTAGAAGAAGTACATTTGAGAAAGGTACAAAAGATTTTTTCAACGATTTCAAAGGTTTTGAATTCAAGGTAGGTGAAAAAGCTTTTAACTACAACATCAACAATGTACAAGATACAGCAGATAAACAAGCAAATCTCACTAACTTCATACAGAAGTTTCAAAATGAAGAAGGTGAAGTTACAGATATCCAAGGATATCATAAAGCTTTATATGCTGCTCGAAATGCAGATAACTTAGCACGTCATTTTTACGAACAAGGTAAAGCTGATGCTGTTAAAAATATAACTGCAAAGTCTAATAACATAAGTACAGAAATTACTAATAAGCAACCTGGCGAGATGTTCGTTAATGGATATAAAGTTAGAGCTATTAGTGGTGATGATAGTTCAAGATTGAAAATAAAGAAAAAATAAAACACAAAAACGAAAAAAAATGGGATTTGTAAACAACGCTCCTAATGGAGCTTTTCCAGCATCGATAACACCGATGCCCCAGAAAATGACCATGCCTGATAACTACATCAATTTTCATGATGCAGGTTTTGATCAGTGGGGACAACAATACCTACCAGAATTGTATGAACAAGAGGTAGAGAGATATGGAAACCGAACTTTAGGAGGTTTCTTAAGAATGGTTGGCGCTGAAATGCCAATGACATCTGATCAAGTAATTTGGTCTGAACAAAACAGGTTGCACATCGCTTATGATGGTTGCGAAATTACTGATGCGGCTAATGGTGAAATTACTTTACCAGGTGGTGCTAACAACGCTGTTAGAATTAACCAAACAGTAGTAGTTTCTAATGGATTAGTTACAGTAAAATGTATCATATCTAATGTTACTGCTACAACTGTTACTGCTTTACCTTACACTGCTGCTAATTTAGGCGCGGTTGCTGGATTAGGAACAACAAATATCAAGATGTTTGTTTATGGTTCTGAATTCTCTAAAGGTTCGTCTGGAATGAGACAATCTATTGAGCCAGTTCCTGAAACTTACTCTAACAAACCTATTATCCTTAAAGACTTCTTCGAAGTTTCTGGTTCTGATACAGCACAAATTGGCTGGATTGAAATCGCTGCTGAAGATGGATCTGCTGGATATTTCTGGTATTTAAAATCTGAAGCTGAAACAAGATTAAGATTTGAAGATTACATGGAAATGGCGATGGTTGAAGGTGAACTTGCTACTGCTACATCTGCTGCTATTGGATTCGATACAACTCCTAATCCTCCATATTTCAATGCTGGTGGACCACCTCCTAACGTAGGTGAACTTGTATATGATGCTAATGCTAATCCTCAAGGTACGCAAGGTATGTTTGCTGCTATTGAAGATAGAGGTAATATCTGGAATGATTTCGCTGGTGCTGCTGCTCCTGGAGCTGGTGCATTAGGTGATTTTGATCAAATATTAAAACACTTAGACAAGCAAGGTGCTATTGAAGAGAACATGTTATTCTTAAACAGAGCTACTGCTCTTGATTTCGATGATATGATCGCTGCACAAGCTGGTGGAGGTTATGCTTCTACTCAAGCTGCTTCTTATGGTTTATTTGACAATGAAGCTGAAATGGCATTGAACTTTGGTTTTGCTGGTTTTAGAAGAGGTTCTTATGACTTCTACAAAACGGACTGGAAATATCTAAATGATGCTACTACTAGGGGATTAATAAAAGACATCGATGGTGTTATGGTTCCTGCTGGTACAACAACGGTATATGATCAAATTCTTGGATCAAACATTAGAAGACCTTTCTTACACGTAAGATATAGAGCTTCTGAAGCTGACGATAGAAGATACAAATCATGGATTACTGGTTCAGTTGGAGGTGCGTATACATCTGATTTAGATGCTATGCAAGTTAACTTCCTATCTGAAAGATGTCTAGTTACTCAAGCTGCTAATAACTTTGTATTGTTTAAATCGACTATATAATTTATAATTATTAACTTTTTAAACTACAAAATTATGGCAAGTTTGATAGAAATGAAGTATGGAACTGGCACACTTAGTTTGAACGTTGATGGAGTTTTTAGAGTAGAAAAAAGCGGCAATAATGCTATTTGCTACTATAATACTCCAGGAGATGGTGCAGGTGAAGTGTGGGCAGTTACCATAGACATGAGTGAAGATGTAACAGACGATGACGCTGCTGCATTAGAGCTTTTAGCGAAAAGAGCACAACAGGCCCCAGGGTCTAAAACTCTTTTTGAATTACCGTCTGCTTTAGACGCGACAGTTGACTCAATGGCAGTTAGCAGCGAAACTTATCCTTAAAAACTAGAAATTATGGCAAATCAATTTATAGTAAATCTATCTACCGAGGATGGATTACCAATGAAAGAAGCTGCTTTAGCTGGATGGGACGAATCAGGTGCAACAATAGATGCCGATGGCACTACTGCTGCTCTTGATGTAGTTTCTTCTACGGGATCAGGTTCAGGCGCTAAAGCTACAGTTACTGTAACTGGTCAAGGAACCGGTGCAGAAGCAGTTACTGTAACTATCACTGTAGGTGGTGATGGTTATGCAGCAGGTGATGAAGTATCATTGACTGGAGATGGAGTAGTATTTACTGGAGATCTAACTTTAACGTTAGATGCTGCAGCTCTTGTTACTCCAGATTCTGAAGCTCAAGCTTTAGTACCAGTTGATTACGCATTATTTGTGCAATTAGCTACTTCTTCTGCCGATGCAGTAGACATGAGACAGATACAACCAGATAAAAACACATATTGGAGACTTTCACTTAACGGTGGAACAACTGATAATGCAGAAGCAATTCTTATAGCTGTTAATATAGCTATGAAACAAGCGATGCAAGCTCCTCACCGTAACCCAGTATTGGTGTTACCTGAAGGTGTGACGTGTTATGACGTTGAGTTGATGGCTTAAAATAATAAGATCCCGCTTCGGCGGGGTCTTTTTTTAATTATTATATTATATTATATTATGAACGAAAAATTAGAATATAAAGATAGACATTACTATCTAACAAACAAAATGGAACCTATAACTTTTAAGTTAGGATCAAGACATACTGGTAGACATCCATTAATGTGGTATGACGAAGAACAAGGTTATCAAAGAGAATTAAGATACGCAACTAATCAAAAGTCAGTTTTTGTAGATGAACAAAATGGCCCAGTAACTTTAGAGCATATTATTTTTGAAAACGGAAGTTTATTTGTTCCAAAAACAAAAAGAAATTTACAAGAATTACTTTCATTATATCACCCTCATAAAGGTACTTTATACGAAGAATATGATGCAGTAGTTCAAGCGAAAGACGAATTGCTAGAAATTGAAATGGAACTAGAAGCATTAAATGTAGCAAGAAATCTAGAAGTAGATCAAGCGGAAGCGGTATTACGAGTTGAGCTAGGTTCTAAAGTATCAAGCTTATCTTCTAAAGAAATAAAAAGAGACTTAATGATTTTTGCTAAAAGAAATCCGTCTTTATTTATGGAATTATGTACTGATGATAATGTAGTATTAAGAAACTTTTCAATAAAAGCTGCTGAAGCTAATATTATAAAGTTATCGCAAGATCAAAGAACATTTAAATGGGGAAGTAATGGTAAGAAACTAATGACTGTTCCATTTGAAGAAAATCCATATTCTGCTTTTGCCTCATGGTTAAAAACAGATGAAGGAGTTGAGGTCTATAAATCTATAGAGAAAAAACTCAAATAACAAGTGATTATAATTAAGGCGGCACTTTTCGCCGCCTTTTTTTTTAAAACATAATAAATGGCTGTAAACGTAAACGATGTATATCAAACTGTATTGTTCATATTAAATAAGGAACAACGAGGCTATATGACACCAGCGGAATTTAATAGTGTGGCTAGACAGGTGCAATTAGAGATTTTTGAAAAATACTTCGAAGATCTTAACCAGTACTTAAGAGCCCCAAGATTAAGTACCGAGCTCGCAGATAGAGTTAAAGTGGTAGAAGAAAGAATTTCTGAATTTGAAACTACAGCTGTATTACAAGCTGGTTATATATTGCCAAGTGATCTTCATAGGTTTGGAACTATGCAATATCAACCTAATGGAGGGAGAATTATAGAATGTGAAGAGTCTACACAACACCAATATTACAAAGCTGTTAGATCTCCATTGACTCAACCAACAGTAGATTTACCTATGTTTACTAGAAGAGGAAATGTATTGCAAGTTTACCCTACTCTTCCTGAAGCAGATCTTCACTGTTATTATGTTAGAAAACCTATTGATCCTATATGGGCTTTTACTATTGGTACTCAAGGTCAATATGTTTGGGAAGATCCAGATAATCCTTCCGGAGGAACGGTTTATCCCACACCTCCAGGTACTTCTGTTAACTTTGAAATATCCGATCAAGATCAAACTGAATTAGTAATTCAAATATTAATGTATGCTGGTATCATAATTCGTGATCCTAGTATAGTCCAAGCAGCTTCCCAAGCAATGCAAATGGAAGAAGCTATTGAGAAAAAATAAAAAAATATGGCAACTTATCCTAATGGTGGTTTAATAACCGAAACAAATGCTCAATACTACGCTGGACAACAAGCGTTTCCTGCTCTTATAGGTAATCCTGTAGTTATTAGTGGATGGAATTTAGAAACAGCAGCTGTAAGTGGATATGATGCATTAGGTAATGTATCTGGAAATCCTTACATAAACTTTGATGTATACTATGCTCCAATTGCTACTCCTACTACTTATACTAAAATTCCTGAAAACTTAATTTATATATCTAATCCTGAAAACAGTGAAATAACTATCAATGGTAATTATAATGGTAATTTTTATGTTCAATTAAGAGAATGGGCATTACAAGATAATTATGGTAGTTATGAATATATAAAACTAGGAGATGTTATAGACAACTTCTTATTTGCTTATGTTGGAGAACAAAAACTAATCGAACGTGCAAAGAGAAGTGATGTAATGTTTCACGCGAAAAGAGGATTACAAGAATTTAGTTATGACACTCTTAGAAGTATTAAATCTCAAGAATTAACTGTACCACCAAGTTTATCTGTTCCTATTCCTCAGGACTATGTAAACTACGTTAAGGTTAGTTGGGTAGATGATGCGGGTGTAAAAAGAATAATATACCCTGCAGAACCTAATTTAACCTCAGATCCTACAGAACTTCCAATACAAGATAGTGACGGTATACCTACCCAAGATGGTTATCCAGGATACGAAAGTAACTTATTAGCTCAGCAATCTTTTACAGAGCAAAAGTGGAAAAAGTTCAATCAAAATAATTTAATTGGAGAATGGAATATTAATCAATTAGGAGTATATGATTGGCAATATTGGAAGTTGTTTTATGGTGAAAGATATGGATTACAACCTGAAATAACACAACAAAATGGTTGGTATACTATAGATAGACGTACTGGGAAATTTTCTTTTTCAAGCAATCTTGCAGGACAGTTAATTATTTTAGAATACATATCTGATGGGTTAGCTTATTCTCAAGATATGAAAGTTCCGAAATTTGTGGAAGAAGCTTTATACATGCATATAGCTCATGCTATATTATCTATAAATAAAGGAATGCCAGAATATGTAGTAAGAAGATATAAAAATAATAGATCTGCAGCGTTACGTAATGCTAAAATAAGATTATCAAATATAAAACTAGAAGAATTTACTCAATTAATGAGAGGTAAGTCTAAGTGGATTAAACATTAAAATATGCCAGAAGCTAGAAATAACTTTCTAAAATCCCGAATGAACAAGGATCTTGAACAAAGATTAGTTCCCATAGGAGAATATAGAGACGCTCAAAACGTCATGATAAGTAGATCTGAAGGAGATGATGTAGGAGCCTTAGAGAATGTTTTAGGAAATGCTTTATTAAAACAATTCACTGTTGGTGGAAATGGACCTGATTGCTGCGGTGAAGAGGTTATAGGTTATTTTATGGATTTTATAAATGATCGCATCTTTGTTTTTACAACAAATTTTTCTGATACATCGACTGATCAACTTTCAGAATTTGCTCCTACTAGTGCTAAATGTGGTGTATTTGAATATAACTTAAAAACTGAATTAACAACAAAACTTGTAGAAGGTTCTTTTTTGAACTTTTCTAAGACTCATGAAATAACAGGAGTAAATGTAATAGAACAATACTTATACTGGACAGATAATAGAAATCAACCTAGAAAAATAAATACAAATAGTGCTCTTGTTTCAGGGTACTATAACAATGAAGATCAAATTACAGTATCTAAGTATTATCCTTTTGAAAGTCCTTTGTTCATAAAAAAAGAGATTGTTCAATTTACCTTAATTGACGCGGGAGAAAATTATGTAGTTGGTCAAATTTATGAAACTCAAGGACCTTTATTTCCACCTAATCCTGGTACAGGTTTAAGAGTACAAGTCGTTAATAGTGTAGGACCAAGTGGAGAAATACAACCAATAACGGATGATCCAGCAACTACAGGTTTAAGAATAATAGACCTTGGTGTGAATTATGAATCTGGCCAGTTTAGTATAGTTAATCCAGCAGGTGGACCTCAAGCTAGTATAAATATAGTGACAGATTGGGTTAGTAGCATGTATGATAGAACTACTAGTTTACTACCTGATGGTGTTGCGCAAAACCCTAATTATGATCCTAGTTGGGATGGGGATAAAAACTTTATGAAAGATAAGTTTATAAGATTTGCTTATAGATTTAAGTTTGATGATGGAGAATATTCTTTAATATCTCCTTTTACTCAAGCAGCTTTTATTCCAGAGCAAGATGGATATTTTATTAAAGATATAAAAGTAAGCGCTTCAGGTGCTGTTACTTTTGAAAAAGATGATGAAGCAAATACATATTCTTCTACTGAGGTAGAGTTTGCGAAAAATAAAATCAATGAAGTAGATGTAATGTTACCATCTCCTTATGAAACGTGGGCTGAAAGCGTTAATAGTATGCATATTAGGGAAATTGATATTATCTATAAACAATCTAATGAACAAACTTTAAGAGTTGCTCAAACTATTATAACAAAAGAAGCTGATACAGAAGGTTTACTAAATAGTAAATTTTTCCAATACAAATACAAAAGTGAAGCTCCTTATAAATCTCTTCCAAATAAGGATTTATTAAGAGTTTATGATAAAGTACCTGTAAGAGCTTTAACTCAAGAGTTCGCAGAAAATAGAGTTATATATGGAAACTTTTTTGATAAACCAACTCCACCTTCTACTATAGACTATGTTGTTAACGCTTCTCAAAAAGATGGAGAAAATATTGAAAATTTAAGAAAAGAATATCAAAATCACACTTTAAAACAAAACAGAAGTTATCAAGGTGGAATAGTTTTGTCAGATAGATATGGAAGAAAATCCTCAGTAATACTAAGCAATGACGATGCGTCAACCTTTTATCATGAATTTAAACAAGGTCTTCAAAAGGGATGTACTGTATCAGGAGATCCTTCAACTTTCCCTACGTCTAATAACACCTTTTCTAATTATAATGGACCAACTTTTGGACCAGCTACTGAGAATAATTTGCTTGGACCATGGTCAGCCACGGGTCCAACTAGCACTTGGGCAGGTGATGCTTTAAATTATACTTTTATTAGTCCCATTACCTCTACATTTAACAGTG
>Ga0115011_10002649_pt1 | contig 12399 bp, 9 predicted proteins | sample TroAtlMetagenome_2_FD_88705 | JGI IMG/M metagenome (GOLD analysis project Ga0115011, IMG submission 88705) | Marine eukaryotic phytoplankton communities from Atlantic Ocean - Tropical Atlantic ANT8 Metagenome | ecosystem: Environmental > Aquatic > Marine > Oceanic | place: Tropical Atlantic... | reverse complement strand
TCACTGACGAGCCCACGATGGAAGTAGTCCGCATGGTGCTCGTGGGCACGGTCAACCAAGAGGTGGTCTCGCGGATTAATCAGGCTGGCGGGCGCGCAGTGGGCCTGTCCGGTGCAGATGGACGCCTTCTTTTGGGTCGTAAGGTGACCGTAGGCGGCGAAGATGTGGGCCGCGTTGGCCTCATCGAGCGGGTGGACGACACCGAGCTTCGACTCTTGACCAAGGGTGGCTTTATTCCTGTGGTTGCGCCGGTGGCCGTCGATAGAGAAGGCAACCCCCTCAATATCAACGCCGATTTGGTTGCCGGTGCTGTTGCAGCGCACCTCAAGGCCCGCAAGCTCCTTTTGATGACAGATGTCAGCGGCGTGATGGATGCCAACGGCGAGGTGATGTCGAGTATTCGCCGAGCGAAGGTCGATCCGCTGATGACCGAAGGCGTGCTGACCGGGGGAATGATCCCGAAACTCAAATGCGCGACTGATGCCCTCGACGCCGGCGTACGTAAGGTCCACATCGTAGATGGTCGGGTAAAGCATGCTCTTCTCCTGGAGCTTTTCACCGACACCGGGATTGGGACGGAAGTCACTCCTTGATGATCTATGTCACGCTTCTCGTGGCCCTCGGGTTGGGCGCTGTTTTTGTCTGGTTTCGAATCGCACCCGTCGTGAAGGGCAAGGCGATTCCAGGGGAAACGCCCGACGAGCGCCTGCTCAAGTGGAACTCCCTCATTGTGCCTTATGTGCGTAAGCAAATGCGGGAGGGGGTCTTAGTTGGCTTGGGCTCTTTCTTTGAGAGTGCTCGCGACGGTCGACCACACACCATGGCGGTCTGGGGTCTATTGCCTACCCTCCTGCCTGACGTCGACTTTATTGCCTTGGCTCAGCCGGGGGCCGATGTCACTGATGAGGCCGAAGTCTTGGCCGTGGCGGGCGCCGATGAACTGAGGGCGCTCTTGGGCCATAGCAGCGTTTCCCAAGATATGTTCGGACACCCGGCGTGGCTCTATGTTTGGCCCCCAGAGATCGATCTCGAGCAGGTGGTCGCTCGGCTCACGCCGGTGGAAGAATTTAGACGGGTCCATGGATTAACGGATCCCCAGCAGGAAGAAGAGGTCGAGTCATGAAAGACGATTCACAGCAGGGGGTAGCTCAACGCGCCGCACAGGTCTTGACCCCTAATTATCGTCCTGCCCCGGTGGTCTTCGAGCGCGGCGATGGCGTTTCGCTCTTTGATGCTGATGATCGACGATATCTCGACTTTGCCGCAGGCATTGCCGTCTGTGCTCTTGGGCATGGTCATGGTGGACTTTCGGATGCCCTGGCCGACCAGGCGCGCAATCTCCTCCATGTGAGCAACCTCTACATCAATCGTCCCTCCATCGAGTTGGCCGAGAAATTGGTCTCTCTATGCTTCGCTGATCGGGTGTATTTCGGGAATAGCGGGGCCGAGGCGAATGAAGCCGCACTCAAACTTGCGCGCCGATACATGCGGCTCGTCCGGGGTGAGGACCGATACACCTTTATCTGTACTGAGAAGAGCTTTCACGGGCGTACCTGGGCGGCGATCAGTGCCACGGGGCAGCCCAAGTACCACAAGGGGTTTGGCCCCCTCGTACCTGGCTTTGTTCACGTGCCGTATGACGATCTCGCAGCCATGGAAGCGGCCATCGATGAGACGACGTGCGCGATTTTCGTCGAACCGATTCAGGGTGAGGGTGGCGTTCGCGTCCCGTCAGCCGGCTATTTGGCGGGCCTCCGTGCCCTATGTGACCAGCATGGCCTACTGCTCATCTTCGACGAGGTCCAAACGGGTGTGGGTCGTACGGGCAAATGGTTCGCACACCAACACGAGGGCGTTGCGCCTGACATCATGACCCTGGCCAAGGGCCTTGGCGGGGGCGTACCCATTGGCGCCATGGTGTGCACGGAGACCGTCGCCCATGGCTTTGCGCCCGGGGCACACGCAAGCACATTTGGGGGGAACCCTCTTGCTTGCCGTGCCGGCCTGACCGTTCTCGAAACCATCGACAACCAAGACCTCTTGGACCATGTCGAAGAGATGGGTGCCTATATGGCTGAGGGTTTGGGTCAGTTGGTGGCGTCCCTCGACGGCGTTTTGGACGTGCGCGGCCGAGGATTGATGCGCGGTATCGGCGTCGATCCCGACCGCGTGGACCGCGCCGCTGTGATTGGACGGGCCCGCGATGCGGGACTCCTCTTGACCATGGCCGGACCCGATGCGCTCCGTTTGGTACCGCCACTCATCGTAAAGCGGCCGGACATCGACGAAGCGCTGTTGCTCTTGGCCAAGGCCATCGAAGGGTAGTTCGCTATGAATCAAAAACGGGACCTATTGGCTCTGACGGATTTGACGCGGGAAGAGTTCTTCGGACTTCTCGCCCGGAGTCTTGAGCTCTGCGCGCTCCAAAAGCAGGACTTGTGTCCGCGACCGCTCGCGGGCAAGACCCTGGCGATGCTCTTCGCCAAAGCGAGTACCCGAACGCGGGTCAGCTTCGAGGTGGGCATGTTCCAGTTGGGCGGACACGCCATCATGCTGAGTCATCGGGATTCACAGATGGGCCGTGGCGAACCAACGGCCGACACCGCGAGAGTGCTTAGTCGCTATGTCGACGGGATCATGATCCGAACCTTCTCCCACGCGGAGGTGGCCGAACTCGCAGTCCACGCCACAGTGCCGGTCATCAATGGGCTGACGGATCGTCTCCACCCGTGTCAGGTCCTCGCCGACCTCATGACGTGTGCGCAGGCCTTCGGTTTGGACTCTCTTGGGTCTTTGCGTGTGGCCTGGGTAGGCGATGGGAACAATATGGCGCATTCGTGGATCAACGCGGCCGCCGTATTGGGCTTCGAGTTGGTGTTGGCCTGTCCCGATGGGTACACGCCCGATGCGGATATTCTCGCCCACGCCCACGCCTGTGGGGCGCGGGTCAGCACTGCGCCAACGGCCGAAGCTGCAGCTGTCGGGGTCCATGTGGTGACCACAGACGTATGGGCCAGTATGGGTCAGGAAAGCGAAGCTGAGGCGCGTAAAGCGGCTTTCGCGCTGTACCAGGTCAACGCGGCGGTGATGGCGGTGGCTGATCCAGAGGCCATCTTCTTGCACTGTCTCCCCGCCCATCGCGGTGAAGAAGTCACCGATGAGGTCATCGATGGACCTCAATCGAGAATCTTCGACGAGGTCGAGAACCGACTTCACGTACAAAAGGCTGTGATGGAATGGACGATTGGTCGGCGGAGTCCCCTCGACTGAGCGCCGCCGTATTGTTCTTCCGTGCTCTGGTCAGCTCGCGGGGGCGGTCGCGGGCGCATTCTCGCCCTCAGCCTCATCTTCCTCGGTGGTTTTACCAGTCGTTTCTTCGGCCGGCGCATCGCCGTCCTCGAGCTTGGGATGGTCCTCCCGCCAGATTCCGTAGGCCAGATCACCCAAGATGTACATCTGCGCCAGCAAGAAGACGAGGGACTCCCATATGTACTGCTCGTCGTACCAGCCCACTCTGAGTTGTAACCAACTTCCCATGATGGACATGGCCACGAGGGCCACCATATAGCGTGCTTTCCGCAGGCCCATTAAGGCCAGGAGTATGACGTAGCTAAAATAATAGCAGGTGAGTTCGAAGATCCCGGTGATCAGGATCGTACTCAATGCTGTCAATTCCCAGTCTTCTATCCGCCGGCCGACATATGCCAGGAGGCCCAAGAAAGTCAGCAGGAGTAGACCTTGGAGCCAAAGTCGATTCTTGCGGAGCTCCTTGCGCTTGTCCTTCCAGAGCTTGAAAGGGTCGTCGAGTTTGTTGTTCCGCGTGTAGCGGGCAACTGTCGATGGCGACCACGAGAGCAGGGTCGGCAGCCCCATATGGTTGGTCAGCGGGGTCTCTTTGTGCTTGAAGGAGTTGTCCAAGAACTCCTTGTACGCGCTGAAATCGCCCACCACCGTCAAGCTGGCGGGCACTAAGACTGCCAACGCCAGCGCGCAGCCCAAGATAAGCCGCCGATGGGGCAAGCTAATGGTCCGATGGCGAATGATATTCCACCCGATCTTGGCGGATACGCCGCCGATGAGTGCACCGGGAAACACACGCAAAAGCATTGACCAAGTGATGCTAAAGCCGCCAAGCAGCGGATACCCCTTCTTCATGAAGCAGGTGCCCGCCACTGCCAGGAAGAGCCATGGAACGCGTCCAAAGCTGCCGCCGGTCCAGTAATAGGCCCAGGGATAGCCGATACCCCAAACGAAAATCGTGAACGCCAGGCCCCGTAAGCCGAAGGCCCAGAGGATCATGAGGAAGATACCGATGTAGAGGAGCCCATCGATCATGCCGAGGGTGCCGATGTAGCGCTCAAAGGTCTTTCGATCGGCTTGAAAACGCTTATTGATCGCAGACCTCTCCGCTTTGGTCTTCCCGCGGAGATTTTCTGGAGATTTGCTTAATTCAGATGGAGGAAGCCAACTCTCCCAATTCCAGTTCGCTGTGGTGTGGCCGACCATTGTCCAGACAGGTGTGGCGTTGAAGCCATGATCCCGGAACATTTTGGCCCACCACTCCTTGCCCATATAGCTTCGGAAAAGCCGTAGGTCCTGGCGATATGCCTCCCACCGTTCCGGTGTGAACACTTCGCGGCAGGGCGCCGGGTCATCGAGGAACTGGCTCGCTTCCCCCAAGGCGTTGGTCTTGAGATCACGTATCTGTCGGTCTTCGAACTCGCCCCGACGGCCCTCGTCGACCTCTGCCACCGCCGAGCAGTGATAGATGAGCCCATAGCGGTTCTCTTTAAAGTATTTGCCGCCGATGACGTAGTGGAACGAGTCCCAGTAGTGAATCGCTCGGCTGCCGTGGAAGGTCCCGAAATTGACCCACGACATGCCGCCCGCAAACACCAGCGCCAGGAGAATTCCGCGCTCGAACCCACGATTCCACGGCTTGTCGGCCAGGTACTGCTTGAAGTGCATCCCTGCCCAGACCAGCCCAGCGATGGCCGCAGCCAGAGCGGCCAACGTCCACGGTTTGCCGAGACTTTTCCCAATATCCAGGGGTTTGTTCGCCTGCCAACCGTGTTCGTGCAGGGTTGCCCAAGCGACAAAAATAAGGATTGCCGGGACCGTCAGCAGCACGCTCGCTTGAACGTGTGGACGTTCTCGCATTCGGGGGCCGAGGAGGAGACCGATCAAAACGGCCAGTCCGATGCCGCCCATGGCCATCTTGATGCGCGCAAGTCTACGCTTGCGGGCATCCTTCTTCTTTTTCTTGGCCTTTGCGGGTTTGACATCGACCGGGGGGGGCCAGATCGCCGGTTGCGCGCAGAACGCCTGAATCTCACCGGCGCTATAGGAGCGGTCACCCTTGGCGTTGCCCAATCTCAGATAACGGGCCGGGGCATCTAAACCTTGGTTGAGACGGATGCGCATACCGGGCCGCGGATGTTCCGGAATGGTCCAGATCGGCGTGAAATCGCGACCGTTTTGCGAAACGCTGAACTCATAGGTGTCGTTATTGTCACCTTGGAACATGAGCGCGCGTAGGCGCGTCTCTGCGCCGAGATCGTAGATCACAAAAGAGGCGGAGGTCTTGAGGACGGTAGAGTAGTCCGTCTTCCAGTTACTCCCCTCAGCGGGCACGATGTTGTCGGTCAAACGATTGGTCGAGGTGACCTTGCTTCGACGGTAGGGGGTCTTACCCGCCAAGAGGTTGCCCTCTCGGCAAGGGAGTGCCGTGGATTCGGCACTCGACGTTGCCGCGTCACTGATGGGCGTCGTCGGCGAAGGGGTCGCGTCCACGGCACCCGCGTCGGGCGTAGCCCAAGCGGGGGACCAAAGACCGATCAGCAATATAGTAAGGAGCGTTTTAGGCATTAGTTTTTCGGCTATACGCGTCGAAAGAGTTCAGCGGCGAAACATAAGGGATGCAGACCTTGTCTGACAAGCGTCGCGGACTATTGCAGCCTCGTCCGCGGACCGGTAAAAATGATCCGGGGCTCGGCGGACGAAAAATTGTCCGTCATCCGAGATGCATCTGGCGGTACAGTTTGTCCGAATCCACAACGCAATTTCTCAGTGCCTGGGAAGATCGTCCACGGCGTAACCTCGACCTCGACGTGACTTCGATGAAAATCGATAGCCGTGCAGCCTTCGTTCTGACGCGAGCTGACGGATTATTGACCATCGCTGAGCTGTGCATGGTGACGGGGTTTGGGGAGCGCGAGACTCTCAAAGTCGTCCAGCAATTGATCGAGATGGAGGCGTTGATCGTCGAAGAGGCCGAAGGTGAGCGGCGGATGATCCGTGTCACTGCCGAGCGACGTCCTCGAATCTCGGAATCCCAGCCGGTGGCGGTCGCAGCCCCTTTCGAAGGGGTCGACCCGGCTGATGCCGCGTGGTTACAGCGCAAAGGGGTGGCCGGCTTTATCCCAGGTACCCCTGGGCGGCTCGCCGGGGCCACCAAGTACGGAAATTTCGCCTTCGATACCCAGGCTCTGCGCGAAGACGTCGAGGTCACCGTGGAGTTTCGTAAAGACACCCTCTTTCTCGAAGCGCACCTTGGGAAATTAGACCACTTCGAACTCTTTGAGTTGGAGCCCACCGTCGATCGTAAAGAGCTTCGTCGGGCTTATTTTGCTTTCAGTAAGCGATTTCATCCCGACACTGTTTTTCGCCGCAACGTCGGCTCCTTTGGCAAACGCATCGAGACCATCTTCAAACACGGGACCGAGGTGTACGAGGCCTTAGTGGGTGATGGCGATCTGCGTGAGGTGTACTGCCGTGCCGTCAAGGCGCGCAATCGACGATGGCGGGAAAAGCTCGAGGCGCAACGCGCCAACCGAGAAGAGGCGCGCCGGACCGAACTCAAGAAGAAAGCTGCAGGGCGGAAAGAGGCCCTACGTGCACGCCTGGCCCGCAATTCGGACCGGCGCACTCGCCAAGTGCAAAACTCTCAGATGGAGCGAAGGCTTGGCCGTGCCCAACGTTTTTATGACGAGGGGATCGCCCACTATGAGAACGAGAGTTGGACCTCAGCGTTCAATTCTCTTCAGTTGGCGGTCACCTATGACCCCAAGAACAGTGATTATCGAGCGGCCTTCGAGATCGCGGACGAGAAACTCCGCGAAGTGAAGGCCGAGCAACGCTGGAAGCGCGGGTATATTCAAGAATCGCTGGGCAATATCAAAGAAGCGCTCGAAGCGTATATCGCAGCCGCAGATGCGTGGCCGCGCTCCGATTATTACGCGCACATTGCAGAATTGTTCCTGAAATATGACGAGGATTTGCGGCAAGCGGCCGATCTCGCTCAAAAGGCAGTCGACGCCGAGCCCGAGAATGTGGATTATCTCCAATTGTTGGGGCGTGTGTACATGCGCGCGAAACTCAAAGCAAAAGCCGTTGCGGTTTACGAACAAATAAAGAAGTTGGAACCGAAGAACGCCGACGCAAAGAAGGCGCTCAAGGCTTTGAAGCGAATGTAGAGGGGGTCATCCGCATGGAGCGGATCATTGGTATCGACCTAGGGACAACGAACTCGTGCGTCGCCATCATGGAAGGTGGCGTGCCGGTCGTTCTATCCAATAAAGGCGGATACAAAACCACCCCGTCGGTGGTCGCCGTATCCGAGAACGGCAAGCGACTCGTGGGCCATATCGCGAAGCGACAGGCGGTGACGAACGCCACGAATACGGTCTATGCAGCCAAGCGTTTGATGGGACGTCGGTGGGGTTCACCCTCGGTCCGGACGATGCTCGAGACCACGCCGTTCACCATCGTCGAAGGGCCTAATCAGGACGCTCGCGTCAAGCTGAGGGACCGGGTGTATTCCATTCCGGAAATCAGCAGCATCATCCTTCAAGAGATGCGGCTGATCGCGGAGGAGTATACCGGCGAAAAGATCGAGAAGGCGGTGGTGACTGTGCCCGCCTACTTTAACGATGCTCAGCGACAAGCGACGAAGGATGCGGGCCGAATCGCCGGCTTGGACGTCCTCAGAATCATCAATGAGCCGACGGCCGCGGCCCTCGCGTACGGGTTCGGCAAGAACATCGACCGCACCATTGCCGTCTACGATCTCGGGGGGGGTACCTTCGACATCTCGATTTTGCGCATCGCCGATGGTGTTTTCGAAGTGCTTGCTACTGGTGGAGATACCTTTCTCGGCGGCGAAGATTTCGATGGGCGCATCATCATGGATCTTCTGGTGCTCGAGTTTGCGCGCGCGCATCAGATTGACTTACGTCGTGATGCTATGGCGTTACAGCGGCTTCGTGACGCGGCCGAGAAGGCCAAGTGCGAGCTGTCTAGCGCCCGAGAGACGGAGATCAATCTGCCGTTCATCATCTCCACAGGTGGTAGCGAGGCGCTCCACCTGCAGCAGCCCTTGAGTCGAGAGAAACTGGAAGAACTCACCATCGACCTGGTGGAGCGCACGATCAAAATTTGCCGTAAAACCGTCGAAGACGCAGGCGAAGAGATCGATGACGTGCTCTTAGTGGGTGGGATGACCCGGATGCCTTTGGTTCAACAGAAGGTCAAAGAGTGTTTTGGCATCGAACCCCTGCGAGGGGTGCACCCCGACGAAGTGGTGGCACTCGGCGCTGGCATTCAGGCGGCGGCTCTTCTCGAAGATACCCAAGGCGTCTTGCTCTTGGACGTGACGCCTCACTCGTTGGGCATCATGATTCATGGTGGGCTTTTCAGCGTCTTGATTCCTCAGAACACGACGGTCCCCACGGCCAAGAGTCATATCTTCACCACGGTCAAAGAAAACCAAACTCAGGTGAAGATCATCGTCATGCAGGGTCAGAGCGAACGTGCTGCGGAGAACGAACTCCTCGGTGAATTCATTCTGACCGGACTTCGACCCGCGCCCAAGGGGGCAGTCGAGGTGGAGGTGACGTTCGATATCAACGCTGACGGCATTGTCTCGGTACAGGCCAAGAATCTGGATAATGGTCAGCAGCAGGCCATCACCGTCACCGCGACTTCCGGTCTTTCCGACGAAGAAATGCAGACGATGATCCAGGAGAACCAGGATTACCTGGTGGATGTACGCTCAGCCGAAGAGGTCGAGAAGACCAAGCTCGAGGCTCAGCGAGCACTGATGGAGATCGAACGGGTGTTTCCCAGCGTCCGTGATCAACTCGGTGGATTTGATTTCGGTCAAGATGCCATCAAGAAAGCCGAAGGCGTCATTAGCCGGGCCAAGAGCGCGATCGAGGCAGGCGATATGAGCGCCATCAAGTCATCCAATGAGGCCTTGGGTAGAACACTGAACATGTTCAAGGGTGTTCTGCAGCGGATCGGGTGACACATGTCTACGACGGGCGCCGATAAAGCGCGGGCCCGCGAACTCCTCGAGCAGGGCGCCAGTCTGTACGAAGACGGCAACCTGTACGATGCCTTGGGCTGCTGGAAAGAGGTCTTGGACCTCGATCCGGGTAACCCGATCGCAGAGGAGTATCTCCGCTTCGTTCGCGAGAGTTTTCAGATAGACGTCGACGCTTTTCTCACCCACCAAGAAGAGCCCCCAGCCGCGGAGACTTTGTCACCCCCAGAGGCGGGTCTCGACCCGCCATCCACCCCCGGCTCGGTCGAGGTCGAGCGGATGGATTGGGGCCAGCTTCTCGATGAAGGGCCCGAACTCCTCGAAGACGTGCCACCAGTGCCCGAAGACTTGGCCGAGAGCGTCGATTTCTTCGTTGATCTACAGCCTGGCGGGCTCTCTTCGGCACCCGGAGAGGGCGCAGCGGCGTGGGGACGGCAAACAGTCCAACTCGACGAGCAGTATGACTCTGTCGAAATGTCGTTGGATGTGTCCCTTGCGAGCCTCGAAGACCAGGACCCTATGACAATGCCGACGTCTGTCTTTGCCCAGGGGGCAGGGGACGGAAAGCGCCAATTCGCCGAGGACTCCGTAGAGATCCTGCCGGAGCTTCGTGATCTGGGAGAAGATGTCTCGACCGCGAGGCTAGCCGAGATCGTTCGTCAGGGCATTGCCGAGATCGAAGGGACAGGGGGAGGCGCCGGCGTACCACGTGCTTTGATCAGTGCGCCGAATCCGGCCACCAGCGCCGATGGGCTGATGGCCGAGGCGCGACGTCGTCAGCAATTGGGTGACTTCTCCGGCTCGTTGGAGTTGGTCGAGCAGGTGCTTGCCAGAGATGGAGAACATGAAGAGGCGCGGGCATTTTTCGAAGAAAATCGGACACGTCTCTTTGCAATGTACCGTTCACGGTTGGGGAACCTAGGCCACGCACCTCGAGTCCGCCTTCGTCAACAGGAGATCGTGTGGCAATCTCTGGACCACCGAGAAGGCTTCATCCTCAGTCAGATAGATGGACGCACGTCTTTTGAGGATGTGATCCAAATTTCGGGAATGGATGAGTTGGATGCGACGCGCATCTTGGCTCGACTGGTGGAGCACAACGTCATTGGCTGACGATGTATTTATCGTCGCGCCTAGGCTGTGCTGTCTCCGAAGCGACGATTACTCTTTTCATAATTGGCCAGCCACTTGATGAACGCGTCTGCGTAGCTCTCGAACGGCGGGCAGATGATGTCCGTGGAGGAGAGACACTCCAACGTACCCGCACAGCAGTAGGTGACGTGGGTCGTGAGGTCTTCGAGGAGTGCCATTTGCCGGGGCAGCAGACGAGAGAGACCGCTGGCGCGCAGTGCACGTTTGATGCCTTGTCCCAGCCAACTTCCGACGAATGGGTTCGATCGATTCATCAAGTCAGCCACTAAATCGAATGCCTGGCGAGCGCTCATGGGGTTTGGATCTGTCAGGTGGAAGGTTCGACCCATCGCCGATGGTTCTCGAGACAATGCCCAGCCGGCGGCAACAACGTAATCCACCGGCACGATATTGAAGGGGACGACGCCCGTTCCCGGTAGAAAGAAGGGGATATCGGCCGGCAGTCGAACCATGAGTGAGAGGAGGTATTTGGGACCTTCGGTGAGTCCCGATGCATCTCCTGTTTGTGAGTTTCCGACCATCGCCGATGGCCGCAAAACCGTGATCGGTACGCGGGGCATCATCGCGCGCGCAATTTGTTCGAGTTCGAACATGCTGCGTTCGAAAGGCGTGCGGAGTCGCTGACCTTCATCCAAATCTTCTTCGAGGATGAGGCCACTGCGGCTTCCACTCACGAAGGCGGTGGACAGGAGGCAGACGCGCTGCAATTTCGGCATGTCTTGGGCGAGCGCCAAGAGTCCACGTAGCCTCTGGAGCGGATGCTCGTCCATGCTCCGACCACCGATGTCGACACCGCCCGGATGGATGATGTGCGTGGTGTCCTGGATTAATTGCTGCACCTCGGCACCCGAGAGGCCCCAATCCAGATCAGTCAATTGACCTTCGAGAACGGTCACTCGAGCACTAGAGTCGCTCTGGAGTTGGCTCACAAAGTCACGGGCAGCGCCGCCATGGGCGGGTGTCGTAAACAAAACCACCCGGCCGCCATCCTCGTTTCCGGCGCCATACCGAACGAATTCGCGGCAGACGAGACTGGGGAACCCCGTGACGATGGTTTGCGGGATGCTCATTCTCCGAGACCTAAGCTTTGCCATAAATGGTCCACTTGGCTCTGGGTATCGTCCAAGGTCCCCGTATTATCGATGACGTGATCGGCCAATGCGGCCTTCGCTTCGATATCCATTTGCGAGGCAAGTCGTGCATGGGCTGCGTTCGAATCGAGGCCGTCACGTGACATCAGACGCTCGATCTGGAGAGCGCGGGTCGTCTTGACCACCACCAATGGCCGAAACTGATCCGCGCGACCGGACTCCACCAATAGAGCAGCATCATAGACTACCAGCGGCGCGCCGCTCGAGAGGGCTGCCCCCAGTCGTTCCATGCTCAATTTCGCGATCAATGGATGGGTGATGGCCTCGAGTCTTTGTCTCGCTTTCGGATCTCCAAAGACAATCGCCCCCAATCGAGCTCGATCCAACTGCCCATCGGCAGCGATGATCTCTGAGCCGAAGGCGGCTTTCACGGCCCGATGGCCTTCGGAGCCGGCGCAGACAACATCTCGAGCGACCTGGTCTGCATCGATGACCATTGCCCCTTTTGCCGTCAGCATACGCGCGACCGTTGTTTTTCCGCAGGCGATTCCACCGGTGAGTCCAATCAGCATGGCCGCACGATACCCTCAAAATACCCATCATCGCATCCGACTTCTGCCGATGCTTTTCACAGAGCGGGCCTGGTGCTATATCCCGACACGATGCGATGTATGCTCTTTTTCATGATGACGGGTCTGGGATTCGTATCGTTTGCCCTTGCCGGCGATTATGTCGGGGCGCGGCGGTGTAAGACCTGCCATCCAGCGGAGTATGCCCAATGGAAGGCAACCCCTCACGCCAAGGCGACTGCTCGACTGAGTGCCAGTGAGC
>Ga0115011_10002648_pt1 | contig 12401 bp, 8 predicted proteins | sample TroAtlMetagenome_2_FD_88705 | JGI IMG/M metagenome (GOLD analysis project Ga0115011, IMG submission 88705) | Marine eukaryotic phytoplankton communities from Atlantic Ocean - Tropical Atlantic ANT8 Metagenome | ecosystem: Environmental > Aquatic > Marine > Oceanic | place: Tropical Atlantic... | reverse complement strand
GTGCGTTATTTTTAAGGCTCTTTTGTGCGCGCGTGTTTTTGTGTCGGCAAAATGCATTAATAAATAGTACTACTACACACAAAAGTGAAAATGAAAAGCATTTCAAAACTTTTCGAGAAGGAGGAGGAAGGAAAGGAGGACGATAAAAATGGAAGACTAATTTTTGAAGAGGCGGGGGTGTTTTTCGGTTGTGACAAAAAAAAAGAGGAGGAGGAGGAGGAAAAAAAGAGCAAAAGAGTAGTGTGCCGCCAAAAACAACAACAACAACAACAACAACAACACACAATACAAACACATTATTAGAGTGACGACGACGAAGACGACGACAAAGAAGAAGACAAAGAAGAAGAAGAAGAAACACCAATGAACGGTGGGTTGCGCGTCGCCGGCGGCGTGGCGAAGAAAGGTGGTCCGAAGAACGCGAAAGACATGTCTCGAGCGGCGTATCAAGGCATTCAGTTTCTCAAATCTTACGGCCAACACATATTAAAAAACCCAGCTATAGTAGATTCGATAATTCAGAAATCGGGAGCAAAGAGCACCGACGTCGCCCTCGAGATTGGTCCAGGGACTGGAAATTTAACCATGAAACTGTTAGAGACGTGCAAAAAAGTAATAGCGATTGAATACGACGCGAGAATGGTTTTGGAACTGCAACGAAGAGTGCAAGGATCGCCGTATCAGTCGAAATTGGAAATCATACAAGGGGATTTCATGAAGGTTGACTTGCCGTATTTCGACGTGTGCGTGGCGAACGTCCCATATCAGATTTCATCGCCGTTGACGTTTAAGTTATTATCGCATCGTCCGCAATTTCGAAGCGCGACGCTCATGTTTCAGAGAGAGTTTGCCATGCGAATGGTTGCACAGGCTGGCGATTCGCAGTATTGTCGCTTGGCGGTGAACACGCAGTTGTTGGCGAAAACGCAACACATTCTAAAAGTCGGGAAGAACAATTTCCGACCACCGCCGAAAGTAGATTCGTCGGTGGTCAGAATTGAGCCGCGGAAACCGCCAGTTCAGGTGAATTTTCGAGAGTGGGACGGTTTAGTTCGCTTGTGTTTTGGGAGGAAGAATAAAACGTTGGGAGGGATTTTTAGGACGAAAACCGTGTTGGAATTGTTGACGAAAAACTATTTGACGTTTAAAGCAGTCAAGGTGAATTTGTTAGACGACGATGCCATGGAATTAGCGGAAGAAGAGGCGAATAGTAAAGAACGACGGGAGAAAGTTAAGGAACACGTGAAAGAGTTGATCGAGAAGGTTTTAAACACGAACGGGTACGTGGAGATGCGTTCGATTAAAATGACGCAGGATGATTTCTTACAACTGTTAGCGGTGTTTAACGAACACGGGATACACTTTGTCGGTTAACGTTGATATGTGAAGAGTAAAGAAGATGTATGCTTAGGTGTCCCCGCGTTTAGTTAGATACACGTAAAATATAGCAAATTGCAAAACATGTGAAGTGAAGGTAGTAATATCGCAACGACAAAATTAGTCTAACCTTCGCAATAAATATTCAACCTGTACGTCTTTCGTCATCGGCATGATCCATTTAAAATATAAGTTCGCGATAATTTCCGGCGCAACTTTATACTTTTGGTTTTTTGGATTCGTCAACACCTTGCTCGCATCTGGAACTTCCTCGTTGATGTCTTGACCGTAAAACGCCGCCTTATTCGTCACTCTCGCCACCACCCTGTCCTCCACCGCTTGATTCGTCAACAATTGCATCAATCCATTTCCGTCTTGTTTGCGAATCAATTCAGAATATTCCTCCGGTTGTGCGCGAAATTTGGCCTCCGCGACAAACTTCCCGTAATGAATCCGTCTCGATATCAATTGCAAACAGTTTACGTCGCACAAGCCGGCGGACCCGTAGTTATTGTCGTCCCCGCTCTCACACATTCCTGGAACAATATTTTCCACATACATCTCTTTAATTCTATCGTTGATGTTAATTTTCAAGGCGTACTCGTGTAACACCTCTCCAAAGTTCATCGGTGGTATAACCAACGGCGGTAAACTTTCTGGATAAAACGCGTGTTCGTCCGGGGAAGTGTATCTTCGAATCTTCCCATCCATCTGTTCTCGTTCTCTTAACATAAACTCAAGCATCGAGCTTCTCACGCCCGTGTGTGCGTCATAACACGGAACGTCTATGGAATTGGCTTTGTATACCCTATCGTTCACTTTATATTGCGAGCGTTCGATTAACGCGAAAATGATAGAGTCTTCTTGACGAATGAGCGACTGACGAACGTTATCGAGTTTCAATCGGTCCGACAAATCCGCAAAGTTCGGGTCATTGATCGAACGCAAAGGGTTCGCGTTGTCCCTGGAATTGCCATATGCTTTCGTTGATGCTCCTCTCTCGTTGCATCCTCTTTGTCTATTTTTCCTCGCGCTACCCAGACTACTCCCACTACTACTACTACTGTTGTTGTTGTTGTTGTTGTTGTTGTTGTTGTTCAGATAAAACGATGTTTCCCGGGAGGAAGAAGAAGTCGACGAGGACGACGAGGACGCTCTCAAACGATGCGATGCTACGATAGCACTACCGTGCAAACAACAAAGCGTAGATGTCATCATGATATATTAGTGTGCGTGCGTATATAATATATCTTTTTGTGTGCGTGTTTGATGTGGAAGCGGTAAAAGTGAAGACAAAAGAGGAAAACACAGGAAGAGGAAAACACATTTTTAAAAGTTGAGGTATTTTCTTGACTTTGCTCTCTCGTCGTCACGCGCGCGCACTCATTCAACAATATAATACTTACTTGTACAAGGTCTCGTGTAAATGTTATTAAAAATGATACGTAGTTATTGTTGCTAGTGGTTTTGTAACACATTATTATATCGATGAAAGAGCTTCACGTGCTCTCTCTCGTCTTTTCTTTCGTTTATTTTATTATTCCCAACGCCGACCGCCTCGCGTTCGTCGAGGCGTCTTGGAAGCTCCTCCTCCGTACGAAGTCATATTCTCCTCTACAGCCGCACGACCTCTCTTTTGCCCACTTTGCTGTCCACCGTAGGATCCTAACCTACCACTACTCTGTCTTCGCGCCGCAGTAGATGGTGGCGGTAGATTTCGACTGCTACGTCTTCGTTGCTGACTAGTAGAGGGTGGTTCCTTGCTCAGTTGCGAGTTACCAAACGAGGGCCACATGGACGTGACGTTTCGCTTTGCCCGTTTACCGTGGCCTAATTCTACAGCATTCACAGTGGATGCGAATCGAAGAGACGCCACGGTTTCTTCCGCAGATTCCTCTTCCGGAGCTACATTTACAAACATGAGCGTCTTACCGTCACCTCCCAAACACGGTGCTAAAAGATACGTCAATTTTGAATTTCTATACGGCACGTGCTTATCGCCTCGCGCGATGGATGCAAAGACGTCTCCTAAACAAGAGAGCGACTTGTTAATCGCGCACGCTTCGGACATTCGCGTGCCTTTGGCGCCCGAACGCTTCGTGCGCTCAGATCCGGCCAAGTCGACGAGATTCAAACATCCAGAAAGTTGCGTTCCTGTGGCAATGTGGACGCCAGTAATGTACACTAAAAACAACGTGTGCGATCGCGAAGAGTGCGTGTTCATCTCTGTAGCTTCAACGGCACGAGCAGCAGTTGCCTTTCGGACGAGAGCTGCCGCGGCGGAAACGGAATCGATATATTCTCTCACGACGCCCGCGACGGTTGGACACCCACCTTCCGGTGCAGTGACGATGTTATGACGCTCGGAGTGCTTTGCGTTTGGCCCAGCTAATAAATCTCGAATTTGGTCGTTGTAGATTTCCACGTACGATGCTTCGATTTCGTACTCGTATCCTTTCTCGAGCAATTTTTCCTTGCGCTCTAGAATGGCACTCACCGCCCGCGGGATGATGCCACGATCTTCGCCGTCCCCGGAACCTAACATAGTGTGCGTTTTCCCACTTCCAGTTTGGCCATAAGAGAACAAGCACACTTTGTAACCATCCATCGCTGACGTAATCATGGACTCGACTTCCTCGAAAACTTCCGTTTGCGAGGCAGTGGCGTCAAATACGCGATCGAAATTAAATACTCTCGGTTCAAGTTCTGGAACCGTAACGGCGATAGAATCCTTGTCCAAAGCATCGACCGAGCAATAATCTTCTTCACCAACGAACGGAGGACGCATGCGCGCGAATACCCGGACATTTCCGCGTAATTCTTGAATCTGGTTGTGCATCGCGCGTCGAATTTCCTCCGCCTCTAGTAATTGTTGCTCCATCTCGTGCAACCTGTCCGCGTTTCTCATGGCTTCTTCTTCAATCTTCTGCGCTCGTTTCAACGTCGCGTTCGCTTCTGCCTTTGCTCTTTCGGCCTGATTCGTGAGATCCATCAACGTTTGGCTCTTTTGATCCGACTGAGATGTTCTCGACTTCAAAGACTCCACCGTCGCCTTAGATTCCTCGAGCTGTCTTGCAATCTCCTTTTCCTTTATCAACGAGGCGTTCTTTTCTTCTTGGACACGCAACAATTCTTCGCGCAACTCCAACTCGGCTTGTGAGTTTACGGACGGATCAACCGCATTCTTTGAGTGAAGGCGTTTGCGCTCTTCATCCACTGCGTGTTTGATCTTCATCTCGTATTCAACCGTCAACTTGGTAATCGCATCGGCTTTCTCACGAATAAACATCTCTTCCTTGGATTGCATGGCGGACTGAACGGATTGAGCGATTGTATTTTCGAGTAAAGTTGCTTTGGCTTCGTACTTTTTCCAGTTTGCCTTTGCGGTCTCCAACTCTTCAGAAGTCGCAGCGGGAACCGAGCTCGCCATGTTCCCGGCGGTGGCCGCCGCCGCTTCCAAAGCAACAATCTTAAGGCGCTCGTTCTCGAGTGCTTCTTTTAACTCGTTGATTTGCGCTGAGTTTTGGGCAACTGCTCCCGCTTGGATCTTCGCCTTTTCAGAAGCCAACTCCGCTTGAGACTTTGCAGACATCTCAGCCAATGTCGCCTCAATAATCGCTTGCTTCTCATCCTCCATCTCAGCGCGCAAGTTTTCGATCGCATCGCCGACAGCCTTCTCTCTCGCATCCCCAGCTTTTCTTTCTAGCTCTGCCGTGAGTTTTTCCATTTCAGCCCGGTGCATGCGCAAAGTTTGTTGCTTCGATCTTTCCATGAAAGCCTGTGACTCGGCGCGCAATTGCGCTTCCAAGGCATCGCGCTCTGCTTCTGCCTCGCTGAGTAATTGCTGCCTCAATTCTTCCAAGGCAACCGAGGACTCCTTCGTTAAGATAGCTTTTTGCGACTCCAACTCAGCCTTGAACGCTTCCGTCTTGGATTCGAGCTGTTTATCGAAGCGATCCTTTGCCTCTCTCTCCGCGGCAAGCATCGCGTCTTTGCTTCGCCCTTTCGAACTCTCCAAAGCCTCTCGCACTCTTTTTCCAGCCTCAGCATCGAACTCGGCGCGTAACTTTGCAATATCTTCTTTGTGTTTCAACTCAGTTTCTTGGAGAGTGACCATTTTGTCTTCGGCGGATAATTCTCGGAGCGTCGCTGCTTGTTCTTCCAACCTGGAATCTAACATTTGCGCCGCCTTCAACTCCATCTGGGATCTCAAACTTTCCTTCGCGGATTCCATCTCCTTCGCAAAATTAGACTGTGCCACCTCCATCAACGCTTTATGTTCTCGTTGCAACTCTCGTTCTTTTTCCTCCAACGCTTCCTTCTTTTCACGAGCGTATTTCTCGCTCAGCTTGTCTGCGTGTTCCGACAACATCGAGGCGATATCCTTTGCCGAGGATCTCTCCGATTGATCCATCGACAAAGCATCGCGAGCTCTATTGACTTCGTTCTGGAGTTGCTCATTGTTCTTTTCGGCGTGTGCGAGTGCCGATTTCGTCGCCGCAATTTCCAATTCAGCCTCGTGCGTGGCTTGCTTCAGTGCCGCTTGGTGCTCGGCGGTCAACTGCGCTCTCGTCGCTTCAGCCTCTTTGAGCATAGATTTGCAAATAAGATCGTGCTTCTCCTTTTGATCGGCTAAGCGTTGATTCAAATCTTCAAAACGCTGATTAAAACCACTCTTTGATTCACCAATCTGCTCCTTGATCTTCTCCTCCATTTGCAAGTGCCACGCCGCCTTCTCGTTTTCCAACGTCTCCCTCGCTTCCGCGGTAAGCTGTTGTTCCAAATTCTCCACGGCTAACTCTTTCTCTTTCGCCGCTTCAGCCATGATCTTGTCAATCTCGCTTTGTAAACTCTGCTCCAACGCTTGCTTCTCGGCTAACAAATCATTCTTCTCTTTCTCCATTTTGTCTGTCGTCGAGTTCATCTCGTTCACCATCATTTGCAATTTCTCCCTCGACGCGTCCATCTCTCGTTTTTCTTGAACCCACGCTTCCCTTTCCAACGCGTATTTTTCGTTCAAACTTTCGTATCTGCCTTTCAAGTTTGCGTGCTCTTCTTTCAACTCGAACAGTTTGTGCTTCGCGTCTTGCGTCTCCGCTCTGGCTTGACTCGCTTCATCCAAAGCCTTCTTCACATTCTCCGAAGCTTCAGCTACGCCTAGATCTTCCATGGACCTCAACTGCTCGTATTTGTGCGTCTCTTCTTGCAACTTTTGTTCTGCTCTCATCGCTTCATCGACTTTCGATTCCGCTATGGCAATCTTTTTGTTCAACGCCGCCATCACTGCGCTGTGTTCCTCTTCACGAATTCGCGCACGCTCTTGTTCCAAGTCTTCCGTGGCTTTCGACAACTTATCTTCGGCCTCTTGCACTTTGAGCAAATGCGCTTGCGACTCTCTTTGCAGTTCTGTCAACTTTTCTCTCTCGGCGTGTATTTCAGCCAACTCCTGTTGCGTGTGTGGAATCGACCCGGTATTGTTCTCGGCGTTGCGTGCGGCTTTGAGCAAGTCCCTCTCGATCCTTCCGGCGCCGATAACGAATTGTTCTCTTAACTTGACCAAGGCCTTTAACGTTTTCTTCTGCGCTTGAGCGTGCGCGAGCACCTCTTTCACGTAATCCTGGGACCCTTTTGCCGATTTCGGTTTCCATGTGAGTAACTTCTCGATGGTCGCCGAGTAATTCTCGCCGTCCTCGGCTTCGTACAACGACTTGCTCAGAGCTACAATTTTCGACCGTTCTTTTGCCGCGGTGTTGAAGACAAACGTCCCGGTATTATCGCCGTTGTTATAGTTTTGATCGTTCAATGCTCGCAAATTCGGTTTCACCGCGGATGAGACTCGCGACGCCGTTTTACTGCCTTGTTTTTCAGTTTTCGCTCGCATGGCAGACATTCTGTTGTGTGTTTTTATAATTTTTGAAAAGTTTTTTGTTCTTCTTGTGAGTAAAAAAAATAATGTTTGATGATTCACCGCGATCGTACGCCGCGCGAAAACGAAGGAAAAATCGTTTTTTACGCGCGTTCTCTTTCGTCGTTCCTTCTGTATCATCGATCATCGCGCACTGATGTTCTTTTTTTTTGGGAGAAGGGGCGTCGTCCTCCTCGCGTGGTGGTTCAAAGAGAAGATGATTCGAAAAAATCGTCCGTTTGGAAGAGGGGTATTAAAAAACGTCCTCTCCATTTTTTACAAAAATGCACTGTCCAAGAGGACCACCACCCACCACCCCACCAAGACGACGGTCTTTTTTTGTAATTCGAAAACGATGTGTGATTCGACGAGAGTCGACGACAAGACGAACGCACCTCGACTGTATCTTACTCATGGTCTGCGCCGAACTCGGAGGCAATTTAGGACCACCGGTCGTCGCATTCGCATCCATCTCTTGCATGACGCGCGCTTTCGAGCGGGTTCGAGTGGCGGCAGAGCCACCACCTTCGTCGCTCATCTTCTTTTGCAATTTTTTTCAAAAGCCCCCCCGACAGAGAGAAGACGAAAAACAAATCTCTTCTTCTTCTTCTTCCTTTATTAGTCACGCTCGATGGATGCGTGGCGCGCGCGACGCGAGCAACTCGTCTCTCTCTTTATAGAAAGAAAGAAAGTCGCGCGATGCGTGTGCGTTCTGTGTTGATGCGCGCACAAAAACGCAAAGCGTTGCGAGGCAAATTTATAATGACTTTGAGAAAACGACTCGTCCTCTCAAACGTCTACAAAAAAATGATAAAAGAGGGAGAAAATACAAAATTTTCACACCTTAAATTCCCCTCTCCCTTTTTTCTTTTTTTCTTTCTTTCTTTCTTTGGACATTTGATGTGTTTGTTGAAACACCCAACTTTCAATCATCGTTCATTTGTCAAACAAACACGTCGAAGAACTTTACAAAGAAGAAGAAGAATGCGCACGAAACGAAGACGTGAGAGAGAAGATACAAAGGACGATGAGATTGTGCTCTCGCACGATGTTGATGATGACGACGACGACGAAAACGAAAACGACGGCGTGACGAGAGGGAGGGGATTTTGATTGGAGGTTTGTTTTTTCGCATTACAAAAGTAGGGAACACAAAATGTTTCGGCGTTTGAAGCGAAGTAGCCCGCCGAAAGAGGAAGAGGTGCAGCAAAGAAAAGAAATTTTGAAAAGAGAGCCGACGACGGTGGATCGATTTGCAGCTGGGGCGTGCGCGGGAGCGCTTTCGAGATTCTCCACGGCGCCTATCGATAGAGTAAAACTGTTGTTCCAAATCCAATCGGACGGAGGTAATTTCACGTTCCAAAAAGGGTTTCAGACGACCAAAAATATCATGAAAAACGAAGGCGTGACGGCGCTGTGGCGAGGCGCGACGCCGGCGATCGTAAGAATTTTACCGTATTCTGCGACAACGTTTGGGACGTATAACATTTACAACAAGTTATTAATCAAGGCGATGTATAATGAGGAGGATTTAGATTTCACGGAGCAGCAAAGCGGGACGCTGTTCACGCGATTCACCTCGGGCGCGTTAGCCGGGACGACGGCGACGGTGTTAACTTACCCTCTGGATTTGTTACACGCGAGGAGCGCAGCGTTTGTGGACGGTGCAGAGTCGAGCAAACACTTGAAACGGTTTAGCGGGTCCTTGACGGAAAGTTCGAGGGTGTTGTTTAGAGTGGTGACCACCGGTGGAGGCGTGAAAGCGTTGTACACGGGGATAACGCCGACGCTCATGGGGATTGTTCCCTATGGGGGGATTTCCTTCGCAGCGTACGAGACCTTAAAGAGTACGTTTGAGCTGAGCATTAGAAGACATCCTCACGCATTCGAGGACCATCCGAGAATGTTAATTGCAGGGAAATTAGCTGCCGGCGCAACAGCTGGGATGATTGCGCAAACCGTCACGTATCCTTTACACATCGTTCGACGACGATTACAAGTTGGAGGCGTTTCAAGAAATCGAGCGTCACCAGCTGGAACGCCTGGATGTCAACCGATGTATTCCTCGGTGTCGCAAGGCTTACTGCGCATATATCAAACGGAAGGTCTGCGCAACGGTTTGTTTAAAGGCGTCACGTTGACGTGGTTGAAAGGCCCGTTGGCGAGCGCGTTGGGATTCACCGCAAACGATATATTTCAAAATATCATTCGCGACGCTCGCACGGAATTGTCAAACTCACCTCCGACGCCAACTCCGACGACGTATGTCGAGAGAAAACAAATATCGAGTTTAGAATCGCTCATCGCAGGTGCTACGGCCGGAGCGTGCGCGAAAACAACCATAGCGCCTTTAGATCGCGTCAAGATCATGTACCAAGTCGACCCGAACAGAAAGTTCTCCGTTAACAGTGCGTTTGAGTTAGGAAAAAGAATAGTCAGCGAGGATGGAATCATTGCTTTATGGCGTGGGAACGGCGTGCAAATGCTTCGAGTCATCCCTTACTCGGCGACGAGTTTTTTCGCCTTTCCAAAGTATCTTGAAAAAACGACATACTATCTGAGCGATGGAAACGAAAGTTCAGGAACGCCGACGTTCGCGCGATTCGTTGCCGGTGCGATGTCGGGCGCAACCGCGACGACATTGACATATCCATTGGACTTATTGCGCGCGAGATTCGCAGCTGGTGCAGAAACGCACAAGAAAGCGGCCATCGAAGATTTAGTAGAAATCATGAAGACGAGAGGGGTTCGCGGATTGGCATCTGGATTAACGCCGACGCTTTTAGGAATAATGCCATACGCCGGGATTTCGTTCGCCACGTTTGAAACTTTGAAAGCGGCATCGATTAAAATAAAACATCATCAACATCAAGAACAACAACAAACAGATGGTAATGAAGTGAAAACGAGCGATTCCTCGTCGCACGAGGAACTCCCAGTGACGAGTCGATTATTGTTTGGCGGTTTTGCAGGTTTGTTAGCGCAGACGTGCACATACCCGTTAGATATCGTTCGTCGACGGGTACAAGTTCACGGGCAAGTGAATGGAACATCCTCCGTCGTAGGTGCGCTCATGCACATAGGTAAAACGGAAGGCTTCTCGGGACTGTACAAAGGATTGACGATGAATTGGATGAAAGGGCCTCTCGCGGTGGCTATCTCTTTCACGACGAACGACATGGTGAAAGCTCGGATAAAGCAGTGGCACGAAGAGCACGACGAATAATTGTAGATTTGATCAGACTTGAATTGTAAAGTGTATACTAGTAGTAGGCGTATTAGTTTTATAGCAAAATATGACGTGAAAACTAAATAACAAAGTTTACCGCTTTCGATGGTGAAATAATGCCTCTCTCGCAAACGATCTCATCGATATCGTTCACGTGGTCATACGATAAGCACAGTTTACGCAAATCCGAAACCATCCCTGGTTCGATGACGAAGTCTTGGATATCATTGTGTAGCACGGAATCGATGCCAACACGTTCGTGGAACTTGATTGTTTCAGCGGCGACGAGTACCTTAACACCCCTCCGTTTCGCCGCATCGCAAAAGCTCGCGGATCCGGCTCGAGACATGATTTTCCCGTTTGCCAAGACCGCGCTCGCGCCGATGCAGCAAATCATGGATTGTTCTGCTTCGTCTTTACTATTATCGCACCTTTGAAACACCACGTCCATGCCGTGCATGAGCGTGTACTCGCACGAAATGTCTGCATCGAGGAGATGTTCTAGTGTTTTTCGTCCCTCAAATGACGGCGCAGCGTCGACTATGGTGACGCACATGTTTTCATATCCATTCTCTTTAGAGCGTATTAACGATTTTACGACCGATTCAGAATGTCCATACGTTACCACGTGTTGAACTTTGTTTTCCGCGTAATAGCTCGAAAGCGTTTTGACGATCGTCTCGACCGCTTTATCGACGTATTCTTTCAGCATATCTTCGAGGTGTTCGAGTGTTTTCTTCTTTTGCGCTTCAAATGTCATCATCTCCGCATCGTCCCCAGCTTCTTTCAATTTCTCGCACTGAGAAAGCACCGTTAAGTGTGTTTTTAGCAATTTCACCGCGTTCTCCATGCTCGTAGAAATCGGTCGCGCCTCTTCGATTCTCGAAATGACGTGGTTGATCAAAACTAACAACGCTTGCGAATAGCTCCCGGATTTATGCGAGTGCGATTGCACGACTTCCTTCAAACACAACAACAGTTGACGAACTCTGTCCGTGCTCCCAACGCACTTTCTCGTTTGATACGCGTCTACTAACCTTTGCACGCATGGGTACTGAAACTCTATCGAGTCGCGATCGATTATATTTGACTTGGGCGTTTGATGTAAATTGAGGTGCGAAAAATGACGCTCGCAAAAATGCGAATCTTTGCGCGTCTTCGTTCGCATGTCCGTGTTACCACCTCCTGACGCCGAGGTGATCTTATCGCTGCCACCGCGAGTCGCGTTAACCCCTTTGTTATTATTATTGCTACCCTTATCTTGTTTTTTCGGCGCGGCGCCACTACTACTCTTCTCTTGTTCTTTCGCCGCTCTTTGCGCCTCTTGCTGCGCCCTTCGTTCTGCTTTCGATGCTGCCTTTTGTAGCTTCGGTTTCGGTTTTCCCTCCACAGCCATTCTAGCCAGATGCTCTTGACGTCTGCGTTCCTTCTCCTCTGCTTTCCGTTTCTTTTCTTCTTCGTTATTACTCGTATTCGTAGGAGAAGCAGCGGCGGCAGCTTTTGTGTTGCCGTCCTCTTCGCCACTTTTGGTAGACCCAACAATCGGTTGCGATTTCGGCGACGACGGCATCTTCCTCGTCGTCTTTCTCTCTTTCGATGACTCTCTTTCAAACGCCTTTTTCTCTCTCTCTCTCTCTTTTTCTCTTTCTCTCAGTTCTCTCTCTTCTCGATGAAGATGATGACGCGATGTGGATGGCGCGTTTTATATTATGTCTTTCGTGTGCGGCTTTGCGCCTTTTTTTTCGTTTGTGAAGAAGCAAATGGCAAAGAAGAACGAAAACTCGACGACGACAATAAAAATGGACAAGCAAAATCAAAATAAAATCAATCACAAAAAGAAGAAGAAAGACCAAAAGAGAACGCACAAAAGACAAAGCGACGACCAAGCGG
>Ga0115011_10002647_pt1 | contig 12405 bp, 10 predicted proteins | sample TroAtlMetagenome_2_FD_88705 | JGI IMG/M metagenome (GOLD analysis project Ga0115011, IMG submission 88705) | Marine eukaryotic phytoplankton communities from Atlantic Ocean - Tropical Atlantic ANT8 Metagenome | ecosystem: Environmental > Aquatic > Marine > Oceanic | place: Tropical Atlantic... | reverse complement strand
TAGGATACTTGCCCGTATTAGCAACTGTAACTAGATTGTCTAAATCAACCATTGTTTCCCTTTTTGATAACTGAACCAAGTAATAACAGAGTATCTCGTTCCTTTGGTTACTGGTTTAACTTCGTGCATGAATAGATGATTGCTTGGAGAAACGTGCATGGAGTTTGCATGTTTATCTACATCATGTTCATTCCAAAAACAGAGTTCTCCACCATCATAGTCATCATTTATATTATATGATATAGTTACTGATCCAGCATCACCATCAATATCTGCATGTTTACTTAGGTAACCACCTTCAGGATACTTACATAACCAGTATCCTGAGTATTTATCGTATATGTCTGTTGGTAAGGTTTCAGGGTAATCTTCATATATCTTAGGCATTATCTTGAGATGTGCCTTATGAATCAATCTGAATATCTCTCCATCTTCAGGTTCTAATACTACATGAGATCTATAACCCTTGATATGGTAGTTATGATCTGGTTCTGGTGTATTATATTCTGGAAACTCAAACTCTTCACAAAGTTCTAAGAGTCTAGAGTGATCCTGTGGAGATACCACATCCCTATGATGAAAGATATAGTGAAGTAATTCCATTCAGTCATCCTAACTCTTCGAGTATATATCTGTAAGCACTCATTATATTACCATTCTCTTTCCTAAACAGATCCTTATCAAAACTAACACCATCTCTCCATAGTCTCATGCCATCTGGAGATAACTCATCACCCAATACAAGATTATCATTGGAATCATACCCAAACTCTAACTTGAAATCAACAAGAGTTAGATCCATTTGATTAAAGATACCTGTCAATACACTATTAACTTCTCTTGCTATATCATCTAACTGTTGTATTATCATTCCATATCCCATTAGGACAACACGATCATCAGTAAGTAGAGGATCATCCTTCTCATCATCTTTCAAATAAAACTCAACTAATGGATGTTCAAACTTAGTACCTTCCTCAATAGTTGTCTGTCTAACTATAGATCCTGCAGCAATATTCCTGACTACTACTTCAATGGGAACAATATCAAGTTTAGTACAACACATAGAGTTATTGTTTGGCATAGTAATGTAATGTGTTCTTATCCCTCTCTGTTCCAATACATTAAAGAGTATTCTGGATATCTCACAACAAACTGCACCCTTATCCTCTATCCATAGTTCTTTCTTACCATTACCAGCAGTAACTCTATCCTCATAATGTATTACAACCTCATTTGGGTTATCAGTTTCATAAACTGTTTTTACTTTGCCTTTAATAAGAGTCATGGGTGATCTATATCAACATTTAATGTATCAGCATGGATAAATCCAGACATTGATACTCTAGGATTATCTTTATACCAACCATCACGACACACGGCAGTATGCCATAAGTATGATGGATATATCACCATCCTATTGAATACCATTGGAACAAAGAACTCTTCTTCCCATACATCTTCAATCAATTCAATATCATTATTAATCTTATCATTTGCCTTATCAGAGAAATCATATATCCATTCTTTCAAATTCCAATACTGTTCTGTCCTTCTAAATGCAGTATGTACATTCTCCATATTAACTAAACCTGTTGCCTTATGACTAAAAAAGGCAGTTCCGCCTGGAGGCAGACTACCAATAGCAGGATCTGGATTTAAATATAATACTGACGCAAATATTGCTGGATCAACGTGTGGTTGTACTGATATTCTAGGAACTTTAACATCACTGTGCATTGCATTGATCTGATAACCAACTCTTATTTCTTTGGCATCAATGGCATTAAAATCAGTGAACTCCTTAATGAAGTGACCTTGAAGATAATTAAGTTCTGGAAAATTTAATCTGAGTTTAGACTGATAGCCTGGGAATACTTCATCCTCGACTTCCATATTATTAAACTGCAGTGGCACTTTCTGTACCACATTCTCTATGAAAGCATGTGGATCTGCCAATACATTGTCTACAGTTATTACAGGATGATTCTCTAATCGAGTCACCTCATAATGTAGATCATCACTAACCTTATGGGTCTTATCATCTATGATATTCAGTTGCATAACAAGAATCTAATTAAAATTATTTAGAAGGTTTATTGTAGTTGTAATCAGCAATCATACTGAATAACATCCTATGGACATGTTCCAAATATCCCCTATTTTCTTCAGGAATACTCTTAGCAATCATCTCATTGTTGAGATATTGATTAATAGTATCATATAATATTCTACACTCATCTATGCCCATAACGGCACGACATGTCCAGTCACCTTCTTTGAACTCTTTAGGTACGTACTTTGTCATTTCTTAGGATTATAAATCCTATCTACTTTACTACTTCTTAGTTCGTCAATCTCTGACTTAAGATCTTTAACTGCCTCAACTAGAACAGCAACTATATTTGAGTAAGCAAGAGACTTAATACCATTGTCATTATCGTGAACAAGATCAGGAAGAACCTTCTCAACCTCTTCAGCAACAAGACCAATATTATGTTGTCCACTCTCCTTATAGTCAAACTCAACACCACGAAGATTTAATACCTTAGAAAGAGCATCAGTGATTGTCGTGACATTATCCTTCAGAACCATAGATGAGTAAGCAGTAATGTTACCACCGCAAGTGAGGTTTGTACCATTGAAGGTCAAGTTACTTGAAGTTGTAGTGTTATTATTACTACTGTTATAAAGAACCCTACCACCTGTACCTGTAACATTGTCCGCTCTACCAGCAGTAGAACTACTGAGGTTAGCATTTATAGAACCATTAACAGTCAGGTCTTGGACAGTCATCCTAGTACCATCAAACTGTAAGTTAGATGAGGTTGTAGTTACGTTAGTAGAACTATTATAAAGAACTCTCTGTGCAGTACCAACTACATTAGTTGATGTGGTTGCAGTCAGAGCATTACCCTGTAATGTACCAGTAGCACTAAATGCACCCGAAACTGTTAGTGATGTAACTGACGTTGCACCAAGAGTTGATGTACCAGCAGACAATCCTGAAGGGAAAGCACCAGTACCACCTTGGAATAGAGTACCATTGAAGTTACGTGCCTTAACATCACCATTACTGTCTCTACCCATGATGGAAGCACCAGAAGTCCAGTTATTGTCCTTCATGGTTAGACCATCAAGTAAATCAGCGTTCAAGTTGATACACTTGGCAGTAGATGATGTCTTGATAGGTGGAACAGTTGTTGCAGTTGATTCAAACTGGAATGACTTAATCTGACCAGCAGAACCAGCATCAATGGTCATACTACCAGTTGCACCAGCGTTCAGTGCGGTAATAATACCAGTGTTGGCATATACTTTAGGAGCACATAGACCATCACCACCTGATACCATATTGATTCTATCTAAGGTAGCAGCGTAACCAACAATACAAGTGTAGATACCAGCGTTAGCACATATCTGTAACTGATGAGCATTGTTGCCTGGATTTACACCGTACTTACTACCAAGGTATCTGGTAGTCATACCATCAGAGTCTACATCATTAGAGAAGTAAGCATCAGGACCTATAAGGTCATCTGTAAATGTAATGTCCTCGGATGTCAGAGTCTTAATGTTAGCAATCTCAATATCAGCATCACCACTAGCAGGAACAACCAAATTGGTTATAGTACCATTAGTGATATTGGCATTAGCAACCGTTGCAGTATTAGATACCGTTAGGTTAGTAGCAATACCAGTGTAGATATTAGATGTTGTTACATACTCTGTCGTTACATGAGATAGAGTTGTGATACCGATATCAGCATATAATCCATTGGTTACAACACCAACAGTGCAATGCATATCAGTAATGATACCTGCCTTTGCATATAACTGGTTAACTGCCTCAAGGGTTCCAAATGAACCATTAGTTGCATTAACGAATGTACCGTTGAATGTACCACCAGTACTCTCTAAGTTACCTACTTTAAGTGTTCCAGTGAATGTACTTACCCCAGAGAAGGTAGACTTCATGGGACCTTCAATCAATATCTGCGATGCAGGTTTGAATGAAACGTAAGTACCAACAGTCTCTACATCATATAGTCTAGATGTACCTGCCTCATGTGTCTGAGTATAGTGTCCATGATCTGCCCAAGGAAGACCATCAGGAGATATACCACCAGTGGTATTGTATCCCCAGAAGTTGGCATTCTTCTTGATAACCAATGTGTCATAAGACACACCAGCAAATGACTGGTTAGCAGCGAAGGTAACGATACCAGATACAAATAGGTCTTTGATCTTAGCAACACCATTAACTTCAAGTGAATCCCTAAAGTTAAATATACCAACACCAGACTGACCAATACCAATCTGATCTACTTTAATAAAGTTTCTATCTCTCTCTTGTGATATAACACCGAACCTTCTCCACTCACCTTCTGCAAATATATGACCTAAGAATCCACCAGCATTAGGAACACCAATATATGAAATATCACCTGATCTTGCCGCTTGAGTAGGAGTAGATATACCAACAGTGAATAGTTTACCCTGTGGTGCATCACCTCTAAGTGAGAAGTTTACAGTTTCAATACCATCTTCAGATGTATTTGTTATCTTCTCAGTGAAGTTAACTGGCCCGTAGAACTGTGTAGTTCTATTGTTGTTGTCTCCACCCTCAACTGTTAGTGATTCTCTGATTAATACTTCATCGAATACTCCAGATGCCCTCTTAATTGTCTCTGCCTCTGCATCATCACCAACATAGGTGAATACAGGTGCCTCAAGAACCTCTTCCTCACCAGTAATAGAGGATAGTTTCTTATATCCAGTGAAGAAATCACCAGAGTCGTTCATACCAGTGTAAACAACAGTACCACCGTCTAGTTCTTTCTTCTGAGCAACAAGTGATTCTGTATCTGATAGAACTCTATCTTGTTTCTGTGGTAATGACGTTGAATAGTTACCTGAACCATATCCAAGATACTCAAAGGTATGACCAGATGCACGAAGAATAGAAGGTCTACGCAATTCCATTGCAAGAACATCTACTTTCTTAATGGTAGTACCAGTAATGGCAGATGATGATAACGTTCCAAACTGACCACGAAGTATGTTGTTAATGTTATCGTTAGTAAATCTAACAATCTCAGCATTAATCATACAGTAGTCACCACGACTGAATCCTTCAGTGGATGACAACGTGATAGTAGTATCAGTTGAAGTCAGTGGAGCATTGATTGTAGTTGATATACCTGTATAGAAGTATGATCCTCTACCACCAAGATTGTTCTCACCAGCAGTTAGTGGTTTGCCGTTAGCAGATATACCAGTACCAAATAGTCTAGTATCTCCTACAACGTAATCTGTTGCAATACCAGCAGTGATGATACCTACGTTACAGACGATACTTCTTAAAGGTAGATCATCCTCTACGCCATCTACAATGAGTTTTCTATCATCGAATAGTGAATTCTTAGTTCCTTGGATAACAAAACCATTACCAGCAGTCAGTGAATGGTTGTTATCTGTTCTAATAGTGGCAATACCTAATTCACGGTTTAAATCAATATAAGTAACACCAACACCAACGTTTGTTAGATGATAAGTTGGTTTCCTTCTATCATCTCTGTCTATGAAATATGGTTGAAGATTTCTTGAAGTTCCAATCTCAACAGAAACAGACTTAGATGTAGGAATATCTACAATCTTAAATGTTCCATTCAACTTAGGATCTTCAAATCCAGAAAGGTTCAGTCCATCACCGATATTATTAAAGATACCAGTAACTTCAACAACACCTGATACACTAGGAGCACCAGCAGGGAAGGAAGATACTGTCATAGTATTTCCTATGCCATATCCACAACCACCATCTAGTAGTGATACTCCAGTAATAGTACCAGCAGCAGATACATTGACCTTAGCAGCAGCGTTCTTACCAAGTAATGCAGCATTCTCTAAGTCTGCAGAATATATTACTGTTGCAATACCAGATCCATTATTGTATCCAGCGCCAGGATTAGTAACACTAAGACTCTTAATCTGATTGAATCCATGTTCTACATCAGTATAAAGAGTAACAGTAGTATTACCCGTACCAGTAATAACAGCACCCGTAGCAGCGAAACCTACTTGTTGTCCCTGCATGAAGTAAGCAAGAGATTCCTTAGTAATAGATCTCTTCTTATCACTTGTAATAACTTCACCAACAACTTGAGCACTAGAGTGAGTAATGGTTGGTTCTGGGTCAGAGTTATAGTTATCCCTATCCTGTTGTGGATATAGATTCCTTACGTCCTGAGAGAATGTCTTCATAGAGACACCAAATCCAAGGTCTTTATCCAATGGAATTGATGCACAAGTTAGAATTATATTATAGACACCATCTTGTCCAGCAGTGCCAGGAACATGAGGTTTGTTCTCTTGAACCCTATAAACTGCGAAACTGTCACTTGCCTTAGATCTCTGAACAGTAGGTAGTGCCTCTACCTGTTGTTGTGTAGTTCTTTGGTTAACCTGATTGAGGAATACGCCTGGATCAGTGGCAATACCAGCAACAGCAAACTTCTTAGTTGATATAACATTAGTTACTGGATGGACACCATTGTATCCTAAGTTGAATATACCTGTACTATTATTGGCACTATCAATATTCCTGATAGTTACAGTATCATCCTTCTGTAATCTGTGTGCTTCTTCTGTAGTAAATGTAAGAGTCTGAGCACTATAAGATGCAGTCTTAATGATCTTGACGTTCTTAAGTTGAGTTGGGTTACTTAGGTCAGCACTCAAGAATGATGCACTACTTACACCAACAGTCTTAGATTCCTGTAAGATATAACCAGGCTTAGGAGCACGAGCATTTGTATGTTCTTTAGGTATAACATATCTTGCCCTGTAAACTCTATCAAGTAGAGATCTGTTGTCTACACGACGTTTGATGAATGTAGTACCAGTCTCTTCACCAATAACACCTACACCAATAGTATTAAGGGCAGGGAATATAGTGTTGAACGTTGTACTTGGGTGACCTGATAGATACCAACCACCAACAGTATTAGGTACATTATTAATAGTATAAGTACCTTCGTCAAACTGCATTGGATGGCCTGGATCGCCAGGATTCTTATCAGATACAGTAGATCTAACACTTAACTTACCACCACCATTTGAGATACCAGTGATAGGTCTACGTGAGGCAGCATCATTAAAGGTAGATGCCAACTGAATTCTATCTGCAGCAAGTGTACCACCAGCAATAGCAAAGTAAATCTTATCATTCTGTATTCCACTAGGGGTTTCACCAGTATTACTGAATACTCTGACTTTCTCACCATTAACTAACTGGTGATTCGTCTTAAACTGGATTACGTTAGAAATAATGGCATTAACACCAGAGTTTCTAATAACCTCATACTCTTTAAGAGATGAAGTTCCAATACCACTAGGAACCTGCATCAAGACTGGAGATGTATATGTCTCCTGAACTGCCTGACCAGAAAGAGTATTAACTAAACTTAAATGAAGTTGTTCATCCTTTCTAGCACCAATTCTAAATGAGTCAATCTCTGCTGGAGGTACGATCTCTTCACTATTATATCCAAATAGATAGAATCTATCAGTAACACCAATACCAATAGTCTTTCTAGTATCAATAGTCAACCAAGAAACTGTAGAGTCTTCTCTTGTAATCTCTCTTGGTGGAATAATATGAGTAATATAACCTGTGTCGTCTCTATCAAATGATTCTGGTCTGAATCCTGATGCCTCAAGACCAGTCTGACCAAAGTTACTGTTAGAGTTAGTAATAGATGCGTCACCACCTCTCTCTGCATGGAAGTGACGAGCATATGCAATAGCGAAAACAGACACCAACTGAACAACAGCGTTGTTCCTAACTCTCATGTGAGATGTCTCATATGATGGCTTGTAGATTGCCCTTGAGTTAGAGTGTAGTGGTTTATCTGATTCAGATACAGTAGTAGTATCGTTAAAGATAGCAGTAGTAGGATTATATAATACGAAAGCATTATCATCCTTCTGAATTGAGATACCAGTGAACTGGGCACAAACCATAGATTTGAAACCAGTTGCCTTGTCACCATCACAATCCAAACCATTCATACCGTAAACAGAACGGAGTGAGCAGTTAAAGACATATGGAGATGCAGATCCTACAGTATCAGACTCAACTATAACAGATGAGTTCTGAATTTCTTGTGCAGTAGGTAGTGCATTGCCAGGTACATTAGAAGTCTGGAATGTAAATTGATTATCATTTAATACTTCATCTACAAGGAAAGAACCATTGTAAGAACTAATTGCAGTAGTAATACCAGCAATTAGAACAGGAGTATCCTTGAATAATCCGTGTGCCTTACTTGTATTAACAGTAATAGTTGAAGTAGGAGTATTACCATCACCAGCCTTAATAGATGTAACACCAACTGGGTCTGATTGTAAGTCTCCAACAATTCTAAATTCGTCTACATTAGGTTCAAAGTCATCAAATGTAGGATAATCTCCAACTGGGCGACCAGATGAATCTCCATAGGCCTTTGCAACCTTGAAGTAATACATGTCAAGGTCAGTCAATTGACTGTCTGTGCCATCAATCAGCACATTATTCATACCATCAGCAAACGAGAATGTTGCTAACTTATGGTGTGAGAATGTAGGTGTCTTAGTATTACTATCATAGTCATAGTATGCAGTCTTCTGTATATCTGCATCAAAAATAGTAAAAGCAGTGAAGTAACAAGTACCAGTTACACGAAGTACACCAGCGTACTGCATGTTATCATTTTCTGGATCAGGTACATATAATGGTCTTAGTTTAGTCTTACGAAGGTCAAAACCAATAATAGAAGTACCACGAGGCATAATGGCACCACCTTCGGTACTATTATACTTGTAGAGTTCATTATTAGGATCTAGAATATCAAAGTTACTTTCAGTAGTAAACTGAGTTAATGAAGTATTCTGCCATCCTGCGTTCTTTCTCTGTTTAAACTGAGCACTACCACCATTGTTTGTAACAGTAAATCCTGGCCTGTTATCAATATAGTGTACGCCTGGATATGCAAGTATAGTTGTTCTGTCTATCTTATCGTTATTCTGTCCTGTCTGATATGAGAACCTTGCAGCCTCTATCAGTGCCCTCTGTATAGTTTTAAAGGGACGGGTTTGTGAATTACCTCTGTTCTCGATACTGTCAGTAGCATCGAAGTCGCTAGGGTTCACATAGAGTATGTTACCCTCAGCATTCTTCAGAAAGTTTTCTAATCTTGATAGAGGCATTGACCTTCAACCTATAGGATTTCTTCTAAGTCTATTTAGACAGGCCAGAATGACTATCTATAAAAATATTTTCTGTGTTATTCTTGTCTTATCAGTAAAATGAGCAGTTTGCATGATTGGAGCCTGCAAAAGATCAGCAGGAAGTATGACTGCTCTGTTAAATCTCATTCCAAAAGTCATCTCTCTACTCCATGTAAACTTAGTGTCGTATATATCTTTTCTTATATCAAACTTCTTCCATTCTCTATCCTTATCAGCGTACATATTCTTTATATCTTCCACAATACTTGTCTTACCAGCAAAGTTCCAAATATTTGTTCCACCAAAACATTCGTCAGGAGGATTCAAAAATATTTCTATAATGAATTGGAATGGAGATGGGTTATGTTCATACCATACTTGAAATGGCACAAGTGCTAAAGGATCCGTATCAATTACATCTTCATCCATATAATCAACAAGGAACCACATCAATGACATATTATCTCTCAACTGTTTCTTATCAGTGGGCCTTCCCCAATGATCTTCATCACCAAGAAGTTCCTCCCACATTTTTTCAGTATGCATCCTCAATTCAGTAGTCTGCCATGCTCCTCTCAAACCATCCCTATGGTTTGTAAGAGGTATATCTTTCTGTCTTGGTAGTTTTAATGCAAGTTGTCTAACCTCTTCGGGATTCTCGTAGAAGTTATCAATAACCATAGCACTTCTATTGTCAGGGCCGATATCAACAACGGCCGTAATATCCATTTCAGGGTTTAATTCAAACATTTCTCTTCAGATTTCTCCTTCACTAATTTTTCAACAACAGAAGCTACATGATTCATTGCATCTCTAACCTCTGCCTCTTGTCCCGACTCCTGATGATAATCTTTACCAACAGGTGCATAGTGTCTCGTGTATAGTGACCAACGCCACAATTTCATGTCCCTACTATACCAGAATTGTAGTCTCATGGGTGGATTTAGTTTACCTTTATATAGGAGGGGCCTCTCACCCCTATGTGTCGATTGGGTAACAAGGACGACCTAAACCCCGATTGCCCCTTAGGCGGTGACGAGTTCGTCAGCGCGGGCAAATTCTCTTGTCATAAGACGAGAGAACGCTACGATGTTATTCGCAGCAGTGTCGATGTTATTAGCATCTGTGGTTTGCTTATCCAAGCAGGTTTCAGTCATGTTCCTTATACCCTGTCGAAACCTTGGCACCCCCGTGACTGCTCCTGCTGGGCTCGAACCAGCGACAAATTGATTAACAGTCAACCGCTCTACCAACTGAGCTAAGGAGCATTGGTGGAGGTGAGGGGAGTCGAACCCCTGTCCAGAATGTAGGTGACATCACCTATTCCTCAAAAGAGGAATGCCTCCAGACGGATTTGAACCGCCGACCTTGGCTTTACAAAAGCCCTGCACTACCGCTGTGCTATAGAGGCTGGTGGGCAAGGTTGGATTTGAACCAACGTAGGCATGGCCAATGGATTTACAGTCCGTCTCCTTTAACCACTCGGACACTTACCCAACGGGATAGATGGGATTTGAACCCACAACTTCCTGCGTGACAGGCAGGTGCTCTAACCAGTTGAACTACTACCCCATTATGTTGGTGAGAGGAATACATTACCAGCAATGGTAGTCCCCGTACCACCGCTGAGAACATAGTGTTCTACGAACGATGGAAATATTATTATATCACCTTTATGTAGTTCTGGTCTATAGTCCATCATGAAATACTCATCATACATCGCCATCTGCGATTCGACTCTAAACCTATATGGATTGAGGAATACTGTTCTGGATACATCCACATCCTCATAAATGATAAAACTCCACTGCGAATAACAATGGATATGAGGATCTTGGAAATCCTGATTAGTATAAGTATTCCTCCAAATCTCATCTATCTTAGCAGAACCATACTTAACACCAATGGTGTCAATATTTTTACTGATAATATCAGACAAGTGCTCAATAGTCTCATTACTAACTTGTTTATTAGTTCTGAGACTTGTCATCAAACCTGACCTAAAGGTAGGTTGTTGACTTTCATCTATGACTTTAATCTTATCTAGATCTACTTTATCAATAAAGAAAGGAACAGAAAAGAAATCATTTCTCATCTGTCTTGTGACTATGCAGTTTCTCTAATGCAGCAAGAACCTCTGGTGTCTCATCCCATTCCCAAATTTGACTATGCTTGTCGTTCTTCTTCTTTATCGTGTGAGTGCGTTTTGACATTTTCAATCTCCTCATGTAATAGTGAAACTTCATTGTTCAGGCCAATGATCTGCCTTTCATTCTCCTCCACTGCTCTTTCCAATGATCTTACTTTATGATGCATATCAGCAATGGCAACCCCAAATGCATCAATGTTTTGAAGTAGTAACTCATTACCAAATGCTGTTGGGTTGTCACCCTTTTCGGCATAGGCCATGTCCTCAACTTTCTCACATCTCTCCTTGTACTCCTCCATGTCCATAAGTTAATTCCTCCTAACAGTAATCCATGTAAATGTTACCAGAAACGGTAGTACCCTCATTACCTGAGTTAACCATGTGCATTAAGAACGATGGAATTATAATAATACTTCCAGGCTCTAGGTCTGGTTTATAATCTAAGGGAAAAGCCTCCAAATTATTACCCATTTGATTCTGAATCATACCCATTGATGGGTTTAAAAAAGAAGTCTTGGGACGGAGATCAATATAAATGATGAAACTCCATTGGCAATTTGGATGAATATGTGCATCTTGATAGTGATGCTTATCATATCTATTATACCATATATGCCCGAATTTGGGGTTTGCACCCAAAAGATTTCCATCATATAAATTTTGATTAATTATACCAGATAAATGTTCAATGGTTCCATTATCAAGAACCATTTTCTTGGCAAAAGTGGAAGGAACACCAGCATCCCATGTGGGTTCGGTTACCATCTCTGGTATATTAATTTTGTCAAGATCAACCTTGTCTTCAAAGACAGGGATAGCAAAGATTTCTTTCTTCATTACGTAATTTCTTTCCAGTTAAAGTCTTCTATATCCTCAGCCTGTGCTAACTGTCTCTTACTTTTGGCGTTAAGGTATCCTATTGCTTGTAAATATCCCCAAGCCTCAGTCTCATCCTCATTTCTCAATTGTCGTAAACTGTCTGC
>Ga0115011_10002646_pt1 | contig 12406 bp, 8 predicted proteins | sample TroAtlMetagenome_2_FD_88705 | JGI IMG/M metagenome (GOLD analysis project Ga0115011, IMG submission 88705) | Marine eukaryotic phytoplankton communities from Atlantic Ocean - Tropical Atlantic ANT8 Metagenome | ecosystem: Environmental > Aquatic > Marine > Oceanic | place: Tropical Atlantic... | reverse complement strand
GATGGTTCAAGCATCTCTGGTCAGCTAATTGGTGCAGCGACTATCTTTGTATGGGTATTCGTAGTGAGCCTAGTGGTATGGCTAGTGATTAAAGCGGTTATGGGTGTACGTGTGAGCGAAGAAGAAGAATTCGACGGCGTAGACATGAGCGAATGTGGTCTGGAAGCATACCCAGACTTCACAAGCAGCCGTTCGTAAGAGAGTCTCGATTAGGCAACGAAACAACAATAACAATAATGCCTTTTTACTTCGTTTAAGCCCCGCTAATGCGGGGCTTTTTTCGTTTCATGCAATGTGTTTTAAGACCATTATTGAGCTTAGGAAAAGAGCCTAGGCGTAATGTGACAATAACGCTACACTATGAATCGATAAACTAACGCTAGATTTATTATCGGCAACGTTTTAGTAAAAGGACGGTTATGACTGCAAGTGTGCGACTTCTACCTTTGATACTGGCTTTCTTTAGTATCAGCTGTTTGGGCTATGACAGAATAACGGGGCAACCATTTGCAAGTCGCTCAGAAGTTATTGCAAAGAACGGCATGGCAGCAACAAGCCAACCATTAGCTACGCAAGTGGCATTGGATATTTTAAAACAAGGCGGCAGTGCAGTTGATGCAGCTATTGCAGCCAATGCCATGTTAGGTTTAGTTGAGCCTACAGGCAGCGGTATTGGCGGCGACCTATTTGCCATTGTGTGGGATGCAAAAGAAGAAAAGCTAGTCGGCTTAAACGCTTCTGGCCGTTCACCCAGACAGTTAACCAAAGCGGTGTTTGCCGAGCGTGGCTTGCATCAAATTCCAAAATTTGGTCCGCTACCCGTTTCTGTCCCTGGCGCTGTAGATGGCTGGTTTGCACTACACGAAAAATTTGGCAAGCTGCCCATGTCTGCGCTGCTTACCCCATCTATCAAATATGCCCGTGAGGGGTTTCCTGTTTCAGAAGTCATTGCCTATTACTGGCAGATGAATCAAGAGCGAATAGGTCATTATGACGGCTTCGCAGAGACTTTTCTTATCGACGGGAAAGTACCGCAAAAAGGCGATGTTTTTAAAAACCCTGGCTTAGCCGTGACCTATGAAAAGATTGCAACAGGCGGGCGAGATGCTTTTTATAAGGGCGATATCGCACGCACTATCGATGCTTACATGAAGTCTCAAGGCGGCTTTTTGTCATACCAGGATTTGTCATCGCATACCTCGGAGTGGGTAGAGCCCGTTTCTGCTAATTATCGCGGTTATGATGTGTGGGAACTTCCGCCCAACGGACAAGGCATAGCGGCCCTACAGATTCTTAATGTGCTTGAGCACTATGACATCGAAGGAATGGGGTTTAACTCAGCAGACTACATCCATACCTTTGTTGAAGCCAAGAAGCTCGCCTTCGAAGATCGCGCTAAGTTCTATGCGGATCCAGACTTCAACGATATTCCAGTCGACTGGCTAATTTCGAAAGAGTATGCCGCTAAGCGCCAGAAGCTCATAGATAATGAACGCGCAGCGAATCGCGTTGATGCGGGTATTTATGAAGGGGATACCATTTATCTGACCGTTGCTGATAAAGAGGGCAATATGGTGTCCTTAATTCAAAGTAACTACCGCGGAATGGGCTCAGGCATGACACCTCCAGGGCTAGGTTTTATTCTTCAAAATAGAGGTGAGATGTTTACCCTTGAAGAAGGGCACTTTAATGAATATCGCCCGGGAAAGCGTCCATTTCACACCATTATCCCGGCTTTTGTAACAAGAAACGGTAAGCCAGTGATGAGCTTTGGCGTGATGGGCGGTGGAACTCAGCCTCAAATGCATGCACAAATTATTGTAAACATTCTCGACTTTGGAATGAATCTGCAGGAAGCGGGGGATGCTCCACGCATACTGCACAGTGGGTCGAGTAGCCCAACGGGCGCGTTGATGACTGATGGTGGCTATGTGAGCTTAGAATCGGGGTTCAGTGAAACCGTTCAGCGAGAACTCATGGAGCGGGGGCATAAGCTTCAACGCGTGGTAGGCGCGTTCGGTGGCTATCAGGCCATCGCTTGGGACGAGCAGAAAGGTGTCTATTTTGGCGCTTCAGAAACGCGAAAAGATGGACAAGCCGCGGGCTATTAAGCACACTAGTGTAAATAATAGGCGGCGGAGTTAATTTGTTCCCCGTTTGCTGCTTCGCTTTAAAGGGTTTCAAAGTTTGAAGCAGCCGCTACACTTTACGATAAGGTTCGCACAACAAAGCGCGGCGAATGATCGCCAGCAGCGAAACGTCAGAACAAGGCGTTAATAACAACAAGAGCGGCAATGACACAACCACAAAAAGGCCTCTGCGCTGAGCCAAATTTACATGCACAGTATTTATTACTGAACGTCATTGATGACGATAGCCAAGCCGTACGCGCCAAACTATCTCGCGTGCTGGATATATTCGAGCATTTTGAGAATGAGCACTATGAAGCCATGGTAACCGGCGTTGTCGCTATTGGCACCGGTTACTGGGCTGAGGTATACCCCGGTTTGATACCTGTTGAGCTTGCCCCTTTTCCTGATATGCAGTGTGATGATAGAAGTGCCCCCACCATGCCTTGCGATCTCTTCATTCAAATTCGCGCTGATAGGCTGGATATTTGCCATGCGGTTGGCATTGAAGTAATGGATTTGTTGCGTATTCATGTAGAACTGGTGGAGCAGATAAGAGGGTTTAGGTACTTAGATGGCCGTGACCTCAATGGTTTTCTTTATGGCGCAGATAATCCACGTGGAATGAAGCGCAGACAAGTCGGGATTATTGGCGAAGATGATCCTGATTTTAGCGGTGGCAGCTATGTTCACATACAACGCTATCGCCATGATTTAAGGCGCTGGAATAGTCTTTCAAGCCGTCAGCAAGAACAAGTGATGGGCACCACGCAAGAACACAATTTGGTAAGTAGCGAACAGTCTGAATCTTCGCATTGTGTTAGGGCAAGCACTGTTGCGCCCGATGGCGACGAACCAAGGCTAATTAAGCAAGGCATGCCATACGGTGATATGGCCTCTCAAGGCTTATTCTTTGTAAGCTGTAGTGCCAGTGCGCGGCCATTTAAACAGATGCTCCACAGCCAAATATACGGCAACGGTGAAGGCGATTATGACAGATGGCTGGACTTTACCAGTGCTGAAACAGGTGCTGCGTTTTTCGCGCCATCCATTAATTTTATTCGCCAGCAGGCTAAGTTATCTGAGTCCTAAATTTAACCGTCGCTTATGGCCATTGGGATTAGTAGACTAGCGCACCATCCCAATCCTCCTTAAAATCGACGCTTTTGTAAATTCGACAAACATCTATGTGATGATGCGCTAGCGAATCGTTTGGGCTCATAGCGACAGCGGTCTCAAAAAAAGAAATGGCCTCGTCCCACTGCTGATTTATACGGCATGCGATACCTGCGGCAATCTTGGTCTGAACCGCCAACTTCTTTTCCTGCTCACTCTCTGAAAGGTGGCTTAACACCTCGTATATTTCAATTGGCGCTTTTCGTCCTTTCACTCTTACCCAGTCAAGCAAGCGGGTTTTAATTGGGAAGCCAGACCCTATGGTCTGAAGAACTTGGGCACTGACGATAATATCCGCCTCGTATTTGGGGGTTAAAGCTTCTAAGCGAGAAGCAATGTTTACACTATCGCCAATGACGGTGGTATCCATCCTATCTTCTGAACCCACCGTACCCATAATAACAGGGCCAAAGTGGATACCTATTCCCATATTAATTGGTTCGTAGTTACTGTTCTTTCTATGGCCGTTATATATTGTCAGCGCTTTGCGTAAGTCGAGCGCAGCATTAACCGCATCCATAGCTTTTTGTTGTGAAGATCCTTCGCGATGATCGAACAGCGCCATAATGGCGTCGCCCATGAACTTATCAATAAAACCGTGGTTTTGATGAATAGGATCGTTCATTCTGGTGAAATAAGAATTAAGAAAGTTCATCAACTCTTGTGGCGTAATACGTTCAGAAAAACCGGTAAAGCCTCTGATATCGCAAAACATAATCGCAACGTCGTTTTCAGCCGCATAGCCAAGACCCAGCGCGTCTACGTCAGAATTCGACATGTGCTCCACAAACTGCTTTGGAATGAATTTTTGAAAGGTTTGTGTAAGCCTTTGGGCCTCATCGGCAGCTGTGTGAAAGTGCGTTTCATCGTCGTTTTTTGCGACAGTGGTGGAGACATGACGCCGACGTTTAAATTGGCTAGCTCTGTATGCAAACCGACGGCTGCGCCTTACGTGCAAAATTGTGATAGCGACACTGTAGAGAAAAAGCGCGCAAATAGCGCCAAACTGCCAATCCATTGATAACACCACACCTATAAACTGCTTTTAAATGAAGGCTAATAATCTAGCCCGCGAGGAATTCAAGCGTTACGTATGAGAGAAGCAATGAAGAAGAGGCACTAACACGCCACGGTGGGCGTATTAGTGCAAAAATTACCAGAAAGGAATTAACTTAAAGCGTTGAAAACACTTTATCTGCTGCAGCAAGGGTTTGCTCAATGACTGCAGCGTCATGCGCTTTAGAAACAAAGCCCGCTTCATAAGATGCAGGTGCTAAGTAAACGCCTTGCTCTAGCATACCGTGATAGAACTTGTTGAATTGCTCGGTATTACAGTTAATTGCTTGCTTGTAGTTCGTGACTTTCTCTACGTCAGTAAAGAATATCCCAAACATACTGCCGGCAATATTAGTAGTTAGACTAATATTGTGTTTGTCAGCAAGGGCTTGGAAACCATCCACTAGCGTTTGCGTATTTTCGAAAATTGAATCGTAAAGTCCAGGCTGCTTTATTTGCGTTAAAGCAGCAAGACCTGCAGCCATTGCTACCGGGTTACCAGAAAGCGTACCCGCTTGGTAAATTGGCCCTGTCGGTGCTATGTGAGTAATAATGTCACGACGGCCACCAAAACAGCCCACTGGCATACCGCCGCCAATGACTTTACCCAAGCAAGTCAGGTCTGGTTTGATGTTATAACGCTCTTGCGCCCCGCCGCGAGATACGCGGAAGCCCGTCATTACTTCATCAAAAATCAATACGCTGCCATATTGGTCGCAAATAGCGCGAAGTCCTTCAAGGAAGCCTTCCACAGGAGGGATACAGTTCATGTTACCTGCGACAGGTTCAACGATAATGCACGCAATATCATCGCCATGGGCTTCGAAGATTTCTTTTACGCTGTCTAGGTTGTTGTATTCAACGGTAAGCGTATGCTCAGCAACATTTGCTGGAACACCTGGTGAACTTGGTACACCTAAGGTAAGCGCCCCTGAGCCCGCTTTCACTAGCAGTGAGTCGGCGTGCCCGTGGTAGCAGCCTTCAAACTTAACAATTTTGTTTCTGCTCGTGTAGCCGCGAGCCAGGCGAATAGCTGACATGGTGGCTTCTGTACCAGAGTTCACCATGCGTACCATTTCCATAGATGGAACCAGTTCGCTAACCAACTCAGCCATGATCACTTCAGCTTCGGTAGGTGCACCGAAAGACAGGCCGTTATATGACGCTTCAATAACCGCTTCGCGAATTTGGGCGTTATTGTGACCTAGAACCATAGGGCCCCAAGACTGAATATAGTCAATATATTGCTTACCATCCGCATCCCACATGTAAGCGCCATCAGCTTTCGTGATGAAGCGAGGTGTACCGCCTACCGCTTTAAAAGCGCGAACGGGTGAATTTACGCCACCAGGAATGGTTTTTTGGGCGCGGGTAAATAGGGCTTCAGATTTTTGCATGTAATTACTTACTCTTATTGCTGTACCAAACAACGTCACGCTCGTACTTAGTGAGAAGGTTTTCTACACCCAGAGTAAGCGCAAACAATGCCATTCTGACAAGTACACCATTGTCGGTTTGTCTAAAAATGGCGAGGTTTGGATTGAGGTTTAGATCGTTATCTAATTCGTTGGCTTCCATACGTGAATCTCGTGGAAGTGGATGCATGATAACGGTCTTCGACTGAAAGTGTTTCGTGTAAATCGCCTGATTAAGGCGGAACTTACCTCGGTATTTGTTGGCTTCTTCTTGAGAAGGAAAGCGCTCTTCCTGAATGCGTGTTTGATAGCATATGTCCGCATCCATATTCCCTTCAAGGGTATCGGTAATCGTAAGCTGGTGCCCCGCATTTTCGATGGCGTCTATAATGGGCTGAGGCATGGCCAGCTCTTTTGGCGAAATGAGCGTAAAGCGAATGTTTTTAAACAAACATAACAAGCGAGATAAAGAGTGTACTGTTCGGCCGTAACGCAAATCACCAATCATGGCGATGTGTAAGCCGTCAATGCCGTGACCATTGTATTCCAGTTCACGTTTAATCGTGAACAAGTCCAACAGTGCTTGGGTTGGGTGTTCGTTTGCACCATCACCACCGTTGATAACCGGTACACGACTTCCTTCGGCAAATTCTGCCACTGAACCCGCCGCAGGATGTCGCATTGCAATAATGTCGGAATAGCCGCTCAGCACACGGGCTGTGTCGTACAATGACTCACCTTTAGCCAGCGCAGAGCTCGACATGCCGGTGGTTTCTCTAACTTCACCACCTAAAAGGTTGAATGCGGTACCAAAGCTAACTCGCGTACGGGTACTTGGCTCAAAGAAAAGGTTACCGAGAATGGCGCCATCTAACACGGTTGTGCGCTTTTGTCGTTTGGCATAGGGTTGCATGGAATTGGCAACTGAGAACACTTTCTCAATGGCCTCGCGATCGAATTGATTAACCGAAAGAATGTGGTTACCGGTAAAGTCAGACATGCGCTTCTCAATCATCAACGAAAACGGCGCTAGTTTATAATACCGCTGGGGTTAAGTCATTAGCGCAACGTTAATCTTGCCTTACGTTTTTCTCAGTTTGGCGTTTTATTGAAAAGGGCTTTCCACAAATCAAAATGCAAGTGTGCATGTGCGCAGATGTCGGCTAATTGTGTTGCTGAGTATAGTGGGTAAAGAGTAAAAGGATCTTTTCAGCTGCGCTATTTACGTGGGCTGTGATCGCTTCGTCTTGAAGCGGAGACTGTATGCCGCACAGCATCATTGTGTGATATTCCCCCTTAAGCAGGGCGCAATAATCTACTGCCAGCTGTTGGGCGATATCACGGCTTAAGCTACCTTCTCCGAACTTCTCTATGACATCACTCAATGTAGATAGGGAAGCTTCGGGCCCAGCCTGATAAAAAAGTGTTGCCACATGGGGGCTATTTACCGCTTCAGCTATAATTACTCGAAAGATAGCAATGGCTTCAGGATCTTGTAATAGTCGCACAAACTGACAGCCAACTTTTCGTAAACATTCTAATAGTGAGAGTGAACCTGAAGTGGCGTCGATAAGTTGCTGGGTGTCGAGTTGGTATGATCTGCATTTCGATGAGATTGCTGCTTTAAAGAGAGCATCTTTTCCTTCGAAATGAGAATAGACCGTTTGTTTAGACACACCTGAGGCTTTAGCCACAGTGTCCATAGATGTGTTGGCAAAACCCTCTTTTAAGAACAGGCAAGACGCTGCATGCAATATAAGATGGTATTTCTCTTCGCTTTTAGGTCGGCCTTGCTTTCGAGTGGTAGCCACGTTCGTTCTCACTTTATTGACGAATATTTAAATATCAAACTGGACGGTCTAGTATTTATATACTAGCATAGCACAATAAGTATGCAAATATAGCCCAGAGCAAACGCTAAACTGGTTAAAGGAAATGTTATGACTGCTGCAACGACGCCTTATAAAAGTGGCAAACTCTCACTTATTATCGCTATTGCCGTTTTTACTGCAGCGTTGGTCATTCTTTTGATGACAGCAGGTCTTGGCAATGCGACACAAACGCCAGAGGCAAGAGTTCCCGTTGCAGTGTCCACTGGAACAGTCAAAATTCAATCGGGCTTTGAAACTCCAATCAATGTTTTTGGGCTAATCGAATCCCCGCGGGCCACTTCGCTTTCATTCGATATGGCAGGGCAAGTCAATACATTACTTGTTGAAGAGGGCGATGTAGTAAGCAAGGGAGATGTTCTAGCCCGTCAAGATATTCAGCGTCTCAACGCCAGAAAACGTGAGCTTCAAGCCTCACTTGAGCGTGCGAACGCCGACCTTGAACTTGCTAGAGTAAACAGCGAAAGAACCACGTCGTTGGTTGAGAAAAAGCTAGAATCAGCGCAGCGACTAGACGAAACCAAGGCAAGTCTCAATGTCGCTAAGGCCCAAGTTAGTGAAATGCAGGCCGCCCTTGAATCACTGAATGTAGAAATAGAAAAAACGACCCTTATTTCTCCCTTCGATGGCGTAGTCAATCGACGATTTTTTGATGAAGGCAGTGTAGTTAGCGCTGGAACCCCCGTGTTTGGAATTACGGGCATAGAGAATTATCAGGCACGTTTCGCGGTACCTGCCGATGTTGTGGATCAGTTTGACCTTAATGAGCCGGTGCTGGTTAGCGTCGGGGATATTGATGTGGCGGGTACTGTTACGCAACGCTTACCTGTTCGCAACGTGCAAACGCGAACCATTGATATTTTAGTGACATTAAATAGTAATGAGCGGGTACGCCCCGGTGATATGGCCATTTTGTCTGGCTTTCGTTCTCACTCTGAGACCGGAAGTTGGCTGCCGGTTAACGCGCTAAGCAACGGCTTGCGCGGTTTGTGGCGTGTATTTGTTTTATCAAACGAGCAAAACGCCACCCTTGAAGCCCGTGTAGTGGAAGTTGTATATACCGACGGAAACAACGCGTTTGTGCGCGGAGCGCTTAAAGATGGAGAGGTTTACGTAAGCGAAGGTACACACAAACTCGCACCTGGCCAAATGGTATCAATCCCCAGTCAACATCAAGCTGGGGCACGCTAATGAAGTCATTTAACTTCGGCTCAGATAAATCTTATCCATGGTATACCTTATTTTACCGACGAGGGCATTTACTCATACTGAGTCTTCTGGTGCTAGTCACAGCAGGGTTGTCAGCATTAGGCTCTCTGCCGCGTATTGAAGACCCGCGAATAGATACGCGAAACGCATTAATCATCACTCAATACCCAGGCGCATCGGCGGAACGGGTAGAGGCTTTGGTTAGTGATGTGCTTGAAGACAGGCTTAGAGAAATATTTGAAATAAAGGAAGTGAAGTCCACGTCGCGTGCTGGTATCTCCATCATTCTCATAGAGACGCAAGACTGGATAAATAATTCAAGTAACGAACAACTATTCAGTGAAATTCGCGATGCCATTGGCGCTGCCGCTGAGTCATTCCCTGAAGGTGCAATGGCGCCAGTTTTCGATGAAAAGCGCGGCGCGACAGCGTTCACTTTATTGCTATCTGTGCGAGCAGACCACTTTGAAAATACCCCTATTACACTCACCGCGCGTTTGGCTCAAGAACTTACAGACAGGCTGCGAAACGTTAACGGCACTGAGCTAGTGCGTGTATACGGCGCACCGCAGGAAGAAATTAGCGTCAATATCGACCCTATTAAGCTTGCTGCAACGGGTCTTACCTTACAGCAAGTAAGTAATTTAATAAGCCGCGCCGACCCCAAATTGCCTGCGGGTATGCTTAACTCCCAGCAAAGCAATTTGCGCTTTACAGTGGGAGAGGGCTTAAATGGCGTGAACATGATTGCTTCAATTCCCTTAGTTAACGAGCAAGGCCGCTACTTACGGGTAGAAGACATCGCTACAGTGGAGCGCAGTTTTACTACCCCTCGCAACGAAGTGGCATTTCTAAATGGTGAAGAGTCTATCTTTGTGGCAGCGCGTATGCAGCCGTCACTGCGTTCTGATGTATGGACAGAAAATGCATTAGCAGTAGTGGAGCAGTTCAATAAAGACTTCAGCGGAACCTTAACCGCGACCGTCGCATTTGAGCAAAACGAATATACCGCTACTCGCCTTGCTGACTTATCGATGAACCTGCTTATGGGGTGCGCCGTGGTCATGATGGTTATTCTACTTTTCATGGGGTTTCGTGCTGCGTGGATTGTGGGCCTGGCACTTCCCTTATGCGCCGCTTTTGCCTTGTTCTCTTTAAGTTTTTACGACGAGCAAATTCACCAAATGTCTATCTTTGGCATGATCATCGCCATTGGTTTACTAATCGATAATGCCATTGTTATTACCGATGAAATTCGCATTAATTTACAAGATCCTAATTTAACGCGAGTAGGTGCTATGGCCAAAAGCGTTTCACATCTATTTGTACCGCTGCTGGCTTCAACGCTGACGACCATATTAGGCTTTATGCCCATCTTTCTTTTAGATGGAAACATTGGTGACTTTGTTGGCCCGATTGCCATTAGCGTGGTGATGGCACTTATTGGCTCGCTGTTTATTTCTCTTACTATCATTGCAGCCCTCGCTGCCCGATTTTTGCCAAAGCACGACAATAGTTCGCAACATGAAATAGCATCGAAGGCGTGGTGGAAAGTGGGATTACAAGCGCCAGAGCTCAGTCTCGCTTTTAAAAAGCAATTGGGTAGATGGGTTAAACAGCCAATTTTGGTGTTACCGGTTATTGCTATCCTTTGTTTATCGGGTTTTGTATTGTCGGGCACCTTGGCGAATGTGTTTTTCCCAAGTGCAGATAGAGACCAGTTCGAAGTGTACCTGTGGACCAAAGAAGGGAGCAGCATCGACAACACAACGAGCTATGTTAAAAAAATAGATAGTGCTATTCGCATTGAGCAAGGCGTGAAACAAGTAAGTTGGTTAGTCGGGGGCTCTGCGCCGTCGGTGTACTACAACCAGATGATGACGCGTGACAACATGCCTTATTTCGCAAATGCTGTTGTGTCGACAGATACAGTGGATGACGCTGTTGCGCTAGTGGGCAAACTACAACAAGAGCTTGATAGCGCGTATCCAGAAGTACAAATTGTAGTGCGAGCCTTTGGGCAGGGTCCGCCTATTGCGGCGCCTGTTGAGGTAGAGATTTTCGGCCCTGATCTGAATGTGTTGAATGACCTAGGCGACAAAGTACGCATGTTAATGTCTGAAGTCGACGGCATTTCTCAGTCTATAACCAGCGTTTCAATGGGAGAACCCGAGCTTAAAATAAACGCGGACAGCGATAACCTGTCTTACTTGGGGCTTACGCTTTCCGAGCTTGCCAATCAAATGCAGATAAACTTTTCAGGTATTACCGGTGGTTCTGTTTTGGAAAGCACAGAAGAAATTCCTGTACGCGTAAGGCTAGACGAGGCGTATAGACAAAATGTAACGGGCGTAGACGCCATGCCAATTCCGGTTGCAGGAGACAATGCTATTTCTTGGTCGCCACTTGCTGCTGTAACAAACTTAACGCTTCAGCCTGCAACCAGCAGTATTACGCGCCTTGATGGCGAAAGGCTCAACCGTATTCAGGCGTTTTTGCTTCCTGGTGTCCCAGCCATTGATGCAAGTAACCATTTGCGAGATCTGCTCGAAAGTCGATTAATTCTTCCCGAAGGATATCGTATTCATTTAGCGGGAGACGCTGATGAACAGCAGCAAGCATTAGGTAAATTAGCGACCTATGCGCCGGTGCTGTTGGTTCTTATGGTAACCACGCTCATTCTGACTTTTACCAGCTTGCGCATGGCGGGTGTAATCGGATTAGTGGCAATACTTTCTGTAGGACTGGGTATGTTCAGTCTTTGGATATCTGGATTGCCGGTTGGGTTTAATCCGCTGCTAGGTTGTGCTGGCCTTATTGGCGTAGCAATCAACGGATCGATAGTGGTCATTGCCGCTATCAACGCGAACCCCAAAGCAAAGCAGGGAGACACGAAAGCCATTGTTGAAGAAACCATGAGCTGTAGCCGCCATATTTTATCGACTACTTTCACAACGGTAGGTGGATTGATTCCTTTGCTATTGTTCAGTGAAGGTAGCTTTTGGCCGCCGTTGGCCGTGGTGCTGGCTGGTGGAGTAGGATTCTCGGTAATCTTGTTGTTAGTCTTTACGCCAACTATAGTGGCTGCTTTTCAACGATACCGTTATAGAAATCACACATTGGCATAATTTTACGGTTAAACTATCCCTTTTTAACCCACGTATAAATTTGGCTTACTTAGCGTATGCGAAAATCAAATCCTCTTTTGCGTTGGTGGCAAACCGACTGCGTGAAGTGTAAACGCATGAGACTTTATATCGTTTGGGCCGTAATCATGTTGGTGGTGTATTTTTATGTCTGGTACTAGTGTCGAACCAATCTATATCCGAGCAGCCTCGAAAAGTAACGGTATTACCAGCCTGGTGCTGGGCTGTATCGGCCTGTGTGTTGCGGCACTGTGGTTAGCCTTTCTTCCCGATTGGCTGTTCTTAGCGGGGATTTTTATCACCAGTGCCGCGTTAGTGTGCTTGCTCGTAGGGTACTTCAAAATTCGTGAGCCCGACTATAGTTTGGAAATTGCCAAAGACTATAT
>Ga0115011_10002641_pt1 | contig 12415 bp, 5 predicted proteins | sample TroAtlMetagenome_2_FD_88705 | JGI IMG/M metagenome (GOLD analysis project Ga0115011, IMG submission 88705) | Marine eukaryotic phytoplankton communities from Atlantic Ocean - Tropical Atlantic ANT8 Metagenome | ecosystem: Environmental > Aquatic > Marine > Oceanic | place: Tropical Atlantic... | reverse complement strand
CCGTCGATTTGTCCGGGTGGCATCGTATCGCTAATTTATGGTACGCTTTCCGGATTTCCGCCTGCGTCGCCTCTGGAGTCACCTCGAGGACGTCGTAGTGCGTATGTTTCTTCCTTCTTTGCGTCATGGCGGGGTAGTAATAAAGAGGCGTTTTTCGTTTGTTTTCCTTCCTTCCTTCCTTCTTCACGTTTGTGGTGTACCAGAGATTTTTAGTGCGCTTGCTTTTTTGTGAACTTTTTTGAAACAGAGAGAGAGAGAGACCTCTTTTCCCTTTTACAAAGGAAGGAAGGAAGGAAGGACGGAAGGAAGGAAGGGTTTGTTTTTGTTTTTTTTGTTTCTAAAACCCTAAACTCTCTCCTCAAAAAATTTTCTCCTTTTTTTCTTTTCTTGTGGACAAAAAAGAGGAAATTTTGAAGGAAGGACCTCTCTCTCTCTCTCTCTCTCTCTCTCTCGAGTTGTTGTTGTTGTTGTTCTTATTGTTGTTGATTGGACACACAACAACAACGACGACGACCACGCGCAAAGAAGAAGAAGAAGACCAAGAAGAAGAAGAAGAAAGAAGAAGATGTCGTCGGACCACCACCACCACCACCACCGACGTCGCGTCGGGTACCGCCGCGCGTCGAAGTTCGTCTTGGACGACTTGTTCGACACGAACGACGGAGGCGACGATGACGACGATGATGGCTCCGATTCCGACGACATCGCGGGGAATCGTGCGCCCGTGTCGGAAGAGCAACGCGCCGCTGCCTCGGCGGGTCTCGATTTCGAGCGCGTCTCGTTTCTCGAGAAGAAAGCGTTTCAACACCAACTGAAAGACGGACGCGCCGAAGCGCACTACCTCGGGGTGAGGAACACGATCGTCGCCGCGTGGAGGAGAGACGTGAAAAGACGATTGGACGTGACGGAGGTGATCGAACGAGTGACCAATTACGAAGAAACCATGATCCGAGACGTCTTCGATTGGCTGGAACGACACGGAGGAGTGAATTACGGCGTCGTGCGAGAGAAAGAGGAAGAAAAAGCAGAGAACGCCGCGACGACGAATGCGACGAACGACGACAACAACAACAACAACAACAACAACAATAATACGAATGCGACGAACAACGACGATAAAAAAGTCGTCGATGATGACACCATCGCGAAAGAGTTGGTTCGATTGCTGAAAACGTGCGACATGAACGTGATGACGGAGAAGATGATCAGGAAAAAACTCGGGTCGGAGGAATGTTTGAACATGGATTTGAGCGAGAAAAAAGGGTTGATTAAAGAGGTGGTGACGAAATATTTAACGGAAGGCGCGGAGGCGTTTGATGGAGCGTTTGGGAGCAACGGCGGCGACGAAGGGGAAAAAAAGAAGGATCACGAGAACAACGACAACGAGAACAACGAGATAAGTTTCAAGTGGAAAGTACCTCCGGGAGCTGATGATGGGAAGCTAAACCCGAATATTCGAGAAAGAGATGTGGACACGTCGAAACCAGTCGTAATCATCGGCGCCGGACCATCGGGTTTAGCGTGCGCGAACCAGTTGAAATCGAGGAACGTTCCGGTCATCCTTTTAGAAGCGAGAGACCGAGTCGGTGGGAGGGTTTGGACGGAAAGAGAGACGTTTTCACAGCCGGTAGATTTTGGTGCCTCCATCGTGACCGGTACAGAACCGAACCCGAAAGCGAGAACGGGCATGCCATGGTTAGGTATTCGCGCAGATCCGTCCGCCGAAGTCAGTTCGCAAATCGATTTGAAATTAGTAGAGTTACGTACAGGTTGTCCTTTATACGACGGCGAAGATGGGCGCTTAGTCGATGGCGAAAAAGATGCGAGAATTGAAAAGCTGCGAGACTTATTGATGGACGAAGCGAGAGAGACGGTGGAGGCGCGAGGCGAAGACGCCACCGCGGATATCGGTTTAGGAGAAATGATTGAAGATTTAACCAAAGTCCATTTCGAGCGCGAATATTTAGAAGATAAATTGAGGAAGAAACAACAAGAAGAAGAAGAAAAGGAAAAAGAAAAACAAGACGATGAAGATGACGACGACGACGACGACATGGACGATGAGAAGAAACAACAAAAGTTGGACAAAATCAAACAGTTTTCCAAGGCCGATAAACGGTTGCTTGATTGGCATTGGGCAAACTTAGAATACGGATGTTCTGCGAAACTCGGGGACGTATCGTTACCTCACTGGAACCAAGACGAAATGTACGGCGGGTTTGGCGGCCCGCATTGTATGGTGCGAAACGGCTACGGCCAAATCACCGATGCGTTAGCGCGAGAAATAGAAAGAACCGAACAAAAAGACACGTGTATTAAACTCAACGCAATTGTCAAGAAAGTGACTGTCACGAGCACGAAAAGTCCGTTCGATGGCGTCAACGTCGAATGCGCCGATGGTACCACCTACGAAGGCTCCGCGGTGGTGTGCACGGTACCTCTTGGGTGTCTAAAAAACGACGACGTCGAGTTCGTACCAGAATTGTCCATCGCGAAACGAAACGCAGTCCAAAGACTAGGTTTTGGAAATTTGAATAAGCTCGTCATCGAATTCGAAGAACAGTTTTGGTCGGACGATCGCGATTATTTTGGCGTTGCCGTGGACAGCGAAGACGTGGCGAAAATGAACAACCGCGCGCGATGTTTCATGTTTTGGAACTTGAAACCCGTCTGTGGCGGAAACATATTGATAGCGTTAGTCGCCGGCTCAAACGCACGAGATACCGAAAATAATGACACGGAAGAGTCGCAACAAGAACTCGTGAATGTAGCCGTGGAACAGTTGGCGAAAGTACACTTTAACGGCGACCAATCGAAAATCAAAGTGAAAGCGGCCAAGGCTACCGCGTGGGGCAAAGACCCATTTGCGAGAGGCTCGTACTCTTACGTCAAGAAAGGGTCTCGAGGTGCCGCAGATTACGACGAGCTGGGTCGTCCAGAATTGAAGGGACGCTTATTCTTTGCCGGCGAACACACGTGTAAAGAACATCCAGATACGGTTGGCGGCGCCATGCTCACTGGATGGCGAGCGGCGAGACAAGTATTGCGTAAACTCTCAGGCGAGCAAGGTAAAATCTTCGACGAAGTCTTCGATCTCGAAGAGATGCGAAAGAAAGCCGAAGAAGAAGCTCGACAATTGGCGTTAATGGAAGACTCCGATTACGACAGCGAGCTGGAAGGCGAAGAGTTTGAAAAGATGAAAGCGGCGATTGCACGCAAGCACGAAGCAGAAGAACGAGCAAGGAACCAAGTCGTAGACGCAGATGCATTAGCAGGGAGAGACGAAGCAAAATCGGTGTACAAACTATCCATGACGGTGGACTCGTCCTCGAAGACGAACTCTATTGGTCTTGCTCTCGCGGAAATTATGGTTGATAATGAAAACCACTACGCGTTGAAAACGGGCGCTGGGAAACGCGCATTGATGCACGCCGTTTTATCGCTCACCAACATTGAAAAAGAAAAGTGGGCGTATGGAAAACACAATGGATTGGTAACATTTAATGAATGGTTGGGTAAATTTGCTAAACGCGCGCGACGAGACGGTGACGACGAAGACGCCATGACCGCGTTGAAAGTCATTCAATCGATTCCGTTTGATTTCAAGTTGATGAAGAAATCTGGCGTGCCTTTAACCATTAAGGATTACTTTCAATCGCACGAAAACGCGGGATTAAAGCAAGCCTCCAAAGGTATCATTCGAGAGTGGATGCGTTTGTTAGCGCTTGGTGGCGATAAGACTCGCATGTCTGCCGGCGGCAACAACTCGCCGTACGGAAACGTGTTAGCGCCAAAACAAGACAACATTACGACGACACTTTTGAAATCGATTAAAAACAACGGCATGCACACCATCGCGAGCGACGTTGCGAAGCAAAACAATAACACCAACGCTCTTTCCGATGTAGAACTTCTGGCTTTGCACGAAAAACAACGCAAAGAGGCAAAAGAAGCCGCCGAACGCAAACTTCGCGACCAGCGCGAAGCGGTCGTCAAAGCCGCCTCAGATCTTCCCGAAGGCCAAGCCGCGCTTGCGGCCCGACAAGCGGCGGAACAAGCTAAGTTAGACGCAGAGCGCGCGATTCAAGCCGCCAAAGATGCCGCGCAAACCGCCATGGAACATCACAACAATGACACGGATTCCGACGACGATCAAGGCGTAAACATGAACATTTCCTCCTTTGAAGATTTTCAAAACGCAGCTAATTTGAAACGAGAGAAAAAGAGAGCGAAAGCGAAAGCGAAAGCGGCGAAACGCGCGAGAGAAGACGCCGAAGACGCCGCCGCTTTAGGTGAAGTCGACGACGACGCTGCCGCCGGGTATAATGCAAAAAAGAGCAAAGCCGCCGCCGACGTCGATACTCTCACCGAAGAAGCGTACGAAGAACGCGTGACTAAACAAGTCACCAAATACGTCTTCGAGCAACTCAAACTTAAACGCGACCGGGACATTCTCACGAAGAAACAGTGCAAAAAATACGAACAGAAGATAGTTCGTACGGTCATCGACCACGCGAAAGAGTCGGCCACGACGAAACTCGACCCATCCGTCGCTTTTATGACCAGCCAACGCAAAGAGAAGATTAAAAGTTTAGTGAACAAATACGCCGTCGTCGGGCAGAAAGAAAACGAGAACAAGAAGAATAAAGGAGATTGATACTACCATCGCGTTGTGAGATACATTTTTAGCAGAGAAGAGAGGTACCCTCGCACACTCGCGTCACCTCTTTCATACACTATTGGCCAGCTCTCGGGTCCCTCTACTTTTTCTCCATCCTTCCTTTTCCCTTTTATAATATATACGTACCTACATAAGTAAGTGGGAAAACAACACAAATTTGACGCGCAGCAGACATTTCACGCAAAAAAAAATGTCGGGAGGAGGAGGGTTCAGCGGTGCCGTCAAGCTTTCCGCCTCTTCTTTGAACGATTACATCGCGCCTTCTCAGGCGTGCATCGTGCCTCTCTCCGACGATGATTCTGCGCGACGTCTGCCCGACGATTCGATCGATTCTTCCGGGGAAATCCTTCGCCGTTCCAGAACGGCGTTTCAGAAGGATGACGACGACGAGACGACGACGACGAAAACGACGACGACGAAAACGAGATTCGAACCAGCAAAAGAGACGTTCGGCTTTGACGGGAAATCGTCGTCGATACAAGTATCCCTCTCCGATTGTCTCGCGTGCTCTGGGTGCGTGACTAGCGCGGAAACGGTGTTGATGCAACAGCAATCAGTGAGCGAACTTTTGAACAAAAACTTTGCGGACAAAACGCAAAAGTTGATAGTGACTATATCTCCGCAATCGGTCGCCTCGCTAGCGGTGAAGTATGCTCTGAAAAGCGAAGAGATGTTGGAAAAATTGTGCGGGTTTTTTAAGGTGCACTGTAACGCTTTCGCGGTGTGTAGCAGTAACGAGGCGAGAGCAGCGTCGCGGGCGAGATACGCGAGGGAGTTTATAGAGAGGAAAACGTCGTCGTCGTTGCTGTTGCCAATGATTGCGTCGGCGTGTCCCGGATGGGTGTGTTACGCGGAGAAGACAGAAAATGCTTTGAAGGATGTGGATCTGTTAGCAAAGGCAAAGAGTCCGCAGGCTATAGCTGGTACGTTTGCGAAAAGGGCTTTTTCAGACGAGGCAGAGGCATATCACGTGTCGGTGATGCCGTGTTTTGATAAAAAATTGGAAGCGAGTAGAAAGGAGTTTAAAGCGACGACGAAAAGAAAAGGAGATGTAATAGAAGGAGACGACGGTGATAGCGTCAATGAGACAGATTGCGTGTTGACGACTACGGAGGTTGTGGAGTTGTTGGAGAAGAAATGTAACGTCGTGGATGAGGCGGGTGTGCGGAGTTTGCCAAGCGCGAAGATTGATTCTATGTTTGCGTCTTGGTCGTCGTCGAGGAGAGATGACATGATGGATGTTGAAGAAGGTGAAAATGAAGAAGAAAATGTACTCCTGCCACCAGCCTTTGCGGCAACATCAGGCGGTTACCACGAATACGTCTTTCGTAAAGCGGCTAGGGATCTCTACGGCGTCGATTTGAGCGGCAAAGATTTAGAATACAAGACGCTGACGAACGCGGACATGCGCGAGGTGGAATTAAAAATTGACGGCGAAGTGAAGTTGAAATTTCTGTTAGCTTACGGGTTTCGAAACGTTCAAAACGTTTCCAGAGCGTTCAAGAGAGATCCAAATAAGTGGGATTTCATTGAAATGATGGCGTGTCCGAGCGGATGCGCCAACGGCGGTGGGCAAGTGCCCCCGAAGCAGTCGTATTTGAACGCCAAGTTGTTAAAACGAGTAGAAGAGGTATACATGGAAGGTGAGATGGAAAGTGAACGCAGAAATGTACACTCGGCGGCATTGAAAAGTATGCTTTCGTCCGCTAAAGAAAACGGCGATACCACATCGGTGTTCGATACAACCTATAACGCGTTGACGGCATCGAGCGATATGAAGAACAAAGTTACGATTGCAAATGTGGATAATTGGTAGAGAAATAGCTAAATAGATTTCTTAAGTTACAGTAGGTAGGGGTTATGAGAAAAATAGATAGTACGTAGTTCATTCATTAATCTAAAGCGCGTTGTTTAATTTATCGTCGTTTTCCTTGGATGAATCGTTTTCTCCTCCTCCTCCTCCTCCTCCTCCTTCCCCTCCTTTCACTTTCCCCACAATTATAGGCACAAGTTTCCTCGAAATAAATACCACAAACACGCTGCCGAAACCTACAATCCATCCAATCCACCATCTACTGTCTAACAAAACAACCGAGACTGAAACGATCATCTGCACTATTTGCATCGGACTACCAAACTTTAAAAAGTTTGCAAACACGTAGCCTCCCGGGCCGTACACCATCAAGTTCGTTTGGTACCCAAACGGAGACATGAACGATGCCGACGCGGCGAGCATTAAGAGAAAACTCATTTGCGCATTTGGAATGCCTTGCTTTTCAGCAGACTCGGCGGCAATCGGGAACATCAACGCCGCGGCAGCATTATTGCCAACAATGTTACACAAAACAACCGTGGCAATGTATACAGCGACTAAAATACCGGCTTTGCCGGTACCCAAAGCGTTCCCGGCGGCGACCAAGTTTTGTGCGATGGCAGTAGCTACACCGGATTGTTCCATAGCCGCAGATATACCAAACGCGGCTGCAATAGTCACAATGACATCCCATTTCACCGCAGATCTTGCGGCTTCTTGGGTCAAACACCCGGTTGCTAACATGACACCAGAGGCTAACAACGCTGCGATGAACAAATCGAGAGCGCCGGCGACAAAAACGGCAATCATGACAACTGCGGTACCCAAAGACGGTAACAACTTATCAAACTGCGGCGGGGCAGAATCTTCGATTTCGGAAACTAACGCAAACGCCGGGTCGCGTTTATGGTTTGATAGAAAGGTCGTCGACGTGTCTAACAGCAAAACATCTCCCGCTTGCAAAACGATGTCACCAATGCGCGCTTGAATTCTACCGCCAGACCTCTGCACGGCGATAATAACCGCGTCGTATCTTGTTCGAAAATGCGCATCTCTGACCGATTGTCCTTCCAGAAGAGAGTGCTGTGACACAACAGCTTGTACGAGTCGTCGATCGGTTTTACGGATGGACAATTTCGCGACTTGATCGTCTTGCGGCACCATGCCCGGGATGCGTCGAAGCGTTTGCATGCCACTCATGTCCCCGGCAAACCACAAAACGTCTTCGCCTCGCAAAATGGTTTCAGGATCCACAGTTTTAGTGACACCTTTTGCACCACCTTCTTGCATGGCCGTGAGAAATAACCCCGGGGTGTTGACCAAGTCAACCCCCCGGATAGTTTTGCCATCTAAAGCGCCTCCAGCGACCACGCGCATGGGAATCGCAAACTCACTAAAATTCAAATCCTGTGACGCGTCCGCCAATAAAACTTCCATGTCGTCTCCGCAAGTAAATGCAGACGTATTTTCAAACCCTTCCATATCGCTCAAGTTGATGCCGCTAATATCTAAATTACTTTTCGATTGCGTCCTACTTCGCGATTTCATATCGCTTCCGCTCAAATCGCCCTTCGAGGCGCTTCGAAACATCCCACCCAAAGAACTGCTTTGCGCTGTCATTCGGCTCTTTTTCGTTTCTTGCTGCACTTGTTCGCGCTCTAATTTCGCCTCTTCTCGTTCTCTCTTTTGTTCCATCAACGGCGAATCTTCTGCCGCGTGCAAAATCAGAATGTCGTTGTGTTGGAAGATAATTTTGCCTAATCTGTTTTCAGCCACGTTAGAAGACGTGGCCGTGCTTCCCGCTCTTTGAACAGCCATGATGGAGGCTTTGTATTTCCTCCTGAACAACACTTCTCGGGGAGACATGTCGATTAATGTTGATTTCCCTCCGATTCTCGCCCTCAAAACAAAATGTTTCTTCACGGCCAACGAATGTTGCCGATTATCGATGTATTCATGCGACTGTTTTCGCAAGGTAGATTGTTGCTCATCACCCTGCACCGCACTAGTGTTGTTGTCCGTGTTGTCGTCGCCGTCGTTCGTAAACTTCCGCAACAATTTTTCGTAATTGTGCACATCTACGGACGCTCTTCGTTGCAATTCTGTTTCGCGTTTGCGATGCTCGTACCCCAAACCGACGATGGCATAATCGTCTTGGAATCGAGGCGAACCTTTCTGTGTACCTGCCGACGTCGGCGTGCCAATTTTACTCGAGTAGGCGCTTCCCTTTTTCGAATCCGAATTTTCATTAGCACTACTATTACTAAACGGATCCCCCGCGTCGGTCCATTTCGGACTCGGATCTAAACTGTTCCGCTCACTACCTCCGTTCGATACACTTTCCCGAAACACGCCTGCAATCATCTTCTCTTCTACGTCGTGCGTCAACGGTACTAACCCGTGTTCATCGCATACTTCTCCAATCTTATCCACCAACCCGGTAAAAATCAACACGTCGCCGGCTTCCAAGAGAAATTCCGGTTGCACCGCGCGCATCACCATATCCCCTCTTTGCACGGACACTAAATATAATCCGTTCAATCCTCTCAGAATAGCCACAGGAGAATCCACTACAGGGCTGCCTCTCGGTACGACCGCCCCAACCGTTAAATCTTCCGTGTTCATATCCCCTATCGCGCCGCCGCCGCCGTCCTCACCCCCGTTTTTATTTTCTTTCTTCCCGCCAGGCAGCAAAAACGGACTCGCAACGAGCATGTAACACAAACCGCTTAACAAAACCGGCACCCCGTACTTGCTCAACTCGAATAAACCAATCGCTGTTTCCTCGGGATACCTTTCTTTTCGCATCCCATCGACGACTAAATTCGTACTCGTCCCTATCAAAGTACACGTCCCTCCCAAAATACTTGAAAACGACAACGGTATAAACAGCTGCGCTACGTTTATCTTACACTTCCTGCACCATTTCTGTACGATTGGAATCATAATCGCCACGACTGGTGTGTTATTCAAGAACGCGCTCACCGTCGCGATCGGTACCATCAGTCTCAGCTGCGCGTCCGCGACCGATCGAGGATTGCCTAACAACTTCCCCATGTAATAGTCCAACGCCCCCGTGTTCGAAATCCCCGCCGCGACGACGAAGAGGCACGCCACCGTGAGGAGTCCTTTGTTCGAGAACCCTTTCAGACCGTCCTCGATGGAGACTATCCCCGCCGCGAGTTCGAGCGCGAGCGCCCCGAGCATGAGCACGTCCGGACCGGCGACGTTGCGCAACAAACACACGAACATCAACATCACGACGCTGATGCAATACCATCCTTCCCACGCTTTTGCACCCGACCCAGACGCCATCGCAATCGGAAAGAAACGCGTGACACTCTATATGTGTACTATATATGTATATGTATATATATATATCACCGAAAAACGGCTCAAAGACGATTCGAACGACGACCCGTCGTGACTCGAGGAGGAGTCTTACCCGTGTCCCACCTCGTGTCACGCGCAGAGACGACGGTTGCGTGCGGTGGACGCGCGTCGCTTTGGGGGAAATGAAAAATGCCGAATGATGTGTTATCTTCGTCTGAGACCTTTTTTCCTCTGGGAAACGCGCGCAGGCTTTCATATTATGGTGTTACATTGAGATATACTACACGCGCGCGCGCTCTATTTCTATCCGTCTATCTATCTATCTATCTATCTATCTATTCTCCTTCTGTGACTACTACGCGTGCGAGTACAGCTGCAGAATGTCCGGCATCATTAAAGAGTTCTTCTCCGGGAGGACACTTTCATTTTGACCGGACTCTCTGGACGTAACGTGATTCCAGCGGCGTCGCGGGGGAACCGATTATCGATTAAATCAAAGTGTCTTTTTTCGCACGAACATGCGAGGAGTAGAATAGCTTCTAACATGGCGAATTGCGCGCCGATGCACACTCGCGGTCCAGCGCCGAACGGGAAGTAGGTGTCTTTGTATCCCATACCTCTCAAGGCGGTTCGCGAGTACGGTTCATTCGTGTCTGGGTCGATGGCAAGCCATCGACTCGGGTCAAACTCGTTCGGTTTGGACCAGTATTGCCCGTCGCGGTGCGCGAGATACGGACTTACCAGGATTGTCGAGCCTCGTGGAATGTTGTATTTGTTATTCTCGCCCAGGTGAACGTCCGAGATGGAGTTTGAGCGACCGATTATGTACGCCGGAGGCTTCAGACGCATGGTTTCCAAAATGATAGCCTCGGTGAATGGTAAGTCTTTGATGGATTCAAATGTCAACTCGGTTCTCGCGATAACGTCCAGGTCTGGTTCCTTGCAATTACCATCGTCGTCTATGACTTCTTCCGCAATCGTGCACTCTTCTTGTTCTTTTCCTGGAGGTACTTTCTTTATCCGTTTGGCGGCTAAAATGCGTGCTTGCGTTGCTTCTTTTGCTATGCGTTCGCCGAAATATTTATCTTTGGCGACAAATGCTACCGCCCAGGATAAAACTATCGCGGAAGTTTCTTGACCGGCGACTATTAAAGTCATCACTTCGTCGCGAAGTTGTTTCCTGGACATTTTTTTCTTGTTATCATTCGCCGTCGTCGTCGTCGTCGTCGTCGTCGCTCGTTTCAACGCTCGATCTTCCTCGTCCTCGACTAAATCGTCCAACGACGCCGATAATAGTCGATCGAGTAAATCCATCTCGTCCGTCGAACACGCTATGAAGCATGGTTCCTCCACCTCCGCTAATCGTTTATCGATTATCGCATACACGGCTTTATCTAACCGATCCACCGCGTTATTGAATGAGATATTCGAGGGCAGAGGAAACCACTCGGGAAATATCATCTCAATTCCACCGCTTCTCTTCGCGAAATACTCAAACGCGACTCGAATCGAGTCGACGATTTCCTTTCCTTTGGTTCCAACTGCGTCTTCTCCGAACAACGTCCTGCACACCACCTGTAACGTCACCTCGTTAAAATCCTCGTATACGTCTCTCACTCCATTTGTTCGCCATCGCGTGCGAATGGTTTCTTCGATGCACTCATTCATCGCTGTTGCGTACGTTTCTACCGCGGCTTTTCGAAACGCCGGGTTCGATAATCTCCTCTGCGACCTCCAAACGTCCCCGTCTGTTACTAGTAACCCATCTCCAGCTAATCTACTAGACGGGAAAAACGCGGTGCCTTTCTTCGTAAAGCTCGCCTCGTCGTCGATTAAAACCTGTTTCGCGACGCTTGGTTTTGACACCACAACCACGTTTTCCCCGGCCAATCGTACCCCGGCAACGGGTCCGTATCGGCTTTTCACTTTCTCGATAAACTTCAGTGGGTTTTGTCCCATCTCGATCGCGCTATCGAAATCTGGTCCGGGCGGATACGCTTTCGAAGGTTTCTTCGTCGAGGTGACTTTTTGCACGAAATCAATCCCAGACGCGACCGCATCGATGGTCATCGCGAACGACGTCGACGCTGCCCCGAACACGAGTTCCGGAAGTTCCAAATCTTTTGTGTCGTTGGTGTTTCTCTTCTTCAAATCGTCGTCGTCGTCGTCATTCTCGTCGCTGCTTCTGCTTGTGCTGGTGCGCGTAAAAAAGGCGCTCTGCTCTTCCTTTTCGCTCGCATTCGTCGTCGTCGTCGTCGTCCCCAACACAGGCCTCCTTCTCTTCCTCCGCGTCCAACACCAACGGGGCGCGCATACTCCTTTATTCGCAGTAGTAGTACTCGTTGCTCTCAAAGACGTCGTCTCGTTTTTCTTCCAACAAGACGCAGCCGCCGCGACGAGAACACCACCACCACCACCACCGCGTTGATGAAGATGCATCATCATGTGTGTTGGTCTCTCTCTCCTTTTGTTTTTTTGTGTCGCGGTAAAATTGGAATCCAAAAATTCTCTCTCTCGAGCTCTCGAAAAAAAACTTTGGAAAGTCAAACCCTAAATTTTCAAACCCTAAACACCAAAATCCGGACCAT
>Ga0115011_10002640_pt1 | contig 12415 bp, 4 predicted proteins | sample TroAtlMetagenome_2_FD_88705 | JGI IMG/M metagenome (GOLD analysis project Ga0115011, IMG submission 88705) | Marine eukaryotic phytoplankton communities from Atlantic Ocean - Tropical Atlantic ANT8 Metagenome | ecosystem: Environmental > Aquatic > Marine > Oceanic | place: Tropical Atlantic... | reverse complement strand
GTCGTTGGTGCACTGGTTGCCATCGTTACAATCGACAGGGATTCCGCCCTTGCAGACTCCATTATTGCAGGCATCTCCCTCGGTGCAGACATCTCCATCGTTGCAAGGCAATTCCGTGTAGTCATATTTACAGTTTCCATCCAACAGATCGCAGTACTCTTCCGTACACGGATCATCGTCATCGCAGTCTTTTTTGGGGCCATTCTGACACTGACCTTCTTCACAGAGATCATTCAGCGTACAGGGGTTGCCGTCTTCACAGGGCCCTGCCACAGGGACATAATCACACCCCACTTCCGGGTCACACCCATCGTTGGTGCACTGGTTGCCATCGTCGCACTCCAGGACTTCCCCTTTGCACTGGCCCTGCAAGCACTGGTCGTTGGTGGTACAGAGCGTCCCGTCGTCGCAAAACTCCTGGTTGGGGAAGAAACTACAGCCCCCTTTCGGGTTGCAGCCATCGTCGGTACACGGGTTGTTGTCGAAGCATTCTGTGGGAGCCCCACCCACACATTCACCGGCCGTGCAGAGATCGTCGTCCGTGCAATCGTTGCCGTCTTCACACAGGGTGCCATCGGGCACATCCAAAAAGAGGCATTCTCCTGTCTTTTCATCACAACCACCGGGCACAGTGCAGGGGTTGTCTCCCTCGGGGCAGGGCTTGTCGGCACCGACACATTCCCCGTCCTGGCAGGCATCCACCATGGTGCAATTGTCCCCATCATTGCAGGTCTCACCATCGGGCTTCGCTTCAAAGACACAGCCCGTTTCCTGGTCACACAGGTCATCGGTACAGCCTTCCCCATCGTCACAAAGGAGGTTGCTGGCCCCCACACAAGCACCTGTATCACTGCATTTGTCGTCCGTGGTGCAGGCATTGTCATCGTCACACACCCGGCCCGGTATCGAATCCGTGAGGCATTCCCCACTCAAGGGGTCACAACTGTCGTCCGTGCACTCATTGCCGTCGTCACACACCACTTGCAAACACAGGTCCGTGACGCTTTCGCCACCCCCTTCTATGACGCTTTCGCCGCCCTCAGGAGTGGTTACCGTGCTTTCCCCACCGGCCTCTACCGAGGCATCCGGGGTGTCCCCACAACCCGCAAGGGTCCATAACGATAACACCAGTAAACAAGTCCAAAAATGGCGCATGATTCCTCTCCTGTTGGACCCCAAGGCACCTCAGTGCCCCGGTCCGAAAACGACTTCTGTTGTGATGACTCAAAAGTACCATGAAAGAGGGCGAAAGGGATAGGGGGGACAGAGTTTGTTTCCGGGGTCAGACAATCCGGGGAAGGGACTTTTCGTGGGCGACATCCACGGCCATTTCAAAGAGGGTCTTTTTCTGAGTATCCGGGTTGTAAAAGAACTCTTCACCTGAACAGTGGGTTCCTATCTCTTTCAATGATGTTCCCCGTGTCTTGAATGCTGTGTCCCGTCATGGACAACTGTAGCAAAAGTTCTCCTGACAACTCTTGCTGTAATCCGTGGGCAAGCAATCTGCATTGTTGTAATTGGCTTGAATGCAGGCGGAAGCGAACGGGCTGGTTTGCATTCCCGTGTTGTTCAAACACCAATTGGGCATCAGGGGCCAAGTGGGCCAGTTATAAGACCAGGACAGGTATCCCGCTGGGGCCATTCCACTGGAATCAAAGCTGGGGTCCAGGGTTTTGATTTGGAACGAAACAGGAGTCGCGCTTCCGGGCTGGTTGTGACAGATCACATCGATCTGAACCTTGCATTGTGAGTTGCAGTCCGAGTCGTTGGAGGGGCTGCACCCCAGAGGACAACAGTTGTCTCCCCCAAAACACCCGGGAGAAGGATTCGGTACACATTGCGCATCACAGGTACTCGCCGAACCCACCAACGTAAGCCCCGTACAAGGGTTATTGGTATAGCAAGTAGGACAATTCCCATCACAGGTCTCTCCCGCCTCCACGATTCCGTTGCCACAACAGCCGTCCGTGGGTTCGGATACACAGCCATCAATGGGACTGCAGGTGTCCGTCACGCAAAGTTGGCCCGTTGAACAGATGCCATCGTCCGGGTCGTTGACACACCCTGCAGAGGGGTCGCAGGAGTCCAATGTACACGAAACCCCATCATCGCAATCCAGGTCCTCACCGGGGGCACAACTCCCTGCCACACAAACATCGTCCAGGGTACAGGAGTCCCCATCGTCACAGGAATCGTCGTTGTCCGTATTGACGCAACCCAGGGTCGGGTCACAGGTGTCCGTGGTGCAAGGATTGCTGTCATCACAGGAGAGGTTATCGCATTCCACCTGACAGGTACTGGAACAACCGTCTCCGGACAGAAGATTTCCGTCGTCGCAATTTTCTCCAGGGTCCGTGGCTCCGTCTCCGCACAAGGTGGTTCGACCGAGCACAAACCAGGGACCACTTTCTCCCCAACCGTCGATGCCGGCTCCGAATGCATTCCTCCAACTTCCATTCAAATTGTCGGGGCCACCTGGTGCGCAGTCTGTGGCATCAAAGCAATGATTAAGTCCTACGCCAAAGGCGCCGTCATCCATGATGGCCGGACTGCCAAGTCCCGTAACGCAGCCCGCATTCTCATCGTGAAGCCAACCGATGGATGATGTGGAACTGGATAAGTTGATGCCCAGCCAGTCGCAATAGATGCCGTCGTTTCCAAGGGCGTCACCAGAGCCCAGAGCCACCCCAAGGTCTGTGCTGTAGGCGTCCAACAGGGTCGATACTCCGGTATCCGACACCCCCACTGTGTTGGTGCTAAAAACCGTGTACGTGATGTTCTGGGTGAAGAAGTCCTGGAGGGACATGTCCAGATCGTGTTTGAAGTCAAAGCAGTGCTCATTGTCCAGGTAGCACAGGCGGATGGCTTTGGTGGGCAGGTCACTATAGGCCGCCTGGTGGGTCTCCTGGTCCACATAACCCGTTGCCGCATCACCCCCGGCATCGTTCCAGTTGGGGCTTCCATTGCCCCAGTAAGTGCCGCTGGCATTGGCGGAGAGCAGCATGGCCCACCCCCCTTTTTCCATGTCACACCACACGTCGAATGGGACATTACCGCCAATCCCATCCGGGTCGATGATGTAGGCCCCATCTGCACTCCCAGGGTCATTTTTCAGAATGGATACGCAATCCGCCGGATATACCTCGCTGGTGCAATCGCTTGCGCACCCGTCTCCGATCGTATCGTTCCCATCGTCACATTCCTCGCCCTCTTCCGTGGTGCCATTTCCACAGCAATTGGGGGTCACACTCGAGGTGCACCCTACATTCACATCACAGGTGTCCGTGATGCAGAGGTCTCCACTGGCACATTCACTGTCATCGGGGGTGGCTACACACCCCGTAATTGCGTCACAGCTGTCCACCGTACATGCATTTCCATCGTCGCAATCGGCTTCACTTCCGCTCTGACAGGCCCCAGAGGCACAACTGTCTCCCACGGTACATACATCTCCATCGTCACAGGCTTCACTGTTGGCGTCATTGAGACATCCCAGGAGACTGTCACAACTGTCATCGGTGCAGGGATTTCCATCCTCACAATTGGGGGCTTCCCCGCCACTGCACAAGCCCTGAACACACGTGTCTCCCGTGGTACACGCACTTCCGTCGTCACAGGGATTGGCATTGGGATTGAAGACACAGCCATTATCCGCCTCGCAAATGTCATCGGTACAGACGTTGCCATCATCGCAAAGAAGAGGTTCCACTCCCGCACAGGCCCCAATGCCGCACACATCATTCAAGGTACAGACATTGCCATCATCGCAAGCCACACCATTGGGGGTATAGATGCAACCGGTCTCTGGGGCACAGGCGTCATCGGTACAGATATTCCCGTCGTCACAAATGGACGCAGCTCCCCCAATGCACAAGGTCTGGGCACACGTATCTCCCGTGGTACAGACATCGCCATCATCACAGGAAAGAGCATTGGGCGGATTGACGCAACCGGAAGACTCGACACAACTGTCCGTAGTACACACATTCCCATCGTCGCAATCCTGGGCAGAGGTATCGGTCCCTGCACAAGTCCCCTCCCCGCAGACATCTCCTGTGGTACACCCGTTTCCATCGTCACAAGGCTTGTTGATGATGGTCTCATTCAAGCACCCAACACCTGCCTCACAACTGTCGTTGGTGCATTGGTTTCCATCATTGCAGTCAACGAGAGTCCCCCCCTTGCAGGACCCGTTTTTACACGCATCATCCTCCGTACAAACATCTCCGTCATTACAAGGGGAATCGATGTATTCATAGAGACAATCCCCCGTTTCCAGCGCACAGTATTCATCCGAGCACGGGTTTCCGTCATCACAGGGCTTTTGGTCTCCACTCACGCAGAAAGACCCTTCGCAATTGTCATTGAGGGTGCAGGGATTTCCGTCCTCGCAAGGAACATCCACAGGTTCATGAATACACCCGGTCTCCGGGTCACACCCATCGTTGGTGCACTGGTTGCCATCGTCGCACTCCAGCACATCTCCCTTGCACTGGCCCTGCAAGCATTGGTCATTGGTGGTGCAAAGCGTCCCGTCGTCGCAAAACTCCTGATTGAGGAAGAAACTACAACCCCCTTTCGGGTTGCAGCCATCATCGGTACAGGGATTGTTGTCGAAGCATTCTGTGGGGGCACCACCGACGCATTCGCCTGCCGTGCAGAGATCGTCGTCCGTACAGTCGTTGCCGTCTTCACAGAGGGTCCCATCGGGAACATCCAAAAAGAGGCATTCCCCCGTCTTTCCATCACATCCACCGGGCACGGTGCAGGGGTTGTCATCCTCCGGGCATGGCTTGTCAGCACCGACGCATTCCCCGTCCTGGCAGGCATCTACCATGGTGCAGTTGTCCCCGTCATTGCAGGTCTCACCATCGGGCTTCGCCTCAAAGACGCAGCCAATCTCCTGGTCACACAGGTCATCAGTACAGCCTTCCCCATCGTCACAAAGCAGGTTACTGGCACCCACACAAGCACCCGTATCAGTGCATTTGTCGTCAGTGGTGCAGGCATTGTCATCATCGCACTGGCCCCCGGGAACCGAGTCCGTTACGCACTCTCCACTCAGGGGGTCACAACTGTCGTCCGTGCATTCATTGCCGTCATCACACACCACCTGCAGGCACAGATCTGTCCGATTCTCACCGTCCTCTTCAGCCTCATCCTCAGCATCTTCTGAGGCCGCGTCAGCACTCTCATCACCAGTGTCGACTCTCTCTTCCGATGCATCACTGCACCCGGAACACACCATCAAAAAAATGACAAACCAATATCCCTGTCTGAGGCACATGATGCTTCTCCCATTCCCCCAGCGACAACAATTGCCAAGGGTTAATTCCATTCCGTAATGCCCTGAAAAGTAGCACGAACAAGAAGAATTACGCTATGGACCAACGCTTTTTTTTAAATTATTCCGCAGTCCAAACCACGCGAGGAAGAACCTTGTAGGGAACATCATCCACCGAAATCTCGAATACCGTTTCACCCGGCTCTGTGGGGGCTTTGAACCCGACGGTCCACACCCCGTCCTGATTCGAGGACATGACGGGTTCCGCATGCCCAAATTTCCCCTGGACCTTCGCAAAGCTATCCAGCTTCAAACTTCCATCGGGATACCGGGGAGTGATGGTAAAGATCACAGTAGATTGACCATCAGCGGGTACCCGTCTGCTTTCGGGCTCCATGACCACCAACTCAGGTTCCTCGATGGTATGGGTCTTCCCGGCTTCCAGACCCTGAACCTTTTGAACATAGCCACTGGGCCAGGTAATGGTGGTCTCCGGAGACTCAGACAATGCCCCTGTCGCCGGAAACACCAGCATATCTGAGATGGCATTGGGACTCCCGATATGGCCCATCAACATGCGTCTGCCGGGAGCGGGCAGTTCCCCTTCCACCTGCACAAAAGCCCCGTGACCCGATGTATTGCTGAACTGTCCCTTCAAGCGCAGGGAAAATCCCTGGCCATCGACTTCGCAATCATTGCGGAATACCCTCGGAAACTCCCCCAGGCCACCAATGATGAGATCCGCATCTCCATCCCCCTCTAAATCCCCGACAATGAGGCCTTTCCAATGACCCTCCACAGCGAGGCCGCTCATGGGCGTCCCGTCTTCAAACTCCATGAGCCCAGTGGCAAAACTCAAGGTGGGGTGTTGAGGTCCAACCCAGGCCTCAGGGTCTTGAATCCCCGTGGTATCCGGCCCATGGACCACCACCAGATCTCCCATACCATCCCGATTCAAATCAATGAGTGCGGTCCCCCAGGGAATCATGTTGTGGGTGCTCACGCCAGGAGGCGGACCCACGCCCGCCAGGTCCTCTCGCTCCACCATCGGCCAGGAAAGCGTTCCCTGAAAAAAACCAAAACGAGGAGACGACGGGAACCCTTTGAATGTCCAATAGGTGCTCTCCGGAGTACTGTACGTCACCACCAGATCCATCAGGCCATCCAGGGTCATATCCGCCACAGTGCCTCCCATGGGATTCACCAGGGAAAGGGGCCCATAGGACATGGGAGCAAATTCCTTGTAGTGGCTGTCCATGGGAGTCGGATCAAATTGCTCGAAGAGGGGATACCCCGCTTCGTCATAACCACTTCGTCGCAAAAACCCCTCGTGGGGGTCGGTGTTGTCACAAGAGCGACCCATGGCCGAAATGACAAATTCACCCGGTGGTCCCAGGGGCGTCGCCATCACGGCATATGGATCTCCGGAAGCACCTCCGGGCTGAAACAGGTCTTCCCGAGTCTCAAAGTGTCCTGGGGTCACCTGCATGGCAGCCACAATCAGGCCGGCCCCTTCTCCACAATTCCCGTCCCCGGAAACGATATCCAGCAATCCATTCTGATCCAAATCGGCCACGTTTACCGAGCCATTGGGAATGATCAGGTTTCCTGTGGATGGAGACTGAAAATAATAGGGTTCGTGCCAGCCTCCCTCTCCATCGGCGAGATAAAAGATTTCATTTCCATTGTTCGTCACCACATCTGGATGACCATTCCCATCCAGGTCAATCCAACCGGAGAAAGGCCCCATCATCCCCGGTGGGAGGAGGGAAGATAACTCCTGGGAATACACCAGTTGCTCCTTCTCATCAGACCACTGGTACACCAGAGGGCCATGCTCCGGACCGCAACATTTGTTGCCGTCCACAATGACTTCCATCCTCTGGTCTCCATCCAGATCCGCCCATACACCCGCAGTGACCTCGGGCAAGACCTCATTGGGGTTTTCTCCCTTCTCCAGCTCCATCATGGGATGGGTAATCATCTCTCCCGTAATGTCTACAAATGCCGGACCCAGGGTCGAGGGCACCGGCAACTCAAGATCAGCGAGAGGTTCAGGAGGAGCTCCACCGTTGCCTCCCCCTCCAGGGTTTCCGCCCCCACTTCCCTCCGGTGCTGTGTATCCGTCCCACAACACAATCAGGGGAGCTTCCGCATCCTCCCCCTCAACCACATCCGCTTCCTTGTCGTCATTCGTGAGATCAGGAAGGGTGAGCACTGGAAGAGCGGGGGCCTCGTCCTTCTTGTCCTCCGTGTCACCAGATTCCACCGGGGAGGCACAGGAAGCCAACAGGATCATGAGACACAAAATGGTCCATGGTCTTCTCCCATAGAACCTCGGGGAGCCTGAAAACATGTCTCTGGTGTAGCTGAAAATCACACCATGAGCATAAAATTGCACCTCTGATCTAGCAAGGAAGAAAAGTCATCTTCTCCACATGCGGGTCCAACCGGCCTTCCCCCCCCATGGGGCCAGAAGACTTGTTTACACAGGGAAAGGCAGCGTATACAGGGATCAGGGAAATCAATACATCAAGGTTCGGAACCACCTGAGAGAGGTCATTATGCGCAGTCTTTGGATCATGGGTTTATGCAGTTTAGCAATGGGGTGCGAGTCCCCAGAGGTCGCCTCTGTAATCCCCGGGGAAGAACTTATTTCCAACACGGATGGCTCCTCTGGCCCTGACTCCAGCGCACCTCCAGCAGATGCTGGTGAGTCCGAGGAAGAAACCCCATCAGATACCGCGACATTGGATACTTCTGAAGAACCCTCTTCCGACGGAACAGTACAGGAGGATTCAGTCAGCTCTCCAGAAGACGCCACCTCGGAGGATGTGAGCCTCGGGGAAGACGTCATCCCCTCTCCGGAAGACACGGCCCCGGAAGATACGACCCCGGAAGAAGAGGACGTTCAAACCGAAGACACCACTGAAACGAATCCAACAGACGGAAGCACAGAGGATGGGATAGAAGAAGTCCCCGTTGAACTCACCTGCACGGCATATTGCGATGCCATGGAAGAAACCTGCCCTCACGAGGCCTTCCATCCGGCAGAGACTTGCATGACCTGGTGTACTTCCGACCTGGCTCCCCTTCCCGAGGGAACACCCGAGGATACAGCCGTAGACACCATCGGGTGTCGAATGCACTGGATCGAAGTGGCCAAGAATGCGGAAAACATGGGTGAAAAAGCCAAACAGTGCGCCAAGGCAAACGCCTCTGGTGGGGCCACATGTGGCTCCTTTTGTGAGGTGTACTGTCGTCAGGCCATTCCTGTCTGCACCCTGGTCAACCCGAATATTGACCCCATGAAAAGCATCAACTTCGGGGGTGGCTCTTTGGATGCAGATACAGCTGCGTGTATGGAACTCTGCCAGGATTTTTCCACCGATGTCCTCCCGGGCGTCAGCCAAACAGAACAACACTTCGGCTATGGAAATACGGTCCAATGCCGGCTTCACCATCTTCAAGCCGCCATGATCCAGGGGCCTGAACAATTCAACGCTTTTGGACTTCATTGTGGTCATGGTGCGCCAGAACCCACAGAGCTCTGCCTGGATGACGCCCAGCCCAATGCCATCAACTACTGTGTGTTTGCACTGGAGTTCTGCCCTGACCTCTTTCCACCGGGAACCGACGATCAGGCCTGTCGTGGAGAAGTGGACAGCCTGGTGAATCAAGGACTGTACAAACAAGGACCCTTCCTGTCGTTTACCGACACGGACAAGAATTCACTGGGGTGTTTGAATTACTGGATTATGACCGCGCCCCACAGCTCTGATGGATGTGAAAAAGGGGACTTCAACCCCGACAACTGGACCCTCAATGGAGGTCAGGGCGTCTGCATTCCCCCCGGCCCCATGATGCCCTAAAACCGATAGCCCACCCCAAATGAAAAGGTCGGGCTGATCACAACGGTGGTGTACAGGTCGTCCAGATAGTCCTCTGCGTAGGTTTCCAGAGCCCCGTTAACATTCCTGGACTTGGGTTCAAACTCCGCATTTACTGCCGTCTCGGCTCCCACGGTCCAGGCGATTCCCAGAGCGGTTCGAAACACCCATGGATCCAGGTCCGTCCACTCCCACCCAAACTCCGCATTCACCATATGCAGAGTGCTGTCTATGGAGTATTCCCGCGTCTGATTTCCAAACCCTTTTTGTGGTACTTCACCGGGGTAATCCGTCACCAACATGAGCACATCCTGACCGGTGACACTTCCCCCCAGCCCCACCCAGCCATAGCCCACCTCCCCGTAGAAGTTCTCTGTGAACTGATAGCCCCCGTGAAGTCGTACCACCATGGAATTCTTCAGAGCGTTCTTCACCACGCGGGCGTCATTGGCGTCGTATCCGGTGTCTGCTGTAAACGGAACCACAGCGGCGTGTATGGCGTCCAGGTAAGGGCCGGGAAAAACACCGGCACCCACAGAAAAGCGGAGAGCAACGGGAGTGAGGAGCACGGCTCTTGCACCCACAGCGATGGGGAAGTCTGTGCCTCCTTCTACAATCGTCTGCCATTGACTGTCCCGAGCCTCAGCAGTCGGGAGCCAAAGGAAGGTCATCGCCACCACGAGGACACTCCACACTTTGACAAGTTGGCGTTTCGTCATGAATGCCCTCCCCGATGGTCTATCCGCTAGCAGCCGTTAGTCGTTCAAACACTCTCCAAATTGAATATCAAACGTTCTCGGAGCAGAACCAAAGGGCATGATGTTTTGATCGCTATAAGACCACGACAGGGTATTCACCCCCTCCACCAACGTCACAGGAAACTCCCATACCAATGTTGCTGGCTCGTCTGGATTCTCCGCACAGGCGATGAGTTGGATAATGTGGGGTGAAAAACTAATGTACGAGTTTGAGAGCCCAAACCCGGACACTGTGTTGGTTTGCTCCACAAGTACCGGATTTCCCCCAAAGGGTTCTCCATTGACCTCCATGGAGTCCAGAGTAAAGTCCATACCCGCTCCGCACCCGGGAATCGTGGACGTGAATCTCACATAAACCATCTCATCAGCTGTTCCCTGGCGCGTCAGTTGATGGGTCGCTCCAGGGAGTAGCGTATCCTCCACAAACGTGACCGATTCCTTCAGGTCTGAACAGGTATCCGTCGTACTTCCTGACGGCTCATAGGTGCTGCAATCCGCGAATTTCACTTCCATTTCAAAAGGCGTGGTTCCGCCAGGGAGCCCTTGAACTCCCCAATTCCAGGTGAAGGTATTCAATCCATCCTTCTCCAGAATAACCGGTGAGGTGAAGACAACTGTTGTGGTGGGCTGAGAAGACCCATGACAATCATGCACCTTGAAATAGCCGCTTTGACTGTTGGACAGAGTGAAGTCGACCTCAGCCTGAATCAAATCCTCAGGCCAGCTAGTCTCAGCATAGGTAAACGTTTTACTCTTTTCGATGGCATCCCAGAAAAACTGGTAGTTTGTGGTGGGTCCATTGAACTCTATACCGAACACATCAATGATGAACTCGTTGGTACCCTCTGCGCAGACATCGGGAGTCGTGATCAGGAACTCCAAGTCCACCATGTCTCCCTTTTTCCCCTCCACGCTGACACTGCCCTGGGTCTTGGAAAGGACTGCATTGGGTTGAATGAGGACTTTGTCAGAGCTTCCATCCACGGTACACAAGGGTTTCTTGCTTCTCTCACACTCGTCGATAAACACCTCCACACGCTGAGTGGAATTCAGGGACAACATGGGGGATGAAAAGAAGTCCCAGGTGACCGTATTCTCTCCCGCAGCCATGGGCAGGGGAAATTTCCATGCGACAACATATGGAATAGAGATGTCGGACAGCCATGTTCCTATGATTCCGGACCCTATCCATATGGGCTGATCGGTGGTTCCTGACTCAAAGAGGGGTTCCCCCGTTAACTCGAGAGGAAATTGCTGTGGATATCCATTAACTTGGATATTGAACAGGTCTGCACCCACGTTGATCGATGCCCCTTCACCCGGGGGCGCGTCCATCGTGATTTGAAAAATGAGATCCACGATTTCGGGCTTCTCTGATACCCAGGTTAGAGAGTCATTCCCCCATGTGCTTGTGGGACCTTGATAGTCATTGACATAAACGGACGAAACATCCTCACAAAGGACATTTCCAGCGCTCGGTGTACACTCCCCGAAAGTCAGCTCAAACGTAGACGGGATCATATCGCTACCCACGATAATGATCCGGTCGTAATGGATGGTATTGGTCCCTTCCTCCATCTTTACAAGGAATGTCCATCTCGACACATGAGGCGTCTCCGGAGAATATTCCGGTTGGCACCCCTCATAAGAAATGCCGTTGTTGAGAAAGTCGATACCGTAAAGTCCACCCAACTTTTCCATATAGCCAAGATCGAGAAAGAGGGGACTCCCATTGAGCGAGAGGTCTGACAAGTGGACGAGGTGACCCCCCGAATTGCATCCCAACATACTGGCCTCAACGACAATGGGAACCAACTCTCCGGCTTTACCTTCTCGCGTGAGTGTTACTGTCTCCACGGCGTAGGTTCCGTCTCCAGGAAAGTCGTAGGTGTCCCGATTGTCAGGACCACAGACCGGCAGGGGCTCGTCCAGAATGGAACACTGGAAGTTGGCAGCCTCTTCACCTGCCGTGTATCCAGCATCATAAGAGGCCTGGTTGTCCGTGGTGATGTCCACAGAGGCCACACCGTCATCATAAGAGGCCTGGTTGTCCGTGGTGATGTCCACAGAGGCCACACCGTCATCAAACGCCTGCTGATTATCCGCCGTAATGTCAATGGACGAGACACCCGCATTAAAACCCGTGTCATAAGACGCTTGATTGTCAGTCGTGATGTCCACAGAGGCCACACCCGCAGTGTACCCATCATCATAAGAGGCCTGGTTGTCAGTCGTGATGTCCACAGAGGCCACGCCGTCATCAAATGACTGCTGATTGTCAGTCGTGATGTCCACAGAGGCCACGCCGTCATCAAATGACTGCTGGTTGTCAGTCGTGATGTCCACAGAGGCCACGCCGTCATCAAATGACTGCTGGTTATCAGTCGTGATGTCCACAGAGGCCACGCCGTCATCAAATGACTGCTGGTTATCAGTCGTGATGTCCACGGAATCCACACCATCGTCAAACGCTTGCTGGTTGT
>Ga0115011_10002639_pt1 | contig 12420 bp, 3 predicted proteins | sample TroAtlMetagenome_2_FD_88705 | JGI IMG/M metagenome (GOLD analysis project Ga0115011, IMG submission 88705) | Marine eukaryotic phytoplankton communities from Atlantic Ocean - Tropical Atlantic ANT8 Metagenome | ecosystem: Environmental > Aquatic > Marine > Oceanic | place: Tropical Atlantic... | reverse complement strand
TTTGCAGGAACGTTTGATTATGACTCCATTCCTCCACCTATCATGGAAATATCTAGAGTTAATTTCGAGCATTTCCATAAAGAGTATCAGAATTCGTATGGCGGCCTCCACACTGGCTCCGGAGCCACCGGAGGAAATCAATATGATACGTCGCTACCTGGATCTAACAATCCACGACCCATTGGCCCTGGCCAAGATACACATGGTCATATTGCTAGAGAAGAAACAAGGGTAGATTCTGGACACGAAAATGGATTCCATTATCTTTTCCTAGGGGACGGATGGAAATATCTGGAATATCAAACAGATGATCCATCGTATCGTTATGACAACAATGTTTGTGGAGATTCTCATTGGTCTTTCTCTTTCCCGTTCGAACAGAGATTTAGGGATGCTGGAATTCAAAAGAGCTTTCTGCCTTTCCCTAGGGACAAAAAGATGGCCGTATTCTTTACGGCATCAAACCACATATCTCAGAGGGAGTTTATACAAGGAACCCAGGTAGGCTCTGGTTCTTGGCCTCACGTATTCACTACAAATTACAAGACCGTTCACAACCCACATCCCGTCAACGCTGCTGATGCCACAGCCTGGGGCGATGATGCTACTCACAATTCGGGGCCCCGAGTAAGGGAAATGCAGTTTCCACACATGGTTGTAACGAAAAAAGGGCTAGTCCAGCTGCAGGAATCCAAATTATTAAAAGGGTTGAATTCCCCTCGGCAGCTCCAGACTTCGGCCGCAGATGATGCTCTCTTTAAGACGTTTTACGGTATTGGTGGAGGTGCCCGTGGAAAACACAGCTTCACAGGTATGCATTCAACGGCGGGACTGTTTGAATTGTTGAGTTATTCTCAAAACGGTATTCAACCATACTTCTATGCGCTAGTTTTAGAGCCGCCAAGAGGATATAAATACGGACTTTCCAATTGGTCGCCGGTTTCACCTACGGCTGTTTATAGCCGTAACCACTTTGGGCATATTAGAGATATGTTAGAACAGAGACAAGATACCTTAACTGTTGACGAGGATATGACAGTGATTGATGAGCCAGTTGTTACTGCTCGATCTGTTTCTATCGAACAACCTGATTTATCCGTGGATCCAACATCGACAACCCGGCTGAATAAAGACGACCATTACCGTGTTTGGTTCCCATTTTTGGATCAAGTTGATGAGACATACGAGACCGTAGCGCCCAATACGGGACAGGTTCAAATTTCATCCACTCAGACTTTGACGTTCGATAGATTTACTTCTCCCGCTGAAGGTATTCAGCGAATTCGATCCCGCGATAGACAAAAACAGGGAACAAAGGTAAATGTTGCTCGGGAAATTAGAGAGAAGGCTAATTATAGAATAGGAAGAGGACAAAAGTACAACAAGTAACCAGTTCTCCGGAGAGTCCTAACCTATGGCTTCAAGTGATGATACAGAACAAAAAGATCTGGAATCTTGGACATACGAAGATGTCAAATCAGCAGATTTTTTGGTTTTAAGAAATGGAACTACGAATTATGTAGAAGACATTATTGCGCCCAATGGGCTCCAGATAGGTCTTCTAGACGAATCTTTTGAGGCCTCACTTTTTGTTACAGGCCCGATTACAGGTTCCAGTTATATAATTGCAGAACAAGGATTTACGGGCTCTTTACAGAAACTCTATGATGGCACAGATTATTTGCGCGCCGGCACTAATATGACGGTGACAAATAACGCAGATGGATCCATTACTTTGGCTTCGACAAACAGCTCTACGACACTTTCTAATGTCTTAACTGTTGGCGACGGTTTACAATTAGATTCTGGCACCACATTTAATGCAGCCGCGGCTAGAACGATAAGCTTAGATCTTAAGTCCAACGGTGGACTAAAAATAACATCTGCAGAGCTCGAAATCGAGCCAGCTGATTTCGCTGGGTCGGGATTAACGGATGATGGTTCCGACAATCTAAAGGTTGACATCGCTGGTCAATCAGCTGTAACAGCTGCCGGCGATGATTATGTGCTAATTTCCGATACTTCTAATAGTGGTAATCTAAAAAAGACTCTAATTTCTTCTATTCAAAGTGTTGCATCATTCAACATTGCCGGTCTTAGTACTGCTCTTACCGATAGCACCGTTGCAAAAGAAGACCTTTTCCCCTTGGCTGACGTCAACGATTCAAACAACGTAAAGAAAATAACCTTGGAAGACATCGTTGAATTTATTTCAGACGAAGATGGGGGTTTCTCAGGTCTTCAAGAAAATGATGGCAAACTAAGGGTTCACATCAAACACTTAAACGAAGAAGTGATCAATGTTTCTGAGGACTATATCGCCTTTATGGATGAGTCTCAGGCTAATGATAAAACCAGAAGGGAAAGTATACCAGATTTTGTCGCCGCTATCAGGGGGACGGCAACAACCACTGGATTGTCATCTACAGCTGGTGTTCTCAATGTAGACATCACGAATCAGGCGACGTTGACTCTGGCCTCAAATGACGAGATATTAGTTTGGGATAAAGATGCATCCGCTCTAAAGAAGACTACAGTTGCAGATATAACGACTGGTGCGATTTCTGCTGGAACAGGTATCGCCAATTCCGGAGGCTCGTTTAGCGTTGATCTCAATGAATTATCTTCTGCCGTGGTTTCTGTCTCTGCAGACTCGATCGCAATAATTGATGCTGGAGATAACTCGACAAAGAAAGAATCGATAGCAGACCTAGTTTCCGGAATGGCAGGCACCGGTGTTTCAGCTGCGTCAGGCCAGCTTTCTGTTGATTATGGCACTACATCCTCGACTGCGGCAAAAGGCTCCAACACATTGACACTTACTGCTGGCGATGGAGTTTCTGGTGGCGGCTCGATAACTATTGGTAATACGGCTTCCTCTCTTTCGGTCTCTGTTGATGTGTCTGATATCTCGGGAAATGGATTACATTACGATGGTTCTAATAATCTTGTCGTAAAGCCTGACACATCTACAGGCGGAAATTTTGCTGCCGTAAATGTGACGAATAATGGTGTCGCGGTACAGCTCGATGGATCTACCATAGAAAACAACTCAAACGTTCTTAGAGTGAAAGATGGTGGGATTACGAACGCAAAGCTTTCCAATGCTGCGACAGTCTTAAATGTATCTACTGGTCTGACTGGCGGTGGTACTCTTGCACTTGGATCAAGTCAAGCGATAGGGATTGATAATTCGGTTATAGCTACTCTTTCTGGTTCGCAATTTTCTGGAACGGTAGGAATATCCGGATCTTTTGGAGTGGTGAATAAATCTATTTTTCACGGCGGCCTATCAGGATCGTTAACTCATCTACCAGATGGTACATCGTACCTGATTGCTGGAGACAATATATCTATTGCGACAGGCTCGACTGGCGCGGTAACAATCAGTACGGATGCCGATATATTGAGCGTAGGAGCTGGAGCTGGTCTCACCGGTGGAGGAAACTCCGGTGCTTTAACTGTAAATGTCGGCGCTGGAACAGGGATTACAGTTAATGCAGATGATATTGCTATCAACAATTCTGTGGTCGCTACTTTGTCTGGATCTGCCTTCTCAGGCATAGTGAAGGCCCCAGCTTTTTCTGGTTCACTAACCCAACTTACGAATGGGACGTCTTATATTATTGCTGGTGACAATATTGCTGTTACTACCGGATCCTCCGGCGCAATCACAATTGCGGCTTCGGTTGCTGGAGGCGGAGGCTTAGGAACCATTACAGGGGTTACTGCAGGAACTGGATTATCTGGTGGCGGTAATTCCGGGGCCGTCACCTTAAATCTTGACATAAATGGAATATCCTCGGATCTGTCAGCACCGGCACATGGCGACTTGTTTGCAGTCGCAGATATCAATGATTCGAACAATGTAAAAAAATTCACTCTCGGTAATTTGTCAGCTTTTCAGGCTGAATGGTCAAATTCTTCTGGTTACGGTATAGCCTCCTATAATGGCAGATTTTACCTTAAACCAAACGATTTAGGTACAGCTGCTGAAGTAAACCCCGCAACTGATATTTTGATAATAGAGGATGCAGATGATAGTTCAACGGTCGCAAAGAAAACAGGCATTAGTGATCTTATAGCTGCCGTGAAAGGATCAGGCCTGACGGCTACAAACGGCGTATTAAGCGTCAACAATTCAATTGTGGCAACCCTAACTGGTTCAACCTTTTCGGGAACCGTAACTTCTCCAGCCTTTTCAGGGTCTCTTACACATCTTAATGATGGATCTAGTTACCTTATAGCTGGAAGCAATATCTCGATAACTACAGGCTCTTCTGGAGCAGTCACTGTTGCGGCGACAGATACGAATACAACGTATACGGCTGGCGATGGCTTAGACCTTTCTGGTACAGCTTTTAGTTTAGACCTTAAGTCATCCGGCGGTCTAAAGATTGATTCAACCGAACTTATGGTTGACAATTCAGTGGTTGCAACTTTGTCTGGGTCTACTTTCTCTGGCACGGTGAAATCTCCGGCACTTTCGGGTTCGTTAACACATCTTGCAGATGGTACATCATATTTGATTGCAGGGAGCAATGTTACAATCACAACAGGTTCATCTGGTGCGGTTACAATCGCTTCAACTGGCGGCGGCGGAGGTTCCACAATTGGCTCGGCCGAAGATGGTACGTATTCCGATGGTCTCTTTACGGATTTCACTTCTAGCACGGCTATTTCTACTGCCGTAGATAGATTTAATGAGGTTCTAAAGGCGCTTGCTCCGACCCCAGCTCCATCGTTAGACGACATAGATTGCAACACATCTGCTGGAATAACTTCTTTTCTTTCTTTTGGCGCTGCAAATAATCAATCTTCTGGTAGCCCTGCCTATGCGTCAGTATCGACAACGGCGGGTTTCTCTGCGGTAAACGTTAATGGTTCGTATGCAGCCGCTACTTCTGGTAATAACATAAAGAAAGGTATCTACAATGGATCCCAAGTTATAACTGGCGATCTAAACGAAGATGTATCCCAAAATAACAATGGAAGCGAAGTTAATTTTGTCGCAAATTCTTTTGGCAACGCAGAAACCGGCTCTCTAAAACTAGAGGTTAATGGATCCGTGGTTTATACCCTTGATTTGAATTCTGATTCCGCTGGTTCCGCAGTGCCAGGTTCTGGGACCGCAACCAAGGTCAATGGAAATAGTTCAGGATTCATAAATCTTTCTCAATCAGGGTCCGCAGTCTTATCTAATGGGGATGATTTCCCATCGTTCCAACACAGGACGGGAAAATATCAAATTGGAACAGCCGACCAAAGAAATGGTTGGAATTACGCTAGAGTTATTCACACCGTGGGATCTACCGATAATACAACGAATTATGTTGAGTGGGTTAATGATAACAATGCTGATGCACTTGCTGCATCAGGTAACAAATTTGCAGAAGTCGGACTTTCTGGTAGTATTTTCATATCCGGAATTCAGTATAACACATCAGCCTCCGCAGTGTACACAGTAAAAGTAGATAATGCCTACAAATATATTTATGACACTACTAACATTACATATACGACAGCCAATGGAAGCATTCCCGCTCAATCAAAACCGACTATTGGCGCTGGTGAAGATCACACAAAGGCCCTACACTTAACCGGAGCCTTTTCTATAACGACTGCAGAAATGTTAGGAACCAATGCAACAGCTGCCGTTAATGTGACGCACCCAAGAAAGACTAATCTTTCGTCTGGTGGTTCAACCACTGCTTCTGGTTTCTTGATTTTCAGAGTAACAAATTCCTCTACAGACTTGTCTGAAACCTTTACGATGGAAAATTATAGGTTAGTCTCTGGCTCCTATAACGCAATGTCAGACATCTCAGGCGGCTCAAACGCGTGGAACAATGTTCTTCACCTTTCGGGTGCAGCGAATCAAACAGATGGGCTAGTTTTTTATAACCATCGATTGTATTCCGCCACCAACACTTTGAACAGCGGTGATTTCCGAAATAGTGCTGCTGGAGGTTCCTTAGGTAATGGACCTGCAGGGAACCCGAATTATTCTGGTCTCAATAGTGGTACTAAAACATTTTTCAGGGCTTTTAAGAATACTTCTGGAGCTGCAGTTAGAGACCTAGATTTGACATTTAACGGTACTGGAACCACTATGGTTAATATGTCTACAGCTTTAGATTCAGGTAAGATTAGAGTGCTTACAAAGATTCCTGGAAAAACTCCTTGGCTGGATTGTGCCCGAGCTTTTGCTTATCATTCACAATCTTTTGGCGAAGGTGCACATCATACTTTAGATTCAACTATTTCAGGTAATTCCGTTAATGTTATAACTTTTGGAACTTCATCAATCGCCAATAATGAATATGCTATCTTTGCTATCGAAGCCCCGGCCGCTTGGTCCGGATACTTGAATACGATGACAGTTAATTTTCCGGCTGCCGGCACCATCAATGCTGCACCTACTTTGGATGATATTGACTGCAACGATTCCGGAACAGCTGCGAAATTATCTTTTGGTTCCTCTAAGTCTATATCCGGTTATACTAATCATGGCGCTGGTGCTGGTTTCTCAGCAGTAGATATCAACGGAAATTATGTACAGGAAGCTTCGTCAAACAATTTGAAGAGAGCGATTTTCGATGGTGCTACAATCATTAATGGCGAACTTAATGAAGATGTTGGAAGTACAACATATTATGCGGCAAACGCTTTCAACAACGGCCATACGGGTTCATTAAAGCTCGAGGTTAACGGATCAGTCATCCATACTTTAAACCTATATAACTTTGCTTTCACTGGAAACAGCGTCAATGGAGATGGTTCTGGGTTTACCAGTGTTACTGCACCTGCCAATGCTGTAGATGCCCAGGGCGTGCCAGATTATAGGAAATGGTATCGTACTGCTAGCTGGAAAGTAGTGGCCGCAAGCCAGAGAACAGGTTGGAATTATGCTAGAGTTATTCACACCATTGATGGATCTGACAATAATACAAATTACGTTGAATGGATAAATGACCCAGACTCAAATGCTCTATCTACTAGTAATTCAACATTTTCAACCTTTGGAAGTACGAACACATATTATCAGTCTGGAGTTAAGTACTTTATTTCCCCAACTGGAAGCCTTGCGTTCACGGTCAATAACTGCTATCGAAATGTTTACTCTAATTCCGCTTCGGCGGTATCAATGGGTAGTTTAAGCAACTTCTCGGTTTCGAGAATAGATCTTCAAGGTCCAGGCGTAACAAATTCCAACGCCAGTGCTTCTTCTATTGCCTTGGCAGCATTAGATACTTCGGCCACTAATCCCCATACACTGCCGCTCCATGTTACGGCATCTTTGACTTTTACGCAATCTACTTCAATACCTTCTTCTTCAATTGCTGGTGGAACACAACACAACGCTTCTGCTGCCTGTACAATCATACACCCAATGAAAACAAATGGAAGTTTAGCTTCTCAAACAAAGGCCAATTTCCTGGTATTTTCCGGCAGTAATTCCAGTAATGCGAACACTGTTGAACATTTTGTACAGGAGGTGTATAGAGTTCGATCGGGAAGCTATGCAAACCAAGCTAGTACAACTCAGACTCCATGGGATTCTTCCATATCCGTGAATGACAATGGTGGAAATGCTTCTTATGCTACAGGACTCCTGGTTTATAACAGCAAATTGATATCTCCGAAGAAAGGGCCGGTTTTAGGCGATTTTAGAGACTCTTCCCAGGGAGGAGATTTGACTGCGCCTTTAGGAAACCCAAATTATTCATCGCTTACCAATGCTATTAGGCACTATAAGAGACATTTCAAAAACAATACCACTAACGATGTTCCTCAAGTCACAATTGCTGTGAGAGGTGATGCCACTCTTGTCGCTGGAAAAGGTGCAAGCGTTGGCACCTTAGGTGCTAATAAAAATTGCATAATTCAGGTAAAGATCCCTGGGAAAACAGGATGGTTAGACACTGCTAGAGCATCCGCAGGCTCTGGAAATACAGCCAACGGAGACGGTTCTCTTGCGGGATCTTTAGATGCTACAATAGATGGCAGCGGAAATTCAAACATTTGTACTTTTAATGGAGAAACAGTGGATGGTACAGTTTCTGGTGCCGAATACATAATTGTAAGCGTTGTCGCCCATGAAAATTGGACAGGATACATTTCTAGAATCACGGTTTCATATAGTTGATAGGTTATGGCAGGAAAAACTAATTACACAGCTACGTTATTTGCTCAAAAGAAACTTTTGGGTAAGGCCAATACGTCCGTCGCTAAATCAGATTCTCAGGAAACGATTGGATCTAATATTCAGGCAGGTGCTCAAACAATATTTGGCGAAGATATTCCAGATGCCCCTGAACAACTCATATATACATTGCAGTCCGCCTCAATCGGCGGTAGTGCCACCGTCGAATGGGTTCAATTTGATATTGATCCGATTTCCGGGACAACCTATGACTCCAATGATTATGACGCCGATGCTCAAGCACAGGCCGCGGGTGTCCATGCATATAAATTAAAATTGACAGGTAGTTATCAAACCGTATCCTCTAACACTAAAAAAGGAAACGGGGTTTTCAATAATAGCAAGACTGTATATGAAACCCTTGGCGCTTGTCAAATCGTGCCTCCTAACTTTTCTGGTCAAGCCCCCAATCCATATATTCTAAAACTCTATAAAGATACTCCATCTGAGGCGAATGAAATACCTTTGTTGGATGAAATAGATTGGTCAATCGATTACTATAATGGAATCTTGTTTGTGCAAGATTATGATGGAAGCAAAATACCAAAATTTGCCAGAGGGTTTATCTACGTCGGAGCTATGCTTTCTGCAAGTCTCGGCGGTGGAGGCGGAGGCGGATCTGGAGACATCACAGCTGTGACGGCCGGGAGTGGTCTTACCGGTGGAGCAAACTCAGGTGCTGCAACAGTAAACGTTGGAGCCGGTACTGGGATAAAAGTTAATGCTAATGATATAGCCATCAGGGATGATATAGTTGCCACTTTGACTGGCTCGGAAATGACTAGTCAGTTTATTTTAACTTCGGACAATGCAAAAATCACAAATGGCCGGGTATTAACGGCTGGCGATGGAATATCTATATCAACGGCATCCCCTAGACAGATTATAATAAGTTCTACTGGACTGGCTTCTAGGACAAAGGCGTTTTATGATATTACAGGTTCTCATCCCGCAAATTCGGTTTTAGATTTCCATGGAGTTAATTTCTCAACTAGTTTATATGATTTTAACAAGATTGATGTTTTTGTCAATGGTCAATCTATGAGAAGTGGTTCTTCACACGATTATATTCTTCAACCCACGGGTTCCCTTGTTTTCAAATTTGACCTAGAGACGGGTGACGTGGTTCAAGCCATTCTATTTTAACACTTGTTATGTTAAGTCTATATGAACGATATACTTATAGCTAAATAATCGGGAAATTTATCAATGATTTACAAGACATCAGATTTATCAATTGCGGCCTTTTTAATGATGAAGGGTGTTAAATTACTTAACGCCGAAAGGGCTCCAAATGGCCAATTTATGTTCGAATTTGACGATGTTGATAACCGAGGTGTACAGTATGCGATAGAGTTTGCAGGTTCTGATTGCGCAGTTTATGATAATCACGTTAGAAATTTGAAAAAGATTTTGTATCGCAATTAAATTCTGAGAAATCTAGCCTATCGCTAATATTTAGTCATGTTAGAGCAGTCCTGTTACGATTTATTAATTTAATCGTTTGGTCTCTTACGTTTTGTTCTCAAGATAAAAAACAAAACCTTTTAGGAGAAAATTAAATGGCTAATCCCAAAACACAACTTAAATTGATGCAAATGTCAGGCTCGCTGAACGAAGCCGCATCAAAAGTTGCAGCTGCTCATCAGATTGCCGATGGTTCTTTACAGGGCCTTCTCAACTCTGTGGCAACTTCACTTAAGGACATTCAGGGAGCTGGATTTTATAATTCTACAGCTTCCACACTTAAAGATGCAGGCGGTACTGCTCGGGTTGACTATGTCGATTCTGCACCTGTCAACATCCGCGACGAAGCTGGAAACGTCGCTGTAGGTATCGGTGGTGCAAACGCTACTGATAAAACAGCAATCTTTTTCGGTAACGTAGTTATTCCAGACGGTGGTCTGCTTGGTTCCGCTTCGGATACCAATGCTATGGCAATCGCAGCTGGTGGCGATGTTTCATTCACACAAGACATTCTTATGGCCGATGGCAAAACCATCGGATCTGGTACAACGACTGATCTGGTAACCATTAACGCAAACGATGTAAAGATCAAAGCTGGTAAAGACCTTCTTGTAGATGAAATTCTTGAGTCTACTGGTAATGCTGGTGTTACTATCGATGGTGTTCTCATCAAAGATAACGACATTGTTATTCCAGATAACGCAACTATTGGTTCCGCTACTGCTCCTACCGCAATGACTATTGACAATGCTGGTATTGTCGCCTTTGTTGATGATATCAAAATCAAAGATGGTGGTACAATCGGCGTTGCAACTACTGTAGATGCGTTGACCTTGGCATCCAATGGTGACTTGACTTTGAAAGAAGATCTTAAGTTCGCTGATGGAAAATTGCTTGGTTCTACCACTACTGCAGACCTCGTAACCGTGAATGCAAATGATGTTCAAATCAAGACTACTAAGTCATTGAAAGTAGACGTTATTTCTGAATCTGGATCCGCTACTGGTGTAACGATTGATGGTACCCTTCTTAAAGATGGTGACGTTGTCGTTGTCGATGGTGGTACAGTTGGTTCTGCATCTGCCCCTGGAGCAATCACAGTTGATGCTTCTGGTAATGTAACCCTTGCTGCAAACCTAACGGTTAGTGGTGCGACTGTTACTATGGATGTTGCTACATTGACCGTTGAAGACAAGAACATTCACCTTGGTAAGGGAGCTGCTGATGCCGCTGCTATCCGTGGAGCTGGTCTTGATTTTGAAATGGGTGGTGATGTCGATGCTGGATACATGAGAGTCGGTGCAAGTGATTCTTCACTCTTTGAATTCTCGCCTCCAAATAGCGCTGCTGTCTTGACCGTTGATATCAACGCTTCTAAGACAATGACGGTTGCTGGTGCCTTGAACATCGAAGGTGACTCGGTTATCAACCAGGATCTTTCAACTGACTCAACTGCTGTAGTCTTTGCAGGACTTAGTCTTGCCGAAGGTAACATCACTAACGTTGGCGACATTAACGCAGATTCTATCTCTGTTGATGATGCTGCGCAAGGTCTTACCATTGACTTCTCAGGTGCTAATACTACCAAATCTAAGATTCTTCTTAGAGATAACATGGCTGAAGCTCTTACTATTGATGAAGGTTCTAATTCTTACATAAAGATTATCACTACTGATAACTCTGAAAGAATTGATCTTCTCAAGAAGTTGCAAATCGCTGGTGGTGAACTCGACTTGATCAATGCTACAGAAAACGCTATCAAGATTCCTGACAACAAGGCAGATGCTCTTACTATCAAGGAAAATAACAACTTCTATATGAAGTTTGTTACTACTGATAACGCTGAAATGATCACGGCTCATCAGCCTCTTTCCTTCGCCTTAGGTGGTTCAGCTGGTGCTAGATCCATTATGGCTAAGGACAATGATGCTGCTGGTTTCTCTCTTGTAGAAGGTGCTAACAGCTACCTTGTGCTTGATACTCAGAATGGTGCTGAAAAAGTAATCATTCATAAGTCTCTTGACATGAGTGAACAAGCCATCGTGAACGTTGGTAACGTCGCTCTTGATAGCATATCAGCTGATAACAATGAAATGGACATCACTTTGACCGATAACCAAGCTAATGCATTGGAGATCAAAGAAGGTGGTAACTCTTACATGAGATTCAATACTGCTGACTCTGGTGGTTCATTGATACATGTCTATAAAGGGTTAGACTTTGCAACGGCCGGCGAGAACGCTCTTACTATTCCTGATAATCAAGCTGATGCTTTGACAATCAAGGAAGGTGGTAACTTCTATGCTAAGTTTGTTACATCAGACGGTGCCGAAAAGATCTCTTTGTTGAAGCAGACTGACGTCGATGCTGCTTTCCTTGGTGTCAAGAATGGTACAGCTACTTCTGGTAAGATTCAAATCTATGAAGATGGAAGCAATGGATCAAACTATGTTGGCCTGACTGTTCCTGCTACACTTGGTGGAGACTACACCTTAACCCTTCCGGCTGCAGCCCCAAGTGCTGGGCAAATGCTTCAGTCTGATGGTTCCGGAGTCCTTTCCTGGACAGGCGCTGTAGATGGTGGTCGTGATCAGAAGATTGTAACTTCGGTTTCAGCTTCTGTTACAGCTGCTGCAATGGCTGGCGTTGCTCAAGGTTTCGATCTTGGGTATGCTTCTGGTGGCCACGATCTTGGTGTCGGTGGAACAGAGAAGTTCGACCTGTTTGTTAACGGTCAGCTTCTTACA
>Ga0115011_10002637_pt1 | contig 12427 bp, 10 predicted proteins | sample TroAtlMetagenome_2_FD_88705 | JGI IMG/M metagenome (GOLD analysis project Ga0115011, IMG submission 88705) | Marine eukaryotic phytoplankton communities from Atlantic Ocean - Tropical Atlantic ANT8 Metagenome | ecosystem: Environmental > Aquatic > Marine > Oceanic | place: Tropical Atlantic... | reverse complement strand
GTTTTCCAAGAGTTTAACTCAGGAAACAAAGCAAAGGTGAGAGATGGATTCAAGAATTTCACTGGGTATTTAGTACAAGCACCAAGAGAGTTGGTGGGTCAATTAAAGCAATTGGCATGTGATGACTTTGGTGCATACATCATTGACAAGTCTGGAAACTTAATGGGATATAAAGGTTCATCAACAAATGTGATGAGACCAATCCTTATTGACAAAAACACAGTTGATGTGCAATTTGTTGAGGCAACAGATTCTGAGGTTGCAATGATTATGATTAAGTTTCAATGGAAACAAGCAATGTTGGATGAGAACATCAAATTGATTTCTGCTGATGAGATGGACTATGGATGTGCTGACCTTTATGGATTGCTGGATGTTTGTGGAACACCAACTCCATCAAGTGCAACAGAGTTCTCTGTGACCTTAACAACTAACTATGGAACAAAAGTGACTGGCTTATTAGCTGGAGATTTCACTTTGACAAATGAAACAACATCAGCATCTGTGACACCAACATCAGTGACAGAATCTGGGAATGGAGTTTATGACTTTGTCATTCCAGCACAAACAACAGGAGATGTCTTAGAATTATCAGCCTCTAAGGATAGATATGATTTCTCTTGTTTAGCTGAAAGCACATTTGTGGCTCTGTAATGAGTTGGAAAAAAGTTGGGAAACATGAATTTAATGTTGAGGCTGTTAAGTCCATGACACTTTCTCAATTCTCAAAGCAATTCCAAAAATCTTTGGGTGACAATTGTGAGTTGATTTACTATAAAATCACAGGCAAAAAGAAGTCATCAAAAAAGAAAAAGGAAACTGGTGAATAAATAAACAATGAAATGTTGAAAAAAGAGTCTCTCAATGGGACTCTTTTTTTTTATATTATAGACAATGGAGGCACTTTTAAACATGGCGAGGAGAATCACTGAGATGAGACAGGGTCAAATCTTATTCACCACCATGTCTGAAAATCCAGCATTGAAAAAATTAGTCACCTATTTAAACACTGAGAAACAATTGCAATTTGGATTGAGGAGTGATGACACAGTGTTGCCAAACTACTCCAGAACATCAATTGATGTTTATGGAAAGCCAGATGCACCAATCATGTTGAAAGACACTGGAGAGTTCTGGAGGTCATTTGAGGTCATTTTGGACATGGATGGTTTTGAAATTGATGGGGATTCTGTTAAATTTGATTTTGAGCCTGTTGACCTTGAGGCGATTTATGGAGAGGACATCTATGGTTTGACAGATAAAAACATGAACATATTTTTAAATGCACTTACTCCAAAAATTCAAAAGGTTATTCAGAGACAAATCTTCAAAGCAACTTGACATGTGGACATCAATTGATAAATTTCCCATTTATAATTTTCACCAGACATTGAAAACTGGAGATTTAAAACACACATTAAAATCTAAAATGACAGTCAAAGAGTTCAACAAAAATTTCACAGCTATTGAAAAAAACTGGGACTCTTTATATGATGAATATTTGGAACACTTTGGACTGGCAAAATCTCACATCAGAAAAATGGAGATTGAAAATAAAATTGCCAAACTTACCATCAAAAGATGGTTGAACAATGACAAGTCTTTGGAGGCTGTCATTGGGATTGAACACCAGAAACTCAATGAGGTCTCAGACAAGAAACAAAAGTCCAGCACATTTGAGGAGGATGTTGCTGTGATTGAGAAATACATGAGCATTGGAATGGACACAGAGAAAGTGTCTGTGAAAATGTTTTATACTTACATTAAAATGATGCAAAAAGATGGCGAAAAGAATTAGTGAAAAAGATATTTTTCAGGGTGACATATTTGCAAATGCAAGGAAGTCAGCAACAGAATATATAAAAATGCTGGAGGCATTGCAAGGAGAACTCAAAGAGATGTTGGCAATCAATAAAAAGATTGTTGAACAATCAGCCAGTCAAATCAAGACCACTGATGCTCTTAAAAAAAGAGCCAAAGCCATCAAGGAAGTCACTGAGGCATCAAAGTCAATGGAGGTTGTTGAAAGGGAAAAAGTCAAAACACAAAGAGAGTTGACCAAATTGGAGTCTGACAATGAGAGATTGTTGCAAACTAAAAACAGGACTCTCATTCAACAAAGGAAAGAGGAGGAGAGATTGGCTAAAATCAAAGCCAGAAATTTAAAGATTGCCAAACAAGAGGGTCAGGCTTATTCTAAAATGTCAAAGAGATTGAATGAACTGAGAAACAGATATAAAAATCTGGCTGTCCAGAACAAAGAAAACTCTGTTGAGGGTAGAAAATTATTAAAGACAATTCAAACTCTTGATGCTAAATTAAAATCAGTTGACAAGTCTGTTGGACAATCTCAAAGGAATGTTGGAAACTACAAATCAGCATGGGGAAAATTAGGTGGGACATTGAGAAATGTTGCCTCATCTTTTGGATTGGTTGGTGGTGTCATGGGTGCTGTTCAATTGGTGAAATCATCTTTTAATGTCATCACTGATTTTGATTCAGCAATTGCAAATCTGGGTGCTATTTCTGGAGCATCAGCAATGGAGTTGTCAATCCTTGAGGACAATGCAAAATCTTTGGGAGAATCAACAAAATTCACAGCCTCTGAAGTGGCTGGGTTGAGTCTTGAGTTGGCAAAATTAGGATTCACAACTGATGAGATAATTCAATCAACAGAATCAATTTTGGCACTTGCCTCAGCAACTGGGACTGAGTTGGCTGATGCCTCTTTCATTGCTGGGTCAACATTAAGGGCATTCAATCTGGAGGCAACTGAGATGGACAGAGTGGCATCTGTTTTAGGTGTTGCAACAACAAAGTCAGCATTAAACATGGAATTTTTAGGAACAGCCATGTCAAAGGTTGCTCCAGTGTCATCAGCATTGGGATTCTCTATTGAGGACACCTCAGCACTTTTGGGAACACTTGCAAATGCTGGATTTGATGCATCATCATCAGCAACAGCAACCAGAAACATTCTTTTGAATTTAGCTGATTCATCTGGTGATTTGGCTCAGGCATTAGGGAGACCAATCAAAAACATTGATGACCTTGCTCCAGCATTGGCAGAATTAGAGAAAAAAGGAATTGATGTTGGTGAGGCTTTAGAGTTAACAGACAAAAGGTCTGTGAGTGCTTTTAAAACCTTTTTAAATAACACAGACACCATGATTGGTCTGAGAGATTCAATCACTGATGTGAGTGATGAACTCCAAGAGATGTCAGATAAACAATTGGACACAGTCAATGGACAATTAGCCTTGTTAAATTCTAAGTGGCAAGGAATGATATTGGGTACATCTGAGAGTGCTGGTGCTGTTGAAAAAATTAAAAATGCAATTAAGTTTCTGACTGACAACATGGAAACTTTTATGAAAGTGATTGGCAAAGTTGTCAAATGGTTTGTGATTTATAAAGGTGTGATGATTGCCACTAATTTGGCAACATCAATTTATAATGGATTGATGGTGACAGCAAAGTTTGTTTCAATTGCATTTAGTAGGGGATTGAGAGTGGCAACAAGGTCAATGAAAATGTTCAATGTTGCAACCAAATCCAATCCCATTGGTCTTTTTGCTGGTCTTATAGCAACAGCAATTGCCTCTCTGGATTTGTTTGGAGATTCTGTTGAGGATGCCACAGGAAGCATTGACATGTTGACTGAGTCTTATGCCAAATTAAGAAAACAACAGGAGGAGACATTTAAGGGAATAGATGATGACTCTAAACAGAGAATTGCTGAGATTGATTTGGAGATTGCCAAACTTGAGCAAAAGAATGCAAAGGAGGAGGACATTCTCAAACTCAAAGAGGAAAGATTGGACATTGAACTTGCAGACATTCAGAAAAAATCTAAATTTTTACAGGATGCAATTAAAAATGACACAGATGTGATTGAGACTGAGGGGAGAATTATTTCAGATTTTGCTCTGGGATTTTCTGGGACTCAGGGTTTTAATCTAACTTATGAGCAATCAATTAAAAGGATGAAAGCCTTAGAGGAGGCAAGGAAAGAGGCTGTGAAATTAGCCATGAAAACAAGGTCAGAAAATGAAGCCTTATTGACTACTCTAAACAAACAACTCAAATTGGCAATGACTAAAAATCAGACAGCCAAAATTGGATTGAATAATGATGTTAAGCAAAATAAAAAAACAATCACTCAGAAAAAAATCATTAACATCTTTGAGAAAGAAAGATTGAAACTTATAAAAGAAAGAGGAAAACTGGAGGAGGAAATCAGAAAAACAGAAGTTGAGGGGGAAATCCAAACCATTCAATCAAAGATTGATGCTGAATTAAAAGCCAGACAGAATGAGTCTGAATCTTTAGAGTTCATAAAGGAGGGAAATGAGGTTGATTTAAAACTATACAATCAGCTATTGGAGGACAAGCAAAATCTCCAAAATAAACAAGTGAGGGAAAGCACTGAATTTGCAATCACTCAGGCTGAGAAAGAACAAGAGGAATTTTTAAAATTTCTTGACACCAATGTTGAGGCTCAAAAGTTGACAGATGCTGAGAGGACAGTGTTGATTTTTGAATCAGAAAAAAACCTCCAAAACAAAATTGACCTTTTAAGGATTGAGGAAAATAATAAATACAAAGACATACAACAAGAAAAAGTTGATGCCACTCAGGATGCAAATGATGAGATATTGGAATCAACAACAGACACTCAGGAAAAAATCAATGATGTTGAAAGACAGCAACTGAAAGAGAGATTGGATGCATTTAAGGATTTCACCAATCAAATCATTCAACAAATGGACAAGAGGACTGATGCTCAAATCAAGGCAATTGATGAGGAGTTGGCTGTCTCAGAAAAAAGAGAGGATGAGTTGAGGAGACTGGCTGAGAAAGGAACAACAACAGCAGAGCAATCACTTGCAGTTGAGCAAAAGAGACAGGCTGAATTGGAGAGACAGAAAGAGGAGTTGGAAAAAAAGAAACTAAGGAGACAAGCAATTCTCTCAGGTCTGGATTTATTGTCCAGTAAAATTGACAACAATGAGGGTGATGCTGTTGCATCAACAATCAGAGACATCACATCTTTGATTGCTGTGATAGGAAATCTCCCAGCATTTGCAGAGGGAACAGAGTTTGTGAACAGAGGAAATGCACCAAAAGGAACTGACCAAATTGTTGCCAGAGTTGATGAGGGTGAAAGGATATTGACAAAAGACCAAAACAAAAGAATAGGAAAAATGTCAAATGAGCAATTAACATCAATGGCTCAACACTGGGATGATGTGGATTGGGTGCAACCTAAACTCCAGAAACTCCATGACCCATTCCAATCATCATCAATGATTTTAAGTAAATTTGATGACCTACAAAAGACAATAGAAAACAAACCAATGCTCACTGAGGTGAGGTGGGATGAGGTTTCTCAAATGATAGTTGAGAAAGTAGAAACAAAACACAGAATTGAAAACAGACATAAATCATCAAAAGGAATTTTTTAAATGGCAGATACTAAAGTAATAGTCACACTGAATGGAGACAATGCCTCAGCAGTCAGAGAACTCCATGAGATTGAGTTGTTGGCAACATTTCCAAATGGAAATCCACAGGCAAACATCACCTCAACAGAATTTGAATTTGTGAATGAGTTTGCTCAAGCCATCACAGATTGGATTGATGATGGGATGTCAGGGGGTTTTGGGATTTTTCAAGGGATTCCATTGTCTGTTCAAATAACTGGTCAGAGTCCCTCTTATAATGCCTTTGATGGATTCATTGACATGACAGATGATTTTCAAGTCATAAATCCAACAACTGTCAAAGGGAAAATTAAAAAGGACAATGGTCTCCAAAACCTTGATGACCTTGCATCTGGATTGACATGGGAATATCTTTTTCAAGCTGGTGTCCTGACAGTTAATGACATGGAATGGTGTCCCTATATAATAGAAAAAGAGTTTGACCCTGTTGCTTTTTTGCTTTTGATTTTAGCCATATTTCAAACAACAGTGATTTTGATTGACTTGATTAAATCAATAGCACAATCAATTGCATCAGGAATCACAGCACCTATTTTGTTTGCTCTTGATGTGATATATGCTGGACTTTTAATTGTCTCTTTAATTTCATTAATTAAGGATTTTATAAGGATGATTATTCAACCTATTAAATACACCAGATGCATGAGGTTGAAAAAACTTTTGGAGATTGGCTCAGGTCATTTGGGTTTCACTTACAACACAACAATCCAAGAGATTCAACAGAATAAAATTATTTTATTGCCATCAAAAGACTCAGTGGATGAGGAGGGAAATGCTGAAAAACAATTGGGAGGTGTTTTGATTTACAATGCTGGAAATGGTTATCCAAATGCAAGAGATTATGGCTACACATTTGGAGAGATTCTTGCACTTGTCAACAAGACTTTCAATGCAAAAATTGGAATTAAAAATGGAGTCATTCAGCAACATTCATTGAACTCATCATGGTGGTTGCAACAGTCATCCTACACAATGCCCTCCATACTATTAGAAAGTAAAAAATACAACACAGATGAAATGACATCCAATGTTTTATTGACTTTCACACCTGACTCTCAGGATAAAAATGTGATTGAAAACTATAAGGGGACATCTTATGAAGTCATCACAACTCCCATCACAACTCCCAATGTCAAAAGAGTATTGCTCAAGGGACTTGATGAGGTTGAGATTCCTTATGCTTTAGGAATTAGAAAAAATGATGCCAATTTTTTGGAGAGGACATTGGATGGATTGATTTCAATTGTTAAGGATTTAGCTGATGCAATTGCTGAGGTGTTGCCATTTGTTGATTCTCCTCCAGCCGTTCCATCCAGAATTGGAGTTTTAAAAATGGAAACAGACTTTCTCAATGTTCCAAAAATGTTGTACACAAATCCAGATTGCACATTGCCTGTGAATTATCATGATTTATGGAGTGCAAAAGTTTTATATAATCAATATCACATTCAAAAATCTTTTGTGGGAAACAATTTCAATGATGCAAATCAGTATCACATTTATGAGGGAGTGAGAATCCCATTTGGATTTGAGGATTTCTTATCTTTGATTGACAATTCATATTTTTATGACATGAATGGAAGTCCATCTCAAGTCACCAAAATTCAATGGAATGTTTCAAATGATTATGCAGTTGTTGATTTTAAGGTGCAACGATTATTCACTAAAAATTTACAGGAGGCATTCATTGAGGTGGGTGTTAATTACGATTAAAAAAATATATTATGGCATACAATAGTAAACAAATATTGACAAATTTTAAGGAGATGGCTGAGGGTTTAAAAAAGGTTTTGGAATCAAAGGAGGATTTGATTAATGAAGCAAAAAAAGACATGACTCCTGACCAAGTAAAAGAGTTCACAGCAATGGAAAAAATAATGGATGAGAAATTAAAATCAAAAGATTATTTGTCAGCAATGAGAGTCATTCAAAAAATGAAAGTAAAACACAAAGAGGAAATGGAAACACCTCAAAAAGAAACACCTCAAAAAGAAAAAAAGAAATAAAATGGGAATAAATATTTCAATTATAAAACAGGAATTTTTAAATCAATTCAACAATGGGGAGTTTTTAAACTCAAGTATTGTCCCCCAAAATGTCACAAACTTTTTGACTGGGAATGCTGGTGAATTATTAAAAAACAACATCACTTTCACAATCTCATGGACAGCACAATCCAGTGCAACAGATTCATTTTCAGTCACTGGAAACACATTGACAAGGTCTGGGACTGGTAATTTTGTGACAGATGGATTTCAAGTTGGTGACATCATTGATGGATGGGAGTTGAGTCCTGTTGGTGCAATATTTCAAGACAGAGAAATTCTCACAATCACACCATCTCAAATCACTTTTGATGGTGCATCTGTTTTGGCTTACCTTTTTGTTGATGGAAAAATATATGGAAAAACACCTCTTGAAAATATTGTTTTTAATTATGGTTTAATAGAAAACAACACTACAATTTCGTTTGTGTCTGCTGTTGATGGAACAGCAGAAAATGAATTTTTTGCATCTGGAGTTGGTGTTGATACTGGAGGAGGTGTGAGAGACACATCCTTTGTTCCTATGTCAAAAGCCACAGGAGTCAACTCATGGAAAACAAATGATGGAAGTGCTGAAATTCAATTTGTCACAACAGGAAATCAATCAGATGATTTTGAACAAAAATTCAAAATTGGTCACATTTTTAGGTTGTTGCCTTACTATCTGGATGGATGGTTGCCAAACCTCCAAACTCTTTCTCCTCCATTTCCTCAGTGGCAATCTGGAAACTGTTTGAAGTATGTCTCACAAATTGAGATGAGAACAATCATGAACAATCCAAACACATCAAGGAAAGCATCATTCTCATCAGTGCAAGGGAACACAGGATGGATTGATGAAAATTTCAATGGATTCACAAACAATTTTTCCATCCAGTCCATTGACATCACATCAAATGTGAGTGGAACAACATTGACAGCAATTGATTATCAAGAGAGTTGTCATGTTGTGGTGACTGTATTTTCTGACAACAATGTTTTCACTGGAGATGGAACTGAGGTGCTGAGTCTAATTTCTTATTTGCCATCAGCAAATGATTATCAACAAAACCAAAACACAATCACTGAGAATTTTCTTCTTGATTCTGTTTACACAACAGTTTTTGAAGCACCCAAATCCTCCTCAATAATTAAAAATTTAGACATCACATCCACAACTCCAGCAGGTGACATCATGGTTGTTGAATTTGATGTTGAGTACACAGCATCTCAACAGACTTTGTTGCAAAATAGAGACTACATGATTTTGATTGGTACTGGTGACCCATCAGTTTTTTCACCTTTGAGTGACAGAGTCATGCTTTTGGCTGACCTTAATCAATACACTTTCAATCTGGATGTCCCAGATTTGATGTTCATGGATGAGTTTAAATTTGTCCCTCACTATGAAGATGAGACAAGTGCCTCACTCCCAAATGATTACAAAGGATGGATTGAGGATGGATTTCAAATCCAAGCACCTTTTAAATTGAACACTGACTCAGGTGCATCTTTGACATCTTTATCAATGGACATTGTTGCTTTTAATACTGACACCAATGATGAGTTCACATTGCAAACAACAGTGATTGATTTGTCTGGTGCTGTTGTTTCATTAGGTGTGCAACAAATAAATGTCAATAATTTAAACAACTTTTTAATTGACAACTCCTCTGATTTTAGGAAAATCTTTTGTGAGAACACTGGTGCTGGTACTCATGGAGGATTCAATGTTGAAAATTATGACACCAAAATTGGTGTGAGATTTAACTTTGAGGAGTGGATTGCTTTGCTTTCTGCAAACACTCAATATTTTGATGCTACCCAATTAAACAATGGATTGAATCTATTGACATCAAACTATTCAACAACACTCACATTTCCTGTCCCTGACAACTTTCAAATAAAAGCCAGACTCAATGCAACAGTCAATGACTCAACTGGAGTGTCAACAGACTATTGGTTTTTGTCTAATGATTTAAAGGCTTATTATTATGATTTAGACAATGCAAGGAATCCAAAGTGGGTTTGTGATATTGAAACTTATGACACCACTGGAAACCTCATCAATGTGATTTTAAATGACAATTTCACAGACATCAAAGCCACATTCCTCAAAAATCCTTTGGCTTTGCCAGTGCCTCCAGACTTAGTTGGTGCATGGGGTTGGTTGAGGTTAGATGTTCAACAGGGAACAATCAACACTCCTTATCAAATATCAACAATTTACAATCCATTGGCATCCAGTCCATTGATACCATTGCCAACTGAGACAAAGTGTAAACTCACAAATCTGGGTGGGACTGTATTGCTGGAGGCAAGGATTGACAATGACAACCTCCCAAGTGGCTCAGTTCTTTCCATCACAGCCAGATTGGGAGATGGTTTCTCTGATGAAACATGGGAAATTCAGAGTTGTGAAACTGGCTCATCTTTTTACACAACAACAGATTTATCAGCATACATTGGACAAATAATAAATATTAATGCAGACCCATCAATTTATTATTGTTTCTCTGTGATTGGTGTTTCAACAAATCCTCCGACCTATCCTTTTGAACCTATATTGGTTTATGGAACAGATTATGAGGATTGTGTTGAGTGTTTCCAAGCATTGAAATTGATGGAGAATGGAAATCCAAAAGATGAGGAGGATGGAAGTCAAAAAATAATTGAATAAAAAAAACGATAAATAAAAATTTAATATCTTTGTAATATGCCTAAAATATCAGCCTATCCAGTAATGACAACACCATCAAATGATGACTTATTTGATGTTAGTCAAATCCAATTAGATGGAACATACATATCAAAAGCACTTTCATGGGCTGACATAGTCTCAGCAATTGGGGGTGGTGGTGGAACAAACATTTATTCTGATGATGGAACATTGACTGGAGACAGAGAAATGGAAATGGATTCCTACACTCTTTCATTTTTAAATAGTGGGGGAATTGGAATTGGTGCAACACCAAATTCAGACACCATTTTGGATGCATCATCCATCACAGACAAAACCATTGGATTGCCAAACGGAACAACAGCAAACAGACCAAGTCCAGCATCAACTGGGACAATTTGGTTCAACACAACGACCTCACAATTTGAGGGTTTCAATGGCACAAGTTGGGTGCTTTTAGGCTAAAATTTTGGCTGGTCACAAAGACCATGCCAAGTTTTTGACATATCAAAAAAGAGGGTTGAGGCTCTTGAGGGGATTTTCGCCTAATGAAAGAACTCCAATTTTTGATGGTAGGATATTAGAGAGGGGGTAAAGTCCCTTAAAACGCATTAAAATGCCATTTAAGGCATGTTGTAAAATGATAAAAAAACACTAAAAATGGGAAATTTATTTGAGATTTCAAGTGACTCAGGGAGGTCAAAATATGCCACAATGCAACAAGGTTCAACAGCCGACATGTTGCTATATACTGACCAAACAGTTGGCTCTCAATGGTACGATACAACACTACAAAAAGTGTGGACATGGTCAAATTTGAATTTGTGGCATGTGGTTGGTGAGACAACAATTTTCATAAAACCAAGCATTGAAATGTTTGAGGGTCAATTGGTAGTTCCACAAACAAACAATGACACTGTTGAGATTGCATCAACAATAGCTGACAATCAAGTGATGGGAGTTGTTGTGTGGGATGTTAATGCTGGAGATGAATATGTTGTCATTGCTCATTCTGGGAGATGGAATGTTCTTTGTTCTGATGATTCAAATCCTTACTCAGTTGGAATGTTTTTGGTGCATGATGGAAGTCCAACAGCAGAAGATGGACAAGCAAAAGAGAGGTCATCTGGGAATGGACACATGGCAATTTGCATGGAGAATGGGAGTGTTGCTGTGAATGGTGGTCTCCTTAGATGTCAACTCCAAACAACAGAAAGATATTAAAAAAATAAAATAACAAAATAAAACAAAAAACAAAATTATGGCTATTAAAGTAAATTTTAAAAACAATACAACTGACTATGTCGGTGGATATGCAAAAATCAACAAACTTGAGGATGACTCAATCAACAGAATTGCAAAAGTGCAAGTGGCTTTCTTTCAATCAGAAAAAGAATCTCACTCAGAAAACAGAATTGTGATGGTTGATGAGTTCACATTTGATGGTGATGATTACACAGAAATATTTCAGGGATATGATGAGGCAAACATCCCAAAGGCTGTGACTTATGAGAAAGTTCAAACCAAATACACAGAGAAATGGACTGGTGTTGAGAAAAAACAACAGGAACTGGATGGGAAAGAAGTTCCTTACAGAGAAACAATCATCAAAGAAAAAGAACCAATGGATGAGGCTTTTGAAGTGGCTGGAGCAGACTTTAAGGCTGACCCATCATCAGAGCCTAAAAAGGCTGTGGCTGAGGAGACCTACCAAACAACCAGAGATTTTCAATTGGAGAGAAGTGATGTCCTTTATGGAGCAAATGATGAGTACCCAGATGCACCAGTGAAATGGTCATTGGATTTTGAGGTTGCTTTGACTGAAATCCCAGAATAAAAATGGCAATAATTGAGGAACTAACTGGAGGCTCATTGATGGGGTTGAGTGCTATGGCACACAGGGAGGATTTTGATGTCATATCAACTGAAATCCCTGTTGACCTTTTCACATCAGACAAGTGTCCAGATGCTGTCAAGGTGTTTGCTGATGATACTGGGTTGCTTTATAACAATGATTTCTCATCATTCATTTTAGATGCTGGAGTTTATCAAGTCTCATTCTCTTTGGAGAAAGATTGTCAACATATTGCAGACTTAAATGACAATACTTATGGATATTTTTTTGAAAAAGGAGTGTGGGACACAGCCTCTGGATTTTCTGCTCAACAAAGCAAATATACAGCGTTTATTTTACTATGGCATAAGGTTTTGGACTT
>Ga0115011_10002636_pt1 | contig 12429 bp, 8 predicted proteins | sample TroAtlMetagenome_2_FD_88705 | JGI IMG/M metagenome (GOLD analysis project Ga0115011, IMG submission 88705) | Marine eukaryotic phytoplankton communities from Atlantic Ocean - Tropical Atlantic ANT8 Metagenome | ecosystem: Environmental > Aquatic > Marine > Oceanic | place: Tropical Atlantic... | reverse complement strand
CTTTTTCCAGCGCGTCTTTCAGCAGGTCATCGTATAGGAAAATCGTGTGATAAGCTTTCTTGAGTTGCGACCGTGCCTCGGGGGATAAACCGGCACGTTTCAGGCCGACGTTGTTCAGGCCGCACATGCCGTTGATACCGCGCACGATCGTGAACGGCGGCAGGTCGAGGCTCACCCCGGCGCAGCCCTGCATCATGGCCATCGCGCCGACGCGGCAGAACTGATGCACCACGGCGTTGCCGGCGAGGAACGCTCCGTCGCCGATCATCGCGTGGCCGGCGATCAATACGCCATTGGCCAGGATCGCCTTGTTGCCGATGATGGAATTGTGGCCAACGTGGCTGTTCGCCATAAAAAAGTTTTCCGATCCGATCCGCGTGTCCTCGCTGGGCGTGTTGGAGCGATGGATGGTGACGTGTTCGCGGAAGAGGTTTCGCTCGCCGATGATGAGCCGGGTCGGTTCGCCGCCGTACTTCAAGTCCTGCGGCGCGTCGCCAATCACGCAGCCGGAGTGGAACCGGTTTTCCTCGCCGATCGCGGTGTGGCCGGTGAGGTACACATGCGGGCCAAGCTCGCAGCCGGCACCGAGCGTGACGTGTTCGTCGATAACCGAGTACGGGCCGACTCGCACGCTCTCGTGCAACTGTGCGCTGGGGTGGATGATGGCGGTGGAGTGGATCATTCGTAAAAATACCCAAGCTCGCGCAGCGACGCGTAGTCCTTCTCGCGCTCCGCTGTGCGGCGGCCGAGGATGATGTGGTCCAGCACGTCGATTTTCAACAACTTGCCGGCACGGATGATGTCGCGCGTGAACTTGATGTCGGCCTCCGACGGGGTGGGGTCGCCGCTGGGATGGTTGTGCGCGAGGAATACCGCCGAGGCGTTGGCGGTAATGGCCGGTCGAAACACATCGCGAGGATGCGTCACCAGCGAGTCGAGCGTACCGCGCGCGAGTGTCTCGACGCGAATGAGCCGCCGCTTGGTATTCACGAGGACGACAGTAAAATGCTCGACCTCGAGCAGCCGGTTGTCCTCTCGCAGGAGGTTGGCCAACTTTTCCGGCGTATCGAGCACCGGCAACTCGTGGCGCAACTCGTCTGCCAAGCGCTTGGCCAAGCTGAACGCGCTCTTGAGAGTGACCGCCTTGTCGCGGCCGACGCCTTTGACGCTAAGCTCTTCGATGGGCGCCTTGGCCAAAGCGTCGAGCGAACCAAACTTGTTAAGCAACGACTGCGCTACATCGATCGCCGATAAGCCCTGTGTGCCGGTGCGCAGCAAAATGGCGATTAATTCACTGTCCTTGAGCGCCTCCGCGCCCTTTGCCAGGAGCCGTTCGCGCGGCTTTTCGCTGTCGGGCAGATCCTTGATTCGCGTCGCCTCGGGCATGCGGTTTATTGCTGCGCAGCCTTGCGTTTTCGTCGACGTTCGCGCTTGGGCTTGTTGCTCGTCGGTTTCTCCACATTGGCCTGAAATTGCTTGTCCCACGGGTTGGCTTTTCGCGGGCGATACAGCGGGCGGCCATCGACCTTCGGCTGGCTGCCAATGATGGCGCGGAATTTTTTCAGCGCTGCCAAGTGCTCCGGCTTGTCGCTGTTGAGCAAATTTTTTTGCTCGAGCGGATCGCTCTTGAGGTCGTACAGCGCGGTAATCTTCGGCTCGTGCTCCAGCCAGACCTTGTAGCGTTTGTCGCGAAGGACGCGGTCGGCGAAGTCGTTGGTGCCGCGCACACCGTTTTCGTCGAGTCGCCCGGCACCGTGGCCAAGCGCCATGATCCAGTCGCGCGGCGAGTCGTCCGCCTGGCCAAGCAGCAGTTGTGCGAACGACCTTCCGTCGAGCGTGACATCCTCGGGCAGCTTCGCGCCGCCCAACTCGGCGAAGGTCGGTAGCAGGTCGGCGAAGTCGGTCAGCGCGTCGGTCTCGCGGCCGCCGGGGACAAGGCCGGGGCAGTTGACGATGAACGGCTGGCAAACGCCTCCCTCGAACTTGGAGCCTTTGCCGCCGCTTGGCCGCCTACCGTTGATTGTGCCGCGGATCCCGCCGCTGGTGCCGTTGTCGGTGGTGAAAATCACGATGGTACGGTCGCGAATTTTCAAGTCGTCGAGCATGCTGACCAGGCGCCCGACGAGGGTGTCGGTGTAGCGTACCATCGCCTTGAGCTTGTCTTTGTTCGTGGTGACTTTTGGTTCGTCGGGAGTCGGCACAAGCGGGCCGTGCGTGAGCGCCATCGGGAAGTAGAGCATCATAGGTTCGTCGCGATGCTGCTTCATGTGGTCGATGAGAAAGTCGCAGTAAATGTCCGGGCCGAATTTGCCCATGTGGGTTTTGCTGCCGGCGCGGGTGTGGATGTAGGCGTCCCAGTAGCGTTCGTTGCTCGGCGGGTTGCCGGTCTCGTAGCCGGTCCACACGGCCCAGTCGTCGAAGCCGTTTTTGCGAAGCGCCTCCGGCTCGAGCCGAAAGTCGTTGATCTGCCATTTGCCGGCGATCGCGGTGGAGTAGCCGGCGCTTTTCATCACGTTGGCGAAGGTGGTGTAGTTTGCCCAGTCAAAGTAGCCGACGCCCCAGCGGGGGACGTCCCAATGGTTCACCCAGCCGGTGCGCCAGGGGTACTGTCCGGTGAGCAGGGTGGCGCGGGTGGGGGTGCACTGCGGCATCGACCAGGCGTTGTGAAACTTGATGCCGCCCTTGGCCAGGCGATCGATGTTCGGTGTGTTGATTTCGTCCGCGCCATAGCAGGAGATCCAGTCCTTGCCAAGATCATCGAGCATGATGAACAAAATATTCGGCTTGGCTGCGGAGATGGATTGCAGGCCAAGTGCGCAGAGAATCGTCAGAGAAAAAAACAGGCGTTTCACGCGGACAGGATAGTCGCCCCGCAGCCCCAAGCCAAGCGCTTGGCTTACAGTTTGTCCTCTGGGCCGTAAAAGAAGGTGCGGATGTCTTCGAGGATGAGGTACATAGCGGGGACGAGGATGAGTGTGATGACGGTGGCGAAGATGACTCCGAAGCCAAGCGAGACGGCCATCGGTACGAGGAACTTGGCCTGTAGACTTTTCTCGAGCAACAGCGGCGTGAGACCGGCGAAGGTGGTGAGCGAGGTCAGCAGGATCGGCCGGAAACGGGAGAACCCGGCTTGGCGTGCCGACTCCATTTCGCTCAGGCCGATGCTACGTTTGCGGTTGACGTAATCGACCATCACGAGGCTGTCGTTGACGACAACGCCGGTGAGCGCCACGACACCGAAGCCGGATAGGATCGTGACGTCCATGCCCATCACGACATGCCCCCAGACGGCGCCGATGAGGCCGAACGGGATTGCCGCCATGACAATGAGGGGCTGGATGTATGAGTTGAACGGAATCGCAAGCAGGGCGTAAATGATGATCAAAGCGATAACGTACAAGTACCCCAGGCTGTCGAGGGTCTCGGCCTGCTCGCTTTTTTCGCCTTCGAATGACCAGTAGATACCAGGGAATTCCCGCTGCATCGCTGGCAGTACTTCAGCCTCTAGCGATTGGTTGATGAGTTGCGTATTGCCGGTGGCGGGATCAACGTCGGCGGTGACGTTGACCGAGCGCCGCCGGTCGATGCGACGGATTGATTCGTAGCCACGCCCGTATGTCACGTCGGCCACTTCGACGAACGGCACCTTGATGCCGTCGGGCATTCGAATGAGCATGTTGTCGAGGTTGGCCAAGCTGCGGCGTTCGTCGCGGGGATAACGGAGCATGACTTTGACGTCGTCGCGTCCGCGCTGGATGCGCTGCACTTCGTCGCCATAAAATGCCTGGCGCACCTGCTGCGCGAGGTCGGTTTGCGACAACCCAAGGGCTTCGGCTTCCGGCGTGATTTTCAGCGAAAGTTCCTCTTTTCCCTCGCGGAACGAGTCGGCGATTTCGATGACGCCGTCGAACTCGCCGAGCTGCTGCTTGAGCCACTCGGCGGCGGTCTGCAGTTGGTCAAAGTCTGCACCGGTGATCACAACATTGATCGCGTCGCCGGCCTGAAAAATATCCGCAGTGAATTGCAACTCCTCGACCTCCGGCATCTCGCCGACGATCTCCCGCCAGCGCCTCGCGACCTCGTGGCTGTCGAACATCCGCTCCTCGGACGGGGAGGCCTCGATGTGCACCTCGCCGGTGTTCGCACTCTTGATGGAGGCTACAGCGCGGCCGCTGGATCGGTTTTGATCGGTCTTGAACGGCTGGCTGCCCACGGAACTGAGCGTGTGTCGTACGATGCTGGGATAGCCCTCCGGCGTCTCCGCGTCGAGTTGGGCGCGAACTTTTTCTGCGGCGATCTCGAGCTTCTTCACGACGCGCTTGGTTTCCTCCGTGGTGCTGCCCAGCGGCAGGATCACAGTCGCGGCGATATTATCGCCCTCCACCGGCGGGAAAAATGTGAAGCGAATATGCCCACCTGCCACGACGCCCATTGTGATGGCGAACGCCGCCACAGAGATGGCCATCGTCAGGTAACGCCAATCAAGACACCAACGCAGCGTCGGCTTGTAGATTCGCAGGATGAACTGGTCCATCCGAGTGACGAACCGGTGCTGAAACCGGCGCCACCCGCCGACGAAGCCTGTACCGCCCTCAATGTTGTCCACCTTGCGCAGATTGCTCAAATGCTTTGGCAGGATGAATAGGCATTCGATGAGCGAGAAAAACAGCGTCGGGATCACGATCAGCGGGATGAATTTTATGATTTTCCCGGTGTTGCCGGCAGTGAATATCAGTGGCGCGAAGGCGGCGATCGATGTCGCTACAGCGAAGGTCACCGGCCGGGCCATCTCGACCGCACCCGTGATCGCGCCCTTGAGCCCGGGCGTGCCCCGCTCGTGATGCGCGTGGATATTTTCGCCGATGAGGATGGCGTCATCCACCACGATCCCTAGCACCACAATGAACGCGAACAGCGAGATCATGCTGATCGATACATCCAGTGTCGGCATCATCCAAAACGTGCCGAGAAACGAAATCGGGATTCCAAGGCTCACCCAAAACGCCAGCCGGAAACGCAGGAACAACGCCAGCACAATGAACACAAGACAGAACCCGGTAAGGCCGTTGCGGATCATCAAATCGCGCCTTCCCTTCAGGTAAATCGAGTCGTCCTGCCACGTGGTCAACCCGATCCCAGTCGGATAAAGATGTCTCGAGTTGGCGATGTATTGATGAACCGTCTCCGAAATCGCGATGGCATTTTCCTCGCCGACTCGGAACACTTTCACCAAGGCACACGGCTTGCCATCGAAGTACGACTCCTGATCCGTCTCTTCAAAACCGTCGAGGATTGTCGCCACTTGGCCAAGACGCAGTCTGGTGCCGTCTGGGCTCGTGCGCAGAACGATCTGTTCAAAATCCACGGCCCGCTTGGCCAAGCCCTTGGCCCGCAGCAGGATTTCGCCACCGTGCTGCACCTCGATCGACCCGCCCGGCAGGTCAACGGAGCTGCGGCGAATCGCCAGCGAAACCTCGTCGAACGTCAGGCCGTATCGCCTCAGTGCCTCCTCGGAAATCTCGATCGATATTTCGAGGTCACGCACGTTGGTCAACTCCACCTGCGTAATGCCGGGCAACGCCATCAACTCGTCGCGGACCTGCGAGGCGTAGTGCCGCAGCGCCGCCTCCGAAACATCGCCGGACACAGCCACGTTGATGACCTGCTTGCGCATGATGATCTCCCGGATCACCGGCTTTTCCGACTCTTCCGGGAAGGTGTCGATCGCATCGACCTGCGCCTTGATTTCGTCGAGTGCGTGAGAGACGTCCGCGCCCGGCGTCAACTCCACCACGATCGTGCCGGCGTTTTCAATCGAGGTCGAGGTGACCTTTCCGACATCCGTCAGGCCGTACACCGCCTCTTCGATTCTTTGGCAAACTCCTTCCTCAACTTCATCCGGCGCCGCGCCGGGATACGGCACGGTGATGAAAATCATATCCGACGAAAACTCGGGGAACACCTCCTGCTTCAGCGTCCCGATCGACATGAACCCGAGGATGACTATGAAAAACGCCAGCAGATTTGCAACGACGCCATTCTTTGCGAACCATTCGATTAGGTTATTCATCCGTTGACTCTGCCTCCCGCACCTTTACACCCATGCCTTCCACCACCGCGGCAAGCAGTGAGACGACCACCTGTTCACCCGGTTGAATCCCCGAAGCAACGATCACCTGTTTCGCGTTTGAAAAGGCAACCTTCACTGTGCGGAAAGTCAGTTTGTTTTCGCTCACGATCCACACTTGATTTCTCCCGCGAAGCGCATGTCGCGGCAGCACGATGACGTTCTCCTGCGTTCGGCCCTCGATGCTGGCCCGCACGAATGTCCCGCTCCGCAGCGGTGCGCCGTCGCGCTTGACCAAGCCATACGGGTCGACTACCTGTGCCACCACGTAAACCATCCGGTTCATCGGATCGACCGTCTCCTCCGAGCGCACAATGTGCCCAAGCCACTCCGTTCGCCTTTCGCCGGCCTGGGCACTGAGTATCACCTTGGGCGCTTGGCCAAGTGCGACTTTCGCCCCGGGTCTGGGTAAATCAATGAAACTCAAGTCACTGGAAATTAAAGGTAAACGCACTTCGGCGACGTCGGTGGCGAACAGTTCGCCAAGCGGCGTTGCCAAGGCGGCAAATTGACCAGGCCGCACGCCGGCCCTTGCCACCATGCCGTCGAATGGGGCATGGATTTCGCAGCGATCGAGGTTGCGCTTGGCCGCTTCCTCGGCGGCGAGTGCGGCTTCGAGTGCGGCCCGGGCGCTGGCAAGTTGCGGTTCACGTGCCTGCAGGCCGGTCGGCTCGCCTTGGTTGATCAACTCCCATTCGCGCCGAACGACGTCCGCCTCCTTCATCTCCAACTGCAACAGCAATTTCGCCTGGGCGACCTGTGACCTGGCCTGCGCAAGCGCCAGTTCGTAATCACGCGAATCGATCTTCAGTAACACGTCGCCCTTGGTAAAAATCTGGCCGACATCGAACGACTCGGCGACGGGCCCCACCTTGCCGCTGACTTCGCTCACTAGCCGGATACTTGTCCGGGGCAGGGCGGTTCCCTGCGACTGGATGCGGTACGTGTGCCGTGTTGCTTCCGCGATCTGCACTTCCACGGCCGGCAGTTTAGGTTGAGAAATCTGCGACTCCGGTTTCTTGGCGCTTTTCGCCAGTATGATAGCGAACGCGATGCCGATGATTGCCACGGCAAATGTAGAAATTATTTTCAGCCTGCGGCTGGAGTTAGTTGCTTGCTGTTCCATTTTTATTCATCGATTCAAATCCGCCGCCAAGGGCGAGGTGTAAATTAACCCGGTTTTCCAATCGCCGCCGTCGCGCGACCCACCATCGACTCTCGGCGCTGATTGCTCGGCGCCGTGCATCTAGCAGCGTGATGATGTTCTCGAGCCCCCTGTTGTATCGTTCTTGCGTGATTTGCGAAGCGGCTTTTGACTGCTTGTACGCGACGCTCAGCGCTTCGTCCATCACTGCCAACTGTTGTCCGGCGTCGAGTGCGTTTTCCACTTCACCCATCGCCTTGAGCATCGTCGAGCGAAAGCTTTCCTCAGCGGCTTTCAGATTGGCTTTTTGCAACCGAATATTGTTTCTAAGCCGGCCGGCTTGAAACACCGGTTGTGTCATGTTGGCGGCGAGATTCCATACTCCCGAGTCACCCGAGAGCAGCCCGGAAAGTTCGCTCGTCGAGGTGCCACCGCTGCCGGTCAGGCTGATTTGAGGGTAGAGTGACGCCTCGGCCTGGGTGAGCGATGCGCCTGTGGCTAAAAGCCGCTGCTCGGCGCCGACCAGATCGGGCCGCCGCGAAAGAATCTCCGCCGGGATGCCGACCGGGATCACCGAGGGCACTTGAGGCAGTTCCTCTGGAACTGCCAGTTTGTTGGCCGGGAATTGGCCAAGTAGAATTTCCAACTGCCGAGTTGTTTGGCTGGCAACTGTTTCAATTTCAGCGACTTGCGCCTTCGCTCCTGCAAGGTTTGCCATGGCCAGTCGCAAGTCCAGCAACGAGAGGACGCCCTGCTCGAACCGGGCGCGAACCTGTGCCACCGTTGTCTCGTGAGTGGAGATGGTAAACTTAGCAAGGCGCACCTGTTGTCGCGCTTCAATGGCAATCATCCACGCCTTGGCCACCTGGCCGGCGATTGAGTGGCGAGCCCCGGCAAACTCCGCTGCTTGGCCAAGCGCATTGGCTCGTGCAGCGCGTTTGCTGGCACTCACGCGGCCCCACAGGTCGAGTTCCCACTGCGCGCCAAGCGTCAAGTTGTGGCGTTCGCTGAGGAAGGAGTTGGGCATATCAGGAATCTTTACCCCGAACTGAGCCATGTTCAGTTGGCTGGCTGACAAGCCGCCGCTGAGGCCGATCTGCGGGAACTGTTCCGCGCCAGCGATCTTCGACTGTGCCCAGGCAGCCTCGAGCTGGGCGGCGGCACTCCAGACATCCGGGTTGGTGTCGAGGGCGTGCCCAATCGCCTCACTCAATCCGGCATCACGAAAGTTGTGCCACCAAAACGCCGGTGCTTGGCCATTGCTCCCGCTGGGTGCCGTCCAGCTGGTGGGGAGTTCGCCGGCAAAATCTCGGGCCGTCCGGTTGGAGTCTGTGGCGCAACCAACGAGGAGGAGGACCGCCGCGGTGATGAAGTGTGTTAGGCGCATTACTTCTTTTTGCCTGGGTGTGTGGGTCGGCTGACTTTTGCACGGAAGCCGGCGGCGATGAAATCGATCAACCGCCGTACAGTTGTTTCGAAACCGCGGGGATCAAATTGCGTTCCGGTAAACTTCTCCAGCAAGTCGGCGTTACAAAGCGTATGTGCCATCGCTCCGGCCATGAAGTGCGAGCGCCAATCTGTTTCTTCCTTGGCCAAGCCGGGTAGTGCAGCATCAAGCGCGGCACTGAACTGGGGGATCACTTCAGCCAACTCACTCATCATGAATTTTTGAAGTTTCGCATTTCGGTCGAACAACACACGGCCGATTAACCGCGAAAATGCCGGACCAACTTTGGGGTCGGCCTGGACCCGGAACAGCGGCAGGAACAGGCACTCGAGCACGCACTCCAGTTTTACCGGCCGCTGTCCGGCATTGGCTTTGGCCTCGGCCAGCTTGGCAATACGCTCCCCGTTGATGGGGCGAAGCCGCCGGCCGATCACCGCGTGAACCAGCGCCTGCTTCGATCCGAAGTGATAATGCACTGCCGCGAGGTTGACCTTGGCCGAGGCTATGATGTTGCGCAGCGACACGGCATCGAACCCCTTCTGGGAGAAAAGTCGCTCGGCGGTGTCGAGGATCCGTGTCTTGGTATCCGTTTTTGGCATTTCATTCAAACGACTGTTTCAAATACGATTTTCTTAGCCGCCGCCGCCTCAGTCGTCAACCCTGTTTTTTTGGCGTGCGTCGCCAAGTTAAACTTTTTGCCGGATGCCGCTTGGCCGAGGGGATTCCTCTTGGCCAAGCGCTTGGCCGGGGGCACTCTCCTCGCAACATGTGTTTCCACAAAAAGAGGAGCATTGGTGTTGTCGTCGCTGTTTTGTTTTCGACTGTGTCGGTAGTTGCTGCTGAGGACGGATTTCGGCCGTTGTTCAATGGCAAGGATCTCGGCGGTTGGGTGCCGGTGAACACGGCGCCTTCCACTTGGTCGGTGAGCGACAGGATGCTCATTTGTTCCGGCAAGCCGATCGGCGAGTTGCGCACGGAGAGGATGTATCAAAACTTCATAATGGAGGTGGAGTGGCGGCACATGAAGCCAAGGGGCAACGCAGGGATTTTTGTCTGGGCGGATGACATTACGGCTCGCGGGCAGCCGTTTCATCGCGGCGTCGAGGTGCAGGTGTTGGAGAATGCCTACGGGAACTCCGGGGGCCACACAGTACACGGTGACATTTTTCCGATCCACGGCGCGACGATGACGCCGCTTAACGGCCGGGGCGGAAGCCGAGCGTTTCCCACGGAGTTTCGATCTAAGCCCAGCCCGGAGTGGAACCATTACCGGATCGTCTGCGACGAGGGGAACATCTCGCTAGCGGTCAATGGTAAAGTGGTGACGCGAGGCAAAGAGGCCAGCCCTCGCAAGGGCTACATCTGCATCGAGTCGGAGGGCGGCATTGTGCATTACCGCAACCTGCGAATTAAGGAACTGCCGGCGACACCACTAGATCCGGGGCAGGTGGCCATCGCCAATCGCGGCTATCGCTGTCTTTACAACGGCGTCGATTTTTCGGGTTGGCGTGCTTCGGAGGAGTGGCAGTCGAGGGATTGGGTGTTCCGGTACAACGGCCAGCCGGACGCGGTTGGCCAAGCGATCGAGACCACCGAGTCGTTCGGTGACTTTGGGTTTATCTTCGACGTTCGCGTGTCAGGGGAGACCAAGCCGTGCGAGATTCAACTCCGTGGCTCGGCGGCGGCAGCCGTCACGATTACGCCTTCGTTGTACAAAGACGTTTTGGTTTTGAAGGGACGCAACTGGAACCGTTTCGAGGGCGTTCTGCGCGGCGATCTGCTCAGTTTGAGCCTTAACGGCAAGCCGGTTCTTAAAAACAAAAAACTGGGTGATGTGCCGGCCAAGGGCCCGTTGAAAATTGTGCCACGAGGCCCGATCAACTTTGCAAATATTTACGTTCGCGATCTAGCCAAACGCTGATTTTTTTACCGCGAAATTATCCAACGGCTTTTTTAGATTACTAATTCAGAAAATGTGGTCAGGTTTTATCCTCAAACTCCATCCAGTGCTCGGCGTTGTCGCCGTAGTAGAGTTTTAGTTTGTCGCCATCCACCTCGAAGCCTTTGGACGCATACAGCGACTCGAAAAACTTGAAGTCGAGCGAACTGGAGCTGCACAACATCCTCGTTGACAGGAAGTGGTTACCAAACTTCAACCAGTTGCCCTTCACCAGTGAGAAGGTTCCGGAGTACGAGTTGCAGTCGTTTCGACCAGCCACCCTCTTGTCGCGGGACAACGTCATGGAGTGGGTTCGTCCCTTCTTCGGTTGGATGATTTCGTCAGCTTCGTGTAGGGCTACCAGTTTCCACTTCCGATCGAGTAGTCCATTCGGAAACGGTTTAGATTTTGTGACTACCTGATAAAAATGAGTATTCCCAAGTTGGCCACGGAGATCCTTTAACTGGGTTGGTTTTCCGTTGCCCGGATACTGGCCCACTATCACCCACTTTTGAAGATCCCGGCTTGCCTCCACCAGGTGGTAGTCTCCATCGGATGATGGGAACCCAAGTGAAACCGTTGCTGCCTCGAAGGAATCAATGTTCGATGCCTCCTGTCCAATGGCCTGGGCGGCAAGCAATAGGGCAAGCAGCAATGCTGTCAGGCAGGTTAGATATGCAAATTGAAATTTCAGTATCACGGGCGCAAGACTCAACCTCTTCCTGTTCAACTTCAAGCCGGTTTTGATGAGTAGGTCAAAAGCTTGGCTAAGTGGCTTCCCGGCAATCGGCCGCTGCTGCGTTAAATGGAGAGCACTAAAACCGGGCCTATTTTTATTCGCCTGTTTCAGGGCAGAAACAGGAACTCGTTGGCGTTGAACAGGGCGCGGCAGAAGGCTTCCAGCGTGTGTTCGGCAACCAGCCCGCTTGCATCGGCGAGTTCCTCGCGGGTGGGTTCGCGGCCAAGCGCGAGTTGGCAGGCGCGTATCACTTGAGCGCGGCTGTCTGTGCCCGACTCGTGCCGGAGCCGCTTGGCTAACAAGCCGGCCTGCTGCAGCACGAACGGGCTGTTGAGTAGGCTCAGTGACTGCAGCGGGGTGGTCGATCGGCTTCGGTTGGGAACGGTTTGGTTGAAGTCCGGGCAGTCGAACACGCCAAATGTCGGTTCACGTTCCTGCCGTACTTTCGTCATGTAAAGCATGCGCCGCCAGTCGGCCGGGCCGTAGCTTTCCTTGGGATGATAGTGGCGGACATTTTCAGCCTCGACCCGGAAGCCGCTAAAGCCTGGTCCGCCCATTCGCGAATCCAGCGTGCCTGTCGCCAGCAGAATGTTGTCGCGAATCACCTCGGCCTCGAGCCGGCGCGGAGGGAAGCGCCACAGAAACCGGCTGCCGCCATCGACTGCGAGCGCCTCTTTACGCGGCTGGCTCGATTGCCGCCAGGCGCGGGAGGTTAGGATCAGCCGGTGAATCCGCTTAAGCGACCAGCCGGACGAGACCAGTTCTGCTGCCAGCCAGTCGAGCAGTTTCGGGTGCGTGGGGCGGACTCCGTTCACGCCGAGATCGTTAAGTGTCGCGGCGAGGCCTGTGCCGAAATGGTGCTTCCAAACCCGATTGACGATCACCCGCGCTGTGAGCGGGTTGTCCGGGGTCGTGATCCACTCCGCCAGCGCGAGTCGCCGCTGCTGCTCGGGCGCACCGGCGGCCAAGCCAAGCGCGCCCCCGAGCGCGACGATGCCGTCAGGCCCGACTTCGTCCCGCTTGGCCAACGGGT
>Ga0115011_10002632_pt1 | contig 12437 bp, 9 predicted proteins | sample TroAtlMetagenome_2_FD_88705 | JGI IMG/M metagenome (GOLD analysis project Ga0115011, IMG submission 88705) | Marine eukaryotic phytoplankton communities from Atlantic Ocean - Tropical Atlantic ANT8 Metagenome | ecosystem: Environmental > Aquatic > Marine > Oceanic | place: Tropical Atlantic... | reverse complement strand
TTCGGGGTTCAAGTCCCCGGCGACCCACGCGACATTTTAGCGGATGTGGCGGAACTGGTAGACGCGCTAGATTTAGGATCTAGTGAGCTTTGCTCGTGGAGGTTCGAGTCCTCTCATCCGCACAATTTAAAATTTATTTATTTTGGTGGAAATTCCACAATTATTTCTGTTGAATTTGCTGTGGCATAAACTTTTTGATTACTATCTCTTAAAGTTCCAGTAACAAAAATTACTCTTCTACCTATTTTTTCAATCACCGCTGATGCAGTAACTTCTCCTGTATCAACTGTCATGGGTCTGAGGTAATTCACTCTTATATCTGTAGTCATTGTTAAGAAACCTTTATCCAGCTGACAATTAGCTGAAATACTATTACAAGAATCTAACATTGTTGCTGCTAACCCTCCATGAACAGTTCCTAAAGGATTGTAATGAAATTCCTGTGGTGTAACAGTAAACGTTACTTGTCCCTTATCATCAACTTCAACTTTCGAAGTATCCATTAGAGATCCCATTGGGACATTTTCAATCGGTAAATTTGTAAAAAAGTCTCTTCTGGCATCCTTGTCTAAACTTACTAATTCAAGAACTAGGCCTTGGGTTAGCTCCCATTTAAAAGTTCTTTCATTCATCGTCGGAATCAGATGCTCTTGTTTGGAGTTCTGAGACAATGTCTGCATTCGCTAAGGTTGTAACATCTCCAAGTTTTCTTTCTTCTGAAATATCTTTAAGAAGCCTTCTCATAATTTTTCCACTTCTAGTCTTAGGCAAATCAGCAGTTATAACTATACTTTTTGGTTTTGCTATAGGGCCAATCTTGTCACTTACATGTTGTCTAAGATCAGCAATAAGTTCTTCATTCCCTTCATCTGTTCCTATTAACGAAACAAATGCAGCAATAGCTTCTCCTGTAATTTCATCACTTCTACCTATTACCGCCGCTTCTGCTACAGCTTTGTGAGATACCAATGCACTTTCAACTTCGGCAGTAGAAATTCTGTGCCCAGATATGTTCATGACATCGTCTACACGCCCTAAAAGCCAAATATAACCTTCATCATCATACTTCGCACCGTCACCAGCAAAATATAACCCTTTATTTTGTGACCAATATGTATCTAAATACCTTTGATCATCACCATAAACTGTTCTTAACATTGATGGCCATGGGGACTTTATTGCTAAAAATCCTCCTTCACCCTTCCCTACTTCTTTTCCGTCATTGTCAATTACAATTGACTCTATCCCAGGTAGTGGACCACAAGCAGAACCGGGTTTTGTACTCGTTACACCAGGTAAAGGGGATATCATTATTGAACCTGTTTCTGTTTGCCACCAAGTATCAACAATCGCACAATTTTTTCCACCAATATATTCGTGATACCACATCCATGCTTCTGGGTTAATCGGCTCTCCAACAGTTCCTAGCAGTCTTAATGAGCTTAAGTCGTGAGACTGTGGATGCTCTACACCCCATTTCATAAATGCTCTAATTGCAGTAGGGGCTGTATAAAAAATATTTACTTTATATTTTTCAATAATATTCCATAGCCTTTTTTCGTCAGGAGCATTAGGTGCACCTTCATACATTACACTTGTAGCTTTATTTGCTAATGGACCATAAACAATATAACTATGACCTGTGACCCATCCGCAATCTGCAGCACACCAATAAATATCGTCTTCCTTTATATCGAACACTTCGTGGTGAGTTGTTGTTACACCAGTTAAATATCCGGCCTGGGTATGAACAATTCCTTTCGGTTTAGCAGTTGTGCCAGAAGTGTACAAAATATATAACATATCTTCAGCATTCATAACTTCAGGCTCACATTCAGAAGATTCATTTTCTGTTATATCGTGGTACCAATGATCTCTTCCCTGAGTCATGTTAATTTCTTGTTCAGTACGCTTTACAACAATAACATTTTCTACGTAATCGGTAAGTTCTAGTGACCCATCAACATTGTTTTTTAAAGGAACTATTTCACCTCGTCTCCACGCTCCATCAGCAGTAATTACTGTTTTAGCTTTTGCATCATTTATTCTGTCCGCAAGAGCTTCTGACGAGAAACCGCCAAATACAACTGAGTGCACAGCCCCAATCCTGGCACATGCCAACATTGAAACCACAATTTCAGGAGTCATTCCTAAATAAATTGCTACTCTATCCCCTTTTTCTACTCCGAGTTTTTTTAACGCATTTGATAATTTACAAACTCTCTCATATAAATCCATATATGTAATTTCTTGTGTATCTCCAGGCTCGCCTTCCCAGTAAAAAGCAACTCTTTCACCATCAGAATCAAGATGTCTATCTAAGCAATTGTAGGATAAATTTAGCTCACCATCTTTGAACCATTTATAGAATGGAGGGTTTGTATCATCTAATATTTCTGTTGGTTCTTTAAACCAGGAAATTCTTGTTAGAGCTTGTTTTTGCCAAAATTCTAGAGGATCCTTTTCAGCATCCTCATACCATGAAGATGTTGCATTTGCATTTTTTATTAATTCTGCAGAAGGTGGAAATTTTCTTTCTTCTTTAAGTAAATTTTCGATTTTTTCATTCATAATTCTCCCTTATTAAAATAGTATATATATCAGTAAAGAGAAAAATCTACTTAAGAAGTCATAAAATAGTAATTAAAACCATCACATAAAGCATTCCATGATGCATTTATTATATTTTCATGAACACCAATGGTACTCCATTGTTTACTTGAATCCGTAAATTCTATTAATACTCTAGTTTTAGCTTCTGTGCCGTCAGAAGAATCAATAATCCTAACTTTATAGTCGATTAGTTTTACGTTATTAATATCTTTGTAGTCATTTTCTAGCGCAGATTTTAGTGCTTTAGAAAGGGCATCAACTGGCCCAACTCCCTCACCAGTCTTTACATAACGATTTTCATTTACAAAAATTTTACAAACTGCTTCAGAAACAACATTTTCAGAGTTTCTTCTTTCAGAGAAGACTCTGAAACTTTCAAATTCAAAAAATTTAGGTGTAATTCCTTTTATTGAGTTCATTAATATGTAAAGAGAGGCATCTGCTGCTTCAAATTGGAAACCTAGATGCTCAAGATTTTGAACTTGTTGAATAAGCTCTTTAGCTTCTTCATTATTTATACTTATACCAAACTCCTCTGCTTTTGTAATGACACTTGCTCTTCCAGCTAATTCAGAAACAGTAGTTCTTGTAAAATTGCCAACTTTTGAAGAATCTATGTGTTCATATAATGAACTATCTTTTGACATACCAGATGCATGAAGTCCCGCCTTGTGGGTAAAAGCCGATGAACCAACATATGGATGCCTTGAATCAATAGACACATTTACGAGTTCTGCGATATGATTTGCTGTTTGAGTTAGTTTTTCAAGAGAATCTAAAGGAATTGTTTTATAATTTTGCTTTAAAGATAGATTAGGAATGAGTGTGCACAGGTCAGCATTTCCAGTTCTTTCACCATACCCATTTATAGTTCCTTGAACATGATCAACACCAAGGTCTACAGCCACCATTGAATTGACAACAGCACAGCCATTGTCATTTTGAAAATGAACACCAAATTTGGTTTTTGGATATTTACCTATGATCTCTGAAAGAATATTTCTAACTTCCTCAGGTAATGTACCGCCATTAGTGTCGCAAAATATAAAACAATCTGCACCAGCTGAGAGTACTGACTCAAGGATTTTCATACTTGTTTGAGAGTCCTCTTTGTACCCGTCAAAAAAGTGTTCTGCATCAAAAAATACTTTTTTACCCTTTGATTTTAAATATAAAATTGTATCAACTGCCATATCAATTGCACTCTCAACATCAGTTTGTAATGCCTTTGTAATATGAAGTTTTGAGGATTTACCAACAATGCAAACATAATCAGTGCCTGAATCCACTAATGCCTTAACTTGAGGATCATCTTTAGCTGATAAATTTAGTTTTCTTGTAGAACCAAAGCTTACAAGTTTTGCGTTCTTTAAATTTAACTCTTTTTTTGCGGTTTCAAAAAATTCTTCCTCTTTTGGTGATGCACCTGGCCAACCACCTTCAATAAAACTAACTCCTAAATCATCTATTAGCTTTGCAATTGCAATTTTATCCTTAACAGAAGGAGAAATTCCTTCCTGTTGGAAGCCATCTCTTAAAGTTGTGTCAAATATATCTATTTTCATAATACCAAAAAAAAACCCTTGCAACGCAAGGGTAACAACGCTTAGTACGTTGCTCCTAAATAATAATTATAATTTTTTTCATTGTGACAATATTACTTTGTTTTTCTTGATTGTCTAACAAAAAAATATACTGCTGTTAGTACAGCAAAAGCTATAGCAATATTTAATGGATTTAGAGGTCTATCACTGCTAGATATCAGTTCGAAAGTTTTATTAGAAACTCCATCTGATTCAAAAATAATAGTATTTTCTACGATGTTGCTTATATTTGGTTTTGTAATTTCTCCAGCTACTTTAAAACCTAGCTTTCCATCGAAAACATTTTCATACCCCGATTGATTAATAATTTCATTTTGAGTATCAAACAACTCACCAAAGGATCCATAAATTCTGAATTCTCCATCATTATTTTGAAAATCTATCTCTTCAATTGGTAATAGTAAAAGGGCCGTGTTTTCGTTAGATTTTAAAAGTTCAAATTGGTCCTTAAGTTCGCTTATGTCTGCAAAATCGTTTCTCACTAGTATTCCAAGATAAGCATCTTCCTGAAATATACTTGAACCAAATCCATCTGGAAGGTCAGTAATTATATCATTCAGACTTCCAATTGATGATTCTTCACCTATGTCGAGTGCATATAATTGAAGTTCTTCATTAATTAATAATTTAATTGTGTACTTTCCAGAAAAGTCTTCGTTAAATTCAACATTCATATCCCATTTAATTTCACAAGCAGAAAATACAAGAAAAGCTACAAGTAAATAAATTTTATTTTTAAATTTCATTTAATTTCCCAACTAACTCTACCGCTGCTAATTTTCTATGGCTTATATTTGATTTTTCATCTAAAGTCATCTCAGCCAATGTTTTCCCACTAACCTCAAAAATAGGATCGTAGCCAAAACCGTTTTTTCCTCTTGGTTTAAATACAATATTTCCCTTAAGAACTCCTTCTGATATTATAAAATTTAAACCATCAAAATAGCAAAGAACTGTTTTAAAAAAAGCACTTAGATTATCAGCCGTTTTAAGTTCATTTATTAATTTTTGATTATTTTCAACATCCGTAGAACTTAGGCCTGCATATCTCTTTGAATGAACCCCGGGCTGACCATCTAATGCATCTACAAACAAACCTGAATCATCAGAAATAATTGGAGATTTAAAAACCTCGTAACATTCTTCAGCCTTCTTTTTTGCATTCTCTTCAATTGTATTTTTATCTTCAATCACATCTGGAATATGTTTATTAACTATCAAGGTATGTTTACTTCCAGATTCTTGAAAAATTTTAAATAACTCTTTGTGCTTATTTTTATTATTTGAAGCTAAAAGGATTTCCATCTGCTTATTTTTGTATTTTAAATACTTCTTTTATACACTCTTTTCCAAGTTCAAAAAGTTGATCGAGGTGTTCTTTTGGAAATGGCTTTCCTTCTGCAGTACCCTGTATCTCTAGTATTTCAAATTTTTCATCCAGTACTAAATTGAGATCAACTTCTGCATTGGAATCTTTTTCATAATCAAGATCTGCTACCAATTCACCAGCAACAATCCCAACTGAAATGGCACCCACTTTACTTGTAAGAGGATTTTGATTTAATTTGTTTTCTTGGATCATTTTCTCAAATGTATCATTCAGAGCTATCCAAGCACCATTGACAGAAGCAGTTCTTGTACCTCCATCGGCTTCTAATACATCGCAATCTACTGTAAAGGAATACCCATTTATAATTCCTAAATTACAAACAGCTCTTAAAGATCTTCCAATTAATCTTGAAATTTCTTTAGACCTGCCAGACTCAAAAGATTTTCTCGATATTCTATTCCCAGATGACCCAGGTAACATATTGTACTCTGCAGTTACCCAACCCTTGTCAGAATTTAGCAACCAGTCTGGAAGTCTAGTTGAGACAGATACTGTAACTAATACCTTTGTATTGCCTGATTCATATAAAACTGAGTTTTCAGCAGAATTTATAAAGTTTTTGGTTACTTTTATTGGCCTCATTAGGGTGACATCCTTTCAATTTTCCATTTATGATCATCTTGTTTATAACTAAACCTATCATGTGTCCTGTTTCTTCTCCCCTGCCAAAACTCCCAATAATTGACCTCAATAGCGAACCCACCCCAAAAGTCAGGTCTTGGTATTTCTTTTCCTTCATATTCTTTTTCAAGCTCATCAATTTTTTTAGTAACATCTTCTCTAGAAGAGATGATATTGCTTTGCGCAGAGGCCAGGGCACTTAATTGTCCACCTCTTGGTCTTGTTTTAAAATATTCATCAGATACTTTTGAGTCAGATTTTTTTGCTTTACCTTGAAATCTGACTTGCCTATGAATTTCAGCCCAGTAAAAAATACCAGAAACATTTGGGTTAGCAAATATCTCCATTGCTTTTGGGCTCTCGTAGTGTGTATGAAAGATTAAATTATTGTTTACAATATTTTTAAATAGCACATATCTCGATCTCGGAGTATTTTCATATACAGTAGCTAGAACCATTGCATTAGGTTCGTAAATTTTAGTTTTAATGGCTTCATCGAGCCATTTTGTAAATTGTGTTATGGGGTCTTGATTTAAATCTTCTGATGTGAGGTCTAGATCGCTGTATTCGTTCCGCAGAGATAGAATCTTTTCTGAAAAGTTTTCCATTAATTTGATTTAATATAATTTAAAGCTGATCCACTTTCAAACCAACTTATTTGCTCTTCAGATAAAGAATGGTTCGTATCTATATCTACTGTTGAACCATCTTCTTTCTGTATAGAGACTATAACTTTACTTCCTGGACTTAAATTTTCGAGATTTTTAATGGTTAATTTATCATTCTGCTCTATTTTTTCATAATCAGCTTTATCTTCAAAAGTCAGCGGTAATATTCCTTGCTTTTTCAAATTAGCTTCATGAATTCTTGCAAAGCTTTTGACTAAGACTACCCTACAACCTCTAAACCTTGGCTCCATAGCAGCGTGTTCCCTTGATGATCCCTCTCCGTAGTTTTCATCACCAATTGCAATCCAATTTATACTATTTTCATGATAAGCTTTAGCTAAATCAGGTAATTTCATAACTTCATTGCTAAGGATGTTGATACCAGTTCCCGATTCTTCAGAAAAAGCATTATTTACGCCGATAAATAAGTTCTGAGAAATATTTTCTAAATGGCCTCTAAATCTTAACCATTTTCCAGCAGGTGAAATATGGTCTGTTGTACATTTACCAACTGCTTTCATGATGACCGTCATCTCTAAATAATTTTTTGCATTAAATTCATCAAAAGGCGTTAACACCTGCAACCTTTCAGAATCTGGACTAATTACTACTTCAACCTCACTATCATCTTTTGGTTGAACAAATCCTTCTAAAGTGCTTGCAAATCCCTCTGGAGGTAACTCTTCTGCAGTTGGAGGTGACAGCTTTACCTCTTCCCCCTCTTCATTTACTAAAGTATCGTTTAAGAAATCAAACTCTAAAGTTCCACCCAGAGCTAATCCAATTACAGTCTCAGGAGATCCAATAAAAGATAATGTTTCTTTATTTCCATCATTCCTTGCTGGAAAATTACGATTATATGATGAAACAATTGTGTTGCTTTCACCATCTTCAATATCATCTCGCTTCCATTGCCCAATACAGGGTCCACAAGCATTAGCAAGAACAGTAGCGCCTATTGCTTCAAGATCTTTTAAATATCCATCTCTTTCGATAGTTGCTCTTGTAATTTCTGACCCAGGTGTAACCATCAATGGCACTTTTGACTTAAGTCCCTTTTTGGCTGCCTCTCTAGCTATGAAAGCTGCTCTACCAATATCTTCATATGATGAATTTGTGCAAGATCCAATAAGGGCGTTTGAGATTTTAAGAGGATAACTATTATCTAGTGCATCGTTCTTTAATTTTGATACCGGACGAGCTAGATCTGGTGTATGAGGTCCTACAATGTGAGGTTCGAGATTGTCTAAATTAATTTCTATTACTTGATCAAAGTAATCATTTGGATTGTTTACTACATCATCATCAGCAGTCAATAAATGCATATTTTCTTTTGCAAGAGAAGCTATATCTCCTCTACCAGTAGATTCCAAATACTCTTCACCCTTTTTGTCAAAAGGAAATATAGAACATGTAGCCCCTATCTCAGCACCCATATTTGTAATTGTTGCTTTACCTGTAGTTGAAATAGATTCTGTTCCTTCGCCAAAATATTCTACAATTGCATTTGTGCCACCTTTAACAGTTAAGATTTCTGCAACTTTCAAGATTATGTCTTTAGGAGCTGTCCACCCACTTAATGTTCCTGTTAGTTTTACACCAATAAGTTTTGGTATTTTTGTATTAAAAGGCATGCCAGCCATTACATCTACAGCATCTGCTCCGCCTACACCAATTGCAATCATGCCTAACCCACCTGCATTCGGTGTGTGGCTATCAGTGCCGATCATCATTCCGCCTGGAAATGCATACTGCTCTAAAACAACTTGATGAATAATTCCAGCACCAGGGCCCCAAAAACCAATATTATATTTTTCAGAAGCGGTTCTTAAAAAATCAAATACCTCTTTATGAGTTTTATTAGCAACTTGTAAATCACTGTTTGCACCTTCATATGCCTGAATTAAATGATCGCAATGAACAGTTGTAGGTACGGCTGTTTCAGGAAGTTGAGCTTGCATAAATTGTAATAGTGCCATTTGAGCTGTTGCATCTTGCATTGCTACCCTGTCAGGCAAAAAGTCACCAAAGTCTTCTCCTCTATTTAGTGAGATATCAGATACATCTTTAGCATGGCCATATAAAACTTTCTCAGCTAAAGTCAGTGAATTACCTTTTCTGGCTTTGAATTCAGCAATATTTGATTCAAGAGTTTTATAAACTCTTTCTACTAATTGAATATGTGTTTTTGAAAGATCCATCAAAATAATTATATATTTACTTGAGTCTAAAGATGAACTTATCTAAATTCTGTACAGGTATTTTTAAATTCACAATATTCACACCATTCACCAACTTTGTAACTCGGGCTTAGTGCATCAAAAGGTATCCAAGATGCTGGCTTTTTTGCAATATCTTCAAATTTTGCTTTTGCGGACTGGAGTTCACTAATACCAAACTTTCTTTCTTTTACAGATGCATTGTTGTCAGATACATAAATATGCAATACTATTATTTCTTTTTCAGATTTCATTAGCTGGGAAGCTCCTAAAGCGTAAAGCTGTGCTTCTAAAGAATCTTCAGGTATTTCTGGGCGTGTTTTTAACTCTATTATTATTGGTATATCACCAAGTCTTCCAGCTAAGTCAGACTTTCCAGTAAAAATTGTAGCTACTTTCTGGTCAACAACTTTTCCATCTCTCAAACCTTTTCCTTCGGTTATGCAGGTAAAACCTAAAATATATTCTGATTCTTTTATTTTTAAGTCATCATAATTATTTAATTGTGAAACTAGCTGTTGGTATTTTAAATAAAGCTGTTCTCGAGTAACTTCGTCCTCTTCATTTGTTAATTGGTTGAAACTCTCAATATTTTGCTTTTCAGAAAATTTTTCATTATTTACTAAAATTTCCTGTGAAAATTGATGAAACTTAGTAGCCACTGATTCTGATTCATACTCAATGTAGTCCTCTCTTGGTAAACCATACTGAACATTCCATGCAGTTCTTCTTTCGCAATTAGAAAGTTTTACTAAATTTGTTTTTGATATTTTTACTTCTCTAATACGGTTAGTAATTTTTTCAGCATTCATAAGTGGAAATTGCCCACATCTAGACGCTTGATCACAGTAATCGCATTGTTTACCAGGAGTACGCTTTTTCCTACCTTCTAAATATTCTTCTAAGATATCGAAATAATCATCAATTATTTCATCAGGATTTTCTACCAACTCAATTTCTACTAGGTCATCTAATTCAATAGCAGCCGTATAGAATTCTTCATTTTCAGATTTCAATTTTGTAATAATTGCTCTATCAATTAACTCTGGTTCTGGATCATGAGCAGTTTTTAATCTTATATATTCATATTGATTATCGTCTTCGAACTCATAGGCAAAGTGAGTAGTTATTCCATACTCTTCTCCATCTATTTCTTTTATGGCTTCTTTAATTAAATACTCGTGGTTAAAATTAGAATTTCTTTTAGGATAAATTGTTCTAAATCTTGTGAATAAATCAGAAAGTATCCTTTTTTGAATAGTGTCGTAAAATTGAAAGTTGTTTTCTTCGGCAACTTTTACAGATGTTTCTTCAAGTGCATCATTGTTAAGCCAATCTACAATTGCTTTATTCAAATCTTTCCACCTATCTAGTTTTGGGCTTGCAAGTCTGGTTTTTTTGCCATAAGAACTATGACATTGTGATATCTTCCTTATTTGATTAGTTGAATAAGTATTATCTCTATCAGGCATAATAAAATTATAATTCACAAATTATTGCAAATCTGCGGTTTCAAAAGGCCTTAATGACTGCCAAAACTACCAAAATTCAACCTGACCTTTGTAACAAACTGTAGAATGTAAACATGGATAAGAGAATTTCTAAATCATTTAAAGCAGTATTTACTAGTTTGTATCCAAATTTTAATGAAGATGAGGTAAAAAACTCTGAAAAATACTTTGGTTTTATTATTGAAAATTTTCCTGATAGATCTGAAATTATTCAATTAAAAGTTTTCTTTTATTTATTTTCTTTTGGGATAAGAAAGTTATTCATAAAAGACTCAAAAATTCCTGAGTTTATTAAAAATTTACAAAGCTCTAATTTGTCTTTATTGAGAAAGCTAGGATCTGGAATTACTGCATTGTTTGGTTTAAGTACTGCAAGATCACTTGATGGTGAAGGTTCAGTATACAAATACCTTGACTACCCCGTTTATAAAAATACGAAAATTATAAAGAAAGATGTCTCAATTCCAAAAAGTATTGAAGTTGCAGTCATTGGTAGTGGGTCTGGTGGAGGTGTTGCTGCAAATATACTTAATGAAAAATATGAAGTAGGAATATTTGAAAAAGGTAGTTATGGAAATGGAGAAATTAATAATGAAACATTTGGATACCACAACTTTTATGACACTAATGGAATACAGCAAACCAGAGGATATAAAGTTCTACTTTTAGCTGGTAAAGGAATTGGCGGGGGTACAAGTATAAACTGGACAACTTCTTTAAGAACCCCAGATAAGATATTGAGTGAATGGGATACGCTTACTGGTCAAGGCAACTATTTCAATTCAAATGAATTTAAGAACAGTATGGATTATGTTTGTAGTGAATTAAATGTAGATGAAACAAATAATAAAATACCCCAAAAAGAAGTTAAATTGGCTGAAGGACTTAAACTCAATAATTTAAATTATAAAATTATTCCTAGAAATACGATTAATGATGACTGTACTGAATCTGGTTTTAGTACTTTTGGACGATATGATGAAAGTATTAATTCATCAAACAAAGTCTGGTTTTCAGAGGATAAATTTAACCCAGAAAATATATTTAATGATACAAATATTCAAAGTTTGGTTATTTCAAACGGAAGAGCGACTCATATAAAAGTAGAAAATAACGGCACATTATATAAAGTCAAAGTAGATAAGGTAGTACTTGCTGCTGGTTCTCTAAATACACCAAAAATATTGTTAGATAGCGGGTATAAAAATAAACACCTCGGTCAAAATTTAAAACTCCATCCTGTGTCAGGTGTTGCTGGAAAATTCTCTGAAGAGCAAAAACCATGGGCAGGGTCTATGCAAGGAATTTATTCAGATGATAATTTGTTTTTAAAAGATAACTATGGATATCTTTTAGAAGGGTTGCCAATGCATCCAAGTCTTTTCTTTCCATTTTTTCCAAACAATCAAGATAAGTTTGATGATTTTGTTGAAAGTTATAATTTTTGGTCAGGAGGAATTGTTTTAACATCAGACACCAGCTCTGGTTCTATTATTAATAAAAATCCTCAACATTTATGGGACTACAATCTAAATGACTCTGACCATAGCAATCTACTTCACGGAATAGAGAATCTTGTAAGAGCAAACTATTTAGCTGGAGCAGAAGAAATTATGGTCGCAGCTTCACCAACAATGCACTGGAAAAAATCATCGAATGAAAATATTGAAGAGTTCATAAATATAATTAGAGCAATAAAAAATGAGCCATTTAGAATTCTTCTCGGCTCCGCACACCAGATGGGTACAGCGAGAATCAACCCAAACCCAGAACACGGAGTTGTAGATTTAGATGGAAAAGTACATGGCTTA
>Ga0115011_10002631_pt1 | contig 12439 bp, 9 predicted proteins | sample TroAtlMetagenome_2_FD_88705 | JGI IMG/M metagenome (GOLD analysis project Ga0115011, IMG submission 88705) | Marine eukaryotic phytoplankton communities from Atlantic Ocean - Tropical Atlantic ANT8 Metagenome | ecosystem: Environmental > Aquatic > Marine > Oceanic | place: Tropical Atlantic... | reverse complement strand
CCCCAGGAAGCCTACTCCGACGCCATTGTGAAAGAACTGGAAACCCGGGCTTCCGATGCTTCCGATTTTCCCATCATCAGCATTTTCCTCGGAGGGGGTACGCCCAGTCTGTGGGACACACGCCAGGTCTCCCGGGTTCTTCAAACCGTTCGAGAGCACTACAGGGTAGATCCCCATGCGGAGATCACCATGGAAATGAACCCAAACGAAACCTCAGAAGCAGGACTCGATGCTATTTTGGAAGCGGGGTGCAACCGGGTGAGCCTTGGGGTTCAATCCCTCCGTGACCCCCTTCTCAAGAAGATGGACCGACGACACTCTGCAGAGCAGGCCCTGGAGGCCCTTGGCTGGTTGCCCAATCGAGGGTTCAAAAGCTGGAGTGCAGATCTGATATTTGGGCTCCCAGATCAGACACTGGAGGTCTGGGAGGAGGATGTTCAACGGTTGCTGGACACGGGTTTACCCCACCTCTCCACCTATAATTTAATGGTGGAAACCACGACCCCCCTCCATCGAATGGTTCAACAAGAAAAAGTGGTCCTGCCCGAAGAAGAAGATCAGGTTCAGATGCTGATGGCAGGTCGGGAACGTGTTCGCAAACAGGGTCTTGAGCCCTACGAGATCAGCAATAGCGCACGACCAGGCCACGAAAGCGTTCACAACACCCTGTACTGGAATGGAAACCCCTATCTGGGCATCGGAGCAGGGGCCCACGGATTCCTCCCCAAACTGGGGGGAGGACGACGCCAGATGAACATTCGGAAATACACGGAGTACATGCGACATGTATTGGCCCACGGGTCAGCCATTGGGACATTGGAAGACGTATCTCCGGAAACCCATGGAATCGAACTCCTCATGACCGGACTCAGAAAAACTGAAGGGGTTCACATAGGCACCCTGAACCATAAGACCGGGCTCTCTCTCGATGATATTTATGAAGAGCAATTTGCCGGTTTGGTGAGGGACGGTCTCCTCATTCAATCGGGAGACTGGCTTCGCCTGAGCGAAGAAGCCATCCCTGTGTCAGACGCTGTTTTTCTGAAGTTCTTCTAAGGTCATACGGAGAGAAAGAATACTTTGGGCTTCACCAGATGCATTTCTCTCTCATCGGCTATAGCCAAAAGGGCCCCTGACATGTACAGTTTCGACGAACGAAATCGCTAGTGGAGACAAAAGCCTTGAAACGGATTGTCACGGATAAAGAGTTGGAAGCCAACGCAAAAGAGGGTGTATTTCGGGTCACGAAGGACATGATCCTGACCCCATTTGCACGGGACTTTGCCATGCAGAACGGGATCAGGCTGGAATACCCATCCGACGCTTCCTCTTCTGCACAACCCAATCGCGGAACCTCTGAAGACCAGTTAAGTGCTGCCATCCGGGAAATTGTGGAAGCTGAACTGGGGCATAATGAAGCCGCTTTGGAAGCTGCAATCGCCCATGAAGTGCGCGCACAACTGACAGACGCTCCTCCAGAGAGTCAAGATTCAGTGAACAGCGCAGTCACTGCCGTCCTTACAGAGAAACACCGAACAGAAGGCTCCACAGCCCAAGCTGTCATCACAGTGGCAGGTGAGAATCATGCCGGGATTGTCGCCAAAGTCTCCGAGGTCATCGGTGAGATGGGGGCCAATATCGTGGACATTAGCCAAACGGTTGTTGGGGAATATTTCACGATGATTTTGGTGGTCGACATCTCGGATCTTGAAGAATCCGGGACAGGGTTCTCTGTATTTAGAGAAGCCGTTCAGGCGGCGGCGAAACAGGTGGGCGTCGCAGCCAATGTCATGCACGAAAACATCCTCCGAACCATGCATAGGGTCGTATGATCTGGAAACCAGAAGAAGTACTTGAGACCATTCGTATGGTGTCGAGTGAACACTTGGATATTCGAACCGTCACCATGGGGATTTCACTCCTCGGAGCTCCCTCCAAGGAACCGGAAGCCCTCTGTGACTTTATCCGAAGTACGTTAATGCGTAATGCATCGAACCTCATCTCCGTCTGCAATGAAATTGAAGAGCGATATGGGGTCCCCATTACCAACAAGCGTATTTCGATTACCCCCATTTCATTGATCCTGGAAGGATGCCCGGAAGAGACCTACGTAAAGACCGCCATGTGTCTGGACGAGACCGCGGCAGCACTTGGGGTGGACTACCTGGCAGGATTTTCCTCTTTGGTACACAAGGGAGCCACTCCCGGAGATGTGCGCCACATGGCCAGTCTCCCGGAAGTGATGCGCAATACAAAGCGGTTGTGCGCCAGCGTTAATGTGGCATCCACCAAAAGTGGCATCAATATGGATGCCATCAAAATGATGGGATCCGTACTGAAGGAAACGGCCTCCGTTACAGCCGATACGGGAGCCTCGGGTTGTGCGCGAATGGTAACCTTTTCAAACGTTCCCGAGGACAACCCCTTCGTAGCCGGTGCATTCCATGGTGTGGGAGAGCCCGCCTGTGTGATCAATGTTGGGGTCAGTGGACCGGGTGTGGTTCGTGCTGCTCTGGAGCGATGGCGCCAGACCCACCCAGGCCCCAAAGACCTCACTGCCATGGCTGAAGTCATCAAGAAAATGGCGTTCAAAATCACCCGTGCGGGAGAACTCATCGGAAGAGAAGTGGTCAAGGCCCTGCCCGGAACCACGCGATTCGGAATTCTGGATCTTTCTTTAGCACCCACCCCCGCTATTGGAGACAGTGTTGCCAATATTCTGGAAGAAATGGGGCTGGAGCGAGCGGGAACCCACGGAACAACAGCGGCATTGGCCATGATGGTGGATGCTGTAAAGAAGGGGGGAGCCATGGCTTCTTCCCACGTCGGGGGTCTTTCAGGGGCCTTCATCCCTGTCAGTGAAGACCAGGGAATGATTGAAGCTGTTGAAGTGGGGGCCATAAGCCTGGATAAATTGGAAGCCATGACCAGTGTCTGCTCTGTTGGGTTGGATATGGTGGCGGTTCCGGGCAATACGCCAGCCGATACTTTGAGCGGTATCATCGCCGATATCATGGCCATCGGAGTCATCAACAACAAGACCACTGGAGTCCGTATCATTCCCCTTCCTGGAGCAGGACCCGGGGATACCTATGACTATGGCGGATTGTTGGGAAAACTCATCGTCCAGGACGTCAATCGATTCAGCTCTTCGGGCTTTATCCAAATGGGAGGGCGCATCCCTGCGCCCATTCACTCACTCCGCAATTAACGAGAGAGACAAGCACATCATGCAAGCGCTACAAGAACACATTGAAAAAGCATTTCTAAATAAAGAATTCCACCAATCTCCGGAAGGTCAGGCGGCGGTTAAAGAAGCCCTTGAGCTCCTGGACAAAGGGGTCCTCAGAGTCGCTGAAAAGCTGAATGGAAAATGGGTTGCTCATCCTTGGGTAAAACAAGCCATCTTGCTGTTCTTCCGGCAGGCCAAAATGGAGGCCATCGAAGTTGGGCCATTCACCTATCACGACAAAGTCCCCCTCAAGAGTGACTTTGCCGAGACCGGTGTTCGAGTGGTTCCACCCGCAACTGCCCGGTATGGCTCATTCATTGAACCGGGGGCTATTTTAATGCCTTCATACGTCAATATTGGAGCCCGGGTGGGTTCGGGTACCATGGTGGATACCTGGGCAACTGTAGGAAGCTGCGCTCAAATTGGGAAAAATGTTCACCTCTCTGGAGGCGTAGGAATTGGGGGGGTACTGGAACCCCCGTCAGCCACCCCCGTTATTGTGGAAGATGGGGCATTTATCGGCTCTCGTTGTATCGTTGTTGAAGGAGCCATCATCGAGGAAGAGGCCGTATTGGGGGCCAATGTGACCATCACTTCCTCGACCCCTATTGTAGACGTAACAGGTCCGGAACCTGTGGAATATCGAGGCCGTGTTCCCGCGCGCTCTGTCGTGGTTCCCGGTACCCGACCCAAAAAGTTTCCATCAGGTGAGTACCATCTGAACTGCGCTTTGATTATTGGAAAGCGCAAGGAATCCACAGACAAGAAAACCTCTCTGGAATCCGTACTGCGAGACTTTGGAGTTCAGGTATGACCTCATCACCCCTTAGAGACGAACTGGCTGACCTCACCCTTGACCTCATTCGAGTAGAATCAGTGACGGGAAACGAAAGCGCCATCGCTGAGTATGTGGCTCAATGGTTTCGAAAGCGGGTTCCGGAAGAATGGGTCGACCATGTGGGCAATAGTGTCCTTGTTGTTCCCCCTGAAAATGGCCATCCGACCCTGGGTCTTTTCGGTCATCTGGACACTGTGCCAGGAAGAGAAGATCGCCCAGCCCGGCGGGATGACCAGTTCGTCTATGGAACCGGTGCCTCGGATATGAAGGGAGCCCTCGCCGTGAAGATGCTTCTGGCCACTCGGCTGCGTGAAGAAGATCTTGGGGTACGCCCTGTCTTCGTCTTTTACGACGCCGAGGAAGGTCCTTATCTCAAAAGCGGACTCATTCCTCTTGAAGAAGCCCGTGGAGACCTGCTCAGAAAACTGGACTTCGCCATCTGTATGGAACCCACCAATGGAACCATTCAAATGGGATGTACCGGTACCCTTCATGCCACCCTCTCATTCGACGGAAAAAGAGCCCATACGGCACGGCCCTGGCAGGGAGAGAACGCCATGCACAAAGCTGGCCCTCTTCTGACTGAACTTCTGAGTCGAAAGCCCGTGGATATCTACTATGGAGAGCTGCTCTTCCGGGAAGTGATCAGTATCACCACAGCCACAGGTCCCACGGCCAGAAATGTGGTTCCCGATGAGTTCAAGTTGAACCTGAATTACAGATTTTCACCCAGCAAGAGCCTGGAGCAAGCCCAGAAGGACATCATTGAATTGGTGGGAGACCAGGCCACTGTTTCCTTCACCGATCTTTGCCCTTCAGGAGAGCCGTGTTTGGACAATCCCGTATTTCAACGGCTTTTGAAACAGACCGGAGCCCCCGTAGAACCCAAGCAAGCATGGACCGATGTGGCCCGGCTCCAAACCTGGGGAATTGACGCCATTAATTATGGACCGGGGGATGGAGCCCAGGCTCATCAACGAAATGAAACGGCTCCAATCGATCCTCTCGTTACAGCGTATGAGACCCTTCAGGTGTTTCTTCACACCCAGTCCTGAACCCTGCTGCCTATCCTAGGAAATGGAGACCAAACCCTGTAATCCAGGGAGTCTAATAAGTTTCAATCGTTCCATCTTCATGGACTACGAGGCGACTGCCTGCTGCCACGTCGGGCACCTGGACAACGGTATCGCTCAGTGGAAAAACCACTTCCAAATCAGCTGATGCCTCGGTCCCCAGTCCAATCTGCAAGAAAGGAGAACTCTGGACGGACGTTCCATGGGAACCTGCCAATTCTCTCATGACGAGAGCCCCCTTGATCGTGGCCCTCACTCGCGCTCCAAATCCACTGGCATTGGTCGCCCCGGCTCCCGAGCCCTTCGGTCGAACCCAAATGGAGCCATTTCCTGAGAGGTTCTCATTGCGGTAATGACCCGTGCTGGCCAACAGATCCACATCTCCGTCCATATCCAGATCCCCTGTGATACTGCCCCAACCGTTCATCACAGCCACTCCGGTCTGATAACTGACCTCTTTCCATGCAGGGTGGCCATCATTCCGATAAAACTGACTGGGTCGCCCCTCATAAATACAGGTGTAAAACAGATCCAGATCTCCATCCCCGTCATAATCCAGGAAATTGGGATTGGAAGGGGTTTCCTGATACCGAATCCCAATTTCTTTTCCCATGTCGGTGAAACCGGGGGTCTCCCCCCCATCATTCACATAGAGACTGGCCAGGTCGCTGAAGTCAAAGAAGCGCGGATGGGCGAGATTGGCGTGAAAGGTATCCAGGTCTCCATCTTGGTCCACATCTCCCCACACAGCCCCAATGGTGTGCCCATACCAGGTCTGAAAACCCTGCTTGATTCCATACCCTTCAAGAAGATTGGCTTCCCCCGTATTGGTGAAACTGCCCGCTTCCCCCTGATCCCACATCAAGTTGCGATGGAGACGGTAATTTCCCACAAACAGGTCCATGTCCCCATCTGAATCATAATCCGACGGAGCCATTCCCCTGGATGCCAAATAGTAATACTTGGCGTTATTGGGGTCTTTTTGCTGAGGCTCACGCATTCCCGCGGCCTCGGTTCCATCCACAAACGTCCCATCTCCCTGATTGATCCAGAGAATGTCCTGAGCGCCCAGCCCATCCCCCCAACAAATGAAATTGCCCTGATAGAGGTCCAACCATCCATCCCCATTGGCATCAATCCAGGACACAGCCTCAGTTGGAAGGGATTGAATTCCCCCCACTCCATCACATAGAAATTCCATCTGATCACTGATGCCACTTTCCTCTGTCACATTGACAAACACGCCGCCATCATTACGAAACAGCCGGTCTTCCAATCCATTTTCAAAGAAATCTGCATCTCCATCATTGTCGTAATCCCCGAACATACCGTTGCCTGGAACCACCTCCCCAAACCACGACGCCGTATCATTGAGAAATGAACCATCTCCCTGGTTAATGAAAAGTCCATAGCCGCCAAGCAAAACATCCACAGCTCCGTCCCCATCCACATCTTCCATGGCCCCGCGACTGAAACCAGGGAGTCCCGATTCCTCTTCCGTGACCGGAACAAAGTCATGAGCATCCACAGTCTGTGTCCATTCCACTTCCAATTCGATCATAAAGTCATAGCTGGCGGAAATGGGAGGAAATCCAAGCTCATCCAGGGGGTCATTGGGTGAATAGACCAAAGAGGGCGGTGGCGTGTCCCCTTCAAGTGAGGTGGACGCTTCATCCACATGAAGTCGGGTCATGGAGGGAGGAATGTCCCACAGTTGCGTGTAGGTGTTAAACCCGGCACTGGTACCATCATGAACCTTCAGCCACTCCGTCTCTCCCTTCTCAACACCTTCGGAGGCGAAAGGTCCCACGGCCTCTCCAACCTCTCCAGGGTCGACGATGGCCCCCACATAAATGAGACGACCAGGATCCACGTCCAGGGGAGTCTCCAGTTCGAAAGTTACCCAGGTTCCACTGTCCGCTGCGCTGAGTTCTGCCGTAGCAATGGCCATAGGATTCCAATAATCAAAGGACATAAAGTTTCCACCGAAGTCATCCCAGATCATCAGAGGGACTTGCACTGGACTCTCACTACCGACCTCAAGCATGGCCCGAATAGACCAGATTCGCGCTGGCTGCTTCAGCACCAGGCGGGTGTATTCATACACCTCCTGTGGGAGAACTTCCTCAATCTCCCCCTCTCCGTCGGACCCATCCTCCGAAGGGACATCTGACTCGGGTTCCACAGAGACATCGGCATCTCCATTGGCGTCATTCTCATCCGGGTTGCCCGTTGAAACATCTTGAGGTTCCTGGGTATCCACTTCGCCTGTCCCCGTCAGGACGTCTCCCCCAAGTGAGGCGTCTCCGGTACCGAGGGTCCCATCAAGAGCGGTTTCCGCGCTTTCTGTGGACTCTCCACATCCCATAAAAAAGACACCCGCAAGTGCCCCTAGAATCCACGCTATTTTCATTGATTTCATGCCCATTGCCTGTTGCCTCCCAATCTCGCGAAACACACCACCACTATCCAGTTCGAGTTCAACGACGCCTTCTCGATTGCCTTCGCCGTCTGCGCGGAGGTCTCTCATCCCCTCTTTTATCGTCCTTCTTCTCCCTGGGCACAGCAAATGGAGCTGCTGAGACCCCCATGACTTCAGCCTGACCCCTCCACCATTCATAGCGATCCAGAAATTGCCCGGTTGTGGCATAAATGAGACGAAGAAGAGCCAGTGCTTGTGGAAATGCTGGTTGGCGAATCAGGGGTTTTGTTCGTCGAAATCGCCTCGCTGTCTTCGGAGTTACCATTCGCTGAACCATGGCCATAAGTAGATAAAAGCGCATCCGCAGCCGCACGGGGATTTGAAGCCTGACACCTGATTCATGAAACCAGTCCTCGGTTCTTTTCCCCCAATCTCCTCCCTGGTCATCCCCAGTGACCCGATCCCATGCAGGCCACAGGTAGAGAACACTCAATACGAAGTCACGGGGCAAAGAACCGTGGGCTTTCCCCATGCGATCCAACCAGGTCAAAGATCGAAAAAATCGATTCTGCCCTTCCGGCCCCACGTCATCCAGATGATCCGCCAGTGTAGGCATCAAGGCATCCATCACCCCATATTCCCAGAGCAACCCAAAAGACGCCTCAGCACAACGGCTCTCTCCTAATCGGAACAACTCCTCTGTCACACGTGGTGTCGGGCAATCCAATATTTTGGGAACGTGTTTCCGCATGGCAGATTGGAGATTCTCCTCCACTTCAAACCCCAGGCGAGCGCTAAACTTAATGGCCCGAAGAATTCTCACCGGATCTTCTTCCATTCGCGCATCGGGATCCCCAATGGTCTTCACCAAATGAGCATCGAGGTCCTCCGCCCCCTTGACGTAATCAATGACCTTCTCTTCTACCGGGTCGTAAAACAGGCCATTCATGGTAAAATCGCGAGAGAGGGCATCCTGTTGGGGCGTACCAAAGGTGTTGGTCCTCTCAATGAATTCATCTCCCCGCTCTCGAGGACTCGAGATGGCTTCAGCACCTCGGCCCCTGAAGGTAGAAACCTCGTATATTTCCCCGGCATTTTGGATGTGAGCCAATCGAAATCGGCGTCCAATGATTCGGCAATTGCGAAACATACGGGAAATGTCTCTGGGTGTGGCCATGGTGGCGATATCAAAATCTTTTGGACTCCGCCCCACCAGGAGGTCTCTCACGCAGCCCCCCACTAAATACGTGACAAATCCGCCACGCTGCAGGGTTTCAACAATGTGTATGGCGTAGTCGTCAATCCCTTCTCGAGGAAGGGAGACATCTAAAGTTGGTAGCGATTCCATCTAAACTCCTTCTGCTCTTCTTCCCCAGGAAACCACACCCAACGTCTCAAGGGTTGGGGGTTGACCCGGGGGAGTCTCTTTCACCTACAAGCCACTCAAAGAGAGTGTATTGAAGGTATAAAACGTTACCCAAAGAGGGTAACACAGGTTCGGTCCGGGGCCAATGGGAACCCGTACATGCCACCCGAAGTTGACAGACTTTTGGACTGCTTCATATCATACGGCCAAGCTATTTTCGGTATCCACCAGGGGATCCAAAGACGATTACTCCCCCTGAAAACGGTACACTCCCGAAACAAAGGGTCTTCCTGCGGGAAAAGACTCGGAGGTCATCATGAAGAATCGGTTCGCATCATTTATTTGTGTCTTGGCTGCCCTCATTATTTCGACTCAGGGCTGTGACAAGTCTGAAGAAGTAAAAGCCGCTGCAGAAGTAGAGAAAGCCCAACTGGAAGCAGAAAAGGCAGAGGCGGAAGCTGAGGCAGAGGCTGCCAAGGAAGAAGCAGAAAAGGCAAAAGCGGAAGCTGAGGCAACAAAAGCCGGGGCAGCCGCAGTTGTAGAAGAGGCGAAAGCGAAAGCGAAAATAGCAGAAGAAGAGAAGGTAAAAGCAGAAGCTGAGGTAGAAGCTGGAAAGGCAGAAGTAGAAGCTGCTGTAGCAGAAGCAGAAGCTATAGCAGCAAAAGCAGAAGCCGGAAAGGCGGAAGCGGAAGCCGGAAAGGCGGAAGCGGAAGCGGAAGCAGCGGAAGCGGAAGAAGCTGCTGCGGAAGCGGAAGAAGCTGCTGCGGAAGCAGAAGCCGGGAAGGTGGAAGCGGAAGAAGCTGCTGCGGAAGCAGAAGCCGGGAAGGCGGAAGCAGAAGCTGCACTGGAAGAAATGAAGCAGAACGTGATCGACCGGGCTGCGGTGATCGGTATCATGGTTCAAAACAAATGCCTGAGAGATGCCAAGGTAAAGGCCGCGCAGATGGGAACACTGCAGAAGGAAATTCTGAAGGCATTTGGAATGACAGCAGAGCAGTTCAATGCCAAGAGAGCATCTTTCAAATCAGATCCTGACTTTAGAGCCGCTTTCACGGCAGGAAAGAATGACTGCCCGGAAATCAATCCAGAGCATATCCAGACTGAAAAACAAATCCTGGCCAAGAAGAAGTATAAGGCCTTTATGACAGGGACCCTCTTTGGCTCAGCTGGAGGAACCATCAGCTTCCGAATTGTTGGGAAGCAAGCCACAGGGAAAGTCGTTTTCAAGAACGGAAGCAAGTGGAACCTGAAAGGAACCGTTAAAGAGAACCGACTTAGACTGTATGGGGAAGTCGGAAAGACCTTTTACAGAACCATTGCAACCATCGATGCCAACGGGAATCGCGCTGCGGGAACCTGGCATTCTTTTCAAGGTGACAAAAGGCGAACGGGAACCTTCATCGCCACCCGTTAAGATCGGAAACAAGGGCCCTTCTCTGGCCTCCATTCCCCTCCCTCCAGAACCTCAAAAATTTCCACAGGGGCACAACCCGGCACAATCACCAGCTTGGGATTGAGTCACACATGCCCCATCCCAGGACACTTCACAACAATGGGGTTCTGCTTCACAAACACAGGACTCACAGTCCGTATCTTCGCACCCTGCTTGTGAATGAGGCGCACAACACGTCTTTGTTCCATCTGCGCAGGGGCACTGAGCCAGACACGCCTGCCCGGTCAGGTCGAGACACTCCTCATCCCATAAGGTATTGCAACAGGAAGGCTGTTGCGTACAGACACATTCCGCACAAGAGGGGTCATTGCACCCCGGGCCTCCATGGAGTTGGCAGCAGGATCCCTCGGGGGAAACACATCCACAGGATTCACTGCATTCCCCTTGGCCCAGGGTCACGCATAGTCCATCCCATGCGACGCTACAGCAGAGAGGATCCTCCTGGCACACGCAGTCTGCGCAGGGTCCAGTGTCAGGAATTCCAGGAATCAGGGCAGGGGAACATTCATCACTCACTCCACACCCCCCACAAGAAACCTCACAGAGAAAAGTACACACTTCGGTCCACTCTTCCGTACAGCAGGTGGGATTCTCATCACAGACGCATGCCTCACAAGAACACGCCTCGCACCCCGCGTTTTGCCATTCCTCGCAACCCAATAAAGGGGCTGAAGAACCGCAGCGAACTCCCAAAGAAAAGACCCCGCCCGACAAAAAGACACTGTCTACGCGCAACTGAAGAGTCTCTCCCTCTGATACCGATAGGGTTTCTGCCCCCTCGGTGAGCAAAATACAGGAGTCATCTGAACAACTGCCTTCAGACTCCGAGGAAACAAGCAGGACCTCTGTTCCCGTCTCTCCTTCAAAAATAAACGTGACGTCCTGAGAGATGTCCGAGGTCCAGGTGAAAAGGGCTTCCGAACCCATCAGTTGTCCATCCAGGCACGGGGCATCACCCAGTCGCGAGCTGCCTGAAAGGGTGCTTCCCCGAACCATTTGGCCACATTGGAGTTCTTTCTCCACACCACAGTCCCAGAGACATTCCTGAGGGCTTTCAATACATACCCCCACGTGACAGCTGCCCCCGTTCAAACAGGTTCCCAATGGGCAGGGTACGGCTGAAAGGGGAGAGAAAGAACAGGTTCCATCCTCATTACAGACGTCTTCTGTGCAGGCATTCCCATCATCACACACCACGGGAGTTCCCACACACGACCCACCTGCACACAGATCTTCACTCGTACAGGCTTCACCATCATCTCAAGGAACTCCATCAACAAGATCCTCCAGAACACATTCTCCTGTGGCCTCATGGCAACTACTGAGCTGACATGGTCCTGGAGACTCGCAGACGACAGGCCCATCAAAAATACAGATGCCTCCCTGGCAGGCCCCATCCCCCTGGCAAAGACTTTCTCCCGAACACTCTGTATCCGATGAACAGATGCAGGGTTGAATGATGCATTCTCCCGCCACGCAAAACTCATTTCCATTGCAGGCTTTTCCATCATCACATGAGGTTCCCGTTAAACTGGAGGTCACACACCCAAGGCCCTCAATGCACGAATCGAGGGTGCAAGGCTCTCCGTCATCACACACCACGCTATTGCCTTCCTGGCAGGTTCCATCCCCGCAATTGGAAGACTCCGTACAGTCCAGACCGTCATCACAGGGATGGACATTCGGTGTATGGAGACACCCCTCCACTCCATCGCAATAATCATCTGTGCACGGGTTGGAATCCGAACACAATTTCCACGTAAGCCCCAGGCAGGACCCTTCATTACATTGATCCACGAGGGTACAGAGATTCCCGTCATCGCAGGACAGGCCTGAAGAAATGACCTCGTACTCACATCCTGCCCCTGGATCACAGAAGTCCGCAGTACAGGAATTCCCATCATCACAGTTCTGGATGAATCCAGCCGTACAAACACCCTCTACACATTGGTCCAGGAGGCTGCACGAATTTCCATCTTCACATAAGAATGAATTGGGAACACTCAGGCACCCTCCTGCCGGGTCACAAATAGCATCGAAACAAAGGTCTGAACT
>Ga0115011_10002628_pt1 | contig 12441 bp, 18 predicted proteins | sample TroAtlMetagenome_2_FD_88705 | JGI IMG/M metagenome (GOLD analysis project Ga0115011, IMG submission 88705) | Marine eukaryotic phytoplankton communities from Atlantic Ocean - Tropical Atlantic ANT8 Metagenome | ecosystem: Environmental > Aquatic > Marine > Oceanic | place: Tropical Atlantic... | reverse complement strand
TAATAGCCAAAAAAATTCAAGTGAGCAGTTCACGTAATTCATCTACTGAATGGACAGGTATTTGGCAAGTTCGATTTTGGCAGACATAAGCTGTTGCTATATCATTCACAATCTCTCTTCCCAAAACAAGTGGGATGATTTTTCCAGTTTTCGAGCATTCACCTTTTTCCACAAAAGAGACTACAATATTTGGATGATATTCACGACGTAGCTCGGCCAGTAAAAGTTCTGTTTTCGATTCACCGCGCCTTCCTGAAATCACAACTTCTTTTACTCCAGAAAGGCTGAAATGCAAACCGCTAAGCATTGCGGAAAAGCTAACTCCAGCTTGCTCTAGGTATGGAGCAAAACTCCGGAAAATTCGCTGGGCATCTTCAAAATACTGAGGAGCAAGGCCATAAGCGCGGAGTTTGAGGAATGCATATGCTAGGCTGCTGTTTCCAGAAGGTTCCACTCCATCGTAACCTTCCGCATTCCGGGTGAGCAAAAACTCTCCATCATTTCCTGTGTCATAATAAGGTCCGTCATCGTTTCTGAAAAGGCGGTTAATTTCGCGGGATAACTTAATTGCTTTTAGGAACCATGCAGGATCATAAGTGCTTTCGTAAAGATCCAGACAGGCTACCGTCAGTTGGGCATAGTCACAAAGGTAAGCATGGAAACGAGCCTCGCCATCACGCCAGCGCCTCAATAGTCGCCCTGAATCATCGAATAAATTATTGAAAATAAAATCAGCTGCGCGTGTCGCCATTTTTTCAAATTCAGGATCGTTGAAAACACGAGAAGCCCTTGCAAAGGCAGAAATCATCAAGGCGTTCCATGAAGTCAAAACTTTATCATCCAGCAACGGTCGAATACGTTTGGAACGAACGGTCATTAGGTTTTTACGTGCAGTTCGCAGTTTTGTCCTCATTTCTTCAGGGGTGATTCGGAATTGCCCCGCCACGGCTTCATCGGAGCATGGTCGATTAGGGATGCTGTTTCCTTCAAAATTTCCCTGTTCTGTGATGTTCCAAAAGAAGCATGCTAGCTCGCCACTTTCCGCACCTAAAATTTCCAATACTTCTGCTTTGGTCCAGACATAAAATTTACCTTCGATACCTTCACTGTCTGCATCTTCTGCAGAGAAAAAAGCGCCTTCTGGAGAAGTCATGTCACGGGCTACATAATTCAGAACATCACGTGCCGCGGTTTCATAAAGCGTATTTTTTGTGATCTGAAAAGTCTCGAGCAAGGCCCAGACAAACAAAGAATTGTCGTAAAGCATTTTCTCGAAATGCGGAACAAGCCATTCATAATCAGTGCTATAACGACTTAATCCCCCGCCAAGTTGATCATAAATTCCTCCCGCAAACATTTTTTGTAAAGTCTTTTCCACCATTTCAAGAGAATGTGCGTCGCCTGTCCTTTTATAGTGCCTTAGCAAAAGCATCAATCCCATACTAGGTGGAAACTTATTTTGAGATTGTTGATTGAAACCGCCGTTCCGTGAGTCAAACGATTCCCGAAATTGCGTAACTGTATGTTCCTCTGCTTTCCAGTTCAGTTTGGATAAACCTGCAACAGTAGGGACAGCTTTTTTCTTTAAATGAGAAGTGAGCTCATTAGCGATCGAATATATTTTTTTTCGATCATCCTTCCAAATTAAGGCAAGGTTTTCCAGGATTTCCCTGAAAGATTTTCGTCCATACATGGTACGCGGGGGAAAATATGTACCTCCTGAAACCGGTTTGCCTTCCGGAGTTACAAACATATTCAGTGGCCATCCTCCCTGCTGACCCAAAGCGTGAAGTGCGTCCATGTGTATTTTGTCAACATCCGGACGCTCCTCGCGGTCTACCTTTACGGGCACGAAATGAGCGTTCAGAAATGCTGCCAATTCCTGATCCTCAAATGATTCTCGTTCCATAACGTGACACCAGTGACAAGTTGCATATCCGATGCTTACCAACAGCAGCTTATCTTCTTCTGCAGCTTTTTGAAAAGCTTCTTTACCCCATGGATGCCAATCAACCGGATTATGGGCATGCTGAAGAAGGTAAGGACTCTTTTCTTGTATCAGCTTATTGCTGAAGGAATATACTGTCATGTCATTTGCATAAAATGTTTAATTCGTACTAATTCAGTGCTATTTTAAGGAAAATTATTAATGATGCAATACAAAGTTTTGTTGCTAAACTAACTCTAGTGAAAATGGTTTTTTTCGCAGAATGAAAAAGCAAAAAAAAACAAGGTGAGGTTTTTTTAAAGTTTTTGAATTTAGGTGTTGACGAAATTTTAAATCAATGTTAAATTGGCGGATTGATTATTCATATCTTGCTTCAAGAAAAAAGAGGAAAGTACTAAATACTATGCCGACATTAAGTCAGTTGGTCCGCAAGGGGCGCAAAAGGAAAATAGCCAAAAGGGATACGCCTGCATTGCAGGCATGCCCGCAACGTCGTGGCGTATGTGTGAGAGTTTACACTTCAACTCCAAAGAAACCTAACTCTGCATTGCGTAAAGTTGCGCGGGTACGTTTAACTAATGGGATCGAGGTAACAAGCTATATACCTGGGATTGGACACAACCTTCAAGAACATTCAGTGGTGCTGATTCGCGGAGGAAGGATCAAGGACTTGCCGGGTGTAAGGTACCATGTAGTTCGAGGTGCACTTGATACAGTGGGAGTAACGGAACGCAAGCAGTCGCGTTCTAAGTACGGGGTCAAAAAGGATTAGTAAAAAACGATATGCCCAGACGAAGAGCCCCTCAAAAAAGATCTATTTTACCCGACCCTAAGTATAAAGACCTCTTGGTAAGCAAGTTTATTAATTCGTTAATGAAACACGGCAAGAAAAGTATTGCAGAAAATATTTTTTATGGTGCATTGGATGCGATTGCTGAACGCGAATCAGAATTGACTTCCATTGAAATTTTTAAATCCGCCATTGAAAACGTGATGCCTTCAGTTGAGGTAAAGTCACGACGTGTAGGTGGTTCAACCTATCAAGTACCGATGGAAGTTCGTCACAGTAGGAGCCAGTCGCTGGCAATACGCTGGTTGATTGAAAATGCAAATTCTCGCAGTGGTTTGTCTATGCGTGCTAAATTGGCAGACGAATTTATAGATGCGTCAAACAGCCGTGGCAGCGCGATTAAAAAGAAAGAAGACACGCATAAGATGGCTGAGGCTAATAAAGCTTTTGCACATTACCGTTGGTAAAGAATAGATTTCTGCTGAAAAGAATAAGCGTTCCAGAGATTAGAGACCAACGTGGCCAAAACAGTTCCTCTTAAGCAGCGGCGTAATATCGGCATCATGGCACATATTGATGCAGGTAAAACCACGACCACCGAACGTATCCTTTATTATACAGGGCGTATACATAAGATCGGTGAAGTAAATGACGGTTCAGCCACCATGGACTGGATGGAGCAGGAACAGGAACGCGGAATTACAATTACTTCAGCTGCAACGACCTGCAACTGGGAGAGTGATCAGCAAAAATATTCGCTGAACATTATAGACACTCCGGGACATGTCGATTTTACTGCTGAGGTCGAGCGCTCTCTTCGGGTACTTGACGGTTCAGTGATGGTGCTTTGTGCGGTTGCAGGAGTACAACCGCAATCTGAGACAGTCTGGCAGCAGGCAAGACGCTACGACGTTCCTTGTGTTGCTTTTGTAAACAAAATGGATCGTATTGGCGCAGATTTTGAGAAAGTACTCATCTCGATTGAGGAACAACTTTCTGCAAATCCGGTTGCGATACAAATTCCAATCGGCGCTGAAGATCAATTTGAAGGTGTAGTAGACTTGGTTTCGATGCAGGAACACCGCTTCAAAGATGAGGCATACGGGGCAGAATACGAAAGTAATGATTTAACTGATGATCTGATAGAACAGGCTCAAGATTGGCGACGGCAATTGCTAGAGCATTTGTCACTTTACGATGATGACTTGCTGGAAAAGATTGTAGAAGAAGAGGAAGTAAGTCAGGAAGAGGTCGTTAGGGTATTGCGGAAAGCAACCTTGAGTAGTCAGATAACCCCGGTTCTGTGCGGGAGTTCATTTAAGAATAAGGGTGTACAACAACTGCTAGATGCGGTAGTTCATTACCTCCCATCTCCGCTTGATATTCCACCTGTAGAAGGTGATCATCCGGTAACAAAAAAATTGGTCAGCAGGGATGCCTCTGTGTCAGAGCCTCTGTGCGCACTTGCATTCAAAGTCGCTAGCGATCCTTTTGCAGGGCAGATGACATTTGTTCGTGTTTACGCAGGCATTTTTGAAACAGGAAAGTCAGTATACAATCCACGCAAACGAAAATATCAGCGGATTGGAAACCTGGTAAAATTGCATGCTAATAAGCGCGAAGATGTCACTTCAATCCAAGCAGGAGACATAGGAGCAGTCGTAGGGATGGAGTTGATCACTGGGGATACACTCTGTCCGAAGGATCATCCAATTGTTTTGGAAAGCACGCAGTTTCCGGAACCGGTAATTGATCAGGCTATTGAGCCAAAGACAAAAACTGACCAGGAAAAATTAGAAGAAGCACTGCAGCGGTTGATGCAGGAAGATCCTTCTTTCCGAAGCAGGATTGATACTGAGACAGGACAGAACATTATTTCCGGAATGGGTGAGCTTCATTTGGAAGTAATGGTAGACCGACTTCAGCGGGAGTATAGAGTAGATTGCAAGGCAGGGACACCTCGTGTTGCATATCGCGAAACGATTACACAAGCCGCTGAATCAGACACTAAATTTGAGCAACCGCTTGACGGTAAAGAACAATTTGCATATTGCAAGATCAGCTTGGAGCCTATAGAGGCAGGAGGCGGATTTGAGTTTGAAAACAAATTATCTGCAGCTCAGTTGCCCGAAATCCTAGCAGAAGCGGTCGAGCATGGAATTCGGGGGGCATTGAGCAACGGTGTACTTGCTGGATTTGCGGTGATTGACCTGAAAGCGACCTTGGTTTCAGCAGATTATTTGGAAGAACTATCCACAGAGGTGGCATTCTCGATTGCCGGTATCAATGTCATCAGTGCAGGACTTCAGAAGGCGAAACCTATATTAGTAGAGCCTTCAATGAAGATAGAAGTTGTTGCACCAGTGGCATTCACTGGTGAAGTGGTTGGAGACCTGAATGCTCGTCACGGACGCATACGCGGAATGGATGAGCAGGGTGGGATTCAGGTTATTTCTGCGGAAGTTCCGCTGGCCGAGATGTTCGGCTACTCTACCCGGTTACGTTCGCTCACACAGGGGCGGGCATCATTTACAATGCATTTCAGTCACTACACATCCGTGACTGAAGCAACAAGGAAGGCACTCACAGGAGAGTCGGCCAGCTCAGGCAGAGCGTAATTTATTAATTAGTCAAAACAGGAAAAGAAACAGGAGACGAGATGGCAAGAGAAAAATTTGAACGCTCAAAACCACATGTGAACGTTGGTACAATAGGCCACGTTGATCACGGAAAAACAACCTTGACAGCAGCAATCACTAAAGTCCTGAGCATGGACGGGTTAGCTGACGCAAAAGGCTTTGAGGAGATTGACGGTGCTCCAGAAGAAAAAGAACGTGGGATCACTATTGCGACCTCACACATCGAATATCAGACAGCAAACCGTCACTACGCGCACGTGGATTGTCCGGGACACGCTGATTATGTTAAAAACATGATCACAGGAGCGGCCCAAATGGACGGCGCTATACTTGTTGTTTCAGCAGCAGACGGACCAATGCCTCAGACACGTGAGCATATTCTGCTCGCTCGTCAGGTAAATGTACCACATCTGGTCGTATTCCTGAATAAAGTTGATCAGGTGGATGATTCGGAATTGCTCGAGCTAGTTGAAATGGAAGTTCGTGAACTGCTCGATTCTTATGATTTCCCCGGAGACGAAACGCCAATTATTAAAGGTTCTGCTCTAGCGGTTATGGAAAGCTCTTCAGGGGATTCCAATGACACGGCTTATGCACCTATTAAAGAGTTAATGGATGCGGTTGACAGTTTCATCCCTGAGCCAACGCGTGATCTAGACAAAGACTTTCTGATGTCAGTTGAGGACGTATTTACAATTTCCGGTCGTGGTACAGTTGCTACCGGCCAGATTGAGCGTGGGATTGTAAAAGTTGGAGAGGAAATTGAGATTTCGGGAATTCGTGATACTCAAACTACTACCGTTACCGGTGTGGAAATGTTCCGCAAATCACTTGATCAGGGTCAAGCTGGAGACAATGTCGGTATTTTATTGAGGGGTGTCAAGCGGGAGGATATTGAGCGTGGACAGGTAATTTGTAAGCCAGGTTCGATTACACCTCACACAAAATTCAAAGGTCAAGTTTATGTCCTTGATAAAGATGAAGGTGGAAGGCACACTCCGTTTTTCACTAACTATCGTCCACAGTTTTATTTTCGCACAACTGATGTGACTGGAGTAGTTACCTTAGCAGACGGAGTTGAAATGGTGATGCCTGGTGATAATGTGGAAGTCACGATTGAGTTAATCAGTCCCATAGCAATGGAAAAAGAAGTGCGTTTTGCTATTCGGGAGGGTGGAAGAACCATTGGTTCAGGTGTCGTTTCCGAAGTTATCGAATAAAGAAAGAGTCTGGCGGTTAAATGGAACAAAAAATAAAAGTTCGTTTTAAAGGGTACGATGATAAATTACTCGACAAAACAATCGGCGAAATTATTCATACGGTTAGGAGGACAGGTGCTGAAATTGTTGGTCCGATTCCTCTACCAACGAGGAAGAATCGCTATACTGTTTTACGTTCTCCGCACGTTGATAAAAAGTCTAGAGAACAATTTGAAATGCGTACTCACAAAAGGCTCCTCTATATTCTTGAAACAACTCCACAGACAATGGATGCTTTGATGAGACTTGATATTTCTGCTGGGGTAGACATTGCCATCAAGCAAGAAGGATAAAGACTTAAAGAGACAAATATAATCATGGCAACATTAAAAGCATTTGATACAGGGAATAAAGCGGTGAGTGAAATAGTGATTGATGATTCAATTATAGAGACGCCATACCATCGAAAAGTTGTTTCGGAAGTGGTTCGCCAGTTTCTCTCATCAAATCAACAAGGAACACACTCAACGAAAAATCGTTCCAAAGTGGCCTACAGTACACGCAAACTCTACCGGCAAAAAGGTACAGGCAGCTCTAGAGCAGGTAGTGCAAAATCACCAATTCGTCGCCACGGTGGAACAATCTTCGGTCCACAGCCGCGCAGCCACGCATTCCGATTGAATAAAAAAACACGGCGTTTGGCAGCCCGATCTGTTTTTGCAGAAAAATTTCGCCATGATGGTATAATGGTGCTTGAAAGCCTAGACCTGGTAGATAATAAAACCAGAAACTTAAAAGAATTGCTGAGTAAATTAAAACTTCCTGAAAAGGTGCTTATTGTTACAAATGAAATTTCTGACAACTTGCGCCTTGCTTCGAGAAATATGCAGGGTCTACACGTACTTAGTTATCGTAGCCTGAGTGTTTATGAAATGATGAAACACAATAAAGTGATTTTTCTAAAAGAAGCCCTCGAAGCATATAAGGAAAGGTTAATAAGATGAACATTTATGATGTACTCAAGGCTCCTAGAATGTCCGAAAAGACTTTGTCTCTGAAAGAAGAAGTGAACCAGTTTGCCTTTTCGGTTGACCCAAGAGCAAATAAGATACAGATTAAAGAAAGCGTTGAAAAATCATTTAAAGTTTCAGTGCTAAGTGTCAGAACCATGAATGTGCGTGGTAAGAAAAAGCGACTCGGACGTCATGAGGGACGAAAGTCCAATTGGAAGAAAGCCCTTGTTAGGCTTAAGGCAGGCGAAACTATTGAATTTTTTGAAGGTGCTTAAACTATACAAATAGAATTATGGGAATAAAGTTTCACAAACCTACCTCTCCAGGAAGACGGGGAATGAGTGGTTTTGTTTTTGAAGAAATCACAACTTCTACACCGGAAAAAAGTCTGTTGGTGCCATTAAATAAAAAAGGTGGACGTAACAATAATGGGAGAATTACAGTAAGACATCGTGGTGGTGGACACAAACGCCGTTATAGAATTATTGATTTTTCACGCAACAAAACAGAAGTTCCAGCAAAAGTAGTCAGTGTTGAATATGATCCAAATCGTAGCGCAAGAATAAGTTTACTGCATTATGTTGATGGTGAAAAACGTTACATCTTGACTCCTTCCGGTTCGAAAGTAGGAGATGTTGTTCTTTCAGGAGAAAATGTCGATATCAAACCCGGTAATGCCCTGCCTTTGAAAAATATACCAGTAGGAACTTTGCTCCACTGTATTGAATTACGTCCGGGGAAAGGTGCTCAATTGGGACGAAGTGCTGGTGCGGCGATTCAGTTGATGGCAAAAAGTGAAAACTATGCACAACTCAAACTTCGTTCTGGTGAAATTAGAAAAGTAAGAATTGAGTGTATGGCAACAGTAGGTACCGTTGGCAATTCAGAGCATTTGAATATTAAAAAAGGAAAAGCAGGCCGTAATCGTTGGCTAGGACGGAGACCCACAGTACGTGGTGTTGTTATGAACCCGATTGATCATCCGCATGGCGGTGGTGAGGGTAAAACATCCGGAGGTCGACATCCTGTCACTCCATGGGGTAAACCCACAAAAGGAGCCAAGACCAGAAAACGTAAAGATACTGACAAATATATTTTGAAGAGGAAATAAACAGTGCCAAGATCGTTAAGAAAAGGGCCATTTGTTGATGCCCATCTAGAGAAAAAAATAGCCGTTGCTAAAGCCAACAACGATAGACGCTTGATTAAAACATGGTCACGACGATCGGTTATTTTACCTGATTTTATTGGGACAAACATCGCAGTTCATAATGGCAACAAATTTATTCCTGTTTTTATTACAGAAGAAATGGTTGGTTATAAATTGGGTGAATTCGCCCCTACACGGACATATCGTGGACATGTAGGAAAAAACGATAAAAGAGTAAAAAACTAATGACTGCTCAAGCAACAGCAAAGAACATAAGAGTGGCACCAAGGAAAGCACGCTTAGTTATAGATTTGATCAGAGGTAAAAATGTGGTTCGTGCTATGGCTCAATTGAGCACCTTACGAAACAGGTCTGCAGAGCCTGTGATGAAAGTGTTACAATCTGCAATTGCAAACGCAGATAGACAAGATCCTGAAGCGGATGTAGATAAATTTAGAATTATCACTGCATATGTTGATGAGGCGCGTGTACTAAAACGCTTCCGACCGAGAGCAATGGGGCGCGCATCAGGTATTAAAAAACGTTCCAGCCATATAACGCTGGAAATCGGAGAATAAAATTTTAATCATTTAATTCCTTTGCTTGAAAAAGGAATACGCTTATTTCAAGGAATATTGTGGGTCAAAAAGTAAATCCAATTGGTTTGAGACTTGGTATTTCCAGGACATGGAACTCCAAGTGGTTTGCAGGGAAAGATTATGCAAGTCATCTGAAACAGGATTTGGAAATTCAAAAGTTTGTAAAAGCTCGTCTCAAGCATGCAGCAATCTCGAAAATTGAAGTAGAGCGTACAGCCAAAAAAACCAAGGTAAATATTTTTTCTGCCCGTCCTGGAATAATCATTGGACGTAAAGGAGATGAAGTTGAGCGCTTAAAGAATGAGCTTAGCAAACTAAATCCCCATGATGTGGTAATAAATATTAAGGAGATCAAGCGTCCAGAAATTGATGCGACGTTAATAGCAGAAAACATTGCCAGTCAGCTTGAAAGAAGAATTGCGTACAGACGTGCAGTTAAACGCTCAATACAGGCAGCAATGCGTATGAATATTGCCGGTTGCAAAGTCATGGTTGGTGGCCGCTTGAACGGTGCAGAGATAGCTCGCTCAGAGTGGGTTCGTGAAGGGCAGGTAAGGTTGCATACATTACGAGTCGACATTGATTACGGCGTCGCTGAAGCAAACACAACCTATGGAATTATTGGTGTTAAGGTATGGGTATATCGTGGGGAAGATTATGGTAAATCTCGCGGGAGACGTTCACAAAGTTAGAGAGTTATAACAATGTTAATGCCTAAAAAGTCAAAATTTCGTAAACAGATGCGTGGTAGGATGCAAGGAAACGCTCAATCTGGGAATGAAATTAATTTCGGTTCAATAGGCCTACAGGCAGTAGGTCGAGGGTATATTACTACGAGACAGATTGAAGCGGCACGACGAGTGATTACGAGGACATTAAAACGTGGAGGAAAAACTTGGATTAGAGTTTTTCCTGATAAACCTATAACTAAGCGACCTGCCGAGACGAGGATGGGAAAAGGGAAAGGTGCTGTTGATACTTGGGTTGCAACAATACATCCGGGACGAGTTCTTTATGAAATTGATGGTGTTCCAGAAGTAGTTGCATATGAAGCCTTACGCTTGGCTGGATACAAATTGTCCGTAAAAACAAAAATCCTTAAAAGAGCTGCTGTATTATGAAGGCTTCTGAATTACGAGCTCTTCCAGTCAATGAACTTGAAGCAAAAATGAAAGATCTTAAAGAAGAATATCTTCGACTGCGATGTGGTCATGTTTCAAGTCAGTTAGCTGACGTTGTAATGATTAAAAAAACAAGGCGTAATATAGCCCGCTTGAACACAGTTCTGACTGAAATACACACACAACAATCACTATTAGAAGGTTAAAATGAGCAAACTGAAGTTGCAGAGTGGAATTGTTGTAAGTAACAATATGGACAAGTCGATTGTGGTTAAGATTGAAAGGAAGATCAAACATCCTATATACAAGAAGACTATCAAACGTTCAAAAAAATACGTTGCTCATGATGAGAATAACGATTGCCAAATTGGTGATTTAGTTCAAATTGCTGAGTGCAGACCCTTGAGCAAGCGTAAACGATTCAGATTATATAAACGGGCTCAATGATACAAACACAAAGCATTCTAGGGGTTGCTGACAACTCTGGAGCAAAAAAATTGATGTGCATCAAAGTTCTTGGGGGCTCAAAAAGGCGTTATGCACGGATAGGCGATGTTATTGTTGCATCCATTAAGGATTGTCTTCCTCATTCGAAGGTAAAATCAGGTGACGTCGTCAGAGCTGTAGTAGTTCGTACAAAAAAAGAATTTCGTCGAACAGACGGCAGTTACATCAAATTTGATGAAAATTCTGCAGTTGTAATTGACGCTAAACGTGAGCCTGTGGGGACACGTATTTTCGGTCCTGTAGCAAGAGAATTGCGCAATGCTAAATTTATGCGAATCCTCTCACTTGCCCCAGAAGTATTGTAGAGTTTGAGAATGAAAACTAACCAGCGAAAAAAAAGAAGACCCACTATCCGACGAGAAGACACCGTGATGGTTATTTCCGGGAAGGAAAAAGGACGCACGGGACGTGTAATAACGGTTGATTGGAAACGTGAACGTCTGCTAATTGAAGGTTTGAATATGGTAACACGTCACACTAAACCAAATGCAGCAAATCAACAGGGAGGATTGGTGAAAGCTGAAGCACCTGTCCATTATTCTAACGTTCAGCTATTTAATCCTAATCTGAACAGAGGCGTACGGGTGAAAATTCAAACCAGTGATGCAGGTGTGAAAAATCGAGTATGTGCAAAATCAGGAGAGGTAATAGGATAATGGTAGAAAATCACTTGTTGCATACATACAATTCTGATGCAGTACCTCAACTTCAAAAAAAATTTAATTACAAAAATAGACATCAGGTCCCGGCTATCAAGAAAGTTACCATAAACATGGGTCTTGGTGAAGCTGTACAGAATCCAAAAGTAGTTGAATCAGCCAGTAAACAGTTGGCTTTGATTGCTGGCCAAAAACCTGTAATTACAAGGGCAAAAAAGTCCATTGCAGGATTCAAACTACGTGAAGGTATGCCTATCGGTTGCATGGTTACCTTACGTAACCAGCAAATGTGGAATTTTCTAGACAAACTTCTTCACGTCGCCATGCCTCGTATTCGAGATTTTCGGGGGATTTCTCCTAAAGCATTTGATGGAGCGGGTAACTACACCATAGGTATTAAGGAACAGTTGATTTTTCCGGAGATTGAATTTGATGATGTGGATCATGTTCGTGGAATGAATATTTCCATCGTTACCACTGCACCTAATGATGAAGAGAGTCTTGCAATGTTGCAGGACCTAGGATTCCCTTTTAGAAAATAGTTCTAATGGCAAAAAAATCAATGATCGCTAAAAGTGAGCGTAAGCAAAAATATAAAGTACGACAATACAGCAGATGTGGGTATTGTGGAAGACCTCGTGGTTATTTGAGAAAGTTCGGAATGTGCAGGATCTGTTTTCGCAAAAATGCTAACGAAGGACTCCTTCCCGGAGTAATAAAGGCAAGTTGGTAATAATTAAAAAAAATTATAAATAAAAGTGGAATTATGTCAATGAGTGACCCAGTTGCGGATTTGTTAACACGTATTCGTAATGC
>Ga0115011_10002626_pt1 | contig 12442 bp, 4 predicted proteins | sample TroAtlMetagenome_2_FD_88705 | JGI IMG/M metagenome (GOLD analysis project Ga0115011, IMG submission 88705) | Marine eukaryotic phytoplankton communities from Atlantic Ocean - Tropical Atlantic ANT8 Metagenome | ecosystem: Environmental > Aquatic > Marine > Oceanic | place: Tropical Atlantic... | reverse complement strand
GCATTTAACACATACGCTCTTGCTGCGCAGAATGTAATGGGACTTCCAACTTTGGCAATGCCAGGATTTTCAGGTGGGATGTCATCGCTCCAAACTGCGATGTCTGCACCAGTCCCGTCAGGTGCCATCGCTGCTACGAATATTGCGACAGCAATAAATACAGCATGGATGTCTTTACAGACACAGTTTCAAACTGGGCCACTGGTTGCCAATATGGCATCACTACAACAGCAACTGAGTGCATCAATGACAGCACCAGTTCCAAGTGGCCAGATTTTTATTATGAATTTAGTAACTGCCGTGCATGCATATTGCATGACGTCAACAATAACAGGGGTGATTCCTGGTACACCACCAGTCCCCTTTACAGGACCACCACTTTGATATGATTAAAGACGAAAAAGCAAAAGAAGCAGATGACGCATTAATCAATGCACCATCGAATGCAGTTGATACTCGTACCCGACTTTTGAAGGAGGTTGAATCATTACGTGAAATAATGATGACACCCAGCACAGATAATTTTGCTACGACAACTGGGCGATCTCTAATGTATGGCCCAGACTCAGGAAACCTACACGAGACTTGTTCTTTCTTGGGTAAACTTAACTGTGTTTACATGGGGTATCCGAACTTTCAGTTGCTCGAGTACAACCTTGGTGCTGTAGCAAACTTCCTTGCTGTACCAGATATTGCGTCGAGTACAAATCGTGATCTGTCAGTTATGATCGTAACCTTAGATGGTACGACAGAGGTTCAGATGAGTAATGAACTCGGGGCAGGCAGAACGATAAATGGCAATACATTCTCAACTTATATTGGTGACTACTACATCGCACAGAACTATGAGAATCACAATATCTATAACATCGATGACGATGTAGGTGTGTTTATCTCACCAGCACCTTACTTCCCTGCCAATCTTATCAACGGATCAATCGCTCCCAAACCTGAGGACGGAGACTACCAACCTCCCTCAGCACTGAACGATACAAGGTTTGATTTTAGAATGGCAAATAATGGACTCACTGTCACAGACATCTACATACCTCAGGTGATTCATCAGATCAAAATCAACTCAGTTACAAATGACGCATCGTTTACTACGACAGAGGTTTTGCTGAGTGGTGACCAAACTATGGTTTTGGATACAGTCTCAGTTGTCAATACGACAGCCATGTCAGTTGACGTAATCTGCGTTGAGAAAATCGAACGTGGAAATACAGGTTTCCAAGTTGCCGACAAAGTGCAGGGTCTGTCTTCAGGTGCCTTTGGTTTTGTAGGTAGTGTGAATACATCCTTTCGTTGGTCGCTCACAGAAGAGGGTGCGATACTGAATGACGAACTCATCGCTACGATAGAAGGTTACGAGGATCAGGAAACTTTTAGTCAGTTGTACGGAACGATGAACCTTGTCAGTTACACTGCCCCTGACGGAGACCTTTTTCCTGCTAAGATAACCATGCATCACAGTTTAGCTGATGGTGTAGCAAATAGCAAGGACGGAGTAAACTACATTGGGACTAACGTAAATCTTGACAACCTTGGACCACCTGTTTTTGGAAAGACAATACCACTGCGCAGATGGAAAGATCATGATGATGCCAACCCTGCTCACACAACAGGGTTACTTGCCATTGTCACAGCACGTGGTCTTCAAATGAATATGAACTGGTTCGTAGCAAACAATCGACATGAAGGTGGACTGAATAGCGATGAAATCACAAAAATGGATAACGCCACTTGGGTTCCGTATCTGGGTTGGGCAGCAAATACTGACTTCGATATTGTCAGAGCAGCAAGACCTGCAGACTTCAGATCAAATACGGCAAATAGTGGAACAAATCAAATACAGTATTACTCGGACAGAACCACTGGTCCAAGGACAGATGAGCACTACCCTTACATAGAGAATAATCCTTTTTACCCAGCAGGGGTCGATGATCCTGCTGATGAGTCTATGCCATATCCTGGGATCTATGTGCACTGGGACGATGGGGCAAATAATGTTGCCTACGTTGTTCACTCACAGTTACGTTGGCAGTACCAACCTAATCCTTTCTTGGCTGGTTATGACACCACCAATCCCAACATAGAGACGTTCACGGCATCAGTTCCAGGATACTTCACAGGTCCTCAGGATGGCACAGCAAGAGAATTTGATATACAGACACTGAATCAGATGCGAGCACCTGATGCTCTATCTGCTGGTCTACAGAGACTGATCGCAGGTAAGTATGATCAGAATGGTGCAAACACAGGTGACTTTACTTACAATCGAGACAACGATGCTACTGGTCCAACCAGTGCTAAGTTTACTTCATGGTACTCAGCAGGTACAAACTCATTCACAGTTCCTGCGTCAGTCAGCAGTACTCAACCTCCACTTTTGGACGGGAACGTAAGTCAGTATGATGGATATGTTTCGCAGACTATAACAAACAGCAGTACAAGTCAACCTACATTTACTCATGCTACAGGAGACTACTACATCAAGCAGGTCAACATCTATGGACCTCGAATCTGGAAACTGACGGCAACATATAATCAGGTCAACAATGGTGACGGAACATTTGATCACCAGTTGGTTTGGGATTCAGAAGAGTATCAGAATGAGATTAACTCATACGCCAAACTTTTCGACAGCAATGACTTTACGGCAGTTGCTGATACATTGAAGACACGTTTGGAAAGTATGGCCCAGTCAGTTGAGGTGGTTTCTGGTCAGAATGTATTCAGCATCAGACCTGATGGGCACTGGCATTTGTACTTTGATTCGTCTTCAGTAGTTGGCGAGGCAAACAATCGACCAGGATATACAACTTATGATCACGGACTTTATGCTGGTGATCAGACTATAGATTTGGACAGGGCAGTTTACTCTTTCGTCCTGAGCCAGATGGAACCACTGAGAACTACACGAACTGAGTGGGAAAATCAGATGAGTTCCTTTGGTCTGTTCAAGGGAACCAGTAGTTTCACATTTACTTTTACATACGATACTGAAACAATCTACAATGCTCTGACTCGCATACGTGATGCGACAAACGAGTGGAAGTACAGTTTTAATCAACGAATTGGAAATCCAGTTACAAATACTCATACGTTCTCCCACGGGAATGATGCGAGTGGATACGCCAAGGAACTTTATGACTTCGCTGGAATTTTGACTGGCGATGCAATCGGTACATTGAAAGCAGCAGGAAATGCGATTAAAAATCTTGACCTCATCTACGACGACGTACGAAGGAACAGAATCAAGTACAGGGTATACTCCTGAGAAAATTGATTACATTCCAGATGACTTCCGAAAAGAAACACCTTTCACGGAAGGCAAATGGACGTTCCCCAAGCACTGGAAAGAGCATCAGAAAAGTGCTGATGCCCTCAAGGAAACTGCAACAGAATTGCAGGATAGTATAGCAGAACTTGAAGAACTTAAACGGAAAGTGACTGAAAGTGGCTGATGATAAATGGCAGTCTCTAACTTTTGAGACCAACAACCAACGATCGATTAAGACTTTTCTTAAAGACATCGATGGTTGTATAAAGGTCGTCAAACAGTTAGCTCAACTAGCACAATCGAACGTAGCATTCTTACAACTTCTCCTGACAGGATTGGCAAATCCTTTTTTCATTGCCATCCAAGTTTTATGTCAGGCGATCGAGGACTACGTCAACTCACTTTTCAATGTCGGCATCTACTACATGATTGTGCACTCAGGAAATACTGATCTTGAGAGAGTTGCAAAGTTCAAAACCGATGCTGAGTTCCATTATCCAGGTCAATTGCTACAGGACGTCATGTCAATTGAGGATACCTCGGTTGCTTATGAGATGTTACAAATGGCAATGCGTATCAACTCTGCTCTCCCTGATTCACAAAAGGTTAGAGATGCAGAACGTAATCGAAGACCAAAATATTTGGCAGAGCAGTTCTTAAAGCCATACGAAATCGCAGGAACACAGTACGTTGAGGACGTACAGAAAAAGACAACCCTGCGACTTGGCCCATCAGAAAAGAAACAGATACGTCTACGTTACATTTACAATGAGATTAAAAATGATATCTTCTTAGTAGAGGGATTCACAATAAAGTATGGTGCTCAGGCAAAAGCAATCATAGCAGAACGTGAGGGCAAGGCAGATTTAGCAAACTTCGAGTCAGATGGAGACAACGCACCAAATGATGGTGTCCTTGGAACGACTGCAAGATCAGCACGTTATCTCATGGATTCAGGTTTGGCATACATCGGCAGAAAGTCTGAAACACTTGGACTTACTCAGTTGTCACCAGGAGACGTACTTGATGCAATGGCATCTGCTCTGAATGATAAGGGCGATTTCAACAGACCAGGTGCACCACTTTTTGAACTGCATACATCAGAGAAAAAGGAAGACAGAGCAGAGGTTAGAATCAAGAGACCACAGGATTACTTTTTCGCTCGATCGCAGAAACAGCAGTTCGAGGCAATCCTGAAAAATACTGCTGCGCAGAACAAAGGTCAGGTTCAGGCAAAACTCGATGCAGTTACCGCAGCATTGCAGTCAGTTGAAAATGATACTGAGACAGTATATGGTGAGGTAGGTAGACCAAAACGTGACAAGTATGGACGACCAAAACTTTTCGGATACAATGCAGGTGGTACAGCAGGTACACCTTTTGGTGGCAAGGACTTCGGTTTCTTTAAGTCAGTTGATTACGAATCCTCACTTGACCAGGAACTTGATAGTGGGTTCAGCAAATACACAGGTGCGATTTTCTATGTCGGTGCTCCGACCATTGATGGCATACCATTACAAACTTTAGAACTACTTGGCAGAGTTTTCAATGGGTTTGATAAGTACTTTGCTGATCTGACGAATCGCCTGTCAATGGCATTCAATGAGCATACAAAGTCTCGATCAATACACCTGCGCAATGTCTGCCAAGTCGTACAGAACAAGACACCATCAGGTGCCGCAGCAAGTAACCCAACGATACCAAAGGCAAAGGTTACTGAGACATTTTTCAAGATTGAAGATGGCACGTTGCTGATCGGAGAGAAAAGTAAAAATACAGTCATTGTACTTGAAAACGAGAGAACAGAAAAAGAAAATGTCGTAGCAGTTGACGACAGGGGAAATGTATACAATCCTTATGCTACGTTAACAAATACGATGGAGAACAATAAAAAGTCCATCAACAACGAGACGACTGGCCAGTTCAATACACCACAGACAGATACAGCCAGTTCGATTGAGTTTCAGGATACAGAAGATTCTGCCTACTCTGCACAGAGATTGAAGATCATGCCCTATACGAATGCGCAGGGTCAGGGCAAATATGAGTTGGTAGAAGGTCTACCTTTCCAGCCAGGTGAGTTGGTCTACGTAGCAATCGAAGATGGGGAAGGTACAATCGCTCCGAACAAAGAGATAGTTGGAGGTGGTTCTAAGTCATCAGTCATAGGTACGTTTAACACAGAAATAGGACAGTTTGCTGAGTATGATTTTCCACCTTCAGTTGCACCAGACTTCTCCCCGAAGATTTCAGTGGCTGAGTTCTTCCCCGATTTTGCTTTCGCAGTACGGAACACTATACTGGGATTTACGCAGTTCCTTCGGGGTCTTGCAAAAGGTGGTGCCAATGCCATTGCTGAGATCGTGCAGTTACTCGACGATGTCATTCAGTTTCTCAAGGATTTAGAGCGAGGTATCGTAAACTTCCTTGAGTGGTTGCAGTCTCTTGCAGCATTGGCTGATGCAGGCATCTATGCAGTTACCTTTTCGGCCAATGGCAAAAGAGGTTTACAGAAAAAACTGAATGAACTGAAATCTGCTGATGGTGCACCTCCAAAACATCTAAAGTATTCCTTTGCTGTTCTGCTCCTTGGGGCAGAGTCAGACTTCAACTCCTTTGTCAGTTTTCTCAATACAAATCAGGCATTCAAAAACTTTGAAAATGCTAGATCAAAGTACGGAGCATTACTAGAGAAGTCACTGAAGGGATTCTCAGCAGAAATTAAAGATCAGATGGGCGAGGCACTCAGACGAGGCAGACACTTTCAGTCCATGTTCCAAGGTGATATGGAGAGGAACAGTGACATTGGTAAGGATCTGATGGTGCTACCAGGAGACTTGAATGACAACCTACTGGCCAACTTAGATACTGAGTTTGGTGGCACTGATAAGTTTGATAAAGGTGGCACAGGCAAAGAGGGCAGTGGTGGTTTCATCTCAGAGACAGATGGTGAGAATAGTGGACTGGCAGGTCAGCAGGCATTACGTGGAGCAGATGGAGTACTGACTGACAATATACTTGATGCCAGTTACTTTGGATTTGATTCCAATCAGATGAGATCGAGTTCAAATAAGTTACAGTTCTTCTGGAGGTTTGAGGTAGAGAGACTTGGTAGACTCGAAGAGGCACAGCAGGACATCAGAGCATATCGTCTGCACTGGGCACAGGCAGAAAAGGATGAATTTGAGAATGTAACTTACAACAGACTCGAGGAGATTTTTACTTGGATCGATGGGTCGAACTTTGACGTTGGTGTAGACAATGCTATTCCACTCGAAGTAGAAGTTGCCGTCGGACCAAATACAATACCAAAAGGTACAACTCACGTTCTCTTATGTTCAGTCGCTCAGGTCATGAACGTATTTGGTATACCAGATGCAGGTTACGGATTAGTTGAGTCTGAGATCGTTCATACGATTCCAATCACAGTTACCCTGCCAACTTCACCAGAAGTTATCGTAGACGAAAACGTATCGTCTGTCTCTATCGGAGAAGGTTACATTACCAATCTGACTTTCACAATCGAGGACAAAGATCAGTCAGGTATCGAGGATACTTCTACTGTACTGGGTTACCGATTGTTCTGGGGAGATGCGAGTGGTAAGGACATTACGACTGATCCCTACGCCAGTTACGTTCTGCCAGCAGATGGTGGAATCATGAACATTAGTCTACAAAATGTCCAGTTAGATTTGGGTACATACTCTAACATAGAGACTCTTCTAATCTACGCAGAAAATCAGAATGGTTTGTCGCCAGTTGTTCAGTACAATCTTGGTAAAATTACGGCACCAAGGGTGGGTGCTACTGGAGCAAATTTCTCTGATACAAATGCAAGCAGATACAAAGTCTCAGGTGATCTCAAGATTGACAGGGGCATAGGTCACATATCTCAGTTTGGTATTGATGATGTTTACAGAGTTTTCTTTGGTGAGCACAACCCAGCAACGAATACAGTAGTTCAGACTGGCTCACAAATTGGAACAGATGTAAACTACAGATCGATCGACCAGAATGGTCAGTTGACTGCACCCATACCTTTGACAACTCTGCCGACAACTACAACTCACTTCATGATTTTTACAGCACGTGACAAGCAGAATGTCCCAGGGCAGAAGGTCATACGACGAGAGAGTTTCAATATCTACATCAACGACAATGGATACTTCCCACGTTTTGCTCCTGAGAATATACAGTTCTTCGACCAAGATAAAGTTACAAGTACTGTCTCAGGTCTGTTCACGATTACACCAGCAATGGATGAGTCTGCTATCGACAACTACGCTATCTACTTTGGGACGGATGACTTTACCCGTGTCGACACCGCAGGTAGACGTAGCAATGCTCAAGGGTTCATTGGCTCGATCACACTTGGCACTACTGAGACTTTACTGACTATGGAGGAGACTGCACATGGTGTGAAGTCAGGTGAAGAGATTACATTTACAGGTGTGTCAGGTACAACAGAACTAAATAACAATGATTACTATGCTGAGGTTGATACGGCAAATACACAGTTGATTCGTCTTTACACAGACACTGCTCTGTCAATACCACTTGACTCATCTGCGTTCACTGCTCATACTGCAAACACTGGAATCATAAATCATGGAGTTACTCCAATATCCGATGATGATTTGGCCGAGGTTGAACGACGAGTTACCTCAGTTTCGATTCCACCGAATGCTACTTACTATATGGCATTCTCTAAAAATGGTGCAGGTGAGAGTCGTAACTTTGCTTACCAAGAAATCACTGATCCAGAATACCCACTGAGTTCAGGTGAGATTATACTGATAGAAAAGAATAAACCTAAGGTCGTAGACGTAACCTAAATACAGCATGGCTACTATTCCTATACCCAAGACTTTTTCTGACATTAATCTGTCAATGAAAAGGAATCCTGTCACCAAGGATCTTGACGAGATCACTAATGAACAGGCAGTCTCGGCATCGATAAACAACATTCTATCCACTGGTCCATACGAAAGACTATTCAGACCTGACCTTGGCGCAGGGTTGAAAGAGATGCTGTTTGAGCCAATGACTGAGCTAACTGCTACCAGAATATCCAACAGAATACGTACGGCAGTTGAGATACAGGAGCCAAGAGTCATAGTCGAACAGGTGACTGTGACACCAAACGAAGAACGACAACTTTATGATATATTTGTGACATGCACTATTAAAGATACTACGCAAGAAATAGAGGTTACCCAGACCTTGCAGAGAGGTAGATAATGGCAGTCAATACTGCTCTACAGGTTAGCGAATTAGATTTTGATAACATCAAGTCTAATCTGCTTCAGTTCATAAAGTCTAAGAATCAGTTTGCTGACTTCGACTTTGAGGGATCAAACCTCAGTCTGATGGCAGACATGTTGGCGTATAATACTTTTTACAATGCGTACTACGTCAACCAACTTGCAAATGAATCCTTCCTGCAGTCTGCCCAGTTAAGAAACAACGTAGTCTCAAAAGCAAAGGGTATCGGTTACACACCAAGGTCTACCATCGCACCGATGGCAGTTGTCAATATTCAAATCATTCCTGACAGTCCCACAGCAGATCCTCTAATTCTTGAAGAATACACTGAGTTCCAGACAGAGGTAAATGGTGAGACATACTTCTATGTCACCACTGAGGCAGTAACTGTCAAACCCAGCAGAACAGGTGACTATTTTGCTAACAACGTACAACTTAGAGAAGGTACACCAATCCGTCATTCCTATGTGAATGATGATACCAATCCTGATCAGCAGTTCCTAGTCAAAAACATCACAGCAGATGTCACTACACTTGACGTTGTTATTCAGTCAAGTCAGTTGGATGAGACGGCATCTACTTGGTATCTGGCCAACAACGTAACAGAAATCTTTGGAACATCAAATGTCTACTATCTCGACGAAGTTGATGGTGGGCGATTTGAGGTTACCTTTGGCAATGGCACACTGGGACGAAAGATCGAAGATGGCAACCTTGTTTTACTTGACTACATTTCCACCAACGGAGAAGCATCAAATAAGGCATTTGACTTTGTCCCGACTGGCACAGTTGCAGGACAGTCAGAAGCAATCATCACTACAGTACAAGCATCGTCTGGTGGCAAACCAAGAGAGTCAGTATCAGAAATAAAATACAATGCACCCAAATACTTTGCTGCGCAGGGTAGGTGCGTTACACTAGAAGATTACTTAGCATACACCAGAGTCCTGGTGCAAAACTTAGATTCCTTAACAGGATGGGGTGGGGAAGATAATGACCCACCAAGATATGGTGACGTTTTCATAGCAGTCAAACCACAGAACAGGGCATTCTATTCATACGTAGAAAAACAAAACATACGTATGCAACTTACAGAGCGAAACCTTGTTGCTATCAGAATCAACGTCATAGATCCAGACTATACCTTTATTGAACTTACAATCGATATCTACTACAAACCTGATGCTACACCGACACCACAAGAAATCATAGCACAGAATGTAGCAAACTACATAAAGAATTTCAGTAAGGGTGAGTTGTTGACATTCGATAGAATTTTCCGTTATTCAAGTTTGATCGCAGACATTGATAAAAATGATGTGTCAATCAGAAACAACTTGACATCGGTCAGACTAAGAAAAACTTTTATACCTTCTATCGTATCAGAAAACAACTTAGACTTGAAAACAAATAATACACTCTACTTGCCTAATCAATCTTATGTCGGCACATTGACCTCAACAAAATTCTCGCACGAAAATGATGCAGGTTCTGAAGTTGCGAATTGTCAGTTTGAGGATCTACATCTTGGAAATACAGTACAAGGTAGACTGAGAGTCATTTATGTCGACCCAAATACTTTGGAAAAGACTATCGTCAAATCCAATGTAGGTAAGGTTCACTACGACACAGGCAAAATAGAGGTTCAAGGTTTTAGACCACTTTCTTTTGATAATGATAAACTGGATGTATTTGTCCGTCCTGCTATAAACGATATAACCCCAGTTCGTGACCAGATCCTCGCGATACTCGATGAGGATATTAAAATAACTATGCACGCAGTAGTTGATCGGGATGGTAATGATCCTACCCGTAATACGCAAACTGTGTCATCGTCCGAGAACTAAGAGGGAATATCGAGTGTGCCAGGATTAATCCACGACGTTGATGTATCTGCTCAGATAAAAGAGCAACTGCCTGAATTCATACGGGCAGATTCCACGCAAAATTTCCAAGGTTTCCTTGAGGCATACTACGAGTGGTTAGAACTCGTACGTATCGACCTCGACAGGGATGTCTCCGAACTATTTTTCAAAGGTCAAACTGTATTTGGTGAGAGGTCTGCTGGGCAGGGTGTCATCAAGGCAGTTATTAACGAGGGTCGTACGATCTTCGTCCAGTACAAGTCACGTCAAAAGATGCTCTACACAGAGAGGATCTATACAGAGGGACTGTCTTGGGATGACCTGATTGAAGAACACAAGGACAGATTTGATATCGAGTTCTGGGGCAAGTCACCTGGTCAGGATTATACTGCTGGCATCCTAGATGTCCACTACAATGCGATTCTTGCAGCATCCTACATGATGGACTTGCAGGACGTAGATACCACAGATCTTAAGTATTTCCAAGAGACATATCGTGACACCCTACTGAATAACTTTCCTGAACTACAGGATGCGAGATTCGTAAACGAACGACAACTCGCAAAGATGATTCGGACTTTCAACAATCGCAAAGGTGTTGACAAGACAATCAAATGGTTATTCAAATTAGTCTACGGCGAGGAGATTGATGTATTCTTCCCTGGCACTCTACTTCTGCGTGCTTCAGATGGTCGTTGGACTCAACCAATCGTTACTTTCCTTGCAGGCATACCAAGTGGATTTGTTCTTTCTGATTTTGTTGGTATGCGTATCCGTGGTACAGAGTCAGGTGTTGAAGCACTGGTCATCAACTCATACAAAAATCAAGTAAAGAATAAAGAAGTCAACGTTCTCGAGTTGTCAGGTCTGCCCGACTGGGTAGATGAGACTAGCCCAGGTCTTCCTGGTAATCCAACTGTCCGAAACTTTACAGTAGGTGAGACTATTGAGGTTCTGCCTGCTACGTTTATCGAAGCAGAGGATTTTGCCGACAGACCTGAAGCAGACTTAACAGCAGAAATACGTGGCGGTGTTGGTGAAGTAGAAATCTATGCAGGTGGTTCACACTACAAACCTGGTCAGGTTGTAACCTTTGAGAGTGCAGGTGGCGTAACGTCAACTGCTGAGATCATTAAGATTTCAAACAACTTTGCCATCGACTTCATGGGAGTTGAGAAGCAGGGTACTGGTTATCAGGTTGGTGATGAGGTAGAAGTTTTCCCTGCGTTTACAGGTGGTAAGAACGAGAAGGCGATCGTAGGAGAACTGGCTGACGAGTACTTGATGTACCATTCGTATCAGCAGATCCTGCCATACATCGGTTTCAATCTAAATGCCAACTCTATCTTTCAGTACAATACCCGTGAGGCAGTAAATACAGCACTGTATTTTACCATCAAAATCCCAGAGGTTTTTGCTAATGGTGAATCGCAGTATCAGAATGGCACACCTTACCCAGACTATGCGATTGTCAAGGGTCAGAATATAACCTTCACTCACTCAGGTGGAACTGAGGTTGCAAAGGTTGTTGCTCAAGAGGGTAATAAAAATTCTATGTATCGTGTACGTATGTACGATACAAGTCAAGCAGATGCAAGTGGCCTCAAGTCTCTCCATCCAATCCATACCATAACAGAATTTACTCAAGAGGATGGTACGGTCGTTGGACGGGTTCAGGAAACTCAGTTCGGTGCAGGTGTAACTGCGAACGTACAGTTCAAAGACATGGTAATTGAAGATGCTTTGGTCTACACAAACGAGACCTTTGGTGGCATTCAATCGATTGAGATTCTGTCAACTGGTGTAGAGTTCTTTGATCTACCTGGCGCACTGGTAAAAGGACGATCGAATACTTCAGTTTATCCTACCTGGACAGCGAATACAAAAGAGGAAGTAGACTATGGTGGTGACGGGGGTAAGTACTCCATCTCTGCGTATAATACTATGCAGATTACCACTGACGAATCTACATTAAACTTCGCCAATGGCTGGGACAAGACGTATTCAGATTATCCGATCTCGAGGGTTG
>Ga0115011_10002625_pt1 | contig 12443 bp, 9 predicted proteins | sample TroAtlMetagenome_2_FD_88705 | JGI IMG/M metagenome (GOLD analysis project Ga0115011, IMG submission 88705) | Marine eukaryotic phytoplankton communities from Atlantic Ocean - Tropical Atlantic ANT8 Metagenome | ecosystem: Environmental > Aquatic > Marine > Oceanic | place: Tropical Atlantic... | reverse complement strand
TGTAACTGTACGGATCTCTTCTAGTGCTTTATCATTCTTTCTGAGAGCATCAATTAATGAACCAATATCATTATATTTTTCCATTATTGCTTCAGCTGATGCAGTGCTAACAGATGGTATTTGGGCTAGTAAAACATATCCTATATTTGTTGGCGTTAAATTAGCTTTTTTAACACGTTTTGTAACTGAGGCATAATTCTTACTATTATTTGAACTGCCATCATCTGCGTTGTCTTTATTTGCATAAAAAGAATCTTCCTTTGTTCTCCCTAACTTATCAGTAGTTTGAAGCAGCCATAAAGCAGATTCACTTATATCAATAGACCTATATATAGAAAATCCCTTTACATACATCATGGTTGTCATTGCTGATATAAGCGCTTCTTTGTTAATGGACCGTCCATATTTACTAGATTTATATCTATGAATATTGCCTTCTAGAAGATATATGATTGAATGATTATGTAATGAACATTGATTCAGTCTATAACTCTGCTCATTATACCGACCATCTCTGATACTAGCAGCAAGATCTGCTAATGTTTTTCTCTCTATAATAAACTTTTCAGACCCATCATCTGTACAAATAATAATATCTCCTAGCGGAAGATTTTCTGTCTCTACTTTACAATTTTTAAATCGTCCGTCTATTTTTAACTTTGCAATCTCTGCTTGTAAATCGCTTTCTCTATAATCTAATCTAATAATCATATACTACAAGTTATAAATTATCATTAAGTTATAATTTGTAAATTACTTATTATTATCTAGGTAGGATTAGAATATTATTAAAGACAACTTAAATGTAAGGCATATATTTTATATACGATGGCTACTGACAAGATTGCACAAGAAGATGATGTTTATAGTACAGAAGAGGGTCTAGTATTTAATCCTTATAACACTCAAAATCGTGAGATTACATTGAGCGAAGTTCAATCTATTCTTAGAGAATACGGTGTTGATGCGCCTGTTAATAATCTTGATCTTTATAAGCGAGCGTTTGTGCATAGATCATATACTAAGAGACCACATTTAGAGAATGAAGCAGCAAATGTTACTATTACTGAACAACCAGCAGGATGCATGTCACTCAAAACGAAATCAAATGAACGGTTGGAGTTTCTAGGCGATGGTGTACTAGAACTTATTACGAAATATTACTTGTATAGACGATTTACAAAGGAAGATGAGGGATTTATGACAGAAAAGAAGATTGCATTGGTTAAAAATGAACATATCGGAAAGTTAGCGTATTTGATGAAATTGAATAAATGGTTTATTCTTTCTCGTAATACTGAAGATAAAAATACTAGGACGAACCTGAAGAAACTTGGTTGTTTGTTTGAAGCATTTTTGGGAGCACTTTTTCTCGATTTCAATAAGATTTCTGTTGAAGACGAGAATGGATGGTTTAAAAACGTTTTTGTTTGTGGCCCAGGATTTCAAATGGCACAGATATTTGTTGAAAATGTATTTGAGAAGTTTGTAGATTGGCAAAAGCTAATTCGTATTGATGATAATTTTAAAAACATTCTCCAAGTAAAGATTCAAAAGGAGTTTAAATGTACCCCAGATTACCTTGAAATTGATAAGGATGCAGAAAATGGATATACTATGGGTGTCTATCTTTGTCTTGGTCAAGCTATTTATAACGTGACACATCAACAGGCGGTGGCTTTTGATGAGTTTGGATCTTTCTCGGCAATTCAAGCTGAGATATCTCAAGGGCGACCTGTGTTCGTGCTTCTTGGGGTAGGTTCTCATCGCGTGAAGAAGAAAGCGGAACAGTCCGCCTGTGAACAGGCAATCTTGGACATTGACGAAGGGAACGGGAGCTCTGAGTAATCTTACTCATTTCTTCTAGTTTTCTTTTATAATTTTTAATTTCTTCCTCCTCTTCATAAGTAATTGAATGACGGGTAAAAGAATCATCTTTTATCATTTGATTTATTAAAAAACTTTCCTGAGATTGTTCTTTTTCCATTATGTTAATTAATGATACATTTTTATATGCGATAAGTATATACATGTCTGCCGCCCTTTTAGCTAGATTAAAGGTAAAAAATGCTCCTAAAAGACCTGATACTGTAGATATAGTAATAAAACCGCCTGAACAAAGAGAGGCAGTTGAATTAAAAACAAAAATTATAGATCGACGACAAGAGTTAGGTTTTGATAGAACTGAGTTTTTACAAGCATTGGCTCCTGCACTACAAATAGTTATTGAAGAACCAGGTATTCCCGATGTCCCTAGGGTAGATGTATCCCCTCTAGTGGAAGAAGAACCCAAAGCTGTTACCAAAAAACCTAAAAAACTTAAACGAAAGGTTAAACTTGTTGTGGCTCAAACTGGTGATGAACCTGCGCCACCAAGAAGAAGAAAACAAAAAACACCTATAGGTGTTACTAGAGTTATTCCTGAGGGACTTGTTGATATTGGTGATACACGTATTGCTGATAGACTTGCTCCTAAAGCACCTGATATTTTTATTAAAGCATCAGAATATTACATGGATAATCGCGAAATATTCATTAATTTTATTAATTCGCTATTTGCACCATATAAAAGAGAGTTGCAAGATGCAGCAGAAAGTGCTACATGTGAAGATCGCACAAGCGAACAATTTAGTCTTATGGCGCATCAAAAAATCGTTAAAGATTATATCAATTTATATACACCTTATCGTGGTCTATTAATTTTTCATGGTCTAGGTTCTGGTAAAACATGCTCTTCTATTGCTATTGCTGAAGGAATGAAAGATGATAGAAAAATTATTGTTATGACGCCAGCATCATTGAGACGAAACTATTATGAAGAACTTAAAAAATGTGGCGATGCTATGTATAAAAAAAATCAATATTGGGAATGGGTTGCTGCTACAGAAGACAATATTAGAACGCTCTCATCTGTATTAAATCTCTCAGTCGAATATATTAAAAAAACAGGCGGAGCATGGCTTGTTAATATTAAAAAAGCACCTAATTATGATGGTATGAGTTCTACAGAAAAGGAAACACTTGATGATCAACTTGATGAAATGATTCGCTATAAATATCAATTTATCTCATATAATGGACTGCGAAAAAGGCACTTACGTGAAATGCGTCAAGGACCTGACGGTGATATTAATCCTTTTGATAATGCTGTAGTTATTATTGATGAAGCACATAATCTAGTTGGAAGGATTGTAAATAAATTGACTCGAAATGATGAAGAAAGCACATCTATGCAGTTATATCAATTACTAATGTCTGCAGATAATTGTCGAATAATTATGTTATCTGGGACACCTATTATTAATTATCCTAATGAAATTGGTATTCTATTCAATATCTTGCGAGGTTATATCAAAACATGGAGATTTAAACTTACAATTAACTCCGATCGTAAAGTTACTAAAAAAACGTTTGAATCTATTTTTAAAAGCACTGTGCTTGGTGGAAATATAACTGATTTTATTGATTATAACTCAAGTTCTACAACATTGACTGTCACTAGAAATCCTTTTGGGTTTGTAAACAAAATGTCAAAAGGTAAATATGAAGGTGTAAGAATTGCTGATCGTGGTCAATTAACTGATCATGATTTTGTTGGTCATATTACTCGTTTACTTGGAAAGGAAAGAATAAATATTACACGAACAAGTGTAGAAAACTATAAAGCACTCCCTGATAAATTAGATGATTTTAAAGCCCTTTTTGTTGATGATGAAAACAATGTGCGCAATCAAAATATGTTTAAACGTAGAATACTAGGACTTGCCTCATATTTCAGAAGTGCTCAAGAAAATCTTATGCCACGTTTTACTAAAGGACAAAACTTTCATATAGTAGATGTTACTATGAGTGATTTCCAGTTTGGTGTATATGAAGAAGCTCGTGTCCAAGAAAGAAAGATGGAATTAAATAACGCTAGAAAACGAAAGCGTAATGCAGGTGCACAGGGGATTTATGATGATACGGTATCAACATATCGAATCTTTTCTAGAGCCTTCTGTAATTTTGTCTTCCCAAGACCCGATATTAAACGACCAATGCCAAATAAAACTGAAGATGGTGATGAAACTACTGAAGAACTCGGTGAAATTGCGGATGAAAATCTCCTTGACGCTCAAGTAACTACCAACAATATTGATGGTCGTGTTGACGTTGATGATATTCCTGAAGAACAAGTAATGGAAGGCAGTTATGACGAAAGGATTAAAAGTGCTATTAGAATGCTGAGTGATCAAAAAACAAAATATCTCACAAATGGTATTCCAGGTGAAGCATTAGAAATGTATGGACCAAAAATGTCAGCTATTTTAGATAATATAACAAATCGGGATCATCCTGGACTTCATCTTGTATACAGTCAATTTAGAACACTCGAAGGTATTGGTGTTTTTAAATTAGTATTGGAAGCAAATGGATTTGCCGAGTTTAAAATAGTAAATAGCTCTACTGGGTGGGTAATGGATATCGCTGATGAGGATCGCGGTAAACCTATGTTTGTTTTATACACAGGCACAGAATCAGCTGAACAGAAAGAAATTGTTAGAAATGTCTTTAATGGTGATTGGAAATATGTTCCGCCAACTCTTGAAGAACAACTAAGACAAATATCAAGTAATAACATTATGGGTGAAATTATTAAAGTATTCATGATTACTGCCTCAGGAGCTGAAGGTATCTCACTTAAAAATACTAGATATGTTCATATTATGGAACCATATTGGCATCCTGTGCGGATTCAACAAGTTATTGGTAGAGCAAGACGTATTTGTAGTCATCAAGATTTGCCCGATGAATTACGTACAGTTGACGTTTTCTTATATCTAATGGTGTTTTCTGAAAAACAACTTAGTAGTGACGCTACATTAGAACTTAGATTGAAAGATACAAGTAAAAGAGATGGTATTACACCTATGACAAGTGACCAAGCTTTGTTCGAAATTGCTAACCTAAAAGAAGAGGTAACTGAAAAATTATTAGATTCAGTTAAAGAAGCTTCTATTGATTGTTCTCTACATGACACATCTAAAGAAGGATTGCGATGTTTTTCCTTTGGTACGGTCGATCCCTCATTATTCTCTTATTCGGGTTCATATGCAAATGAAGACGCGGATACTGTTGCTGAACAAAATGAAAGAGAGATTGAATTAGATGCAGTAGAAGTTACTATTGAAGGAATCAAATACGCTCTAGTTCAAGAAACCGGAAATGTATATGATTGGGATAGTTATATGGCAAAACGTCCTATACAAGTTGGACAACTAATTCAAAAGGGCAAGGAAATTGAGTTCCGTAGATTGTAATTGATCTCTGATATTTATTGTATAATTATAAGAGATCCTACGCATTTTTTAATATGTCTTTTATTTCCATAAGCTCATACTCTATTCTTGACAATTTTTGCATAATTTCCTCCTTCGCTAGATGTTTGGCTTCAGCGGTTACTGCAGCGCGAGCTTCCACTATATCTGGTTTCTTGTTATCTGTTTTATCTTCTGGGGACATAAATGGTGCATCTGTATTTGACTTATTAACACTTAGAAATTGAAATAAATCTAATGATTTTGCATTATTAGCGTCGGGTTCAGTTTCATTTGCATCAGCAGAAAAAGTAACATGTTTTTCTAACACAGGTTTAGATGTATTATTATTAACAATTGTAATATTAGGTGTATCTAACTTTTCACCTATTTGTAATGAAGGAGGGCCCTGTTCTACAGAAACACCTTTTCCTTCATTTGAAATCCATTTTTCTGCCGCATTTTGATCTTGACCAGCAATTACTTGATTTAATTCTCTTTTTCGTTTTGCCATCATATTTTCTAATAAACTATCCATCTCACTACCTATTGGTTTTTCATCAGGAGAATCAGTAAAATCTATATCTTTAGGTTTCTCTCCATGAATTAATTGTGAAAACTCTTGCTGTTTCTTATTCAGCTTATTATCCATCGCTGTTTTTCTTGCCTCTGACAATTCATCTGCTGTCACAAGAGTATTTTCTAATCTGCTATTATTCATATCTTCTTTTTCACCCATTTGCTCACGTAGACTATTTAGATTATTATTCATTTTAACTAATACTTTCTTATTCTTTTCTAGAATAGTCCCATCACTTTTTGAATGATTTAATACCTCATTTTCAAACATCCTTTTAACATGAGAAAACTCTGTGTCTGGTACTCCAGCGAATACGTTGTTATCAACCATTAAGTTCCATAATAAGCCTTTATTAGATTGACTTGTAAAGTCGGTCATTTTGATATTAATAATATAGTTACTTTTAACTTAGTAAAGACCATAGAATAATAATCACGATATTATATAGTATGCCAACTCGTTCAAGAAAATTATCTAGCAAAGGGGGGAAAAATAAAACACGAAAAAATAAAAAATATATTATGAAACCGACATGTAGCCCCGCTAAAAAGAAAACTGCACATTCTAAAACATGTTATACTGCAAATGCACTTGAAAAAATGAGAAACTTATGGAATGCAAAACATCCTGATGATAAAATTACTAGTAATGAGCCTAATATTATATGGTCTGAACTACGCAATAGGTTCGCTGGTGTTTGTGATAGTGAAAAATGTTGGCTTAGACAAAAGTTCGCTGCACATAAATTGGGTACCGAAATTACATCATATACATTTGCACCTGATGCCCCAAAAAAATGGTCTGCTAATCCAAATGAATGGCTTACTAGCTCAGATATATCTGCTGTTATGAAACATTTTGAAAAAGCATATCCATATTTTGCATTTATTGGTCCATCTCCAATCGATTTTGATACACATCTTATGTATGGGGACTGTGTATGGGAAGAATTATGTCGTTTTGATTTGGCTAAAATGTTGAAGAAAAGAAAAAAGGTTATCGGTATTATATTTAACACTGATCCACATAATTCTGATGGAGAACATTGGATATCATTAATTATTGATACCATGAAGAAAACACCTTATATTTTCTTTTTTGACAGCAACGGTGATCCTGCACCAAAAGAAATTAATGTATTTGCTGATAGAGTTATCGAACAAGCAAAGAAAATAGATATTAATCTGAAATATTATCAAAATCATCCAAAAGAACATCAATTTGAAGATTCAGAATGTGGTATTTATTCTATTTACATGATTACACAAATATTGACGGACAGTAAAAATTATCATTATTTTATGAAACATTCAATTCCTGATGCAGAAATGGAAAAGTTCAGACATGTTTATTTTGATCATAGTGACAATATTAGTTAATAATTATTTATCTGTTTTGTCTTTCTTGCTTTTCTTTTTATTCTTTTTAAGACCTTTAACCCTATGATCCTCTGTTTTAATATTAATATTCTTTTTTCTTGGCGGTGGCGGCGGTTGATTTACTTTTATTATCTTCCTTTCAACGAAATTATCTAGATTTGGTTTACCCTCCGCCTGCTTCATTATATTTAAATCTGCATCCATAGTACATCCTTCGGGTATTGGAGATAAACTTCGTCCATCTTTATCTGGTGAATTACATTCATTTGTTATTTTAGCTTTTTCAAACTGTTTTTGTAAAAGCTCGGCTCGATCAGTTACCTTGAAATATTCTATAATTTCATTAACATATTGCATATGTGCACGTTTAAGGTTTTGATTAGGATACACACCTTTTAACATCTGTTTATGGAGAGAAAATATACGTTTTCGGTAGAACTTGTAGTCATCCTTATTCGGAACCAATTGTTTATCTTTTTGTTCCATTACTTCTTGATAAACATTGTTTGCTAAAAATCGCAGTGTAACTTCATTTGTATCAAACCCGCTTTCTGGTAATTTGCTCATTACAATACAATAGTTTCTTTTTTTGATAAGTCTAATGTATAATTCCACATATCATATTAGTATCTAACGAATATGATATTTGTTTCATTTTACCCGATTAGTTCTTTTTTGGTACACATTTATTTTCACAACAATTACTCCCCATTAATTGCACTCGTGTACTATTATGAAACAGATCATGTCCTAAATTACATGTATTAGGATTAAATGGAGCAAATTGCTCTTCCTGAAATAATCCTGGAAATTGTTGTTGCTCTTGGCGTCCAACTGCCTCAACCATATACATGTCACTATTACTAGATGGAACATATTCTGATTGCTCACAATTTTGCAAAGCAAAAAACTGTCCTCTTAATGAAGATTCATCATTAATATTACTAGCAAAACCACTCCATGGAGCCTGTGCAGTTCCAGGATTAAATACAGTTTTTACATTATATACAGGTTCTTGCTCGATAGCAACAGTTGGCTTTGCACGCCGATCAAAAATAGGCAATAAAGCATATTTAGTTGATACTGGACGAATGCTAAAGGATGGCTGAAGAGGTCTAGAAGGTACATTTCTTTCAGCTATTCTATTACTCAGTTCCATATCTCGTTCCATATTACAGTAATACGCTCCGTTAATAACACCATACATATCATTGCTCATCTTATATATAATAACAGTGCATATTATTTCTTAACAGGTTTTGTAAACAACATAAAGTGAAAAGTTATGATTATAACATTAATGTGTGGCATTCTAAGCATACTCAATGGTGAATCACTTGATCCTAATGTTTTAAAACAATCTACCGCTGCCGGTAGTTCAAGAGGTCCAGAATCAACAAAGTCAGCATTTATCCATAATGCTCAGCATATTTTTCATCGTCTGGCTATTAATGGATTAGATGATAGTAATATGATGCCTTTACAAGTCGATGATTGCGTATTAATTTGTAACGGTGAGATATATAATTATCACGAATTGGTATCATACCTAAATCTTACTCCAACTACAAAAAATGATTGTGAAATTATTATACATTTATACAGACGTGTAGGCATTAAAAGGACATTAGAATTACTTGACGGCGAGTTCTCATTTGTGCTTCAAGATTTAAAAATCTCAATTGAAAATGCACCCGACAAGATTTATATTGCAAGAGACCCATATGGAGTACGACCTCTGTTTATAATGAATGATATAAATAAATCAAATGTATTAGCTGTTGCTTCTGAAATGAAAGTTCTTCATAGTTTAAATATTGATTCTACGATATCTCAATTTACACCAGGATCTTTTGCTATTATTGAAAAAGATTGGCGTGTACAATCAAAATGGAAACTTATGTCTACTGAAAAATACCACAATTTCTCCGGCCTAAGTACAAGTATTCATACACCAAATCCGGATGATGCTACTATTGTAGACTATTGTTCGTCAATTGTTAATACACTAACTGATGCAGTAAGGAAACGGATTCAAAATGCTGAAAGACCTATCGCATTTTTACTATCCGGTGGTTTTGATAGTAGCATTGTAGCAGGTATTGCTTCTAGACTTATGAATGAGTCTATTAATACATATTCTATTGGATTTAGCAATAGCCCTGATATTATTAATGCGCGTATCGTTGCAACATACATCGGTAGTAATCATCATGAAATAATTTTGACAGAACAGGAGTTTCTTGATGCTATCCCTGAAGTAATTAGGACCATTGAAAGCTTTGATACTACAACTGTTAGAGCAAGTGTAGGGAATTATTTGGTAGCAAAACATATTGCCGCTTTAGATAAAGAAAAAGTTGTGCTAAATGGTGACGGAAGTGATGAATGTTGTGGAGGATACTTATATTTTAATGCTGCGCCTGATGATATAGCATTTGATGTTGAATGTAAACGTTTGTTAGACAACATCCATTTCTTTGATGGTTTGCGTTCAGATCGAAGTGTTTCAACACATGGCTTGGAACCCAGAACGCCCTTTTTAGATAAAACATTTGTACAAAATTATTTGGCGATTCCTGCTTGTGTAAGAAATCATAAATCATCATTTAATAAAAACCTAAAATTATGGGATCGTATAGGATTACACCCTGAAACTGGTAATAAAACTGCTCTATCCGAAATTATTTCTTCTAGACCAACAAAATTACTAATTAGATTTTCATTCTTTATGCACGCCAGACATATTATTCCTGACATAATTCTATGGCGTACTAAAGAGGCTTTCTCTGATGGTGTTAGTGAATCAACAAGATCATGGCATGATATTATTAAAGAATATGTTGCTGATAAGACTACTGTTGTATTAGCCAATCATGCTGGTCATATGTATCCAACCACAAAAGAACAAGAATGGTATAGGAACATTTTTGATAGGCATTACCCTAATAGAGAAAATGTCATTCCATATTTTTGGATGCCACACTGGGTTGATTCAAAAGATGCTAGTGCTAGAGCATTAACTTTCTATACAAAATCAAAGACAAAGAGTGAAGAATCTAATGTGGAAGCAAATGAAGAGCATTAAATCTTCTAACTAACTATTAAGATGATTGAAACTATTTTAACAAAAGCCAAAACATTTGGCGATAAAAAATGGCATCAATTAACATTCGATTATGGACTTTATGCAAGCTATTTTTTGATGATTTTTGCACTTACGGGCATTTTAACGATAGATCCGAAATATATTAATTTACTCGAGACGATTATACAGTTATATGTGGCTATATTTTTAATGTTAAAGTTTAATCCTATTGTACGCAATAAAGGTGATATGACTAAGTTTGATAGAAAAATTGCATGGTCTGCAGGAGTATTCTTGTTTTTATCTTCTACGGTATTTGCAACAGCAAAAGCATTTGTTAAAACAAATGTACATGTTTAACTAATTTGAATAAATATGTTCAAATTAGCTATTTTATCTTTGAATACGGACGTCTTTCAATTTTAATCAATCGAAATATTACTTTAAATAATCTTTGGGTGAAAATTGCTGTTATAATAGTATTAAATGCTATTAGACTACCACCTCCAAATAAGGAAAATCTATAAAATAAATTATTGTGTTTAACCAGATCGAATAATCTTATCCACTCATTATCTCCAAATCCTATATACCATCTTAACCAGACAAACTCTATTAAATGAAACGCATGAAGTAATATTGCGCATATAGTTCCTTTCTTTGTTTCTATATTTGGAACATATTGTAATGACAGTACGCTACATAGTGTAGCTCCTGAGAACATTAATGCAGGAAAAAATGTTTTTACAACTGGTTCATTCATATAAAATAACGTGAATGGAGCAACAACGGTTAGTCCAAACATGTGATGCAATAAAAGCAGTATTTTAATAAGTAATGGTTTTCCCTTATTCCTGCCAATATTAAATAATATAAGAAAGGTGTCATTTAATTCATATGCAATCTCTGACAATGCACCAAATCGGAAAAAGGCATGATTATCGCTTATTAAAGCATAAAATACTGATATTGTTGATACCCAATGCTGAACTGAAACCATTAATCCATCTTGTATTTCATGATGTACTAAAAGTCCTTCATTTGTATATTTTCCTGTAAATCTATGCCAAAATTGTGTTTTTTTTAATAAAAATCTCCATAATATTGGTGTTCCTTCAAAATATAATGACCAATAAAATAACAGTTTAACTAGTAACTTTAAATTAGAACTAATCGTTTCATCAGAAGATTCATCTATATATTTGTATACTTCTGATGGATGAGTAAAAATATATGGAATAAGCCCAATAAATAAACCAGGTATTATACCTGATATAAACTCCTTGATATTTCTTGGGAATTGTATAGAGCACATATAAATATATCGATCAGTAATCCCTAAACCAATTATCTATTATGTTTTTGGGTCGCACGTTTTTTATTACGGCGTTTTCTTTTTAATGTTCTCCTTGTTTTCGGAGTTTTAAAAAACTCTCGCAAATGTATCATTATTTGTTTACTAATAACCTTATCTACATCTATTTCACTTTTTGACTTTTTAACAACAGTATAATTATACTGATTCATATAGTCAACTATTCTATCAGTGAACTCTTGGTTTGTCATTGTCATCGTGACGCTCTTATAATATCTATCGGCCATATCCTCATATTTTAATGATAAATTATAAGGTTTTACATTAATGTAGTATACAGTATCATCTTCCATCATAGGATGATGTTGGTCATCTAAAAAACATATCTGAGTATTTTTCGGAATCCGAGTACATTTAATTAAATCTCCAATACTTTTTTCGTGACTTGTTCTACATAGCTCTACAATTTTTCCATGAACTTTAAAAGCAGCTATGATTTTATCAAATATTATTGTATCCAATTTACTATCAAAATATCGGGTAATTTGCCGAGCCCATGATTTAGGTCCTTGATTATTCGTATAAATCATAATTTTATCACATTTACCGGCCTTTTTCATTTTCATCAAATATTTTAATATTCCTATTATATTTGGTCTTAGAAACTCTGGAAATAAATCTACCACATGAAAAAATGTACAATCATAGTCTTCATATGATATATCAAGTACAAACTTCAATGCATCCCAGAACATCCCTATTTCTACAAAACTCCCTAGTGTTT
>Ga0115011_10002623_pt1 | contig 12448 bp, 11 predicted proteins | sample TroAtlMetagenome_2_FD_88705 | JGI IMG/M metagenome (GOLD analysis project Ga0115011, IMG submission 88705) | Marine eukaryotic phytoplankton communities from Atlantic Ocean - Tropical Atlantic ANT8 Metagenome | ecosystem: Environmental > Aquatic > Marine > Oceanic | place: Tropical Atlantic... | reverse complement strand
TGTTGTTAATACAGGTAGTGGATGTTCTTGGCCTAAAGGTACTGTCATAGGCATTGGTCAAGCTAACTTGCTAGACGCTGAAAATGATGATTTTGGCAGCACAACAAGAAACAACATGCCAAGAAATCCTTTCTTACCAGCAGGAGCTACTCATTTACTAGGAAGTAAGATATACAATTACGACCAAAAAAGTTCTGGCGCTCCGATGATTCCATCAGAAAGATGGGAAGTTTATGGAGAGTTTGATAATAAGACATTTGCTACCGAACACCCAATATCAGATGATGACTCTGCAATTCCTGATGGTAGAAGCAATCAATTTACACTTGGGCATCCACAACGTGGCAATACCTCATTTATGGAGATAAGAGTTGCAAGTATTGAACCTCTTATAACAAAAAATCCTAGACAAAACAGACACTTAAAGATTTATGACAGAAGCGGAATTTTGAATGATGATGGTACATTCAATCCTAAAGATGCAGACATGCTTCCAAATCGTGAATATGCACACCCGTTTGGATTAAATCCATGGCCTTTGGGAGTTCAAAATCAGTCATCTTCTGGAAGAACTCAGGACATGTGGCCTAAAGGCGTGGCTATGGGTTGGGACAACGCTGAACATTTGAGGAAAGACCCTGTTGCTGCTCATACAGCTTTAGGAAGAATTGGATTAAAACCAACAGCTGAAAACTTAAACATGCTGTCTGTGATGAACGAAGTTTCGCAAGGAGACACAACGACTCCAATCCCATTGATTATGCCAGTAACCTCAGTCATGATTAACTCAATTGACAATGTTTACGCAACAAATGAAGAAGATGGAGGCTGTCTAGGAAAAGTAGCATACACAAAACAACAATGCGAATCTGGAGGAACAAGTGCAGGAAAATGGATTCCTAGATTCCTTTACACAAAAGCTACAACTGGACAACCACATGACATAAGCGATGGTGAAAAAATAATTGTTAGCGGATCTGTTGCCTATCAAGCTACTTGTATGGGGACTAGGCTTGGTTATTGCAATGGAGACATCACGTTAAACATTAACGAGTGTATGGAAGGTGTTTGTAAGGATACACAACATCCAAATGGATTTGGAATAACGGGAGGAACAATAACCAAATATCATGTTGATCCCGATACAAATAAGCCTTGGAAAACCGAATATGATTGTTCAGCAGCGAGTGTAAAGAAACAGCAAGACTTGGTTGCAGATGGTTGGGATCCTGATGGAAACCTTACTAAAGACTTGGTATTTACTCCTAATGGACAGTGGGTTCAGGCATATGAAGATAGCGAAGCTGATGAACAACTATGCGAAGCGTTTGGAGGCGGATGGGTAGTTGGAAAAACTAACAACGAAAAAGACAAAAAAGGTTTCTATAAAGATCCATTGAATGACACACCTCTTGATCTAGAAAACAAAGAAAAAGATTTTGTTGAAGGCTGTCCAGTAAACTGTCAAATTAATGGATTCATGGTTCAGGATGCTTGTACTTCGCATTATGACGACGGTCAATGCTATGAGTGTCTTTTACTAAAGGTTAAAAATCCCGATGGAAGCGAATCAGAAGAAGCTAGATGTCCTAGAGCTGAACATGATGGAATGTACATAGCAAGGACAAATCCTAATAGGTACTGTCAAAACAGTATATTTAATCCTAACCTAGATGAAGTTACACAAACATCCGAAAGAAATAGACTTATAGCTGATGCAAAATTAGAATGTATCGCAGCTGGTTTTGAATGGTATGGAGATGTTCCACTTGGAGTAGTCGAGTCTCCTATTGGAGATGATTTTACAAGTAAATATTCATTTGAAATAGCTCTCCATGGCGAATTGAATATGGACTTTGTTGATGGGGCAAAAATTTATGGAAGTGAAAGAGTTCCTTTAAGAGCAATAAATAAAGGTAGAGATGTTAAGAGTGATTGGCAATTAGACGTTGAAGTCCACGAAGGAACTATTGTTGATCCGATGGGCGACTTCAAAGATGATGCAAACTATACAGTACCAACAACAATGGGCGAATGCTCAACAATGAGAGATCATGTATGGATAAGTACATACACGCCTCGCCCACCATCTCCATTTAGTAATACACAAGAAGCAGGGACTGAGAACCAGACTCCTAAAGCTTCTTCTGCATTTAGTTCTGCATTTGGATACAAGAACTATGGACAGGCAGGAACTAGTCCAGCTCCATCTATAAATGAACAAACTACTGGCGAATGTGTGAACATTAGAAAGATAGGAGAGTTCATGGAAAATTGGACTCCCCGCACAAATAGCGGTTTCTCCTTAATAGAAACTGACAAGTTCCTTGAGGAGGACGTTGATGGAAATGCTGTCAAGATAGTGTCTTCTCTGCAAGATGCTTGCATAAGATCAGACAACTGTGCATTAAAGAAGGATTTTGGTTGGTGTATGGATCTTACTGAGACTACAGTTGGAACTTGTTATACCTATCTTCAAAATGGGGGAACTTGGAGAGAAACTAGAGTAGCAGCTAATAAGTGTACTGATATATTTGTAGGGCAAGAACAGATAATAGGATCGAGTACACTAACTACATCTTTGAGTAAAAGAGATGCATGTGCAACAAAAGGTATGCAAGCTTATGGTGGAGGAAGTGGAGTCACAGTAAGTTCAACTGCTGTTGTTGATGATTTTGAATGTATGGGTTCTACAGTACCTGCCTATCAGTCAACCTTTTCTTGTACAGTCGGTGATCCAGCCACTCAAGAGCCTTACACAGATGAGTATGCTTGTATTGCTGGTGGAGGTGAATGGATTGAAACGCCTCCAGAAAAACCAATAAGAGGTGATGGGATGACCGAAAGAGTTTGTAGAGAAGTAGCTCTAGGACATCCAATTTATAAAAGCAGTAAAGGAGAAGTTATATCACCTGCTCCAAAGTATGGTCCAAGCACAATGAACAAAGGATTCCTTGACCTAAAGAACTTATCTTCAGAAGAAGCTATTGCCATGGGTCATGAAACTGGAATAGGACAGGCTGAACGAGTATACAAAGGCGTAATATATGCTCCTAACATTGAGAAAAATGTATTTATGAAGGCTGAGGATGTTAGGTCTTATACTACATATGGAGTTCAAGAAAACGAAAGAGCTGTATGGAGCAGACATGGTGGATCTTTCGATATAATTGTAGGGTATCCACCACCGGAAAATAATTGTAGAGACGCTAATTCAACCGGACCTGTAAATCTAGATTGGCATTTAGGGTTTGATCAAATATGCTGCAATGTTAGAGGTCCTTTAGCATTTTATCAATGTGCAGACAGGTGCTTCCATCATTACGAAGGTCCTTTAATTACAGATTTAGAGTTTGATTTTGGAACTACAGGGATATCACAATTAAAAGTAAATGTACATGAGTAAGGAATTAAGATGACAGGTTTTTTTGAAGACACTGAAGAAGATTTTATAGAACAGGTTTATAAACCAGTTCAAAAGAAACAACCTAGAGTGTTTGATAATGTAAGAAACATTCCAAATCAAATTGAATTTGATGGAGACTCTGGAAATTTGTTGATTACTCCTTGTCAGTGCCAGATGGATTCTGAATCAAATGGCATATTTTGCGATAGGCATAAATGTCTGAAGACAAAATCTTTACACACATTGTGCCAAACTAGACAGGATTATTTTCAGCTGTGGGAAGATGGTGTTGGCCCAATGCAAGACATGCATCAAAAACAAATGATAAGACAGGGCTATGAAAAGGTGGAGCTAGCCGAAGGGGAAGAGGTAATAGTAGAAGAAAAACAAGAAGAAAAAGAAAAATTCTTCATGAATGACCCTAGAATACCTGCTAAATCTAGAGGTTTAGGAGATACGATAGCAAAGGTAACAAAAGCAACAGGCATTAAAAAAGCTGTAGATACTGTATTCGGAGCAATTAATAAGGATTGTGGATGCACTGAAAGACAAGCTAAGTTGAATAGGATGTTTCCTTACGCCAAAGGTAAGGAGCCTCCTAAGAAAACAAAAGGCTTTTTTGAGTAATGGTGTATAATATATTAGAAAATAAGCTCTAAGGAGATTTAGATATGGCCCTAATTAGTTTTTTGGCTGGCTCAACTACTGTTAATAATCTAGCTGGTTCTGGCTTAGGTTTTTTTGGCGGTTCTTTTGGCCAATCAGTACAGATCAATCAGTTTCAAGACACCACGTTTATTACCGATGGTGCTGGAACTACGCAAAAAGGTTCTGCCAACAACGTTAAGTACGCTACTGATACCACAGCTTTTGCTGCTGGTATTGTTTCAGCAACTGGCTTAAAGTATATTCCAAACGAGAAAGCCACGCTGAACATTAGATTTACAAACGACAGTGCTGTTAGAACACAGAATTGTAAGCTACGAATATTTGACAGAGTTAATAAGAATCATCCCGCTAGTGGTGTTATCACTAGAGTCGCTGAGATTATTCATCCTAATACTTCATACGCAGTTTTAGGCTCTGGAGATGATACTTGGTACGGAAGCACTTCCCATAGTGGTGCAGATGCTCATGGAACCCATCAGGGTTCTACCAATCCAAGTGATAGACTTCCAGACGGAACTCTTACAGTTGGTGGTAGTGGCGTCTTTGTGCCTCTTGCTCAATCCCCCGGAGCATTAGGTGTATATGCTGGTAATGGAGCTTCTAACACTGGTCAATACACACAGCACGACTGGTATGTAGCAATCACAGCTTCCCCTGATAGCATTGGTAGTAAGACCCAATATGGTCTATATGTAGAGTTAGAATACCTCTAAAGGCTACCTTTTTGTAAGCACTAAAAAACCCCGCCAGCAATGACGGGGTTTTTTATTTTACTCTTCCCTTTTGGTCTCAGGGTTCCATTTAACCCATCCGTTATTAGGCAACCATTTGCCTTCTTTGTCTTTTCGTTTGGGGAATAGTCTTCCACCCTTTTTCATTACACCAAAAGCCAACTTCGCTCCGCAGTCAGCACATCTAAGTTCGTAGTAAAGATTGTCGTCTACATTCCTTACTTGGAATCTGATGTTATCGCTTCCACATTTTCCGCATGTTGTTTCTTCAAAGATCTCTTGAAAATTAGATAACTTCTGAAACAGTTCAATCTGTGTTTCAAAGTCAATTTCAACAGTAATCTTTCCGCTAGTATAACTTGCTTTCATCATAACCTCCAGTTGGCCTTATAACCTTTTATTGAATCCTGAATAGGCTCACCATTCTGATACCCATTCAAAAACTTAATCATCTTCTTTGCACTATCTCTTGTGACTTGGCCAATGTTGGCATAATCACCACTTCCCATATTAATAAACAAAATGACATCAATGTCGAGTTGTTTACATTTTGTATCTATGAATTGAACTTGTTGAGTACTGATACTTTGATCAACTTCGTATTCTCCAGATGTTGGAGACTTCTTCACAGCTTCTTTAACGATGCTAACAATATCTTTCTTAGCTAACTCTTCAGCAGCAAGACATCGTAGCTTTAAAGCCTTTCTTAAAGCTCTCCCCTCAGCCCTTGTGCTAGCAGTAGCGACAGGATGAGCGCAGAACAAATCGTCAGTATTACCATGCCACACATCTGCTACCTCTTTATATACTCTTTGTTCTCCACTGTTCATCCAGTTAAAGACAACTTTGAATACTACTGTTGCTCTATCAGGAGCCGATCCGTCCATAGCAGGAAATACTTGTTCTGGACCAGACTCTACGATATCTCCTAATAGGAATTCAGCAACTCTTCTGAGTCCTGCACATATTGGATTACCATCAATAAGTTCATTTCTATGAAAATGAGCCATAACAAAGTCATTCCACTCATCACTAAACATAGATGGACGACTTTCTTCTCCAATTTTTTCTTCAACTACAGCTTCTTTGACTTCCTCTTCTGTTGTGTCATCGAAAAGTTCATCAAACATGTCGTCTGGGTTTTCAACTTGCATTGTTACAAAATCTTCATCTTTAGCCATAACAGCCTCCACTAATTCAACTAGGTCTTTTTTCTTTGCGCCGTTAGGAATGGCACAATTATGATCTTCCAAAATTTCTTTCAATTCTTTTATTGTTTTATTGCTATGCATTATGTCTCTACTTCAATAAGTCTTTTTGTTGCTGGAGGAAAATTATTCTCAATCTTCTCAACTTCTTCCAATACAACAGCCAGAGCTTCTCTCATGTTTTTGTTTGAAAGGTTGCGAATAACATTCTTCACACGAAGAACCACAAAACCTCTATTTATTAATAAACCAGCTTTTTGAGCGTCCGCTCGTATATGGCGATCAAGGCTTTTTTGACCCCAAATAGGGAGAAAATGAGCAGGGCCATCAATTTCTATAGCTGTTTTGATCGAGGGTACGAAAAGGTCTATTTCTAGATTTTCGTTTTCTACCAATCCTCGCTTATGAAAGATAACATCATAGCCAGCATTAGTCAACCCCTCATAAATGAATTTCTCAATCTTTGAGCCTTCTTTTGAAGCTTTTCTGACCGCTTCCGCAGCTAACTTTCTTAGGTTTGCTTTGTCTTCATCAGACATTTCAGCCCATTGTTTTTTGGAAAGGTCTGAACGTCTTTTTCGTTCGTCTTCTTCCATCTCATCCCAGTAATTAGCCATTCCGTTACTAATTGCAACTTTTTCAGCTTCTGTTCTTTTCTTTCCTCTTGTTGGATGCTCATGCCTACCATTTTGTATTGCTACAGTTTGAGCAGAGCTTTTGTCACGAAGGTTGACTCCAAGAGTGTTCAACGCTCGTCTGATTTTATTTGGGTATGTTTTAAGCTCTTGAGCTATTTCATATGTACTTTTCTTTTCATTGACATATTGTTCAATGATATATTCCTTGTACTTGTTTATAAATGCACTACTCATTTGTCATCCTCGCTATTTTTTCTATATTGATATTCTCTATTATATGGTCAACTTTCCTATTTGAATAATTTGCTATAGCCTTTGCATGATCTTTGCTCCTAGCTATTAGTTTTGTTTCTTTAGGAATAAATGCTTGTATTGTTTTTTCATATTCTCGCCCATGATTTCTAATCCATTCAAGATCCCAAACATAAAAATATTTTGATTTTGGCGCAAAACATTTGTTCATAGAAAGTGAAGTCGAAATGTTCGTTGAAATAAGACTTCCATGAAAACTCCATATTTCGCTCATGGACATAGTAGCAAAATTAGGCTCAATTATATTTGCAGAAGAGTTCTCAAAGAAAATAATAAAGTCTTCCTTTCCTCCACTGTCTATGTAGTCGTTGATTCCTTTTATCAATGAAAAGGACAAATCGCTAGCTGTAGTATCGCTTACCATGAAGCCTATTTGGTTATTTTTTGGCATCAGCTTCTTTCTTATTTAAGGAATACCATTCTACCGTCTTTGCAATTCCTTCTTTTACATTAGTAGGTTCAATGTTTATATACTCTTTCATTTTTTCTACTGAAAGCAATTTTTTCATCTGACCATCAGGCTTTTCGGTGTTCCAGAATATTTCGCCTTCGTAACCTACAGCCTCATTAATATAATCTACTAATTGCTTAATGCTTATGTCACTACCTGTTCCTATATTAAGTGGAGCTGTATTGTCTTCGTATTTCTGCAAAGCTTGAACTATTGCTTCAGCTGCGTCATCTACAAACATAAACTCTCTCATAGGAGATCCAGTTCCCCAACACTCAACCTGCTCTTCTTCCTTCTGCTTTGCTTCTACAAACTTTCTAATCAAAGCTCCAACGACTTTTGTTCTGACTAAATTGAATGTGTCATTTGGGCCATACAGGTTCGTAACACAAACAGAGACTGAATTGAATTCATATTGTTTGCTATAAGCCTCGGAAGCCGCCTGTAAGACTCTCTTTGCTATCCCATGAGCGCGAATAGTCTCATTCGGTAAACCGTTCCAAAATTCTCCTTCTTCCAGAACTTCCATTCCTGTATCTGGGTAAGCACAAGAAGTCATTATTGAAATAAGTTTTTTTACTCCTGCCCATTCACAAGCGTGATGCAGATTCAAGCCCATTACGGTATTTGAGAATAAGATGTCTGCTGGATACATCCTATTGAATTCTATTCCTCCGTTATAGCCTGCTGCATGAATACAATAATCTGGCTTTACAGAATTTAAGTAGTGTATGACTGTTTGTAAGTCGTTGAGATTTACATCTCCATGACGGAGGATGATAGGCTTGGCTTCTTTTTCTATAAGGTTATTGACGATAGCTCTTCCAAGAAAGCCTTCTCCACCAGTAACCAAAACTGTTTTGTCTTTAATATCTATCATGCGTATTGATGTCTTATTTGTAATAAGGGTGCTACTTTAATTAGTTCTTGAATCCCAGTCTTCATGTCTACTTCACACTCAAAACCTTCATCACTTAATTTATCGTAACTTACTTCGTAGTCTCTTTGATCTGCGTCTGTTCCAATTTCTTCATAATGAACAAAACAACCAGTATTTTCTTTGACATACTCTGCTAGTTCTCTTTTTGTCCAGTTAAGATGATTGGCTCCACAATTGTATACTTTGTGTTTCCAGTTGCCCATATTCTCTACACCCATCGTAAAAGCTCTAGCCATATCTCTTACATGAATGAAAGTTCTACGGAAGTCTGCTTGGAAGATAGTGAGTATTTTGTTTGTCATAGCTTGGTAAACAAAGTCGTTTACAAGCAAGTTCACCCGCATACATGGGCTAACACCAAACCCAGTTGCGAACCTAAATGAGACAGTATTGTCTTGTGTACCCACCATTTCCTCTGCAACGCGCTTATTTACGCCGTAGAGCGACACAGCGTTCAATGGCGACTCCTCCACGCATTTGCCCTCTACTTTGCCATACACGCTTCCTGTGGACGCATAGACGAAAGGCATTTTTGGATTATAAGCTTCTCTTGCGAAGAGCATGTTTCTAACGCCTTCTACGTTTACTGCCGTAGCCAACGCAGGTTGGGATTTGCAAGCCGGAAAGCCAACAATAGCAGCGAGATGAATAATAGCGTCACACCCATGAACAGCCTCCTTCATTTGTTCCAAGACAGTAACATCACCATATTCAAACTCAAAATTTGGGTTTGTGGCTAGTGGAATTATTGCATCGCATTGACCTTTGTGAAAATTGTCAACGCACTTTACTTTGTAGCCCTTACCTAGTAGATGTCGGCATAGAACATTTCCTACATAACCGCCACCACCAGTAACTAGAATTTTGGTCATCGTATACTCCACCAGAATCAAATCTGGTTATATCGTGTCTTTCTATTGGATCTATCCAGTATATCTCTAAAGCCTTAGTGTCTTCTAATGCTTCAAATCTATGTTCTGTGTTTGGAGGAACGTCTGAGAACATTCCTTCATAAAGAATCGTCTCATCCTCACTATCCTGCTGATATATAATAACCTTTAATTCTCCTTCTAGCACAATAAATCTATTCCATTTGTTTATATGCTTGTGTCTAGAGCAGAAACCGCCCTCTTTAGCTTCTATATAATGAACTTCGCAGGAAGAATTTTCAAAAAAACAACTAGTCTGTCCCCATATTTTTCCTTGAGTTGCTCCGGTTAAAGTTTTATGTGACATATTTTTGCCTTTCAAAATAAACAAGTTCTACAAGCGCCAGTTTTTTCTCCATGCTCTTTCATTTCTTTTCTAAAAGAACAAGCATGATTATTTGTTAAGCATGATACTAAAGATTGAGTATTAACATTTCCTAAAATATAACCTTCATGCTCTTTAATGTCACTTCGTAAATTGCAACAAGGCATCACATTTCCATTCCAGTCTATGTAGATGCCCTTGGATGGATATGAACATGGGCTTACCCGAAAACCTTTAGTCAGCGAATCTATTGATCCGCCTCTGTCAACTCCATTAGAAGAAAAGTCTCTACCTAGCATCCAAACCTTCATTTTCCCAAATTGACCTTCCCATTTTATTCTACCTCGATAATCTGACCAATCTGGACTTTTAGGTTCTATTAATTTTGTTTCTATTACAAGCTTTTTAGTTTTTTGTTTGTAGAGTCTTTTGATCTCTTCTATTGAGTACTCGCCTACTGGATACAACTGTATATTAAGTAGACCTAAGGCTGAGCTTTCTGCTCTTTCAATTATTTTTGGAGATAGGTAGTCGCCATTGGTATTTGTTCTTAGTAATGTGTTTGGTAGTATTTCTTTTGCTTGAGATACACGCTCGAAGAATATATCGTCTGAAAGAGGCTCGTTATAACGAGAATAACTAATTTCTCCTCCTTGCCAATCTGCACCAAATCCATTTTCGCGTAGTTCTTCTAGAATTGATATATAAACTGATTCACTAAGATGCTCTTTTTTAGACCTGCGATCCACAAAGTGATTAGGACAAAACCAACATGTTCTATTGCAATAATTGAACAACTCTATTTCGCAAGACTTAAACTTACTCAACTTATTGCTCATTTTAGGTTATTCCCAAATGCTTGAACGGTAAACCTCTTTCTATTTCTTCTAAATTCCATTGAGTGTAAGCTAGGTCGTTAAACCATTGCTCTCTATTAAAAGTCTTTGGGTTATTTATTTCTGATAGATCATGATTGGTAACATTCCAAGCTACAGACCTTTTGCTAAAGACAAAGGATGGTATCCCTTCTATTACTGCTTCCACACAAGAGTTTGAATTGTAAGAAACAACAGAAGATGCAATTTTTAAATCTTGTTCTATTGATCTATCAACTGAAATTTTTACGCCTTCTGGTATGCTGATGCTTTGCTTCCACTCAAGTGGATGTTTTCTATATATTATTTTTTTGTTTGAAACTTTTACTAAATAGTTGAGAGTCTCTGAAAGCCAGTTTGCATAATCAACATCATCTACATTAGCATCATTAAAAGTTTGTCCGCAAACTAGAACATATTTCTTTTCATCGCTGTTTTGCCAAGGCTTTAGTTTTGTATTTAAAATACTAGATCTGTCATTAGGCATGTTTTTGTTTTTAAAATCTGCATCGTTATTAAGTTCTCTTGGGTACTCAGTAAATCCAATAGAGTAATATTCAGTTCTTTCAACATAGCCACGCTCAATTAAGACAGTGTTTAAGCCTCTTTTCCTTTGCTGATCAGACAAATCTTTTCTAAATTCATGACCAACACATATGTCCTCTTTATAAGCACCCCAGACAATAGCATTTTGCACAGGTTTGTAGTATCTTATGTCTCTTACTTCTATCCCCATTCTTCGCATACAGCTCATAAAGGATTTTATGAATTTTATTGGCTTTCTATACAAAGGAGAGTCAATCTCTTCATCGTTGAAGTATGTATAAAAGATGCAAGAATTATCCATCTGGTAAGTCCCTGACTGCTCTTATGATTGCTTGCTTAGAATTGTACTTTGGTGTCCATCCATGAGACTTAAGTTTTTTGTTTGAGACTGAGATAAGTTTATTATCTCCTTTCCAATTTGCTGATTCGCCAAGCCACTCAATTTCTCTGTAGACTTCTAAACCAGTCATGACAGCTTTTGCAACTTCTTCAATGTTTATTTGATCATCTGGACATATGTTATATTCTCCTGTCGTGTCTTTCATTGCCAAAAGAAGAAGTCCGTCTATTAAGTCATCTATATAGCAATAGGGCTTTGTAGATCCCGGTTTATCTCCAAGAGCTTCTAGAGTTGGGTTATTTAAAATTTTATGTATAAAATCATAAACAACTCCGTGGGTAAGACCACGCCCAACAGTCGCACACATACGAGCCGATACGCCTCTTATCTGTCCCGTACTGGTATAGTATTTGACGATACTTTCCGAAGCTCTTTTAGTCATACCATAAATAGAAGTTGGTTCTGTTCGATCCCTTTCCGTGTATGGCCTTGGTTCTCTATTAGGAAAATCAGAAGACTCTTGTTCAAAAATCCAGTCGCCATAGTTTATTACAGATGATGCCAGTATCACCCTAGCGCCTTTCGGCGCCCATTGACAGATTTTTTGAGTGCTTAATATGTTGCTGTTTAGTATTTCAAAAGGTTCATTACCTTGCATCTTTACGGTAGCTTTAGAAGCCAGATGAAAGATATATTTAACATCATTATTCCGCATGACGTTTTTAACTGTGTAAAACTCAGGCTCTCTTTGGTTAGAAAACCCTAAGTCATTGACGTAATGCTTATTAATAAACGGAGAGTTAAAAGAAGATCTTCCCATAGTGATAACAGGCCCGAATATGCCTCTATAATCGTAAAGCCTACTTATTAGATGACGACCTACAAACCCACTACCACCAGTTACAAGCACGCTCATTCTTCGACTCCAAAAAGAGACATCTTCACATTAATACACTTTGCAGCTTCTTCTGGAAGATTAAGTTCCGTAAGGATCGAAGCGACTCTATCAAAATAAGTATGGTTTTCTACGACAGATTCGTAACCAGCTTTCATGTGTTTGATTCGTTCATTTGGATTT
>Ga0115011_10002622_pt1 | contig 12448 bp, 14 predicted proteins | sample TroAtlMetagenome_2_FD_88705 | JGI IMG/M metagenome (GOLD analysis project Ga0115011, IMG submission 88705) | Marine eukaryotic phytoplankton communities from Atlantic Ocean - Tropical Atlantic ANT8 Metagenome | ecosystem: Environmental > Aquatic > Marine > Oceanic | place: Tropical Atlantic... | reverse complement strand
AGGTGCTGGATATGCGAATGAAATCACAATACGGCGATTGTTGGTAATCGTGTTGATTTTTGCAGCAACAAAAAGAATTTTGGAATTAATAATTTGAAGGAATACGGATGAAGTACATTATTCGATAGAATCAATATGATCGCAATCAGGATGTGCGCATTCTACCTGGTATTTTGCTCGCTTAGGCTTAGGTATTCGCATCATTGCACCACAAAAAGAACATTGGTGTTGTATAACTTCAGGTTCTTTTGGTCCAGTATCTTCAGAACGTTGTTCTTGAATTTTTGACCAGCCAATAGAATCGGTGTGACTTTGTTCCTTTTTCAAGGTACGAGAACGAAGAGAAAGTTTGATTTTTCTTCTCTTTCGACCGCCCTTTCCGCGGGATTTCTTAGAGCCTTTATCTGCAGCCATGTACCTTTGAGGGGGGGTTATGTATTCAATGACTTCGTTGAATTATGGATATGATTATGTTAAAATTATTCAATAATAAATGATTTTCCATTTTCGGGTACATGGACTATTTGTCCATTTTCTTCAATTGCTTCTTTTAGTGGGGCGATGGCTTCTTCTGGTAAATGGAATAATATAACATCTTTAGCTTTTGATTTTTTAGCAAAATCAACTAATGCTGAATGTCCAGCATGATTTGAGAGTTGGAAACGATCTACTTCACATTGAATTTCTACAATATCTCCATAAATAGGTATTTTTCCTGTTTCAAGGAGCATTTTTCCTCCAGTATCTTCTGCTTGATATCCTGTAATCAATACTGCACTTTTTGGATCATCTTTTACACGATTAAGGTACCATAAAACGGGGCCACCTTTGAGCATGCCACTTGTAGTTACAATTACATCAGCAGATAAGGCCTTTTTACGATCTGATTTACTACCAACTTTGCGAACCCAGGGCCAAATTTTATCCCATTCTTTTGCATCATGAATAAATTCAGAGTGGTTCATCCAATGACGTGTCACTCGTTTTCCCATACCATCATAATGTACGTTAAGAGAAGGGGCGTTTTTGTGAAGAATACGAAGGATATCTTGTCCTCGCCCCGATGCAAATGCTGGAACTATGACTAAACCACCTCTATTAACAACCTCTTTTACTTTCTCGACGAACCTCATTTCTTCCTCAAGACGATTTGGGTGTTCTCTTCCCCCATATGTCCCTTCTAAAACAAGGATGTCGGTTTCAGTTGGTATTGCTCCCGATACATTAGGTGTATTTCGAGTATCAATATCTCCACTCCACAAAATTTGTTTTGTCGGTGTTTTGATGTGAATCATTGCAGCACCTGGAACATGCCCTGCTTGCAATAATTTCCATTCCCATTCACCAATATTTTGTTTAACACCAAAGGAATGAGTTTCCCATGACAGATCTGCGTCTTCGATATCTCTTTTATCCCAAGGTAAAGGATATCCTTCTATTTTAGAAATTTTGTAAGTATCTTGCCACATCATATCAGCTAATGCTGCAGTCAAATGTGTAGCATGTAATGGACAATTATGACTTGCGGTAATCCACGGAACCATTCCAATATGATCTAAATGAGCATGGGTAATTATTGCAGCATCAACAGGGGGTGATTCTTGGGGATATGTTGGTGGGTCTCCTGGAGATAAACCATAATCAATCAAAATTCTAGTTTGTGTATTATCTTCAATAATACATGCTACGTTTCCCACTTCTTGTGCTCCACCCAGAAAATGAAATTGAATTCCACTTTCTATTTTTTTTTCTGGATATGATGTTGTACGTCCAGGAGTATAGAAGACCATGATTTTGTTTAATCGAGGAGGGTATTTGAATCAAGTTATCATTTTTAGGATGGGACCCCTGTAATTCCAGTGGAAATTGGAATAATCAAAATTTGAATAGAATTTCAATGAAAGTTAAAACTCAATAATAATAAATCTCAAACCCAATAGTAATACTGTATATTGATTTTTTAAACAATTATTTGTATTGATTTCTAATGTTTTTTCAAAATTATGTTTGGAGTGGAAATAAGGGGGAACCATTCTAATAATCTATGAAATTAATACAAAAATTAGCATAAATACACCATCACCTTGATTCCAGATTATGTTTTCGCGATAACATGGGAAGGATGGAGAACCATGTTTTCCAAGTTGATGATGATCGGTGTTATGGTTGTGCAGCTTGTATTGCTTTATGTCCAGTAAATGCACTTTTTCTCGAAGATAAATTAGCAATTGTAGAAGAATTAGAATGCACTCATTGTGAACACTGTATCCCCCTTTGTCCAGTTCATGCTCTTTCAATAGTAGAAATGGTGACTCCATGAATTATGATCATGTTTTTCCAAAAGCAGACATCATTTCTTTGATTTTGGCTCGCTTCATCCAATTAAGAACTTCAGATTCGATATTACTTTTACACCCCGATGCTGAAATTGGAATGCCAACAACCTCTTGTGGTATATTCTCATCTAAAGATATTCTAAATCAATTAAATTTAGAACCATTTCCTAATTCATTGAATATATCTTCTAATTCGTTACGTTCTGAGTGGTTTGAAAAACATTTAGCTATTATTTTAGCAAATAATGGCGCATATATTTCTACACGTGCTACATTTAATCAAACATCACCCACATCTGGAAAAATTACTGGCTCTACATCTATTTCGGGTGAAATTAAATTTAATTATTTACACAATATTTCGATTCCAGAATCCCACAGCCATTCATGGTATTGTAAAATTCATATGAAAAATCCACCACCAGATGTAACTTTTTTTTCAAAACGAAGTGACAATTCTTTCGAATCTTGGTCAAAGAATGATATTGTTATCCCAAATACATTTGAAACACGTATAGGTATGGGATCATCCCTATCTCCAAATACAATTGATATTATTATGGAATTAGCGCAAGAATACTTAGATCATCATTTGAACACAAATTAACCCATTATCTCCATATGCTTCTTTTATTCTAGCAAGGCTATGGTTGCTAGTGATACCACATCAATATTGGAACAACTTAGATCCACACCTTCACCTGGGCATATTTTGGTAATAGATCCAGACGATCAAACACCAGAAATGGCTGCAAAAAGAGCCATAGCGTGTGTTTTAGCAGGAACTCGCTGTATTTTTGTTGGAGGATCAACAGCAGTTGATGGTACACCAGTACATGATACAGTAGTAGCAATTCAAGAATCATTAGAATTAGTTAATGGAATGCAACCCAAGATTCCGACGCATCTGAAGAACAATGGAACATTCCAGTATTATTATTTCCAGCAGGTGCTAGAGCACTCTCTCCTGCAGCAGATGGAATTACATTCATGACTTTAATGAATAGTCGAAATCTTCAGTTTGTAATGGGTGAACAAGTTATTGGGGGGCCGATTGTACAAAAATTAGGTATTGAACCGATTCCAATGGGATACATTGTCTTTTCACCAGGGGGAAAGGTTGGTGAAGTTGGAGAAGCGGATTTAATTTTACCAGATGAAAAAGAAAGATGTATTGCATATACATCTACAGCGGAATGTTTTGGTTTTCCCCTCATTTACTTAGAAGCTGGAAGTGGGGCCTCATCTCCCGTTCCACCTGAAATGATTTCAGCAGCAAAAAGAACAGCCCCAAATGCAATGATTGTTGTTGGAGGAGGTATGTATAATGGAGATTTAGCACGACAATCTGTTCAAGCTGGTGCTGATTGGATAGTAACAGGAAATTTAACTGAAGAATTTGATAATGCATCTGAACTTGAGAATGTGATGAGAGAATATATCGAAATTATTCAATCATAAAATTCAAAGAGAGGGCTGCCAATCTTTGTATTCCACATGTGCAGCTTGTGGAGCGGTTTCTCCATCATCAAATTCTTCCAATCTTTCAGCTAACCACGTAAACCACTCAAATCGAGTATCTCCTCCCTTTATTCTATCAGAATGGATCAAATTCAAGCACAATTTATGGTGGTGTTGAATCAACCCAGAAAACAAGTCATAGACAAGTTTGAATTTCACATCTCCACGAAATACAAGTGCACCCAAACTTTCCCACGTCGTCAATACAGCAAATGCTTCTGGCCATTTTTCAGCATGGTATTCTTTGAATTCATCAAGATTATTCAAATTCTCAGGTTGATAGGATACGATGTATAATCCAGCAGCAAATTCAGGAGATTGAAACAATTCTGCTAAAGATAAAGCAGCAGCACTCTGTCTTGCTTTTTTCAATTCTTTAATTTGAAACCATGAATAAATCGCAGCACCAAGAATTGTAATTAATCCAAGAATTTCAGCCCAAGATGCAAGAGTACCAAGGTCCATCATTCCCTCTAAAAGAAAGATATCTAAATACAAATCCTATATTTTTCGAATTATTTTATGAATTACAATATTTTATTTTTACACTCGTTGCATCTAAAGAAAAATCTTCTAAATCTAAATGAAATGGTTCTGAATCAACATATAGGCTTGCAATATCAACACCATATAACCCATTGATTACTGGTGTTAATTTTGCACTTGATTTAATCCAAAGGCTAGCAACCCCCCTTGCCTTCTTTCGTTGATGATTCAACAACATTGCCGCGATCTGAATAATTCCTTGTACACCATCAACTAATTCTTGACTTACATTTCCTTTCAGAGATATCCATAAAGCCTCCCAATCCTCATGTGCATGCCAAAATCTACCAGCATTGAAATGTTCAATCCCAACATCAAGCCAATCAGATTGTTGTTTCGTTAACATCTATCTCACCCTAACAATGATTCACTAAAATCTAAATCCTGAATCCCATTACCATAACAACCTCTTTCTTCTTCATTCATATCTCCACATTCTACTGAATATTTGAGAACAGACAATACAGCTTCTGGATGAAATTGTACTGTTTTGATTTCCCTCGTTGGATGTACACATGCAACAATATCACAATGTTCTGATGAAGCAATCACTTCCATTTCTCCAGCATCACTGACGTGATCTTGATGTGTAAATAATTGATTTACAACCCTTCCATCATTATAATTTACAGATAACATACTTTCAGTTTTTTCTTCTGCTCGAATCACTGCTCCACCTAATACTTTGCAAATAATTTGATGCCCAAAACAAATACCATACAATGGCACCTCACATTCCCAAATCAATTTAGCAACCCTATCCATCCAAGGTTCCCACATTGAGACATTTTTCCGACTTCCAGTGATTACTGCAACATCATATTCATCAGGCTCTTCAATTCGAGTACCAAATGAATAATCAATCGGATTTTCTACATGTGGTGCCCATAACAAGATTTCATGATTAGGAAAATGTTTGACAATTTCTTCAACCCCCTTTTTCCCAAAGGCTTCTCGTTCTGCCAATAAATCTACAATCAAAATAGTGGGCATGTTATCTCACTATACAATTATAATTCACCAAAATAAAATTGCTAACGCCTCTTTGAACCAACCCTTGGAAATCGCTGTGATGACAGCAATGGGTAAAAACACCATACAGCACAGATTAAGCAAGATTTCTTCCATCTCGATCAACAAATTCTAACAATCTTTACAATTTGAACAATTATCACAACATTTGCATTTACTCATCCTTATTCCTCCAATCATTCATCAATATCTCGTAGTGCTGGTGGGGCACTCCCACCAGGTGATGGCACATCTCCATCAGGCCCCTCAATTGGTTCTAATCCAGTCGGCAAGCCAGCAGCCTCTCTTCGTGCTTGTACTTGTTCATGAGCGCGTACAACATTCAAAGAATCTCTAAATGCCTTATTCACAACTTCTCGTGTACTTTCTGAACGTCTCATAGCTCCCATTTCCCCAACAAGTCGGTCATGCGTTTCTTCTAATGCCTTCAATTCTGCAGTACGATCTGAAAGACCAGCTTCAATATCTTGCATTGTTAATTGTAGTTGAGCAATACGTTCATCCCTATCAAACACCTCACGATGCAATCTTCTTTCCCTTCTTCTCAAAGCCTCATATTCTCTATTTCTATCAACTAAACGTCGCTTTAATTCTTCAATTTGTTCTGTGAGATATTCATGTTCTGCTGAAACACTACGTGGACCTGACATAACTCGTTGTAACTGTTCTTCTAATTCACGAATACGATCATCTCTTATTTCCAAATGATTCCTCACTTGTTCAACAAGTTCTCTTAATCGATCCCTTTCATCCATCACTGAATCTTTCTCAATTTTCTCATTTTCAAGTTCTTTATGTGCACCTTCTAATTCTTGGTTTAAAGTTCGAACTTCTTCAGCAGTTACAGAAGTTAATCCAGCTTCTGCTGCCTTTTCTAATGCATCTACTAATGTAGCAACCTTTGCTTCCATTTCGACTAATAAACCAGTTTTTTCTTCCAATTCATCAGCCATTGTTGAATTATCTCTTTCCAGAGAGTCCACTTTCATTGCTCCACTACTTACAGCCATTTCTTCCATTTCTGAACGACCATCTTCAACCAATCGTTCTAAATGGATTATTTGTGCCTCTCGATCTCTAATATCTTCTTCAAGCCGAATTAATCGTGCACGATCGGGAGATCCAATATCTTCTCTCTCTTTCAAATCTAATTCTAAAACTCGATTTTGTTGTCGTAACCCAGCAACCTCTTCATTGATGAGAGAAAGGTCTTCCCAGGCACTCATTACTTCCTTGATTAATTGGTCAGGAGCATAGCTATTCAACATATTAGCCAAGGCTTCTCTATCGGCTCCACCAGGCATAGGGGCATCTTGAGTGGTCATGTCAACAGATAGCATCGTTGAAACCGCATTCTTGAACCTTCGGTGTGTGATGACCCTTTGAAGGCCATATTTGAAGGTCTTAGAGAAACGCCATCATTCAATTGCAGTGTACAATTCATCCGGCATTGCAGACGCCAATTTCAAAGCACCATCTGCAACACGGACCACTGGATCTTCTGCACACCAAACAGTTACATCTCCAATATCTGCTAATTGTTGTGCGACACGGTCTGCTAACCCTTCAATCAATGAACCGCCGCCAGCGAGAATAATGTTGTTTCTAAGAGCTGATTGGTATTCAGGATCGGCACCTGCAACTATCTTTTTCAATCCCTCAACAATATGTGGGACTAAATCATTGCAAGCCAAGCGAATCAAATCACCAATATCGACGTGTTGTTTCTTGCCTTCTACAGATAAATCGACCATAAACTCGTTTCCACTATCTCCAACATGTGATCCTTCTTCCTTCCATCGCCGAACCATTGATTGTGTAAGTTGTGCACCAGAATATTTCTTGCTAATTAGTTCCATTAATCGATGGTCTAACCAATCCCCAGCTTCTTCGATAGTTAATTGATCATCATCTGTTGGGAAGGTCCCGTAAATTCGAGCTATATCTGTCGTACCTGCTCCAATATCTACTACAATACTTCCTGCAATTTGGTCTAGTCCAAATGCAACTGCAAATGGTTCAGATACTACCATAATTCCATTTACAAGGCCCCTTAGAATTGAAACCAAGTTTGTCTTATCTGTGAAACTAATATGTGATGGACTACAAATAACTCCTAGAACTTCATCATATTCTTCAGGATCACAATTCTCAATTAAATGAGTAACAAAAGCCTTGGCAGCACTCAAATTATCTTCATCATCTTGAGCTACCCCGTGTTCTAGTGGGCGGTAAAGATTGCAAGCAAGACGGTGTTTGATTGCATCACCACCAAACACAACATCTCTACCTAGGAAATTGCGTGCTATGGGGTCCTTAGGACGTCCCACAACTGTCTCAATTGTGGTTTGTACGCCCTCTGAGGACATTACAGTCGATTGGTATGTGCCTAGGTCAATTCCGATATACAGTCTTTCGCTCATTTAGAATCATCTCCGGTTGAACATTTGAAACGCAATCAGTCAATGGGTATGAATGTTCCACTCACTTACGTTTTTAAAAAATCAATTTATTTCTCTATTTTATTCTCAAAAAGTGACATCTGCTCATCGATTTCTTTTCTTTTTCTTTTCTTATCTATGTTATTTGAAATTACAGCGACCCCAACAACCGAAATTATAGTGAAAACCAAACAAATACCTCCAATCCAAAACAAATTCTCTTTACTTTCTAACCAACCCTTTGTATTCTCATTTGTTTTATTTGGAATCTCACTTTTATCTCCACCCCACTCCTCTTTTTCATACACTGGCTTGGAACTTACATCAGGCTCAACCGAACCATCATTATCTTCAATTGGGACTTCTTCAACTAATTCCGGCTCTGATTCATCCATCACACCATTTACACCTTTAATAGCCAGAGCAAAACCAAGCATATCTCCATCATTTCCGAGCATATCAGAATAATTTCCAATTCCTACATTTTTTGCAAGAACCTTTACAGAGACCCACTCAACACCATCCAATTCACTTGAATTAATCTTCAAAACCTCAGTCCCTTCAATAGTATCATTTGTTTCATACATAGTGCCATTTGGTAAAGTTACAATTACATTTAGATTGTCTGAAAGATGTCCAAATGGTCGTTGATTGAATGAAAGGAAAACGTCGAGTCCACTATTGTTACTCAATGATAAATTCCATTCAGTACTTTCTCCATTTTTAAGAAACGGTCCTTCAGCCCCACTCCCATTCCACATCTTTTTCTCTATTGATTCAAATGGTCTTGTTCCATTAATATCTAACCAATCATTGATCAAATCCAATCTATTTGTTTCATTCATTTGATATGAATCATGAATCCAAATTTCATTATTTACTTGATCATTAATCAAATTCCCTAGATTTGGGCGACCCCATCCCTGCAATGAATTTGGGGCTGAACCAACCATTTCCCCACCTTGATTCCCCCCCTCCATTGATTGAGCAGACATAGCAAGCAGAACTCGCAATTGTGGCCCCGATGGAACAAAACTGCCATTTTGTATGAACCAACCATCTTGGACCATTTGTTGAATAATTGCAGCCATCCCCGCCCCCAATGCAGTTGAACTACTCGTTCCAGTACTACCTCTCATATTATCGTTGAATGACGAGACGTTCCCATCAGCAGCAGCCGACACAATTCCTACAGCTGGTGTGACGATAAAATTTCCACGCAATCCTTCTTCTGTTGGACCATGTGAAGACCCAGTATAGAGATCATTTCCATTATCTTTCATTGTTCCACCCACAGAAACAACATTTCTTGCATTTGCAGGCTCGTACAACTTGTTGGGGTTATTTCCTGGCGCAATGAATGCTAGAGACCACGGAATTTCACGATGCCATACATCGAGAAGCCAACTTCTGGATGTGTATGATTCAGTAGCATCCCCCCAACTGTATGAGTGAATAACTGCCCCATTCACTAAGTCTTCAGCAAGTAACCAATCCATTTCTGGTTCACTCCATCCTGACTCATTTACTACATCTTGGAAAATTAACCGAGATCCATTTGCAACACCAGTCCCTTCTAATCCACTATAGATATCACAGACTATTGTGCCAGCAAGATGAGTGCCATGTCTGAAATCTTCGTGACTTGAATTATCGCGATCATCAATCGTAGAATTTACCAAAATGACCTTTCTATGATTTTCTCCAATTTCACCAATCGAAGTTTGATTTTCTCTAAAACATCCGTGATCCAACTCAATTCCAGAATCAGCCATACCTACAATGACTCCAGTTCCATTTAATCCCAAATCCCATGCAAGGTATCCTTCCATTGAATTATTTTGCATGATACTTGCCGCCACATCACTCCGCCCCTCTGTTTCCAATATTGGCTCAACCCACCAAATACCTGGTATTGAATCGAAAATTGTTGGGTTTATACCATATATTTCAAAAGTTGTAGGAGAAGAACTTGAACTGCCAGCCAATATCAAATTATGAAAATCAAATAAAGACAAAATATCCCATTGTGCACTAGAAGGCAATCTAGGCTCTAGAATGACACGATAACCCTCTGCTATTTCTCCCCTCAAAATCTTTTTTTCAGGCAATTGATAATCACCAAACGACCCCCAAACAATCACTTCATTTTCAGAAATTTGTCTCAATGGCACCAATCCTTGATTATCTAAATCACTCCATTCATGACTAGTCCACCCATCTTCTTCAATCACAACCCACTCCCCTTCACTTGTTGGAATATCTGGAATTGGCCACGCACTAGATAATGGAGCAACGAACAGCACCACCAATAATAGAGCAATGCTGCGCATATTAGGTCCCACTACCTCATCCACCATCAACCATCTCATCAACCGTTGGTGTTTTATTGGAGCCACCGGTCGCGAGTTCGATGAAGGCCTTTCGAGTGACTGGAAATTACCCTGTTCGAAAGAACACACAATCATTCTCTATCGATCTTGTTGCTGTAGATGATGTAGATGCTAGACACCGATTATATTCATCTATTGGGAGTCGCCACCGCGTTCTTAGAAGACACATTTCTATTGATGATGTATCAGAAATAGACCCCACATCTTCCACAGCAGCTGTTGTAGTTGCCCATTTCAGGGAAACTCATGATTTTTCTTCTAGAATGGAAGAAGAATAAATTATTTTCTTATCCACTTGGAAATTAATTTTGGAACCAATTCCCCCGCTAATCCTTGATGAAATTCATCAAATAAAGCAACATTTTCTGGTGGTTCTAGATTTATTCCGATACAATGGGCTCCAACATCCTTTGCAACATTCAATAAACCAGCAGCAGGGTATACATTTCCACTAGTTCCAATAGCTATGAAAACATCACATTTTCCTACACCACCATAGATTTCATTCATTTTTAATGGCATTTCATGAAACCAAACAATATGTGGCCTTAATCGATCTGAATCACAATTCTCACACCCAACAAATTCATTTTTTAAGTTAGAATTATCCATTGCTACTACAATAATTCCACATTTTTCACACCTTAGTTTTCTTAATTCACCATGCATATGTATCAATCGTTTTGATCCTGCTTTAGAATGTAAATCATCCACATTTTGAGTAACTAACAAAAACCTATCTTCTAGATAATTCTCCAATTCCACCAGTGCAAGGTGTGCTGGATTGACACTTACTTCCAGCAATTGCCTACGTCTACCTTGATAAAATTCCCAAACCAACTCTGGGTTTTTATCCCATGCAAAAGGGGTTGCAACATCCTCAATTCGATGTTCTTCCCACACACCATCTGAAGCCCGGAATGTTTTGATTCCAGATTCTGCACTAATTCCAGCACCAGTCAAAATCACTACATTTGTTTCTGATCCAAACATATTTTACCCATCCACAATCTTTCTGATTGCGGCCAAACTTTCAGGAGTTTTAATTCCCAACATTTCGACTTTTGTTGCAATTAATGCACCTTCAACCCCCAATCCAGATTCTAAACACCCACGTACCATTTCATTTGGATATCCTAATTCACCAGATTTTGTATTGTATTTATTTTCGTTATCCACATACAATTCTTGATGTAATTTCACCAATATATTCTCCAATGCATTTCTAGAAGCCCAATATGCACCAACATTTGTCTCTCCTCTTTTTGGCATATCAGCACCATCTAAATGAGTCTCTAATGAACCTATAACTTGTCCTAAATCATCTCTAATTAATGGAGCATAAGGATCATCCATTACTACTGTTGCCAATGTAAAATCATACCCACCATCCCGATGAATTTTCAAACTCCCTTCTACTGTTTCGTTTCTAACTAATGGCTGTGTTCCAAAAGAAACGTAAATATTTTTGATATTATCTTTGAGATATTTCAATGATTCATAGACTGCATTTCCAGTTCCTAATGGCAATTCTTGTGTTATTATTTGACAATCAATCCCCTCCATTGCATCTTGATATTCTTTCTCACGTCCCCTTGGGACAACAATTAGAATTTGTGAAAATGAAAACCCCTCTTGTAATTTTTTTGAAACAAATCTTGTTGATGGCATTCCACCTATCTCTAACAGAGGTTTGTGAGTTGTCTCTCCACCATGTAACATACGACTTCCTTTACCCCCACAAAGCAAGATAGCGGCGATTTCCACAGTTATGGGGTAACAACGGGGCTAATTTTGTTTACTAATGACTTTCACACTATAATATGGATCTAACCCAAATCTTCTGGGCAGCAGGTATGGCCCTTTGGGTACTTTTTGTAATATATGCAACTCGTTGGACATATAATCATTGGACATCCCAAGGAATGGAAGAAATGGTTGCGGTCTATTATAATCGTAAAATCATTCACATGTTAGCAGCAGGAGTTGTAATTCTGATAATGCCGCTTGTTTTCACTCAACCTTGGTTACCTCTTATTGGGGGATTTACTCTTGGAGGTTTTACAGCATTCATGCATCAATCAGGACGTAGAATGTATTGGATGCAGAGTCCAGAAAACATGAACGACTCATCATTTGCCTTCATGCTTGGAATTTCTATATTCCTTCTTTGGATTTT
>Ga0115011_10002621_pt1 | contig 12450 bp, 11 predicted proteins | sample TroAtlMetagenome_2_FD_88705 | JGI IMG/M metagenome (GOLD analysis project Ga0115011, IMG submission 88705) | Marine eukaryotic phytoplankton communities from Atlantic Ocean - Tropical Atlantic ANT8 Metagenome | ecosystem: Environmental > Aquatic > Marine > Oceanic | place: Tropical Atlantic... | reverse complement strand
TTCGAGCACATCTTCTTTGCCGGCTCACAGAACCTGCCCGAGCCGGTTTTCTACTACTACATTTCCAATCTTGGCGGCATCGCCAACGGCTCGACCCGGCTGGATTTCACCAATTACTTCGGCGTCGTACCGGCCAATGCCCTGGACGCCTTCCTCTGGGCCGAGGCTGACCGCATGGCCGCGCCGACCATCAATGAGGCGATCTTCCAGCGCGAGCGCGATGTCGTGCGCAACGAGATATTCGTCAATGTGCAGAACCGCGCCTATGGCGACTGGACCTGGGTCGACCTGCCTATGGCTGCGAATGAAAACTGGCACAATGCACACAATTTCTACGGCGACCTCAATGACCTGGACACCGCCACTGTCGATGATGCACGGGCCTTTTTTGCGCAGTATTACACGCCGCGCAACGCCGTCCTCGTGATCGCCGGAAGCTTTGACACGGACACCACCCTCGCCACAGTGGAACAGTATTTCGGGGACATTCCGGCCGGCCCGGACCTGCCCGAGATTGATGTGTCCGAGCCTCGCCAGACGATCGAGAAACGAGCCCAGCTGACTGATCCGCTCGCGACCCAGCCCGGTCTCGCCATCGCTTACCACATGCCGGAACGCGGCACGCCGGAATATTTCGCGATGATCCTGATCGACCAGATACTGACCCGAGGCGGCGATGCCCGGCTGCAACAACACCTGGTCGACGATCTGGGCTATGGCAGCGGTGTCGGTGGTGGCATCAACCTGCTCGGAAATGCGTTCAACTATGACGGCCCGATGCTGTGGACAGCCAGCCTGATCCATGATGGCGCCGTTGCGCCCGACACGGTGCTTGAAGCATTCGACCAGGTGATTGACGATCTGCGTGAAACTCCGGTCAACGAGGCTGTCCTCGCCAGCGCCCGCAGCAAGTTTCTCGCCGAATTCTACATGCAATTCGACTATGGCACCCGCTTCGGCGTGGCCGACCTGCTCGCCAGTTTCGCACTGTTTGATGATGATCCAGGCCGTATCAACCGGATCGAGGATGGATTCGAACAGGTCACCCCCGCATTGATCCAGCGCGTGGCCCGCGACTGGCTGCGCCGGGACAACAGGACCGTGCTCGAGCTGATACCCGGGAATGGACGCCCGGCCGTGGCGCTGGATAATGGGGAGACCCAGCCATGATCGCGTTGCGCCACCTTCGGATCATCGGCATCGCCCTTGCCATTTCGCTGACAGGCCTGGTGTCGCTGGCGGCAAGCGGACTGGCCGATCAGCCCGGTCGCGGCCTGGTCCCACCGGCACCGGGTGAGCCGCTGCCGTTCGCGTTGCCGGTATCGCAATCGCTGATGCTGGAAAACGGTCTGACCGTCACATTCATTCCCTGGGGGCTGACACCGACCATGGATATCGTCGTCTCTGTTCGGGCCGGCAATATCGATGACGGCGAGCAGACCTGGATCGCTGATCTCACCACAGCCATGATCGAGGAAGGTTTCGCAGGCCTGGACCGGGCCGAGATCGGCCGGCGTTTCGCGGCCATGGGCGGCGCCCTGAACACCACGGTGACCCAGTCCCACACCCTGATCGGCGCGCATGTGCTCGCCGATCATGGCGAAGACGCCCTAGCGCTGATCGCCAACGCGGTGCGCCGCCCCGATTTCCCTCCGGAAGCCCTCGCCCGGATCAGCGCCGGAATGTCGCGCGATATCGAGCTGCGGCGGCAGGACCCCGACTCGCTGGCCTTCACGACCGCCTTCCAGTCTCTCTTCCCACCCGACCATCCCTTTCATTTCGGCCTGCCTCGCCCGGGTCAGGTTGATGGCTTCACGATCAATGATGTCCGCGACTTCCACGCCGCGAAATTTGGCGCCGGCCGGACCCATCTCTATATCGCCGGCCGGTTCGACGCCGTCCGCATGGAGGCTGCCGTACGAGCGGCCTTTGGCGACTGGCCTCGCGGTGAACGTGACAACGCACCGCTGGCGATTCCCGCTCGTGGCCCTGTCGTGCACTTGGTGGACCGGCCCGGATCTCTGCAGACAACGGTTCACCTAGTCTACCCGGTCGGCGCGATCGACTCGAAGGATGCCACCGCCCTGGCTGTCATGGATGCGGCCCTGGGCGGCGCCATCGCGGCACGCATGCGCGAGGCTGGCTGGTCCTATTCACCCAGCAGTTTCGTTCAGTGGACCCGCGGCGGCGGGATGTGGACCTATACTGACGATATCGACACCCCCCGCACCGTCGATGCCCTGACATCCGTCTTCCAGACCATCGCCTCGGCGCGGGAGCAGACCTGGAACATGGACAGCACCCGGCGATGGCTGGCCAGCCTGTTCGTGATGTCGACCGGCTCAACCTATGGCCTGCTCGAGAACCTCGCATTGCGGGACGCTTTCGGCCTCGATCACGACTATCTAGACCGGCGCGTCCCGGCGCTGATGTCGGTCACTGACCGAGAGGTCAACGCCGTCGCCGGCGCCTATTTGCGGGATGACCGCTTCACCCTTGTCGTGGTGGGTGACCTCGACCGGTTCGAGTCGGACCTGAGGGTCATGCCCTCCCTTCGGCAGGCGCAGTTTACCCGCATTGAGGCCGGGCCCGGACACTGAATCCTCGCCATGAAGGTTTGACCCGATCCCTAGACGGGGCTTTGATACGTGCTCCATAGCGACTCTTGCAGTCTTGAGCGGGGATATCATGAATTTTTACAGAGGCTTGGCGACCGGATTTGGCGCCCTCCTCCTGGTCGCCTGCCAGCCGGCCAGTGCGCCGAACGACGCGACCATCAGCGAGACGGACGGCGAGAGCGCCGCCGCGGCGCCGGAACTGTCGACCAGTTTCACGGTGGATGTCAGCTATCACCAGCTCGACAACGGCTTGCGTGTGGTCCTGTCCGAAGATGACAGCGTGCCCACCGCGACTGTCGCGGTCTATTACGGCGTCGGCTTCAGAAATGAACCGCGCGGCCGGACCGGCTTTGCCCACTTGTTCGAACACCTGATGTTCGCCGGATCGGAGAATCTGCCGCATGGTGCTTTCGACACGCTGATCTATGGCAATGGCGGCGTGAACAATGGCTCCACCCGCTATGACTTCACCAATTATTTCGAGGTCGTTCCGTCAAACGCGCTCAATGCCGTGCTGTGGGCAGAGGCGGACCGCATGCGCGCGCCCAATCTCGACGAGAGCCAGCTGGACAATCAGCGCGAGGTCGTCCGCAACGAGGTCTTCGTCAATGTGATCAACCAGCCCTATGGCGGCTGGATCTGGATCGACCTGCCGATGGCGGCCAATGAGAACTGGCACAATTCTCACAACTTCTACGGCGACCTGTCTGATCTCGACGCCGCCAGCCTGGAAGATGCCCAAGCCTTCTTCGACCAGTTCTACGCGCCCAACAACGCAGTGATCGTGGTCGCTGGCGCCATTGATCGTGACGCAACCCTGGCCACGATCGAGCAGTATTTCTCTGCCATTCCGGCCGGTGACGCCCTGCCCGCCATCGACACGTCGGAGCCGCGCCAGGAAGAGGAAAAGTTCGCCGTCCGCGACGACCCTCTTGCCAACCAACCGGCGCTGGCCGTCGGCTACCACATGCCCGAGCGCGGCACGCCGGAATACTACGCGATGATCCTGATCGACCAATTGCTGGTCCAGGGTGATGACAGCCGCCTCAACCAGTCGCTGGTCAATGAGGAGGGCTTCTCCTCCGGCGTGTTCGGCGGCATCAACCTGTTGGGCAATGCCTTCAATTATGACGGCCCCATGCTGTGGACGGTGGGCATGATTCACGACAGCGAATTCACCGTGTCGGACGTCATGACCTCGCTGGACACCACGATTGAGGGCGTGCGCACCGAGCTTGTCAGTGAGACCGATGTCGAGCGAGCCCGGACCAAGCTGTTGGCGGGATTTTATGGCACCGTCGACACAGCAACGCGGTTTGGTCTGGTCGACCTGCTCGCGTCTTTCGCGATGTTCGATGACGACCCCAGCCGCATCAACCGCATTACCGAGGGTTTCGAACAGGTGACACCGGAGCTGATCCGGGCCACCGCGCAGGAATATCTACGCCCGACCAATCGTACCGTGCTTGAAGTCCGCCTCGCGGTCGAAGACGGCGCTGAATGACCAGGACCCCGGAAGGAATGAGAAACATGACCATCCGACTTTTCCAGGCGGCCCTGACAGCTGCCAGCCTCGCCCTTGTGCCCGCGATTGCCCAGGCCCAGTCCAGCGAACAACCCCCGATCGGTGATCCGGTACCCTTCGAGTTGCCGGAAACGCGCAGCTTCACCCTGGACAACGGGCTGGAGATCACCTTCATCCAGTTCGGCCTCGCCCCGACCGTCCAGCTGTCGCTGCAGGTCCGTGCCGCCAACATTGATGACGGCGCCCAAACCTTCCTCGCCGACCTGACCGGCGCGATGATGGAAGAAGGGTCGGCCGGACGTTCGGCGGAAGGAATCGCCACCGAGATCGCCGCAATGGGCGGGGCTCTCAATGTCGATGTCGGCCGCCACACGACAGCCATCGCCACCGGCGCGCTCAGCCAGTACGGACCGGACGCGGTCGCGCTCCTTGCCGACTTCGCCCGGCGACCGGATTTCGATGAAAGCCAGTTCGAGCGCGTCCGCGCCAATCTCGTTCGCGATGTCGATGTCCAGCGGGCCCAGCCCGGCGCGATCGCGACGGAAGCCTTCCGCCGCATCCTGTTCGGATCTGACCACCCCTATGGCAACACGATGCCAAGCGAGGATCAGCTGCGCAGTTATAAACTGGGTGATGTCCGGGCCTTCTATGATGCCAATTTCGGCGCGGCCCGATCACGCCTCTATGTTGCCGGCCATTTCGACCCGACGGTCATGGAAGCCGCAATCCGGGATGCCTTTGGAGATTGGGCCTCCGGCGAGGCCGACACGGCAGCGGGGACACCGGCATCCAGTGGGCCGATTGTCCAGCTGATCGACCGTCCGGGTGCGCCGCAGACGACAATCCGGCTCGGTTTCCCGGCCATGGCAATCGCCGATGGCGATGCTGCCGCGATGACGGTCATGAACGCGCTTCTGGGCGGCTCCTTCACCTCCCGCCTGACCCGCAATCTGCGTGAAGACAAGGGCTATACCTATTCGCCCGGCTCTGGCGTGACGTGGACGATGGAGGGCGGCTTCTGGACCTTCAACGCCGACGTCACTGCTGCCGACACGGCCGCGGCCCTGCGCGAGACCTTCGGCGAGATCACCCGCCTGCAGGGCGAAGCACCATCAGCGGAGGAAGCGGACGGAATGCGCAACTGGCTGTCCGGCATTTTCATCCTGCAGAACGCCTCGACCGGCGGGCTGATCGGCCAGCTCGCACAGCGTGACCTCTATGGCCTGCCAGATGACTATCTCGACCAGTATGTGCCGGCCATCCTTGCGGTTGGCGATGAGGAGATTTCCGCGATCGCACGGGAGTATCTGCCGCTGGACCAGATGGTGCTGGTCCTCGTCGGCGACCTGTCACTGATCGGCGAAGATGTCCGCGCCTTGCCGGAAGTCGCCGCGGCGGAAATCCGGGAGTGAGCGGGCAGGCTGGCGTCGTCGGAATGACGCATCGGGCTATGGCATCGCTTGCCGGCCTAACGCTGATGGTGTCGCCGGCCGTGGCACAGGCCACGACCCCGACACCGCAGTGCCGGATCGCCGATGTGCTCGGAGAATTGGCGGAAGACCCGACCGAAGTTCTGCCGAGCGGCTTCACGCGCGGGGAGATCAGGACACTCGCAACCAGAATGTGCGGGGCAATGGTTCTGGCTTCCTCGAATGGGGCTGACTTCATTGTCGAGGACTTCGACACCTATATCCTCGATTTCAACGGTTGGGATCGCGATACGCCGAATTACCAGTCACGCATCGCCGCGTTCTGGAACGATCACATCGAACTCTTCATCTGCCGAAACCACGGGCATCGGTACATGCATGATCATCTCCTGATCCGCGCGGTCGAGATGGGGTCCCACTTTGAAGTCGCCTTGAACGGCTACATCCTTCAGGATGAAGAACTCTACCCGTTCGACGTCAATGTCGTGCAGATCGATGAGACCGGGAAGGCGGAGACACTGCTCGACCATGTCGATGAAATTCTGGCACGTGGAGATCAGGGCTATCCCTTGCTCTATCTCCGGGAGATGCGGGAAGTCATTGTCACCTGGTATGATGCGCGCCCAGCCGCCGAACTTTGCCCAGGCGCGGGCAACTGAACGCACCTCATTCAATATTCTGCGCAAACAGGATCCTGTGACCGTCCGGCGTCTGAACGCCGAACTCGCGCATGCCCCAGGGTTGGTCGGTGAGGCGATGGATGATGTCGACGCCCGGCCCCTTGATCTCGTCGTGGAAAGCCCTGACGTCGTCAAACTCCAAATAGGCGAAGAACTGGTGATCACCGAGCTTCGCCGGCGGGATGGCGTCGGCGCAATGACCGATGCGCAGATAGCAGTTGTCGCGGCGCAGGAAGGCCCAGCCATCGACCCGCAGCCAGTGCTCGAAACCCAGCTTTTCCACCCACCAGCGGGCCGTCCTGTCCAGGTCATTGACGGCCAGCACATAAGTGGACCGTGTCACGCGTGTGGTCATGGCTTGCTCCCTCGCCGCCGGGCGCATACCCCGGGTGCCGCCCCATAGTGACAGGAAGCGCCATGACCGGCACCCCCCGGCTTAACGATCCCCACGCCTTTATCCGCGCCAATACCGCCTTGATGGCGCCGCCGCTGGTGCCAGAGGTCAGCCTGCACCTGGCGGTCGAGACGGTGTCGATCTGGGAGCAAACCGAGGAGGCCCTTGGCGAGATGGGCCTGCCGCCACCCTTCTGGGCCTTTGCCTGGGCCGGCGGGCAAGCGCTGGCGCGCTATTGCCTCGACAATGCGGACCTTGTGGCGGGCAAGCGCGTTCTCGACTTTGCAGCCGGCGGGGCGGTGTCAGGCATCTCCGCCAAAAAAGCGGGCGCCGCCTCTGTCGAGGCTTGCGAGCTGGACAGTTTCGCGATTGCCGCCATCGAGACCAATGCCCAGGCCAATGGCGTTTCGCTGACAACTCGGCTCGGCGATCTTGTGGGAACAGATGGAGGCTGGGATGTGGTCCTGGCCGGAGATGTCTTCTACGAGGCAGAACCGGCACGCCTGATCGGCGGTTGGCTTGAGAGCCTCAATGCCCGTGGCGCGACGGTGTTGATCGGCGATCCGGGTCGCTCATTCCTGCCCCGGGACAAGCTGGAGAGACTGGCGGAATACACGGTACCGGTGACCCGCGACCTGGAAGATCGTGAGGTGCGGCAAGCCAAGGTGTGGAGATACCGCTGACGCTCCCCTCTCCGCGAGAATCAACCCAGTCTGCCAACCATGGCCCGCGCTCGCGCCGTAGACCGGCGACTATTCTTGTTGCTTGAGATTGCCGCCCGCAAACTGAACCGGGATGCCGACGCACGCCTGAAATCGGTGGCCGGAGTGACCTCGGCCCAGGCTGCCGTACTGTTCCTGCTGGCCCGCCGCGGCGAGCGCCGCATGGGCGATATAGGCGAGATGCTGTCGCTCCACCCGCCCGCGGTGACCGGCCTCGTCAACCGCATGGAAGCGCTCGATCTGGTCACCAAGATGACCTCACCCAGCGACAAGCGCTCGGCGATCGTTTCGCTGACGGAAAAGGGCCGGGCACTGGGCGATACCGCCGACCATATCCTGCGCGATCTCAATACCGAGCTGGAAAGCCGGTTGGGCGAAGACGACGCCGACATGCTCCACCGCGTACTGACCCGGTTGGCGGTGGATTTCTGAATGCCCGCCATCCACCCCAGGTGACGTTTACGTCAACTGATTAACGGTGTTCAAGCGCCCGGGTTTTGCTCTAGGCTCCCCCAAACCCAACAAGCCTGAATGGGCAATTCCATAAGGGAGGCTCGCATGAGCGAACTGGTTCTGGTCGAAACCACCGACAATATCCGCACGATACGCTTCAACCGTCCGGCGAAGAAAAACGCCCTCACCCAGGACATGTATGCCGCCGCGGCCGAAGCGCTGGAGAGCGCCGACACCGATCCGTCGGTCCGCGTCAGCATCATCACCGGTACCGAGGGCGTGTTTACCGCAGGCAATGACATTGTCGACTTCACCCAGCGTCCGCCGGATTTCAATGAGCACGACGTGCCGCCGGTCCGCCGCTTCATGCTGGCGCTGCTGAACGCACAGAAGCCGGTTGTCGCCGCAGTGGACGGTCTGGCGATCGGGATCGGGGTGACGATGCTGCTCCATTGCGACCTGGTCGTCGCCTCGGACCGGGCCGTTTTCAAGACGCCTTTCGTCGACCTGGCCCTGGCACCGGAATTTGCCTCCTCCCAGCTGATGCCGCGTATTTTCGGCCACGCAGTCGCCGCCGAGCTCCTGCTGCTCGGCGAGACCTGGGACGCGACACGGGCCCGCGAGACAGGCCTGGTCAATCGTGTCACCGAGCCGGGCAAGATGGACGAGACCGCCCGCTTCATCGCCGCCATTCTCGCAGCCAAGGCACCGACCTCGCTGCGGGCGTCCAAGGCCCTGATGCGCACGCCGGTCGAGAGCGTCGAAGACAGGATGGACCGCGAGAACGCGGTTTTTGCCTCGCAGCTGCAATCGCCGGAATTCGCCGAGGCTGCCGCCGCCTTCCTCGAACGCCGCGCACCGGATTTCGACAAGCTGGGTTAAATCACGACACGTCTGCATTCGGGGGACTGACATGAAAAAGCGCTACATCGCCGGGGCCACGCTGGCCGTACTGCTCACCGCCGGAATCACGGCTCTCAACCTGTCACCGGTCGGCCGGATCTACCTGCCCTCCGGCACGGGCATTGTCGCCAAGCAGATGTGTTCGCTGACCTGGGTGTCGGGCCTTGATCCAGACCAGGCCTACAACTTCTATCTCGACCCGCTTCTGGGCGATGCTGCCAAGGTGATCGGTTACGAGATGGACGAGGAAAACCGCGAGGTGACCTCCTCGGTGCTCGGCTTGTTCTGGCAACAACGCGCGGTCTGGCGGGACGGTCTTGGCTGCACCCTTGTGCACGGCACCGGTGATTTCGATCCCGACCTGACAGTTCCGGTCGAAACCGAATTCCAGGCGATGACACTGGACACAGCTCATCGCGATGCCTGGTTTGACACCGAGGCGCTTAACGCCGCGGTGATGGACGCCTTCGACAATAGCGAGACAGATCGCCGACAGACCCTGGCCGTCGCTGTGCTGCACCAGGGCCGCCTGGTCGCTGAGCACTACGCTCCCGGCGCCAGCCAGGAGACGCGCTTTCACGGCTGGTCGATGACCAAGAGTGCGATGACCACGCTGGCTGGAACGCTGGTCGAGGACGGGCAGCTGGATATCCGCGCACAGGGCATCGTTCCGGCCCTCGCTGCGATCGACGATATCCGACTGTCCGAGATCACGGTCGAAAGCCTGCTGCGCATGGCCGGCGGTCTCGCCATCGCCGAGACCAATACCGGCATGGATCCCAATTCCGAGATGCTATTCACCCAGTCCGACATGCCACGCTATGCCGCCACCCGCGAACGCCTGCATGCGCCCGGCGAGCACTGGCAGTACATGAGCGGCAATACGATCCTCGCCACTGACACCATGCAGCGCCTGCTCGGCGACAACCTGCCCGAACAGGTCGCAGGACTGCGCGCCCGGATCTTCGAGCCGCTGGGCATCTATTCCGCGATCATGGAACCGGGTGAAAACGGCGTCTTCCAGGGCTCGTCCTACATGTACGCCACGGCCCATGACTGGGCCCGGCTGAACCAGCTCTATCTCGACAATGGTGTCGTGAATGGCGAGCGCCTGCTTCCGGAGGACTGGTACGGAATTGTCGCCGAGCCGACACCAGGGTCGAACGGTGAATACGGGATGGGTTTCTGGCTGCCCAATGAGCGCAGCACGCTGCCGCCGGAAACCATCATGATGAGCGGTTTCCAGGGGCAGTGGGGCTATGTCATGCCCGAGCAGGAACTGGTCATTGTGCGCTTCGGCGCGACCACCGGCGTCAATTCACGCTCGGGCAGCTTGGCCAATGCGGTCCGCGCCTCGCTGCAGCAACCGGCCGACACGGCTCAGACATCGGCAGAACCCGATGATTAGGCCTCGCTAGGCGGCGACGCAGAGCGGCGGGGTCTCGGCGAGGACGCCCCGCATCAGCACCCGCCGAACGTGCTGGCGTACGGCAAAGGGACCCGCGCGTTTTTCGCTGACCGCCAGCATAAGGTCCGGCTGCGCCGCGTCGGGCTTGGGGGTTGCAATAGCCCAGGTCTTATATTCGCGCCGCAAGACCGGTACGAATTCCAGAACCTGCATATCCGCCAAGCGGGCGTCATTGGCTGCAAGGGTGTGGTAGGCGCAAAGGGCTTCGCTATAGCCCTCCAGAACCTCCAGGAATTGCCCGTCTTCGACAATAAGGCCACCAGTCAGACCTTCGGTGACACTGGTCCGCATGCAGCACGCCAGAACAGACCCGAAAGCGCCGTTGAGCGCACCAGGGCCGGTGTCGATGTTCGAGCGGGTAGTGAGGACCATTCTGTGCAGCATGCAGTCATCCAGTCGAGGCAGTTGTGGGCTGCCGTCTAAACCGCAGGTCTGAAGCTTGGCTCAACATTTTTAGCCGCATTTTTCTCTTTATTGCCTCAAACTTTCAGGACTTTCCGCCATCGCCTTGAGCCCGCGACGGAAAGCGGGCTGGACTTTCTCCGGCGAAATTGCAGTTTCAGACGCACAACAAAGCAGGATCACGGCCATGGCCTACAAATCCCTCCGTGACTTCATCGCCCAACTGGAAGCCGAAGGCGATCTTGTCCGCGTCACAACGCCGGTGTCGACCGAGCTGGAAATGACCGAAATCCACAAGCGCACCCTGCATGCGGGTGGGCCGGCCATCCTGTTCGAGAACGTCATCAACGAGCGCGGCGAGAAGAGCGAGATGCCGTGCCTGGTGAACTTGTTCGGCACGGTCAAGCGGGTGGCCCAAGCGGTAACGCTGGGCGGCGAAGCACGCACAACCGGCCAAGAATTGCGCGAGGTTGGCGAACTGCTGGCCTTCCTGCGACAGCCCGAACCACCGCGCGACATGAAGGGCGCGCTCGACATGCTGCCTCTGGCCAAGACGGTGATGTCGATGCGGCCCAAAAATGTCAGCAAGGCGCCCTGCCAGGATGTCGTCCTGACCGGCGATGATATCGATCTCGACCGTTTGCCGATCCAGACCTGCTGGCCCGGCGAACCGGCACCGCTGATCACCTGGCCGCTGGTGGTGACCAAGGGCCCGTCGGATGACAGGCAGGATGATTTCAATCTTGGCATCTACCGGATGCAAAAACTGTCCAAAACCCGCACCCTCATGCGCTGGCTCAAGCATCGCGGCGGTGCCCAGCACTATCAACGCTGGAAGGACAAGAAGCCGGACCCTCTGCCCGCCGCCGTCGTCCTTGGCGCCGATCCCGGTACAATCCTCGCGGCCGTCACGCCGATCCCGGACACGCTGTCGGAATACCAGTTCGCCGGCATTCTGCGCGGCCAGAAGGCCGAGCTGGTCGACTGCAAGACCGTCCCGCTCAAGGTGCCCGCCGAAGCCGAGATCGTGCTGGAAGGTCACGTCCTGCTGGACGAGTATGGTCCGGAAGGCCCCTATGGCGACCACACCGGATATTACAATTCCGTCGAGCACTTTCCGGTTTTCCAGATCAGCGCCATCACCATGCGCAAGGACCCGATCTACCTGACTACTTATACCGGCCGTCCGCCGGACGAACCGGCCGTGCTGGGCGAAGCCCTCAACGAGGTCTTCATTCCGCTGTTGCAGCAGCAATTTCCCGAGATTCTCGATTTCTGGCTGCCGCCGGAGGGCTGCTCCTATCGCATCGCCGTCATCTCGATGAAGAAGGCCTATGCCGGCCACGCCAAACGCGTGATGATGGGCGCCTGGTCTTTCCTGCGCCAATTCATGTACACCAAATGGATCATCGTCGTGGACGAGGATATCAACGCACGCGACTGGAAGGATGTGATGTGGGCGGTCTCGACCCGCATGGACCCCGCCCGCGACATCGTCACCGTCGAGAATACGCCGATCGACTATCTCGACTTTGCGTCCCCGGTGTCCGGACTTGGCTCGAAGATCGGTCTGGATGCGACCAACAAGACAGGCCACGAGACCACCCGCGAATGGGGCGAGAAACTGGACATGGACGACGCCACCAAAGCCCGCGTTGACGCGCTCTGGGACGAGTTGGGAATCAACCTGTCGCGCCAGGCGGACTGACCCGCCCGGCCTGGCGTCCGGACGGGAAGGCCGGTCAGCTTCTGAACGGATCCTGCATCAGGATGACGTCCTCGCGTTCCGGGGATGTCGAGACAAGGGCGATCGGGCATTCGATCAGCTCTTCGATGCGGCGCACATATTTGACCG
>Ga0115011_10002619_pt1 | contig 12459 bp, 10 predicted proteins | sample TroAtlMetagenome_2_FD_88705 | JGI IMG/M metagenome (GOLD analysis project Ga0115011, IMG submission 88705) | Marine eukaryotic phytoplankton communities from Atlantic Ocean - Tropical Atlantic ANT8 Metagenome | ecosystem: Environmental > Aquatic > Marine > Oceanic | place: Tropical Atlantic... | reverse complement strand
GCAGGATTGGGAGTGGGAGATTATATCACACTATCAGTAGATTCTACAGATTCGGATGGTTGGGAAAGATCTACAACTAGATTGTATAAATTAGCAGCAATTAACTCTCCATTCGATTTACCCGAATCTACATCTCAAAATCCATTTTCAGAATCAGAAAATGATATCCCAACTAATTCTCTAGATTCCGAATCAAATCCAGAAAAATTTACTCCTATTACATATATGGCCTTTCTTTTATTTTCTATATTGGTTGGGACGATGATAGGTTTATTCTTCTCAAGAAGCAACAATGAGGATGAAATGGGAATTTATCAATCTTCATCACTTCATAAACAATTGAAAAGTTTTGAGGAAACTAATAATTATTCACCAAAAATACCTGAAAATGGAATTCCGGAAGGGTGGACAATCGAACAATGGAATCACTATGGGGATGAATATCTGAGAAAATTAAAACTCTCAAAAAAGCCCTAATTTGATATTTTTTAACTATATTTGCGAAGACGCACCTTCAATAAGGTCCTATTAGTAGGAGTAAGTAGGAATTACTATGGTCGAAGATGATGCCGTCAAAAACTCCAATGATGAGTCAGAACAAGATTCATTAGAATCGTGGGAAGATGGGGCAGCTTTTGGTGCATCAGAGGATAAGGAACCCGTATGTGAAATTCCAGTAGAAGAGTGGATTAAGGGTATCGATATTAAATCCACAGAACAAGTTCCAATACCCGAAAAATTAGTCGATCAGGTAATTGGACAAGAAGCAGCATCCATTGTTGTACGCAAAGCATCAGAGCAAAGAAGGCACATGATTATGGTAGGAGAGCCCGGTACTGGTAAATCTATGCTAGCGAGATCTATGACCGAATTCCTTCCCAAGGAACAATTAGAAGATGTATTAGTCTATAGAAATCATGAAGACGAAAATGAACCAAAGGTTCGAACAGTGCCCGCAGGCCGTGGCTCTAGATTAATTGCTGAGAGAAGAAACTATGTCCGAGTACAGAGAGAAAGAACAAATAGGACACTTTTGTTTATCGCATTAATTATCGGAGCAGCTCTACTTCTTGCCACAATTTCTAGTGGGGAGATATTGACATTTATCTTCGGATCATTTATTCTAATTTTCGGATACTTTTTCTTAAGATCTAGATTAACTGCAGGAGATGAAGCCAATATTCCAAAATTACTCATTAAACATGAGAGGAGTGAAGAACCTCCCTTTGTTGATGCTACTGGAAATCTAGCAGGTGCATTGTTAGGTGATGTTAGACATGATCCCTTCCAGTCTGGAGCAGATTTAGCTACTCCTGCACACGAGAGAGTTGAGCCTGGTGCGGTACATCGAGCACACAAGGGAGTACTGTATATAGATGAGATAAGAATGTTAAGGATGGAAGAGCAACAGGCCTTACTTGTTGCCATGCAAGAAAGAGAATTAGCAATTAGCGGAAGATCCGAAAGATCATCAGGAGCGTTGACTAGATCTGAACCAGTGCCCACCGATTTCATTCTTGTCGCTGCAGGAAATTTAGATAGCATTCAACAAATGCACCCAGCATTAAGGAGTAGAATTAGAGGCTATGGATATGAAGTATATGTCAATACAGACATGCGAGATTCAGAAAGAAATAGGCGTAGACTAATTAGGTTCATTGCACAAGAAGTAAGGAATGAAAAGAAGAAAGAAAGTGGAAAATCCATCCCGCATTTCGATAAGAATGCTATCTCCTTAATCCTTAAAGAAGCACAAAGAAGAAGTGGAAGGCGGGGAAAATTATCTCTTAGATTGAGAGAACTGGGTGGTTTAGTAAGGATAGCCGGAGATTTAGCTGCAGAGGACAAATCAACTTTAGTTAGCGCAAAACACGTTGAGCGAGCTAGAATGATTGCAAAACCCCTCGAACAACAAGTTGCAGATAGATACTTGGAACGGCAATCTGAGTACTCGATGTTAGTTAACAAAGGTGCCCGAGTAGGTAGAGTAAATGGATTAGCCGTTTTAGGTGCCGATACGGGAATGTCTGATTATTCAGGAGTAGTTTTACCAGTTGAGGCAATGGTCACTCCATCACAAGGGAGATCCGGACAAGTAATTGCCACAGGCGGATTATCCGACTTAGCTAAAGAAAGCGTCACAAACATTAGTGCAGTAGTGAAGAAACTAACTGGAAAAGATATCAAGGATTATGATTTACATGTCCAGTTTCCAGGTACTCACAATGTTGATGGCGATAGTGCTTCTATAACAATGGCCACTGCTATAATTAGTGCATTTGAGGGAATTCCAATTGAGCAAAATTTAGCTATGACTGGTTCACTTTCTGTAAGAGGTGAGGTTTTGCCTATTGGAGGGGTTACTGCTAAAATAGAGGCAGCGGCAAAGTCAGGAATTACCAAAATAGTGATCCCCAGGTCAAATCTTCAGGATGTTTTAATCGATGAAAAGTATGAATCAATAGTCGAAATATTACCCGTTGATTCTCTCGATGAAGTGTTGAAGTATTCATTAGTGGGCAAGGAAGAGAAGATTAGTCTAGTCGAAAGATTGGCCAATGTAATTGATACAATTTCTTCTGGTTCTGAAATAACATCTTCGGTATAATTCACCAATATTCAAAACAACGTTCCCTGACCGATTGAGGTATATGCATCAGAACCAACGTTCTCCAGTTTCAATATTGTTCCTCGTAGTCTTAGTAGATATGCTAGGATTCACTATTGTAATCCCGTTTCTAACATATTTCATACAAGACCTAGCTTCTAATCAGGGAATCACAGATGTGGGAAGTCGTGATTTCTGGGTCGGATTTGTAATAGCAATTTATGCCCTAGCCCAGTTCTTATTTACTCCAATTCTAGGTTCTTTGAGCGATAGATTCGGTAGAAGGCCCATTATAATGTTCGGTCTAGTTTCAAATTCTATTTTCTTTATCGTGTTTGGCCTGTCAAAAAGTCTTGAAATGGCAATTATTGCTCGTTTCTTGGCCGGAGCTGGAAATGGTAATATTGCCGTTGCTAGGGCATATATTGGAGATATTAGTGAACCAGATCAAGTTGCTAGAAGGATGGGTATGATTGGGGCAGCTTTTGGACTAGGATTCATGATAGGGCCCTTCTTAGGCGGCATTCTATCGGATCCTGCTAGTGGAATAGGTGGAATTTTCAAAACTGCATTCTGGGAAAATAATCAATATCTACTTCCATGTATTTTCTCAAGTATCTTATCAACTATTTCATTAATTATGGCATATTTCTGGTTGGAAGAAAGTATCCACCCAGATTCACAATCCATGGACTCAAATGAATCAACATCAAATTCAATCACAAAAATCACTTCAGATATAATTGGAGTTCTAAAAATTCCTGTAATTTCTTCACTAGTTTTAGTCAATTTCCTATTCTACATGGCTTTTAGTATGATGCATGGGACCTTCATACTATTCACAGCAATGCCTATTGATTCTGGTGGCTTAGGGTGGAGTGAAATGGAAAATGGATGGGTTTTTGCATTCATTGGATTATTGGGAGCCATAATACAGGGCGCTTTAATTGGACCCCTAAGTGATAAGTTTGGAATGTCTAAGTTGATGATTTGGGGGACATTATTGGCAGGATTGGGAATTTCTAGTTTACCATATGTGCCTTCAGATATGGCCATTCTAATTCTTGGGCCTTCCGCAGGTCTAGCTATAGGAAATGCTTTATTCTCTCCAACTCAAAGTAGTTTACTTACCTCGGAATCAGTTGCCAGGGGTCAAGAATTAGGGATGATAATGGGAGCCCAAGAGGGGACCGCAGCTTTAGCAAGAATTTTTGGGCCCCTATTTGCTGCCTTCTTATGGTCAGAAACTGTACAAGGATCAGGAATCTGGACTTTTCATACTTGTTTCAGAGTTGCAGGATTAATTTTTTGCCTAGCGTTTATTATTCAACTAAAGATAAAATCAAGTGAAGTAAGTAATTCGGAGATTTGAGGTTGTAATATGATAATACCAGCAGTCATTGCTCATGGTGGAGCTGGAGCGGGTCCAGAACGACTCCAAAATATAGAGAAAGCTATCGAGATATCTACAGAAATTTTAGTTAATGGTGGCTCCGCTATTGAAGCAGCAGTAGAAGGTTGTGTGAATCTAGAAAATGATCCAGTATTCAATGCGGGAAATGGTTCAGTTTTTCGAACCGACGGATCAGTTTCTCTTGATGCATCAATTCAGACGTCCGAAGGAAAAATTGGTTTTGTAGTTGATATGAAAAATACTCCAAACCCTGTAAGAGTTGCAGCAGATTTGTTGGATGAGAAAATAAATGGCCTTTCCGGATCAGGAGCAAGAATTTGGGCAGATAAAAGAGGTCATCCAAAATCTCCCGTAGAAGGAAGGGAGCCTCATTCTGAAGTAAGTGATACAGTCGGAATAATTACTAGAGATTCGAGTGGACTAATCGTATGTGCAACTAGCACAGGTGGTTGTGGAAACAGGCCACCAGGAAGAATTGGAGATGTACCATTGCCGGGATGCGGTTTTTGGGTCCAAAAAGGAATTGGAGTTGGCGCAACCGGAGTTGGCGAAGAAATTACTAGGGCTTTGTTGAGTTATAGAGTGGCAGAAAAAATACTACAGGGCACTAAAATTGAGAATTCAATTAAATGGGCACTGGAAAATATTATTGATTCGGATTCCGAAGTCGGATTAATCGCTTTAGGAAAAGTAGGGCCAGGTTTTGGTCTATCAAATAGAACAAATATGCCATGGTCTTCTTGGATTAATCAATAACTTTAGGGATGCCCTTAAGGAGTATAACAGCGTGGAAAGAATGGAGATGGCACCGTGTCAAATATTGATTCGCGTATCCAACAGATTTCGCAAGTATTGACTCAATTAGATGACAGCCAAGTGCCTAGGAACATTCGATCCGCATCCAAAGATGCCGTAGAAAAGTGGCTTCTTAATCAAAATAAAGACATGGATGTAAGACTAGGAATGACCGCATCTATTCTCGATGATATATTCAACGACCCTAATCTACCCACTCATTATGGCCCTCTTTGCTTACAGATTCAAGCTACTCTCGAATCCATGCTAAATGAAGTATCTCGCTCCTAGCATTGAATAATGAATTCTTTTTGGAACATTATCGTAACTATGCCGAAATGGATTAATTTGTCTTATGCCAACGTGGCGACAACATCAAAAAGTGCGAAAATTACAGAATCTAGATGGGCCGAAAAAATTGCTAATGGCGGAGCTGCAGAATTTGATGGTAACGATGAACGAGATGCATTACTCCCACTAAGAAATTCATCTGCAAAACTACTTAATTGTAGTGTAGACAATATGTGTGCTGGTTCAAGTGCCACAGAAATTCTTTCATCATTGGCATGGGCAATATTTCCCAAATCTGGAAGTAATATCGTTTCAACAAAAACTTCTTTCCCTTCAACTGTATATCCATGGGCAAGAGTTGCCAATCAAAATGGTGCAGAGATAAGATTAGCAAAACATAATGATGAATTATACACCAAATTTAATGATATTATTGAATTGATTGATGAAAATACTTCGGTAGTTACGATTTCACATGTCGAATACTCAAATGGTCAGCGTTACAACCTTAAAAAATTAGCAGAAGCTACCCATTCAGTAGGGGCTTTATTGATTATCGATGCCACTCAATCTATGGGATTGATACCACTCGACACTCAAAAAATAAATGCCGATGCAATAGTCTCAGCAGGATACAAATGGCTAAGGGGGAATTTTGGAGCTGCTGTTGGCTATATTTCTTCTAATATTCTAAATGATTATACTCCCGGACTAGTAGGTTTCAGGAGTAATTCAGATATTTGGGACCTCGATCCAAGTAGACTAAAATTTCCCAAAAGTGCAAATAAATTCGAATTTTCTACAGTTCATTTTGGAGCCTCAATAGGACTTTCAAGAGCAATCGATGAGCTTAATTCCATCGGAATGGATAAAATCTGGTCTCATTCTATGACTCTAACTGACAAACTTAAGGAAGGTTTGGATAATCTCAATTTAAAGATAATTTCACCAATGGATGAAAAAGAAAGAAGCGGAATTGTTAGTATCAAATTACCTCCTAATACCAGTAGTGATGAAATATCGCATATATTACAAAAAGAATATTCTATCATAGTTTCAAGTAGATCCGGATTTATTAGAATTTCTCCACATATCGACAATACGATTTCTGATGTAAATCAATTAATAATAGCACTTTCAGAAATAATTTAGACTAGAAATAAGGAATCATAATTAAAGCTGCAATAATAAACATTATTCCAGCTATTGTATAATCAATAATCATCCATGATTTTGGTTTATTTAGTATGGGAGACAGAAACTTAGCACCATATCCCAATGAGAAAAAGAATACAAAAGATGCAGTAATGGCCCCCAAAGCAAAACTAATTCTATCCGATCCAAGATATCTACTAGATGCACCACCTATTAGTATCAGTGTATCTACATAGACATGAGGATTAAGCCAAGTAAAGGCCAAACCAGTAAATATTGTTTTATGGATAGTTTGAGATTCAATATCTCCAGCCTCTAAACCTCGAGGATCCATAGCCGAAAATATTCTCAAAATGCCATAACCTATCAAGAACGAAGAAGATGCAATTGCTATAATTGGGGCCCATTCTTCCATTTCCGAGAGAAACTTGCCCACTCCCAATACTCCGGCAGAAATCAATAAAGCATCAGAAATAAAACAAACCAAACAAGCCACAAGGACATACTTCTTCAGAAGCCCCTGCCGGAGAACAAAAACATTCTGAGGGCCCAGAGCTAAAATCAAACCTATGCTAATTCCAAATCCTTCAGCCCATGCCAACCAGACTGACACATCACGTCTTCCTTCTCTCAGCCGCTTTGGGCCTCATTCCAGTATAGCCACACTTCCTACAAGATCTAGGTTTGCTGCCTCTGTGAGTAGCCGAACACTTCATGCAAATCCACTTCTTTAAAAGTCTATTTTCAGCTTCAGGGTGCCTCTGTGCCATTGACCTTCCGAGCCACATTTCATTCATAATGACTTCCCAAGTTTAGATGAATTATCCAAAGCATTCAAACACTGTTGGCAGCGGTGGACAGAGCGTTGCCTGCCAGCGCTGTACTCGGGGCCCAGTGGGGGGATGAAGGTAAAGGCAAAGCTATCGATCAGCTTGCAATAAATTCAGACTGGGCAGTAAGATTCCAAGGCGGAAATAATGCAGGCCATACTATAGTTGTAGGAGATACTACTCTAAAATTACATCTTTTACCTTCCGGAATTACTAATTCCAAATGCAACTTAATTCTAGGTTGTGGGATGGTAGTTGATCCTTGGGTTTTAGACACGGAACTTGAAGGTTGGTACTCACTAACAAAAGAGAGGCCAGAAGGAAATAGATTATTCATTAGCGATCGCGCTTCAGTAATTTTTCCCTTTCACCGCTTTTATGATGGAGCAGATGAGCTCATTGGAACTACAGGAAGAGGGATAGGACCAACATATAGAGACAGGACAGAAAGAGTCGGAATTAGATTTGCAGATTTAAAATTTTTATTAAATGACGAAAATAGAATTGCAGAAACTGTAGATAGGATGAATAAGCAGTTAAATGCCGTAGGAGTAAAACAAGAAATTAGTATTGATGAACTAACTAAAGATATTTCTTGGATTTTAGATAGATTTTCTGATTCAATTAGAAACACGGGCCCAATGCTACATAATGCTCTATCAGATGGAAATCAGGTTTTACTTGAAGGGGCGCAAGGATCAATGTTAGACATAGACCAAGGGACCTATCCATTCGTTACATCATCAATAACAGGTAGGGCCAATGCATCTCACGGTTCTGGAATACACCCGGGCCAGATATCTAGTTGTTTTGGAATTTCCAAGGCATATACTACTAGGGTCGGCAATGGGCCATTTCCCACAGAATTATCACTAGAGAAAGGTCCTGGAAAACAGATGTCAGAACTCGGACATGAATTCGGAACAACTACCGGAAGGCCTAGAAGGACCGGTTGGTTAGATTTAGTAGCATTAAAAGAAAGTCAGAGAATAAATGGATATTCTGGACTAGTTATTACCAAACTGGATGTGTTAGGAGGTCTTGATGAGATATTCTTTTGCGTTTCATATTTACTCGATGGAAAAGAGATAGATTTTCTACCAACAGCATCAGAAGATCTATTAAGATGTCAACCAATTTACGAATCAATCCCCGGTTTTCAATCATTAACTAGCGAAGAGTGGATTTCATTGGCAAATGAATCAAGGAACGGTCAAGGAATCAAAATACTGCCAGATTCTATCAGAAATTACCTAAAAGCAATAGAAGATTTTGTAGGAGTCCCCATTGTAAGTGTTGGCGTTGGCCCTGACCGGATGGCTTCAATAGCTAGCCTCAATGGCCCCTTTGATTTCGAAATTTCAGAAGCAACCTTCTAATTGGAATCCGAAACCGCAGCTACATGGGATTCAAGTCTAAAGCCAGGAAGAGAAGAATTGATGCGAGCAATTCAAAAAGCGATCAAAAATCTAAAGATGTTGAATTTGAAGGGAATGTGCGCTGCGATATCAAAGATTGTAAGAACTGGGCAGATAAGAAAATAGGAGGTAGAAAGATGGCATATGACAGAGCAGTTGATGTTTGGGGGTCATCCGCATTCTCCAGAAAAATCAAGAAAGTCTCACTTTGTAAATCTCATTATAGGATTTGGAAGAAAGAAAAGAAGGGTGAACCGAAAGAATGGGAGTAATTTTCTAACCATCAATAGTAAATATTGTTAGATAGTTAGTCATGCAATGGATATGAATGTCCACCCGGTGAACGAACCCATATTGTCCTATTCTCCCGACAGCAAAGAGCGAAAAAGTATTCTGAAAGAGATCGACAAACAAATGTCCGAAGTGTTAGAAATACCCTGCATAATCAACGGACAAGAAGTCTTTACCGGAAACACAATTACTCAAGTGATCCCCCATAAACATAATCACATTATTGCTAATGTTCATCTAGCAGGTAGGGAAGAAATAACGGCCGCTTGCAATGCTGCTACAAAAGCCCAAGCCAAATGGATAGGACTTGGATTAGAGGGTCGTTGCGAAATTTTTGAAAAATGCGCTGATTTATTGGCAGGGGAATGGCGCATGAAAGTCAATGCAGCTACAATGTTAAATCAATCAAAAACCGTTTTTCAGGCCGAAATCGACTCAGCTTGCGAGTTAATTGATTTCTGGAGATTCAATTGTCATTATGCTCGTAAATTTCATGATGACTTCCAACCTCTAGTTTCCCCAGAGGGCGTAGAAAACTCCACTGAAATTAGGCCCTTAGAGGGCTTCGTTCTCGCCATAACTCCTTTCAATTTCACTAGTATTGCAGCAAATCTTCCAAGTGCTCCGGCAATTGTTGGTTGTACCTCAGTTTGGAAGCCAAGTAGAAATTCATATTTCTCAAATTATTATTTGATGAAACTTATGATGGATGCAGGACTTCCGCCAGGAGTGATTAATTTCATCCCTGGCTCCGGAGAAAAAATTACAGAAATTTCTGTCAGCAATCCTAATTTTGCAGGATTGCATTTTACCGGTTCAACTCAAACATTCCAAGGAATTTGGTCCGAAATATCAAACAATCTAAAGAATCTAAAATCATATCCTAGAATTGTAGGAGAGACAGGAGGTAAGGATTTTGTAATTGCTCACCCAGATTGCGACAAGAAAGGACTCCAAGTCGCTTTAATTCGAGGGGCATTTGAATATCAGGGGCAGAAATGTAGTGCTGCAAGTAGGGCATACTTGCCATATTCTGTATGGGATGATATCAAGCATGATTTCCATTCCGAGATAAATAAAATCAAGATGGGAGATGCTAGAGATTTCACAAACTTCATGACAGCTGTAATTGATAATCGCGCCTTTGAAAAAATTAGAGGGTATATTGAAAGAGCCAAAGTTAGAGATTCCTGTACAATTTTTACAGGAGGAAAATCTAGTGATTCAGATGGATGGTTCATTGATCCAACTGTAATTTTAACAAACGATCCAAATTCAGAAACTATGGTTGAGGAGATTTTTGGACCAGTCTTAACAATATATCTATATGAAGACCAAAAATTTGAAAATATTCTAGAAATTTGTGATAAATCTTCTCCATATGCTCTTACTGGTTCAATTTTCGCAAATAATGAAGTAGATATTCAAACCGCCTTCAATGCCCTACGCTTCTCAGCTGGCAACTTTTACATAAATGATAAGCCCACTGGAGCAGTAGTGGCGCAGCAACCTTTTGGTGGCGCTAGAGCATCAGGAACAAATGACAAGGCAGGTGGCCCTCTAAATCTGTTAAGATGGATTAGTCCCCGTTCAATAAAAAGGACATTACAAATTCCACATGATTGGAAATATCCATTCATGAGTACAAAATAAGATTACAAAATATTATATCCAGCCTTTCAGAGGAAGAAATACTGGGGAGCATTTTGCTGAGAGGTCACATTAGTGACGACCCATAAACCTGATCTGGGTAATTCTAGCGGAGGGAGAATATGGATACAAATATCGCATTTTTACTAATGCTCACTACTCTTTTTGTATTTGCATATTTTGGATTCAAATCCACATCATTCAACAGTATAGATAGCGACCAATATCTTTCAGCCAGAGGGACGCAGAATTGGGTAAGAATAGGCTTGAGTCTTTTTGCTTCAGGAATGGGTATTTGGATATTCTTTGCGCCCTCAGAAGTAGGTTATTATGGTGGTTTTTGGGATGTCTTAGGTTATGCAGTAGCGTGCGCTACTCCTTTCTATATACTATATCGCGTTGGGCCACTAATAAGAGAAAAACTACCTTCTGGGGTGACTTTAGCAGATTATGTTCGTATGAAAATAGGTCGCCCAATGCAGATATATGTAGGAATAATCTCTATAATTTACATGTTTACTATTTTATTCGCCGAATTCACAGCAATAGGAAAGGCAATGGAAATCTTGAGCGGAATTAGTCCCATATACTCAATGCTAGCCGTCGCATTAGTTACTACAGCATACACTACTTATGGTGGATTGCCATCTTCTCTAGCGACTGATAGAATTCAAGCATGGGTAGTAATATGGCTATTAGTTACACTATTGATGTTATTGCTAATAGGAGATATCGAAACAATAATTACAGACGCAAAAAGATTCAATCCAGAAGATGTTAATAGTTACGGAAGTATATCCTATATGGACACTTTTTCATCAGGACTAGCTCTAGTATTAGCAATAACCTCAGCGGAAATGTTTTCTCAAGGAAATTGGCAACGTGCATGGGCATCAGAAGATGATAAAGCTCTAAAAAAAGGCTCTTTATTGGCGGCAATACTTGTCTTGCCATTAATATTCATTATGGGGTTTCTTGGAACAACTGTAGCTGGAAGGGGGGCTGCTGCAGATCCAGCTTCAGCATTCTTTATTCTTCTTAATGATGCAAACGTAATTCTAATTTCAGGATTTATTGTACTAGGAACTGCCCTAGTATGCTCCAGCGTGGATACACTACAAAATGCAATTGCAGCATCTGTCACACGTGATATGTCAAATGGCAAACTCAATGTCAACCAATCCAGAATTATCACCCTAGCAATGATTCCATTAGCAATATATTTAGCAAACGGTCCAGAAGTATTTGGATACAGATTTGATACACTGGGCGTTTTCAAAATTTATTTATTTGCCGATCTTCTTGCTGCAGCTACCGTAATGCCTATTTTACTAACATTATGGAATAAGATAAACCCATCTTTTGCATTTTTCGGTGCCATTTCAGGACTTTTATCAGTAATTCTTTATGGCACGATTTCTTCTGATTTTTCAACTGGAATTGGCTATCTAACTTCTCCAACTAATGAATATGGTCTTGCGAATCTGAATGTTTTCTTATCGGCACTTGCTGGTTCCACACTAATTACAGTGTTAGGTTCATATGTAATGCAATCTGACGAATAGTAACGTGGGGATTAGAGATTCATTAAATGGACTATTGATTCCTTGGGTATTTGTATGGCAAAAATCTTGGGGTCGCCGGAAAAAGATTGATGGCAGATTATTCCAGATTGAATTATTTATCATTGGGATGATATTACTCGCAGGACCTTATTTTATTACAAATATAGTGGCACATAATTTCCTCGAAACTGTATGGGATCCAGAAATTCCTCTGGATAGACAAATTCCATTCATAGGTTGGACTATAATCCCTTATGTAGGTCTATATGCTCTCTATCCTCTTTTGGTATTTTCTAGCCCTAGAAACAAAAGAGGCCAGATTGAACTCTTAGTATCAATCCAATTCCTCTTTTTTGTAACAATATTTTGTTGCATTTTCTTTTTATTAGTTCCCGCAGAAATTGATCTTAGAGATCAGTTAGTAATTCCAAGTCTAAATCCT
>Ga0115011_10002616_pt1 | contig 12461 bp, 7 predicted proteins | sample TroAtlMetagenome_2_FD_88705 | JGI IMG/M metagenome (GOLD analysis project Ga0115011, IMG submission 88705) | Marine eukaryotic phytoplankton communities from Atlantic Ocean - Tropical Atlantic ANT8 Metagenome | ecosystem: Environmental > Aquatic > Marine > Oceanic | place: Tropical Atlantic... | reverse complement strand
TTAAAGGTGATTTTAGCCTGTCGCACGTTGGCGAAAGCAAAGGAAGCGAAATCTGAAATATTGGAAGCGATTGCGCAAGAAGGCGGACGAGTGAACGACCCATCCTTGTTGGTGCCGGCAGAGTGCGACCTCGCTGATTTGGAATCTATCAAGACGTTTACGACGACGTTAAAAGACGAACCGATTGATATTTTATGTCTCAACGCGGGCGTGCAATACTCCGGGAGTAAAGAAGTGAACAGAACAAGGGACGGCTTTGAAATCTCGATGGGAACGGACCATCTTGGGCATTTTTATTTAACGAACTTGTTGTTGAAAAATGTTGAAAATGCAGCGATTACATCAACGTTAAAACCACGGATTGTTGTCACAGCTTCCGAGGTGCACGACCCGGAATCCCCAGGAGGAAAGATTGGGAGAGGTGCTGGCCTGGGTAATTTTGAAGGCATCCAAGAAAACGGTGCAGAGTTTGAGTTAATGGATGGTTCTGAGTTTGACGCGGATAAGGCGTATAAGGACAGTAAACTTGCGAATATTCTGTTTGCGAACGAGTTGAACCGACGATTAAGGTTAGCCGACTCGCAAATAAACGTCGTATCGTTCGGCCCGGGCTTAATCACTCGCTCGAACTTTTTCCAGCACCAAAATCCGGTGTTTACCAAAGTTTTCGATTTTGCAGCTAATGACTTGCTTCACGTCGCGGAAACTGTTTCTGGAGGTGGCGATTGCTTAATTAAGATGGCATTGGATCCAGAGTTGGAAAACAAGACGGGTATTTATTACAACAATGATTTAGGGGGAGACACGGGTCACATCTTCCACGAAGCGAAAACTAGTAAAGAGAGCATGGACATGAATGAAGCGAAGGAGTTGTGGACGTGGTCAGAAGCGCTCATCGGTGAAGAGTTTGAAGTCTACATCTAATTTTTTGTTATTGCTATCATGTGTTGTTACTACGAGTTGCACCTCCTATTTTCGCTTTCTTGTTACTCTTTTCTTCTCCTGATTTTTCTTTTTTTTTCAGCCGCGTACGCCTCGTTCATCCAAGCCATGCACTGTTTCGAAGCTATGGCGTGGTCAACCATTGGTTTCGGATAATCCACGCCGACGATACATCCAGCTTTCTTTTGTACTTCCAAAGGCGCCGTCCAAGGTTCGTAGATGTATTTTGAAGGCATGTTCTTGAGCACTGGTAAGAAATGTTTCACATACGCTCCTTCTTTATCGTATTTCTTGGCGAATGAATGTGGACCGTAAACACGAAAGTATTGGTAAAAGAACGACGACGCAGATAGCCACATCCAGTTCCCATTGTTCAAAGCCCAATCCGCGTCTGTGAGGTCTCTATCGAAGACCCGGGCGCCTTCTTCCCACGAAATGAACAAGTCTCCACGTGTCAAAAAACACGCCACTGCATGTCTAGCGAGATGATGTATCCAGCCTTCTTCTTTCAACTGCGTCATTGCAGCATCAATCCAAGGGAATCCAGTTTGTGCACTTTCCCACTTGGCAAGGTTTTCTGGATCGTTCTTCCACGGGATTTGTTTACATATTCTATTACCAACCATTTTATCGTAATTCTTGGTACCGTACGCGTTGATGTAATAAAATTCGCGCCATAAAATCTGGCCCATCAAACTCGTCGGAGGATTCGTGTGTTTCCCTTTCAGCTCGTTCTTCATGATATCTTGCAACTCGTAATAAAACTGTCTCACCGAAACGGTACCAAACTTAAGGTGCGGCGAAAGCGCCGTCGTAGAAGGCCACAACAACGAAAAATCTTCTTTAAGTGAAGAAGAAGCCGCTTTCTTTGCCATTTCAAACGGGTTTGATGCTTTTACACTGCCATTACCCTTCTCTTTAGCGAATAATTGGCATGGTGATGACTGCGGTTTATCAAACTCTTGCACATATTTATGTCCGTCTCCACCTCTGCGTAAGGCTCCACGCATTCGTCGCAATCCTTCGGTTTCACCGCCTTTGCCGCCTTTGAATGAAATATTCTTTGCCTCGTATCCCAAATCCTCCAGTGTCGGTATACCATTCGCATATTTGAATTCCTTCGAGAGGACATCCCCTGCGCCTGGAATCACTCGCAAAGAATTCTTTGGCGGCGTTGGCACTGGAGCTGGCGGTTCGCCGACGTTTGCAAGTACCTTTTGAAAAGCACCCATCGTGCTCGGAGGAATGCCTTTCGCCGAAGCTTTACTCAATAAGAATTCCTGGTCGTACAAAGTGTGCGATGCGTATGTCTTCACATGCACGTTGAGATTCTTGCACAATTCAATTACTTCGTCGTCGCGATGTTTCCCAAACGGTTCCACTTGTTCCTTTTCGAAATATATGGAGGAAACGTTAAACTTCATGAAGACGTCTCGCAACACATCGATTGGTTTACCAATAACAACTGTTAAACAATCATTCGATTTTGCATTATCAATCGATGATAATGATCGTAAATTATCGTTTAGGTTCGTCAGTGATTGCAGTAAAAAGTTCATTCTGTTTGCGCCGACTTTCTGCGCGTTGCAAAACAACGGATCCATGATGAACAATGGCAACACTTTTTTCCTTTCGTCTTTGCGACCATTTTTTGCCTCTTTCAGAGCGTCTGACAAGGCCGGATTGTCGTGAACGCGCAAGCCTTTGCGAAACCAGACGATTGATGTTGTCGTTTCAGTGTCATCCATTAGTGTTGCCGAAGACTTTTGTCGTCTTAAACGCGTCGATGAAGATGATTGTTTATTATTCATCTTAACGAACGACGTCGACATTTTTGGCACCCAGATTTTGGAGAGAATGTATTTCGAACACCCGACGAACGACGAGATGTACGTACTCGAAGTCAGCGCTCGATGAACGATAATGTCGATGATAAACTAGAGAGTAAGCTTCTTTCTTTTCGCGCGCTCTTATTTTTCAATGAGCATACAGAACGTGCGAGACAAAAGAGAGATGATGACGTTTTCTGTCGAGGAAATGGATATCTCCAACTGCTTTGAGAGTTTGATGTCTCGCAACGCAATGGATGGAGGAGTACAAAAATTTCTAACATTCTGTCTGTGTCTGTCTGTATTATTTTTCTTCTAAAGCGATAGTGGAACTTCGTTTTCTTTACCTTCCGAAGTGTCGTCGATGACGTTTCCGTCTCCTTCCTCCTCGTCGATTCTTCCTCTCAAACCCCTCTCTACTTCTGCTTCTTCGACGAGTTGGTCCAATAACTTTTCGTCGTCTTCTTGTTCGTTTTGGTTGGAACCCATGGTCGCGGCGACGGAGTAAATAGAACCGCCGTATTCGGAACCCCCAAAATCTTTCACGCTACCGACGTCATCTCCACCTCTCGAGGAAACCGCGTCTGAACGAATGGAACGCACGTCGTCTTCGATTGGAATCGGCGGAAATGAAACATTTTTTAACTTAGAATATTGATGCTGTTCGCTGCCGGGAAGACCACCAATGAGGATATTATCGTCCTCATTTTTATTGTTGTTGCTGCTAATGTTGTTGCTGCTATTGTTTTCACCGCCGTCGCTATCATCGTCGCTACTATTGTTATTACTATCATCGTTGTTGTTGTTGTTGTTGTTGTTAAACTTCAAATCTGCCATCATTTTCTTAGCCTCTTCGACTTGTCGTAAAGCTTCTTTTTCCATCTCTTTTTGTTTCTCTGAAGTTATTGTAGCGAATGGATTCGACCCAGGGGGCGCCTCTGGTTCGAGAGCAGCTTTACCGTAATAGTTATCCGGATCTTCTTCTGATTCTTCCAATTCTGAATCTGAGTCTGCGTACGTATTTGTTGTACTCTTCGCCGCGTGCTCGTTGACTCGACGCAGAGGGGGCGATGGCGAACGAGGTGGTGGTGCCGCGCGCTCCGTGCCTTGAACCGAAGAATCTGAATCGCTATCGGAGTCGTTATTGTTGTTGTTATTATTATTATTATATCTTCCTCCCCCGTTTACTATTTTCGTTTCCGTGGAGTTGTTATCTCCGTCGTCGTCACACACTCGTCTGTTCGACGAAATCGATGACGAATTTTGGTGGCGAGGTGAAGACGCCGTGTTCTTATTATTCGCGTTTTTTTCATCTCTCCCGCGATCCTTTCCTTCAAAATCAGCCGATGCGTTCGTTTTCGCCGCCGCTTTTGCCACAAACTCTTCCCTTTCCGCCTGTTTCGCCTCGCGCAAAACCTCGTCGGAAAGTAATTTTAACAGTTTCCCTCGCTTCACCGAAGCCGAGCAGTTTGCGGGTAAATCGTAGCCCATGAACCGAACGTGCGCCTCCGCGATTTGCTCTGGCATCGTTCCCATCATTTCAATGGAACGTTCTAATCGATCGATGGCCGTCTTCGACGCCGCTCTGTGCGAATACATTCTTCGATCTCGTTCCTCTCGCAAAGTTGTATTGTTTTTCGTTCACTTGATCTTCTTTCCAAACACCCCAAAGTAAAAAAGGAACAAAGAAAAGGAAAAGACAAAAATTTAGGGTCTATAAACCCTAAGAAATGGCCAGCTCTCTTAAAAAAATTATCTCTCTCCCCTTTTCCAATCATCATCTTCTTCTCTGTCTCAAGAATCCTCCAAGACCTCAGAAGATTATCGACCCGTTCGCGCGGAGAACGAGGAAAGAAAGACTCTTTCACCGATCGAACGGAAAGAGACGAGAACAAAGAAGCTAGACCGAGTGCGGTTGATAGGAATAGAAAAGGTCGAGGAGGAAAAAGACTTGGTTTTAAATTTGGGACGACGGAAAAATCAACGATCACATCCTCTCTCCTTCTTTCCTCTTTCGGCGCCTCTCTCCTCTTCTTTTTCTTTGCTTAAAGAAGAGATAATCGAACGCGAAGATGAAGAGAGCGAAGAATAAACACAACGATAACGCCAACAACGCGATGAAGAGGGCAACGATGATGCTGCTCGTTCTCTTTTCCTTCGCGCTGTTCGCGAACGCAGAGAAGCGGCCACAGACGTTTTATTGGGTACAACACGAGGACCAATCCTCCACGTCTACGGACATTTTTCTCGATTACATCGACGACGAAGTGAGCACGATCACTTTGAAATACAACGTATTGACGAGCGATATTTGGTAAGTGTACGAGATGCGATGCAGATCTTTCCCGCGCGCGCGGTCGTGCTCGAGAAAGACTCGATCGAAGAGAGAGAAACTCGACACGCCGGTTCAAAATTTTTTCATCGTCGGCACTCCCCGGTGTAGATCGCGTCTCCTTTTCAAACGTCGTCGTCCTCTGCCTTCGACCTTTAAAAAAGGAAAAGAAACACGGGGGGACATTATTTTCTTCATCTTTTTTCTCCTCCGTCATTTTATGTGGAAGAAAAAAAAACTCCCTGTACGAGCAACATCTTTTGATTCCCCTCTTCCACGAGGACTTTGTTGAGCTCTCTATTGCGCGCAAAAACTGACCATCATCTTTTCTTCTCTCTTGTACTCTTTATTGAAAACAAACAGGGTTTTGAAGAAAGTCGAAGCGGGTTATGTGCCAACCACAACTGGGTTTCTCGACTCGACGTGTTTAACAGCGACGCAGTTGGCAGGCATGAGTGGTGCAGAAAAAATTGTCGATTATACGTCGGTGCAACCGTTCGGATCGATTGAATTAAACGTTGAAGTTGGATGGACGTGGTATATAGTTGCCGGTAAGAAAACGGATTGCGACGACGGGTATAAGATTGCCGTTTCGAGGACGGTGTTCTCGCCGTCGCCGCCACCGCCGATTCCGAGAGCACCGCCTCAACCGTCGCCACCGCCGCCCGTGCCAGCACCGCCACCGCCACACCCAGAACCAGGGTCGCCACCACCGTGGAACCTTTCTCCGCCACCAATTGTGTTGGAACGATTTGTGAACCCGGTGCTCGAGTTTTATTCGTCCTTACAAGGCATGTTTAATGTGTTCCCGTACGGGTTGCAATACAAGCATGACATGGGATCCACCATGTCTGGAATGGGTCAACAACAAAACAGAGATACGATCGCTACTGTAGCCAACGCGCTCGGTGCGGTAAAGAATGAATCGTCTGCACAGCCGCTCATGCACGGTGATCCTTTACAAACAGCCTCCCAGTTTGTCGGGACGTTCGACTTGACGTCTACAGCAACTGTGACTGACCTTTACCCAGGGATACTCAGAGCTGTGCAAGATATCGTAAACTCAGAATCTATCACTGGCATTGTGGATGAAACCGGGGAGTACACGTACGCTGGCGTTGCGGTTGAAGTTTTGTTCCATCAAAAGCCGTACACGTGCGAGAGAATCCCGGGCGCTATTTGCGACGCCGACCTGACCAAGGAAGATAGGGAAGCTGCGCCAGATGATGGCGTTCGCTCGGTTTCTGTTTCGCTAAGGCATCCGGAGAAGAGCTACGTGACTCTCGCAAAAGAAGCCATTCACGTCGCCTGCGATTCCGGATCGCTCGTCACAACGCTGATTACGTCGGGGAGCATCGGCGACCTCGGACCGATCGATACGGTAACTAAGTGCGCAACCGGCGTAAGCACGCACGATACATGGGGAGTGTATCAACCTGCAGTTGAAGCGGACCCGAGAGGTCAGTTTGTCTACGCGACATTCTATTATCCGGACGGGTTGACGCCAGCGTTGGAGCAGCAAGTGGTTGACGCCGCGCTCCCGTTTGTGGGCGAATCAAAATACGTGCAAACCGACTGCAAGTCGTGGCCGATGTCCCCTCCGTCTCCACCACCATCGTTGCCATCGCCGCCACCGGATGCGCCGCCGCCGCCGAACAGACCACCAGGATGGACGGAACCATCACCACCACCGAGCCCGACGAGGAATCCACCGCCACCTTCACCGCCACCACCGAGTCCTCCCCCTCCACCGCCGTCGCCACCTTCGCCACCGCCGGCATTTCCATCGCCGCCGCCTCTTCCACCCTTTCCACCACCTTCGCCACCGCCACCGAGTCCACCGTCTCCACCACCGGCATCACCTTCGCCACCACCGCCGCCGTTACCGCCGCCTGGTGTGCCGCCGCCATCTGAGACCGCTATGTATTGCGATATTTACGTCTCTTTACCGACCAGTTCAGTCAAGAACCAAGTCAAAGCCGCTATTGATGCGCTCGCAGACGTTAAATCCACTCCGGAAGCGTCGGCACCGGTACGAGCTGGAGGTCGTGCGAAGTATACTTCCATCGAGTTGGAGTCCGCGGAACAATCCTTTGAAGTTGGTACTGGTGCAATACGAAGTCTGCCGTTTACGGCTACAGAACTTCAGAATTTGCGAGACAAACTTACATCCGTTCCAGGCTTGCATGCTATAAGGTTTAGATGGATTGATAGGTTAGGACTGACAGACGAAGAAACTCTTATAAGGGGGTTCACTGCGAAGGCGAAGACGTTGTCGCAAGCACGCGCCTTTCACTTAACGTATAGCCAATGGTTGAATGCTTTACCGGACTCTATGGAGAAGGACCCAGAGTGTTTGGATGCTTGCACGGAGGAAGACAAGTCTAGGTGTGAGTGCACATATGGCACAGCGATCCCTATTGACGACAAAATAGACCCAATCGTGATGAACCAGAAGATGACAATTTATCACGACGATTTCTTCTACTCTGGGAGTTACGATGAGTTATCTGCAGTCACGCAGCAATCTATTCGAACATTTGATATGAGTAAGTCGATGGCGAGCGATCTCGGTTATCCGGTGAGTTTCAGGTTCAATCGATTAGGTTATGTGGAGAAAAAACCGTTCGCGCCACCGCCGCCGCCGCCGTTGAACTTAGCTCAAATCATATACAATGGCATAGAGAATGTTAACGACGAAGGGTACTTCTTGTCGCCGAGCGAGAGCGTTGTTTTCGCGTTTGGCATGGTTTTGATTATTACGGTCCTCGCGTACGGCATGAAGTTATTCGGTGAACCGCGCGACACATTCAAGTTGTTATTCTGCTGCTTCTACCCGAAGTTCCGCAAGAAGTACAGAGAAATGGCGACGAATGCCATCGAAAAGGTCAAAGAGGACAATAGATTTGATGCCGACGGTAAAGAGGGTGATTCTGCGAGCAGTAGCGACTTAGGTGATGAAGAAGCTGGCGCTTCTAGACCTTTCATCAAGAAGTATTAGATTATGAAAAAGAAGAGAGAACCGCGAGAAGCCGAAGAAATTCGCAGATAGATAGTTAAGTGAGGCGAAGCCGCTTTGTAAAAATAATATGGTATGTTTTTAACTTTTAAGAACTTAATAGTAAACGCTTTCGCATGCCTTGCATCCCCGTTTTTTAAATTTGTTTTACACGTACGCCGCGTCGAGCGCCTTCTTGTACTTCTTCACGATATTTTGACGCTTCAACTTGAACGCCGCGGTGACCATGTCGTTGTCCGGAGTCCACGGTTCCGCGTCGAGTGCGAGCTTAGATGGGATTTCAAACTTGGCCAATTTCCCCTTGCACACAGCTTGCACCGCAGATGTGACTTCAGCGATAACCGTCGGATTATTTATCATCGAATCGATAGAGCCAGAAATTCCCTTGCCCTCCGCAAACTTTTTCACTGGCGCTTCGTTCACAACTACCAAAGCAATCACGTGCGACTTACTCGATAACGCGTAGCACATCGCGGAAGCGACATACGGGCACTGCTTCAACACGTTTTCAACTTTACTGAGCGCGACGTATTCGCCAAATTGCAATTTCACCAAATCTTTCTTACGATCGATTATTTGTAACTGACCTTTCTTCGTAAACTGACCGATATCGCCGGTGTGGAAATATCGGACACCATCGATAACCGAAAATTCCGTTTCGTTTTTCTTCTGCAACTCTGCGTTTGGCTTGTCGTCCGGCACAAAGTAGCCTTGGCAGACAACCGGGCCACCGATGAGAATCTCACCTCTTGGTAAACCGATGCTGGCATCGTTCTCATCTTTGGTCGAGTAGTTTCCTTCCTCCCAGTCCTTCAAGATGATCTTCGTGGAAGATAAAACACCACCGACTGACGCTGAAAAGTCACCCGGTGTAATAATCGTACCGCACGATGCGGTTTCGGTCAAACCGTAACCTTGAAGTACCGGGCAACGGAAGCACGTTTGCATGAAAATGTGAGTCTCGCGGGATAAAGGTGCGGATCCGGAAACCATTTGACGGACTTTGCCTCCAAGACCCTTTTGAGCCTTTTTGAAAACCAAAGCGTTGAAGAAACCAGTGGATCCAATTCTTCCGGCGTGGAACTCTCTCTCTCCTGCGGCTAACCCAGCGCCGACGAGCTTTTGAAGCAACGGACTTTTCGCGGCGAATTTACCTTGAAGCGCTTGGCGCACTCTGTCTAAAACAGCCGGTGCGAACACCATAAAGGTGGGTTGTAAAGTCGGCGCGTCACCTCGAGAGCCAGGAGCGAGTTTTAAACCAGAATCCGTTAGCGTTTGCGGCGAACCGTAACCAATAGAAGCACCAAGAGCCATCATGAGACATTCAGCCGCCATTTCCATGATGTGTGCCAATGGCAAGTACGCCAAGTAGACGTCTTGGTTCGTCAAATCTGCGGCGTCGTTCAAACCCGCCATAGAGGCTAACACGTTCGAGTGCGCCAAAACGACACCTTTTGGTGCTCCGGTCGTGCCCGAAGTATACATGATAACAGCAGTATCCGTGGATTTAGATGAAACCGGGTCGCATCTCTTCTTTGACCCAGAATCTTCGATGTCCGACAAGGCATGCGCTTTGATAGATTTCGGCAACTTTGACGACGAAATGTGGTCTTGCTGACCCGTACCTATGCACACGATGTGCTTGATAGACGGGCACTTTGACGCGACGGCCTGGACGGTCTTCAACAACTTTCCATCACACACGATGATCGAAGCCGAAGTCTCGTTGATACCATGCTGGACGCCTTCCGCGCCTAACGTGGCGTAAATAGTCACGACCGCCGCGTTCGTGCGAAAGCACGCTTGAGCTGTGATCATCCAATCCGCCTTTGTGTCTGCGTAGATGATCACTTTATCTTTAGGTTTCAGCCCGCACGAGTTGATTAAACCCGAGGAGACGTTGGCAACTTTTTCGTTTAACTGTGCAAACGTCAACCAGTCGTACTTGTCGCTCAAGTGTAACTTTTCAAAGCCTTTGGCGTCGGTTTCCGTGTTGATGATTCTTCGTTCACCAACTGCCGGTCTCGACCCGTTCACTCTCACCGCGTAGTTGAAAACATCCGTCACGGTTTCACATCCAGGAAACGGGGTGGTTGAAAAATCACTCGGGCGATCGGCGTTGGACCAAACGGCTAACCCGTTCGAGGTTTTCGATCGAGTGGAATATTCTCCCTTCCTTTCGGGGTAGTACGGTCGTCCCATTCTGAGCTTGACAAAAAGAGCTGCACAAATGCCACCGGCTGCGTATTCCATGTATTTATTCCTTTTTCTTTTATCAAAAAGAAAGAATGGCGTGTTACGTATGTAAGTTGTTGTTAACGTACAACAACGACTATTTATATGCGTATATCAAACAACGCGGGTTGTTGGAATAAAAGTAGATCTTTGACGCAATCGAATCGGATCACTTTACGAATAATTATATTTTCGTCGGACGATGTACAAATAATACGTGTCAAAAAAATCTTGAGAATAAACTATCGACGTCCTCTTCTTTTGTACTTTGGCTCAAGCTCAACGAAATTACTATGTGTTCAGAATTTTTCAAAAAACGCGCATCACTTTCCTAAGATTAATATCACAACTAACGACTACTCGTTTCCCTTCCTCTTCGAGACTGCCATCGTCTCCGCCGCCTCGCCGTCATTACCATTACGTCGTCGTCTTGCCTTTGCCCACTTCGCGGGAAGCCAGGATTTTTTGAAGTGCGACTGGAAGAGAAAACCGACAAAGACGGTTCCCAGAGCCATCTCCGTGCAACATAAATACATAATGTACACCAAGCTCGCTGAGCTTTCGAGCGGTGAAATAGTCTCATCGTAACTTTTTCCGAGAGATAAACCACGCAACGATAGTGTCAACGCTTTTCGGTACGGTATGCCTTCCGTTTCATATAACAGAAGCGTGCCTATCATGCCCACAAAGGTAATCATAAACGGCGCCAAGATAATCATAAAACAAACCAAGCCTAACAATTCTCCAACCTTAAAGCTGAAAATAACGCATCGCGAACCAATTGCTCTCGCTCTTGCATCGGAATCCGATAAAACAGTCACTCGAAACACGTCAACTAAAACAGCTTCCATTTTGAGCGCCCAAAATGTGATGATTTCTAAGTCACTCAGTAATGCCACGGTGGTGAGAATGATCAAATACGACCAAATCGAAAGCATTACGGATAGGCAAACCCCTCCCGAGTGCGATGGATAATCCATGTTCTTGTTTAAATTTATCGGCGCCTTTAAGATTTCTCCTAGGATGAAGAAGAACGCGTGTTCTAAACTCCAATCTTCTAAATACGAAATGGCGCCAGCAAAAATGACTCCGAAAAAGCACACGCAGATAGGTACCAAAACGTACACGAACGTGATGAAAAACACAAACGACATCATTGGAAAACTCTTCTTCAGCTGCTCTTCTCTCATCTCCTCCCAAGTTAAAGCCTCTGCGAGCCTTTTCCGCGTCTCGACCCCTTTTTTGTGTGTGCTTTCATCGGCGCCGTCTGCTCTGCCGTCGGCGTAGCCACCACTACGTTTGGACGTAATCGAGGCGTTGCTCATTGTTAAAAACATCAGAGAACTTTCCACGTCGCCGTCGTCATCGTCATCGTCATCGTTTTCGTCATCTTCTTCCTTCTTCGCCGAATTGAAATCTCTTTTTAGCATCGAACTGCTTCTCGCTTGCGCTTCTTTTTCCTCTTTCTTCCTCTTCTTTTTCTCTTCCCGTTCTTTTTCCTGTATCTGTTTCAACTTAACGTACGATTCTTTGTACGCCGTCCCGCACATTCGGCAGTATAACCCTCCTCTTCTGTTGGTCGCTTGACACTCGTTGTTTGCGATGCACACCCAATCGTTCTTCGTCGGTTTATTCATCAAGATGTTTTCTTTGTCGTTGTTGTTGCCCTCTTCGAAATCGAATTTATCGGTCTCCAGCTCGACCGCGCCGATTTCTTTCTCCCCTCTACCAGAGACTCTGGTAACTCCTCCGGAATCGAAACAGGGAAGAGGAAGAGAGCCCATAGTAGCGGTGGTGGGACGCGATACGGGTGATACGCGTGAGTTGTTCGTGCTGTTTTCGGTATCACCTGAAGAAATCTCTTTTGTTTGTTTTTTTTCTGTTGGGTGTTACTTGGAAATTTTCTTTCTCCAATCGCCAATCGAGAAAGAAAAAACGACGCCCCCGATGACGATGATGATGACGATGGTGATGGCGATGACGCCGAGTGGAAGTGTGAACCCGCGGCATCGCCACGCGAAAGAATATCCACACTCAAAAGGAAGACGAGGAGGGTTGTGGTGCAGCACGAGCAATAATAGTAGCGATAAAATCCCTCCGATAG
>Ga0115011_10002613_pt1 | contig 12467 bp, 13 predicted proteins | sample TroAtlMetagenome_2_FD_88705 | JGI IMG/M metagenome (GOLD analysis project Ga0115011, IMG submission 88705) | Marine eukaryotic phytoplankton communities from Atlantic Ocean - Tropical Atlantic ANT8 Metagenome | ecosystem: Environmental > Aquatic > Marine > Oceanic | place: Tropical Atlantic... | reverse complement strand
TCTGCAAAAAATGAAGGAATTGAAGAATGTGCAAAATTAGTTCAAAAATTATTGAAATCAACTGGTCTTAAATCGGAAATTTTACGATTGAAAAAAGGTGTCGCTCCAATAGTGTATGGTGAAATTAAATCAAAATCTAATCCTGGAAAAACTTTGATGTTTTACAATCACTACGATGTTCAACCTGCTGAACCATATGATTTATGGGATGATCCTCCATTTAGTGGAATAAGAAAAGGGAACAAAATTTTTGGACGGGGTGCTACTGACGATAAAGGAGAATTGATTACTAGAATTAAAGCAGTTAAAGCATGTTTGAAATCAACTGGTGATGTTCCATGCAACATTAAATTTGTTATTGAAGGTGAAGAGGAAACTGGGAGTGCTCATATCGAAGAATATTTGAAAAAATACAAAAAAAAATTTGCTAATGATGGCGTGATTTGGGAATTTGGATATGTTGATGCAAAAAATAGGCCTATCATTGGGTTGGGAATGAAAGGGTTATTGTTTGTTGAATTATCTGTTCAAGAATCTATTCGTGATGCCCATTCAAGTTTAGCTGTATTGATCAAAAATCCTGCATGGCGATTAATTGAAGCTGTAAAAACATTAAGAAATTCTGATGGTAAAATTTTGATTAAGGATTGGTATAAGGAAGTAACTTCATTTTCAAAAAAAGATTTAGAATTAATAAAGAAAGAACCTTTTGATGATGGTGTTTTCAAAAAAGAATTTGGAATTGATTCTTTTGTAGGCAATAAAAAAAATCTTGATGCAAAAAAAGCTTTAGTTGGTGATGCTACTTGTAACATTGCAGGATTTGTTTCAGGTTATACTGGTGATGGTGCAAAAACTGTTCTTCCTGGTAGCGCTTTAGTAAAAATTGATTTTAGGTTGATTCCTAAAATGGATCCAAAAAAACAAGTAAATCGATTAAAAAAACATCTAAAATCTCATGGATTCTCTGATGTGAAAATCAAAATTTTTCATGGTGAAGCTGCTGCAAGAACTGATTCTTCTCATCCCTTTGTATCTCAAGTAAAAATTGCAGCTGATAAGGCATTTGGTAAATCCATATTGAATGTTTCAAATGCTGGTACTGGTCCAATGTATCCTTTTGTTGATATTTTGAAATCTCCTTGTATTTCGATTGGTAGTACGTACATGTTTTCTAGAATTCATTCTCCAAATGAATTTGCACGTATTGATTTGTTAAAGAAAACTACTAAGTGTATTTGTTTGATAATGGAAAATTTTGGAAAAAATTAATGAAGACATCGAGGAATTTTTTTAATTATTTGTGATAATGATATTCTTCCTGGTCCTGCAACAATGATTACTAATGCAACTGCAAGTAAGATCAAATCGAATTCAATTCCTTTGTCTCCTGTAATGCTCTGAGCCCCTTTTACATGGAATATTGCGCCTACCATGATTATTGAAATAATTGATGCTGAAATTCTATTCAAAACTCCGATGATCAATAAAATTCCTGGAATTACTTCTGCTAATGCAATGATTATTGCTAGTTCACCTGGAATCCCCATTGATGAGATCCATGAAACAAATCCGTCATTGCCAAATTTACTGTAACCATGAACGATGAAAATGACTCCCATTGCTAATCTTAACCCAAAAAATACTACATCATTCAAGATCTTACTATTGATTTCGGCAGTTGTCATTTCCAAAATCTGTTTTTTTTATTTTAATAAAAAAGGTATGGTTCGTTCTAATGATGTACTATGTGCTGGTTAATTTATTGTGCATGTGAACTATAGTTTTTAAATTTTAGCCACAAATTTGATCTGCATTGTAGAAAGCCCTTTATTATGTGACAAAATTATTTTAAATATGTCAATGTATATGCCGGGAGCAACTGCTGTTGGAGTTACTTTTGATGGTGGTGTAGTTTTTGCTAGTGAGAAAAGGATCGCATTTGGTAATTTTCTTGTAAGTAAAACAACCAAGAAAACTTTCTCTATTACTGATAAAGTAGGTGCAACATGTGCTGGTCTTGTAGCAGATATGCAAATCTTAACTTTACAAATTTCCGCTTTAGCAAAAATTCGAAAAATGGATATCAAAAGAGATGTTCCTCCAAATACCGTTGCTAAAATGATGTCCAATATGATGTATGAAAGAAGATACTTTCCATTGTTGACTCAAGTGATTGTTGGCGGTGTAGTTGATAAACCAATAATGTATACGCTTGATCCTTTAGGCTCTGTATTGCCTGATGATTATGCTGCAGTAGGTACTGGTGCTGAAATGGCATTGGGAGTTTTAGATCCTCAATTCAAAGAAAACATGACAAAAGATGAAGCAGTAACTCTCGCAAAACATGCAGTTCGTGCAGCATCTTTAAGAGATTCTGCAAGTGGTGATGGATTAGATGTTCTAATTATCACTAAAGATGGTACTGAAGAATTTACTGAAAGTATCAAGTAATTCTAAATTAATCGTAAATCGTTTTACCTGTTTCCCAAAATTTATCTGAAATGTAGTGGAGATTTTGTATGACTTCTCCTTTTTCCATATTCTCTAACTCTGAACTTGATACCACTGATTTACCAATTGCTAGAAATTTGTGATGTGTTTCTTCTACAATACATACTAGTTTACCTTTTTCAAATTCTGTAAATTTTTTAATTCCTGGTCTCATTAGATTTGCTCCTTTGCACATGAATTTGACTGCACCCATATCCACTTCCACATTGGGAAATTTTTCTAAAATTTCTGTTTCAGATAAAAATGGTAGGTGCTCTTCTCCTATTTTTAAAATTTTTAATTTATCTCCTGTAATTATTTGGGCATCACTCAAAATATGATGAACTCTCACATTTTTCATTTTGGGAAATTCCATATTCCATTCTTGTGATATTTTTTTCAGTAATGCCGATGTTTCACTTTTAGAAATTAAATTTGATTTCAATTCTTTGCAATCTCTTGTCTAATGTCTAGAAGATCTCTTAAGATGGAACTGGCAGTTTCAGTTCCTCCGGCTCCTTTTCCAATAATTGTTTGAGTTCCTGAATGCTCTGATGTAAATGCAATTGCATTAAGGGTACCGTTAACTCCTAAAGGATCCTCTTTTGGTATTTCTTTTGGACTAACCATTAACTCGTTATCGCAAGAAGCAATTAATTTCAATACTGAATTATTTTTCTCTGCTTTCTTAATGTCTTCAATTGTAACTTTTCTAATGCCAATACATTTGATATCTGGCATAGTTACTTTCATTCCCATTATCCAGTTTGCTAAAATAACTAGTTTTGCTGCAGCGTCTAATCCATCTAGGTCTAGTGCTTCATCTGCTTCAACATATCCCTTATCTTTTGCATCCTTTAATGCTTCATCAAATGATAACCCTGTAGCCATATTTGATAAAATATAATTTGTTGTACCGTTAAGAATTCCTGCAAACGATGTGATTTTTTCTCCTCTTAAACTATTTTTAGCATAATCCAAAATTGGAGTACCTCCACCTACTGTTCCACTAAATTTGAACATTACTTGATTGTATGTTGCCAATTCCATAAGTGATGGGAATGCTAATGCTAAAGGGCCTTTATTTACTGAAATTACATGCATTCCTTTTTTCATTGCTGTTGTAATGTGTGTCATACCCGGCTCTGCATCCTTATAATTACTGGCTGTTGTTTCAATTAACACATCTGCTTCAACATTTTTCAAAATCTCATTGCCTTTCATGGAATTATTTTTTTCTGAATAATTTTTTACTGTTCCAAATTTTTCTTTTACTTGAATTAGTTTGTCCAATTTTAATCCTGATTGATCTATTGCACTTCCTTTACTGTCAAATACTGCTAAAACTCTTGGTTTTAATCCATATTTTGAATATAGCTCTTCTTCTCTTGACTCAAATAATTTAATTAGACTTTGAGCAACAACTCCAAAACCACATAGTATGATTCTCATACTTCTTTCCCCAAATAGTACATGTTATTATGATTCATATTATTTCCCTTTGATTCCTTAACCTTAATTGTGTTTTATTAATAATTTTTGAATACTGTGTTGTTGAAAAATGATTGGGTTCTATACTATTCATCTTTTTCATGCTTTAATGAAACTGAATTAATACAATATCTCTGATTTGTAGGCTTTGGACCATCATCAAACACATGTCCTAAATGTGAACCACATTTTTTACAGTTTACTTCTGTTCTTACCATCCCATAATCCGTATCTGAAAGATATTCTATGTTGTCTTCAGACACTGGTTGCCAAAAACTAGGCCATCCTGACCCTGAATCAAATTTTGCATCTGATGAAAAAAGTTTCTCCCCACAACAAACGCATTTGAAAAATCCTTCTAGTTTTGAATCGTTATATTTTCCTGAAAATGGTGGTTCAGTTCCATGATTTATACAAATTTCATATTCTTCTGGAGTTAATTCTTTTTTCCATTCTTCTGGATCTTTAACAATTCTTTCTGTCATGATTAGTATGAGGTTCTGATGCTATTATAATATTATTTTATTTTCTAATTTTTTTCCTTTTTTCTTCGGTTCTTTTCTCGGATTCAAATCTTTCCAGATCATATTCTTTTAAATCTACAAATTTCATAATTTTACTTAGGTTTGGATGCACTTTGTTGATTTGATTGTACATGTTTTGTGCAACCCTTCTATAATCGATATGTCCTTGAGGAATTGTTCTTAATTCAATTAAATGACATGCTTCTCTTAGATTTAATTTCATAAAATAAGGATAGTTGTATGCAAAATTAACAACATATTGACTTTGTTCTGGAAACTTTTTTCTAATCTTTTCAAAAGTATTTTTTGTACTGTTCATACATTCTTTGAAATCTTTTTCTAACCCCAGTATTTTGATTTCATTTGGTAAAACATACCCATGATCTGTTGTGAGTAATTGTCTTTCCAATGTTAGTGCTCTGTGTCTGTGAAAATCTCTGAACATTCCAAAGTTGTTACATAAATCAAATGTGTAGTATGTATTCTCAAATGCGCGTGATGGTCTGTGTCTTCTATTAGTTCTTATTTTTGCAAATTCATTAACAATTTGAATTTTTTTAGACTTTGTCATTTTTTTAACCTGTTGCAGAATATTTTGATATGATGTACTTGGTGATTGTTCGTACATTATTGAAGTGATGATTTTATCTAGTGCTTGTTTTTCTGTTTCATAATCTACAATTTTTGTAATTGTTCCTATTTTTGGATTTGATTTAATTTCTTTTAATGTAATGGATTTTGATTTTTTCTTTACCTCTTTGAGATATTTTTGAAATGCTTTGCCGTATTTGTCGTCTGCCCGTCTTACAAATGATTTGATTGTTGTATCTAACTCTTTTTTGATTTTTGAGGCTAGTTTTTGTTCCTCATCTAGTTCTGATGAGCCTAATACTGTAAGCAAATATTCAAACGCTCTTCCATTGCCTGTAATTCCTACATTGGTTAATGTTGCTGAGGGAAGCAAACCTCGTAAAATGTCTAATGCTTTTGCCTTGGTTGAACCTTTGTAAATCATATTTGCAGATTTAATGTCTGATTCATTTTTCAATTTAGAAAATAGTTTTTCTTTTTTATCTGTTGAATCTTTAAAACTATATTTTTCAATTGGATATTTTTCTCTAATCTATTCTATCATTGGTTCAATATTTTTTGAATATGTTTCAAAAGAAAAATTACAACTATCCTCATATTCATTTGCAAATTTTGAATTCATAATTTTTTCATCTCTGTAAAATCTGTATTTGCCATTTTCTTTTTTATTCCATGTAACATACCTGGAAGATTTTTCTAAATATGATAATCCTATTCTTCTATCTTCAATTTTTTTTACTGCAATGTTTGATAACCCTTCGATTGCAATTTGTGCTTCACCTAATTCTGCAACAGAGTCATCTCCATATTCTAAAAGAACTCTGTCGTAAAATTCCTCTCCTCTATTTTTATTTTTTAAAAATTCATCAAGAAAAATTCTTCTCATACTTTTGTCTGTTCTACTATACCTTGACATCAGTGCTCCACGATCTACTTGTCGTGGAGTGATTATTGCAAACACATTGTCTTCAGTATTTGAAAAGTGATCTGATAGAGTTTTTTTTTCAGCACTTGAAAATTCTGACAACATGAATAAATTATTTCACAATTATAAGACTCTATTTCTTTTTTCCAATTTGAATTAGATCGGGAGTCTTATCTTTATTTTTGTCATTTCCTTTACTTTGCCATCTTAACAAAACTTCTTTGAATGCTGATGCATCTGCTTCGTTTTCTGTATACATTATTGTGGTTACCCAAAAACCACCTTTTGCAGTTTTACCTCCAATTGAATTCATCCAAAAATCATTTGGTAATCCTTCCATTGCCTTATTGTCTGGTTCTTTTACTGCTGCATCCCATCTGCTTGCAACAAAGCTTAGAATTTGATTAAGTTCTTCTCTTTGTATCATGATTTTAATCAAAAAACTCTAAATTTTAAAATTACTCTTGAGCCCATTATCTGAATTTTGTGAATTTATTCTTACTAAAACTAAAAACATTTCTTACACTTTGTTGGTTATACAAATCTCAATAGTCATTACCATGACAAACGACGATATCGAAATAATCGGTAAAAACGTCAAAGACATGTACGGAACATTCATGGGTAAAGTCGTAGGAACAATCACTGAAATTGACGGAAGTATTCAATCCGTTGGTATCGACTGCGGTTCTCAGGGATTACAGCAAATCCAATTTGAGCAACTAGTAGTTCAAGGTGAAAATGTTATCTTTATTCCAAAATGGAGATTAGATTCCCAAAGACTCATTCGTGAAAAACAACTTACTCTACGTCGTCTAAAAGCATTGATGGATATTGTTTCAGAAAATGATGACATGAAAGCAGATGCAGAAATCATTCATGAAAAATACAAATTCAAACTTGCTTCACTAGATGAAATGGAGGCTGAAATCAAATCTAAACTTGAGGAAAGATTGATTGAGTTGGATACACAAATGAAATCTGCAAAAATGTTATCGTTTGATGCCAAAGTACAATTCAAAAGCAATGAAATCTCTGAGGCAACATTTGAAACTGTGAAATCATGCACAACTGAGGTAATTGAGCATGTTACACATGAACAATCTGAAATTTCAAATGTAAAGAGTAGAATTGCTGATCTTGAATTGGAAGTGCAAGAGATAACTGCACCTGCAGAAAAAAATATCCAAGAATCTGCCGTTTCATATCTGGAGACCCCTGAACCACAACAAGTAGTTCAAACAATACTTCCAGAAGCACCAACAGAACCAATCGTAACACCTTCAGAACCTATTGAAGCTCAAGCAACCCCTATGCCAGAGCCTCCAACTGAATCTGAAGTGACATTTGCATTTCCAGAACCACCACAACAGGTGACATCAGAAACATCTCATGACGACAACGATAATGATTGGCTTGCTAGAATGGAAGCACAATAATTTTTTTAACTTATTTTTTTAATTTCCATCTTTATTGATGAATTTACCTTGACAAATTTTTACAATATTTTTTTGTATGTTAGATTACTTTGATTCGTTTTTAATGCAGAATTCTTTTTCGCCTTTTTCATCTACAACAATGTAACAATCACAAGTAGGACATTTTTCCATCTTTGACATATCTTATTTCTATATTTTTTCATATATAATGTATTTACAACAATTAATATTCTGAAATATTTTATTTTTAAATGATTAATAATTTTTAATAATTTTATACTTTTTCTATTTAATTTATTATTAATTTTTTACACATTTATTAATAACCACTACTGAAATTAGGCGTGAAAGGTTCTCAAATTGGAATTATTGGGGGAGGAATTGCAGCTGCTGTAATTATTGCAGTATTACTTGTATCTCAAACTGGTATTTCTCAAGATACTACACCATTGCCTACTGATAATGATATTGTAACTCCAACTATTGAACCTGAAAATGAAGTTGCTGTTGCTTCTGAAGACAAATTACTTGTTTATACTACATTTTATCCATTATACCAATTTACACAAGGTGTTGCAGGAGATGCAGCAGATGTAAGAATTTTGATGCCAACTAATGGTGACCCTCATGCATTTGAGTTAGGGCCAAAAACTATTGCTGAACTAACTAAAGCTGATGTACTGGTTTACAACGGTATAGACTTTGAACCATACATCGATGAAGTCATGTCTTCCCCTGACTTTGATCATATTGTATTTGTTGATACCTCTGAAGGAATCGAACTCATGGAAGGAGAGGCACATGATCATCATGGACATGGACATGGAGGCCATGGTGAAGATAAACACGATGAACATACTGAAGACTTTTACAAAGAGATTGCACATGTTATAGAAGAATTTGAAGCAGGCGAAATAACCCAATCACAATCAGTTGAAGAAATTGAAGAAATACTAAGTGAACATGAAGGAGACGGACATGGACACGATGGTGCAATTGAAGATATTGAACATTTAATTCACGAAATTGAAGATGGACACATTGACGGTGCAGAAGGACTAGAGGAAATCCATCATTTAATTTCTGGTGAAGATACACATGATGACCATGCAAAACATGATGACCATGATGAACATGAAGAAGATGGTGACATAGACCATACTTATGACCCACACATTTGGCTTGATCCTATATTGGCAAAAACTCAAGTAGTGACTATTGCAGATCACTTGAAAGAATCAGACCCTGAACATGCAGAAATCTACCATGATAATGCTATTTCATATACCAGCCAATTAGACCAATTGGATCAAGAAATCCGAACTGAAATATCTTCTTGCGGAAAAGACACGTTTGTACCATTCCACAATGCATTTTCGTACTTTGCAGAAAGATATGACTTGAAAACCTTAGCAGTAATACAGGAGTTCAGCCCTGAAACTCCTGTAACTGCAAAGGATATTGAAGAACTAATTCATTTTGCTGAAGATGAAGATATCAAATACTTCTTTACTGAAGAAAACAGAAATCCAAAACTAGCTGAGAGACTTGCTACTGAATTAGGCGGAGATATTTTGTTGTTCAGTCCATTAGAATCACTTAGTGAAAATGATGATCCAAATGTCACATACTTTGAAAAAATGAGACAAAATCTTGGTAACTTGCAAATAGCATTAGAGTGCTCTTGATAACGTATCTGCCAAAACCTGAAGATTGGAAATCTCTGGGAAAAATTAATACTTATTTAACTTGGCTTGCAATGAAACCTGAAGCAGAAGTGTTAGTCTTTAAAAATCAGGAGCATTCTGAAACACATTATTTTGAAAAATGCTGCCGAATCTCCTTTCGTATGAATGGCGATAAACAAGAAATACATGTTGTTCCAGAAAATGCATTGACAAAACGAGTAGCGGTTGCATGATTCTTAATTCATTACTAAAACAAGCAGTTCAAGATTTCAATAAAAAAAAGTTTCAAAAATCGATGAAACTTTTTGAAATGATTTTAGAGGAAAATCCTCGTAATTCTGAAATTATTGTTAACAAATCTGTTTGTCTTGCAGAACTAGGAAAATATGAAGAATCTCTTAAAGAATTAGAAAAAGTCCTATCTCATAATCCTAATGATTTTGATGGATTATACAATAAAGCAACAACACTATATGACATGGACCAATACGAAGATGCGTTAAATGAATTTAACAAGGCTCTGAAAATTAATCCTAAAGATACAAATGCTCTTTGTAACAAAGCGAATGTTTTTGTTGCATTGGGTAGGCATAAAGATGCAATTTCTACCTACAAAACTGCACTAAAAACTAATCCTGGAGATATTGAAATTTTAAACAATATTGGAATTGTTTATGCAGGAGACAAAAAACATAACAAAGCTATTGAATATTTTGAGTTTGCATTACATGAGAAAAAAAATGACACTGATTCTTTATGCAATCTTGGAAATTCTCTTTTGGAAATTGAAAAATTTCGATTGTCTTACGAATGTTTTAAACAGGCTGTAAAGATTGATCCAAAAGATTTTGATGCAATGTTTCGTTTAGGTATTGCTTGCAATAATTTGAAAAAACCTGAAGACGCATTAGCGTATTTTAATCAAATACTACGTAATGACAAAAACAACACAGATGTTATTATCAATAAAGGCTATTCTTTACATTTGTTGGGAAAATACCGGCAAGCCATTTCGTGTTTTGACAAAATTCTAAAAGATGACCCCGAGGAAATGAATTCATTATATTTTAAGGCCAAGGCAACAGCAAAACAAAACAAAAATCAACAAGCATGTATGTTAATTTCAAAATTATTAGAATTGGAAAGAAAACATGTTCATGACCATGAACATGACCATGACCATGACCATGACCATGACCATGAACATGACCATGAACATTTTTTAAATAAAATAAAAGATGATCTAGATTTTGTTGGATTACAAAATGATCTTAATTTTAAAACATTAATCAAAAATTCTTGAAATATCCAGTATTGAGAAAAAAATGTTTGGTAAAATTCCCTGATAATGATTTAACATTTAAAAAAATCTACATTCATACACTTTTTGTTGTCTGAAAAATATGAAATTGGATTAGGAAACAATAATGTAGAATTACGAAAAAAAGCTAATTCTAATTATGTTGATTTTTGGGATAATCAGGCTCATAATCTGACTTGGTTTAGTCCTTGGGAACGTACTCTTGATTGGAATTCTCCGTTTGCTAAGTGGTTTGTAGGCGGTAAAATCAATGCTTCATACAACACTCTTGATATTCACCAGGCAACTAAATCAAAAAAACCTGCAATTTTATGGGAAGGTGAAAACGGGGATTCTAAAACATACACTTATGAGGATTTGTTCAAAGAAGTTCAAAAATTTGCAAATGTGTTAAAATCACTTGGAGTTGAAAAAGGGGATCGTGTAACAATTTATCTTCCAATGGTTCCTGAATTGCCTATTGCAATGCTTGCATGTGCACGAATTGGTGCCATACATACTGTAATTTTTTCTGGATTTAGTGCTGCATCAATTAAAGATAGAATTGATGATTCTAAATCTAAAATTGTAATTACTGCTGATGGTGGTTTTAGACGAGGAAAAATTGTTAAATTAAAAGAAGTAATTGATGATGCAATACAAGATTTTGAATTTGTAAAAAATGTAATTGTGTTAGAAAGAACAAAAAATGAAATTACTATTTCATCTAGAGATAAACTTTGGAGAGATTTGATGCAAACAGCTTCTGATTCATGTGATGCTGAAAAATTGGATAGCGAACATCCTCTTTACATTTTATACACATCAGGTACTACTGGGAAACCAAAAGGGGTTTTACATGAAACTGGTGGATATCTTACCCATTTACATTCAACATTTCAATGGGCATTTGACATTAAAGACTCTGATGTATTTTTTTGCACTGCTGATATTGGTTGGGTAACTGGTCATAGCTATGTAGTTTATGCCCCACTACTTCATGGTGCAACCCAAGTAATGTATGAAGGTGCACCTGATTTTCCTGATATTTCAAGAATGTGGGAAATTTTACAAAAATACAAAGTTTCTATTTTCTATACTACTCCCACTGCACTTCGAATGTTTATGAAATTTGGAGACGCGATTCCTAATTCATTTGATTTGTCTTCTTTGCGTTTACTTGGAACCGTTGGTGAGCCAATTAATCCTGAAGTTTGGAAATGGTACTACACAGTAATTGGAAAAGAAAAATGCCCTATCATTGATACCTGGTGGCAAACTGAAACTGGCGGTATGATGATCTCTTCTTTGCCTGGGATCGAAACAATTCCTTTGAAGCCTGGTTCTGGAACTTTGCCTATTCCTGGAGTAGAAATCTCTGTAGTGGATGAATTTGGAACTGAAGTTCCTCCTAACACCAAAGGCTATCTAATAATTAGAAATCCTTGGCCAGGTATGCTTCAAACGTTGTGGGGTGATGATGAAAAATACAAGACAGTTTACTGGTCCAAATACAATGATTGTTACTATGCAGGTGACTATGCGCTAAAAGATGAAGATGGATATTTCTGGATTTTGGGACGTGCTGATGATATTTTAAAAATTGCCGGTCATAGAATTGGAACTGCTGAACTAGAAAGTTGTATTGTTTCAAATGAAAATGTAGCTGAATCTGCTGTATGTGGGATTCCTGATGAAATTAAAGGTGATGTAATTATTGCATTTGTTGTTTTAAAAGAAAATACTTCAACTGATAAAACAATTTTAGAAAAAGATCTTTTCAATCAAATTAGAAATGATATTGGTGCAATTGCTACTCCTAAACAAATCTATTTTGTACCAAAACTTCCAAAAACTCGAAGTGGAAAAATCATGCGACGATTGTTAAAATCTATTGGTAGTGGAGATAGCATCGGAGATACTAGTACTTTGGATGATATTTCTGCAGTTACAGAAATTCAAAAAATTGTTGAAGAAAAATCTTAAAAAATTATTTTAATTGTTTTAAATTTATTT